>Ga0105046_10017458_pt1 | contig 10979 bp, 8 predicted proteins | sample MAT03_FD_78385 | JGI IMG/M metagenome (GOLD analysis project Ga0105046, IMG submission 78385) | Freshwater microbial communities from Lake Fryxell liftoff mats and glacier meltwater in Antarctica - MAT-03 (megahit assembly) | ecosystem: Environmental > Aquatic > Freshwater > Ice > Liftoff...
AAATCGGAAATATTATAAGTTAACGTATTAGGAGTAACATTTGGAATTAAACTACCTGGAAAATTTCCTGCAAATTGGACTGGTCCACTATAATCTATTACTACTGTACCACTTATTCCTGATGAACAATTCAAATTATACAATTTGGTAATATCACCTGCTTTCGTAATCACAATTGATGTATCACCCGGAGAAAATCTTGGTAAATTCTGAACAACAGTGACCACACCGATATCAAAACCTGGTTTGCATTGAAGTCCGAAATCCATACCATAATCAAGGGAATCAGATGCGGTTAAAACTGAATTGTGAAATCCGCCTGAAGGGCAAGCAATAAAGTAGGGTGCTTCAACAGTATCTAATGTATAATCATAGGTACCTAATTCAGTATCTAACGAAAACAGGCCGGTATGACTTGTATAACCTTGTTGTATTAAATTTCCACCTTGAAAAACATTTATTTTTAAACCCTGTATAGATGCCTCACCGAGATCAACAAAGCAATTTTGGTTAATGTCGAAAAATACATGACCGGTAATATTGTAATAAAAATCGCAGTTAATTGCATTAAACAAATTACAAATCGGAAGATTAGTATGGTAGGGAGAGCTAATTTGAACATTACCATAATTTGGAATGCATTGAATTCCAGTATTTGTAAAAACAAGAGTATTTATAGTTTTTATTTCAGGTAAACAATGTAAGTTGGTATTATCTTGCAAGTAGCAACTAAGCATTGATCGGGAAAGTTTGGTATATAACTAATTTGGTTATTATAGCAACCGAAAATTTTCAAGGAGTTTGGCAATATTGGTAAAGAAGTTAAATTATTATTTCCACACCAAAAATTAGTTAATGCCTGAGGAAGGATAGGTAAACTACTAAGTTGATTCTCTTCGCAATCTAATCTAACTAACGTATTCGGTAATGCAGGAAGTACAGTATGTTGATTTGTCATACAATATAACTCCACTAAAAAATTGGGCAATGGTGGTAAGGAAGTGAGTTGATTTTCATCACAAGAAAGTGTAGTCAAAGTTAAAGGTAATGCAGGGAGAGTAGTGAGTTGATTTTTTGAGCAATTGAGAGTAATCAAAGTTCCAGGTAATGACGTTAAGGATGTGAGTTGATTATTCTCGCAACTAAGGACTTTCAAATAAGAGGGTAAAGTTGGTAGATTGGTAAGTTGATTATCTTGGCAATTTATAACTGCCAGCGTATCAAAATATTGAATACCATCTAGGTTTGCTATATTGTTGGCATTACAATTAAGATAAATTGCACTAATTATCCCGTTGCAAGTTGTATCCATACGATTCCCATTCATGCAAGTCGGGTAATTTGTTTGAAGAAAGGTAGCAAAACTTGAATCAGGAATAGTCACCCATTGGGCTTTCAAATCTCTACAACAAATAATCTCAAAAACAACTAAAATGGAAAATCAGTAAATATTTTTTCATAAATATATGATTATGGGTTTCAAATGTAGTAGTTCTCAATCGAATTTCTATCCATCAAAAACCTGATTTTGAGAAAAATTTTCATTGATGTTTCCAAAGTTAATTTTTGAAAGTTAAGTTTCGATACCTTCTTTCTTTTACTTCATAAAACATTGAAATAGAAATAGATAAGATTCGTAAGTGACAATTCCATTCCATTCACTAATTTTACCGCTTCATCTAAGAAAATATGATTTTAAACATTCAGCACGTCACCAAGCAATACGCTACACACAAGGCACTTGATGATGTTTCTATGGACATACCTCAGGGAAGTGTATTCGGTTTGCTTGGTCCCAATGGAGCAGGCAAAACCTCACTTATTCGTATCATCAACCAGATTACAGCTCCCGACAAGGGAGAGATTTTGTTTATGGGCGAAAAATTGCGCCAGAAGCACATTGGAATGATTGGTTATCTTCCCGAAGAAAGAGGTTTATATAAGAAGATGGAGGTTGGAGAGCAGGCATTATATCTGGCTCAACTAAAAGGAATGAGTCGTCAGGAAGCTGTGCTACGCCTTCGCAAATGGTTCGAGCTTTTTGAATTGCAAGGTTGGTGGAGGAAAAAAGTAGAAGAGCTTAGTAAAGGAATGCAGCAAAAAGTTCAATTCATCATCACAGTTTTGCACGAACCTAAATTGTTGATTCTCGATGAACCTTTTACAGGTTTCGATCCTATAAATGCCAATTTAATTAAAGATGAATTGATAAAACTTCGTGATAAAGGCACTACAATAATTTTGTCTACTCACCGAATGGAATCGGTGGAAGAACTTTGCAGCCATATTGCATTGATCAATCGCTCAAATAAAATACTTGATGGTGCAGTGCCAGACATCCGCAAAAATTTTAAATCGGAAAAGTATGAAATCGAATATAAGGGCAACGGAATTGCTTTTGCAAATGCCTTATGGGCTGGATTCGAGCTTTTGTCGCATGATCCCCATGGCGACATGATGAGAGCAGTTATAAAAATGGGTGAAGGTGCAAAAACAAACGACCTTTTAGCTGCACTCATTCCTCATGTTGAAGTTCATTCCTTCAAGGAAATTGTTCCCGGAATGAATGATATTTTTATTTCACTAGTTCAGGAAAGTAATAATTTGCAACCATCTACACTATGAGCACTATCTCTCTAATTATAAAACGCGAATATTTAACCAGAGTTCGAAAAAAGTCATTTATCATAATGACCATTCTGGGGCCAATTTTGATGGCTTCACTTTTTATTGTTCCTGTGCTGATGGCGAAGTACGACGATAATGAAGTTACTAAAGTGCAGGTGATAGATGAATCGGGTTTATTTAAAGATAAACTTTCCGATTCGGAAAGTATGCAGTTTGTGATGGATACTATTTCACTGCCTGTAGCAAAAACAATTTTTGATTCCGAAAAGTACACAGCAATTCTGTACATCCCGGGAAATGTAATTAACAATACCAATTCGATTATGCTTTTCTCATCGAAACAGGCGAATTTGAATCTGGTAACTTCAATTGAGCGAACCATTCAAAAAGAAATTGAAACCATGAAGCTGAAAGGTCATGGCATCACGCAGGAGACACTCGAACAAATTAAAACCAGAGTTAGAATTAATACCCGCAAACTTACCGAAGCAGGTGAGGAAGAGAGTAGCGCAGGTTTAACAACTGCCGTTGGAATGATAGGAGGATTGTTAATTTATATGTTTATTTTTCTTTATGGTGCTCAGGTGATGCGTGGTGTAATTGAAGAAAAAACTAGTCGAATTGTTGAAGTAATTATTTCTTCTGTTAGACCGTTTCAACTGATGATGGGTAAAATTATTGGTATTGCCTTGGTAGGATTAACACAATTTTTACTCTGGATCGTTTTAACAATTGGTATTTCGTCTTTGGTCACCAGTTTATTTGTCGATAAGGATCAACTCAAAGATCAAATGTCGCAGCGTCAGTCTCCATTAGGTACTCCTTTACCCGAAGGAGTGGAAGATGGTGCCACAGAGATGGAAGCCGGAGGTGTTTCTGAATTAATGAATTCAATGGAATCAATTAATTTTCCTTTACTTATAGGTGCATTTCTATTTTATTTCTTAGGGGGTTATCTGCTTTACGGAGCTCTCTTCGCTGCTATTGGAGCGGCTGTTGATGGCGAAGCAGACACCCAGCAATTTATGTTGCCTATCACTATACCACTCATTCTTTCTTTCGTAGTCGCGCAAAGCATCTTGCAAAACCCTGAAAGCAAAGTTGGCTTCTGGTTTTCTATGATTCCCTTTACATCTCCGGTGGTGATGATGGTGCGTATTCCATTCGGAGTAGAACCGTGGGAATTAATATTGTCGATGGCGTGCCTGGTAATAGGATTTATTTTCACCACGTGGCTCGCCGGAAGAATTTACCGTACCGGAATTTTAATGTATGGAAAAAAAGTGAGCTGGAGAGAATTGGGGAAATGGTTGTTCTATAAAGAATAATAACGTAACGAATTACGAATCGGCTTCGCCGTACGAATCTACGAATCTACGAATCGGCTTCACCTTTTGAATGTAAAAATTGGCTTCGCTGTACGAATTTAAGTTTTCTTGCGAAATTCCTGCCTTCAGTATGAATTACGGGTCGGATTCTTTTTAAAGTTGGTATGAACTTAATATATTAACCCGATTTTCATCTGGGCTTTGCGATTGAATTTTAAAAAAAAATTATAATTATTCGAGCTAACACAGCAATGCCTTTAAGGCATTATGTTAGAATTTTTCGCTTATTTATGGAAAAGCATTCGTAAATTCGTAGATTCGTACCCGTAGGGATTCGTAATTCGTTACATTCGTAGATTCGTACCCGAAGGGATTCGTAATTCGTTATGTCTGTTGTGTTAGCTGTTATTGATTTGGGAACAAATACTTTTCATCTGCTTATTGCGGAAGTAGATAATAGTGGCTCATGGGAAAAAGTGTTGAAAGAGCGAATTACGGTTAAACTTGGTCAAGGTGGTATTGATAGAAATATTATTGCTCCGGCTCCTTACAAACGTGGAATTAAAGCGATAGAAAAATTCCACATTGAATTAAAAAGACTTCGTATCAAGAAAATTGTAGCCATTGGAACTGCCGCTCTTAGAAATGCTGATAATGGTGTTGCATTCAGGAACGAAATAAAGAAAAAAACAGGAATTGATATTACCTTTATTTCCGGCAGTGAAGAAGCAACTTTAATTTATTTGGGAGTGAAACAAGCACTCCCAAATTGGGATGATGTTAAACTGGTGATGGATATTGGTGGTGGAAGTGTTGAATTTATTATCGCCAGCAGCAAGAAAATTCTATGGAAAAAAAGCTATAAATTAGGAGCTGCATTGTTACTGGATAAATTTAACCCAGGAGACCCATTGAAGAAAGTTGATTTAGTTCGAATAAAAACATACATTAGTGAACAACTAAGCGATCTATTCGTTGCCTGTAACAAATTTCAACCACAGCAACTTATTGGGTCTGCCGGTTCCTTTGAAACTTTCGCTACTATGATTAAACATCGTTTCCCAAATGCCGGTTCTCACTATGGAAAAACAGCACACCCTGTTTCAATAGTTCATTTTAAACAACTTTACAAAGAATTAATCGTTTCCGATAAAGAACAACGAAATAAAATGAAAGGTTTGATCAAGATGAGAGTGGACATGATTGTGGTGGCCGCATTAATTCTTAAATTTGTGCTCGATAAAAGTCATATTAAATCTATGAAATTGTCGGCTTATTCTTTGAAAGAAGGAGTTATGTTTAGAGAGATCAAGTGAAAATTCGTAAATTGGCAGAATTCAAATTTATTAAATAATTGATTATCATGTTAACTAAGAAAAAAGTACTTGATTCCATCAAAGACATGCCTGAATATTTTTCAGCTGAGGATTTTATTGAAAGAATATTAGTACTTCAGAAAATCGAAGAAGGCCTTGACCAGTCGAAATCCGGAAAAACTTTGTCAGTAAAACAAGTGGAAACCAAACTTAAAAAATGGTTGAATTAATAATTACCATTTAGGAATCTTATTCTCGAAGTGATATTCTTACTATTCATCATGTTGCCAGAAATATGAACAAGTTAACAATAAAAAAAATGATCAATTAATTTAGTGCATCTCTTATTAATTAGATATGCTGTATTTTAAAGTTCAAACTTTTTAATTTAAACCTAAACCACCACAAGACTCTCATGCCGAAAATACTCATCATCGACGACGAAAAAAGTATCAGAAACACATTGAAAGAAATTTTATCTTACGAAGGTTATGAAGTAACCGAAGCTCAGGATGGAATTGAGGGATTAAAATTTGTTGAAAAAGATAAATTTGATATCATACTCTCCGACATAAAAATGCCGAAAATGGACGGCATTGAAGTCTTGGAGAAACTCCAGGAAATGTCACCTGAGACGCCGGTAGTTATGATTTCCGGTCACGGCAATATTGACACTGCCGTGGAGGCCATCCGCAAAGGAGCATACGATTATATCTCGAAGCCTCTCGATCTTAATCGCATGCTGGTAACTATCCGCAATGCAATGGATAGATCTGTTCTGGTTAAAGAAACGAAAACATTAAAGAAGAAAATTTATAAAACAAATGATATAGTTGGGGATTCGGAACCTATCAAGCAAATAAAAGCTATGATTGAAAAAGTGGCTCCAACAGAAGCAAGAGTGCTGGTAACAGGTGGTAATGGTTCCGGTAAGGAACTCGTAGCAAGATGGATTCACGAAAAGAGCATCCGTTCCACATCGCCTCTTGTTGAAGTTAATTGTGCTGCCATTCCATCTGAACTCATCGAAAGTGAATTGTTTGGACATGAGAAAGGTTCTTTTACATCGGCAATAAAACAACGCATCGGAAAATTTGAACAAGCTAATAACGGAACATTGTTTTTGGATGAAATTGGCGACATGAGTTTGTCGGCGCAAGCTAAAGTATTGCGGGTATTACAAGATGGAAAAATTACCAGGGTAGGAGGGGAGAAGGATTTTTCTGTGAACGTTCGAGTTATTGCTGCAACAAATAAAGATTTACGTAGCGAAATAGAGAGAGGGAATTTCAGAGAAGATTTATATCACCGTTTAAGTGTGATTGTAATTCATGTACCTTCTTTGAACGAACGGCGTGATGATATCCCATTACTCGCCGATCATTTTCTCCATGTTATTTGTCAGGAATATTCTATGCCTGTAAAAGAATTCACAAAAGATGCCTACGAAGAACTCAAAAAAATTGACTGGACAGGTAACATAAGAGAATTGCGAAATGTGGTCGAACGACTTATCATTCTTTGCGATAAACAAATCACCGGAAAAGATGTTCTGAATTTTGCTGTGGTGAAAAAATAAAAAAGTCGGCGGTTGGCTGTCTTTGATCGGCAAATAAAGAAAACGAAAGCGAATGCAATTGCATGAGCTTTAGCGTCGAGCGAAGCCAAGACGCAAGAACCGTCACGGTGAGCGAAGCCGAACCACTAACTGATCACTGGTCACTAAATCGCTGGTCACTAATCACTGGTCACTAAATCACTGGTCACAAATCACTGGTCACTAAATTGCTGGTCACTAATCACTGCTCACTAAATTGCTGGTCACTAATCACTTGCGCAAGTAACTCCCTTCCAACGAGAATTGCTTTTTCTAATCCTTTCACATCCTTTCCTCCTGCTGTTGCATAAAAAGGTTGTCCACCTCCGCCACCTTGAATTTCTTTAGCGATTGTTCGGATAAGGTTTGATGCATTCAGATTTTTTTCTTTGACAAGATTATCAGAAATAATTAAAGAAACATATGGCTTGCCTTCTATTTCTGTTCCCAGAAGAAGTACCAAATTATCAATTTGATTTTTTAAATCGTAGGAAATATTTTTAACGGCATCAGCGGAAGCTAATTCAATCTTTTCAGCAATAACATGAACGCCATTTACCAAAGTGATTTTTTGTTTTAAAGTGTTTTTAATTGTTTGAGCTTTTTCCTGAATGAGATCTTCTATTTGTTTACGAAGATTTTCCTGCTCGTCGAGTAATGATTGTATTCCTTTTAACGGATCATTCGAGTTTTTAAGCAATGATTTAATTTCACTCAATTCTTTATTCTGACCGCGGATTAAATTTTCTACACCAATGCCGGTAATTGCTTCAATTCGTCGAACACCGGCTGCAACTGAGCTTTCAGAATTGATTTTAAATAGGCCGATTTCTCCTGTAGCTTTCACATGAGTTCCGCCACAAAGTTCAACAGAAAAGTTGGGATCAAATGTAATTACACGAACGAATTCACCATACTTCTCGCCGAACAAAGCCATCGCGCCAAGCTCTGTTGCCTTTGCTATTGGAACATTTCTTTGTTCGTTCAAAGCAATATTTTCACGTATTTTTTCATTCACAATTTTTTCTATTTTCTCAACTTCTTCATCAGTTACTTTAGTGAAATGAGAAAAATCGAAACGTGTAATTTCATCATTAACCAGCGATCCTTTCTGAGCCACATGAGTTCCTAAAACACTGCGCAGTGCCGAATGCATTAAGTGTGTAGCAGAGTGATTTCCTGTAATATTTTTTCTTCGTGAAGGATCAATCTTTGCATGAAAAGTACCCGACAAATTAACAGGAATTTTTTCACAATAATGAACTATAAGATTATTTTCTTTTTGTGTATCGTAAATACGAATTGTTTCTTTATCATTTGATAAACTTCCGGTATCACCAACTTGTCCGCCGCTTTCAGCATAAAAAGGAGTGCGATTCAAGACTAATTGATATTGCGTTTTGCCTTTAGTTTTCACTTCACGGTAGCGAAGAATTTCACAATCACATTCAACAGAATCATAACCAACAAAATCAACAGGTTCATCTTCTTTAATTTGAATCCAGTCGCTCAAATCTTTTTCAGCATCGGCACGAGATCTTGTTTTTTGTTCCTGCATGGCTTTGTTAAAACCATCCATATCAACTTCCATATTGCGTTCCCTCGCCATGAGCTGAGTAAGATCAATTGGAAAACCAAAGGTGTCGAACAACTCAAATGCAAAATTTCCGTCTACTCTTTTTGCTTGATATTGATCAAATTTTTTGATTCCAGTTTCCAGTGTTTTCAAAAATGAATTTTCTTCTTCATGAATTACTCTTGCAATAAAATCCTGTTGTGATTCCAGTTCGGAAAATTGTCCTGCAAAAGTTTTTGCTAGAACAGGTACTAACGAACTTAAAATTGGTTCTTTAAAATTGAGAAAACTATAAGCATATCTGACAGCACGTCTTAAAATTCTTCTTATCACATAACCTGCCTTATTGTTCGAAGGAAGTTGACCATCTGCAATTGCAAAAGAAATTGCTCGAATGTGATCCGACATAACACGCATGGCGATATCAGTTTTTTCAGAATATCCATATTCAATTCCGCATTTACTGCTGATAAATTGAATCAAAGGTTGAAAAAGATCCGTATCGTAATTACTAGTTTTTCCTTGCAACGCCATGCACAAACGCTCAAACCCCATTCCTGTATCAACATGACGAGCAGGGAGTGGCTGCAGTGAACCGTTTGCCAATCTGTTGTATTGCATAAATACATTGTTCCAGATTTCAATTACCTGTGGGTGACTTTCATTCACGAATGTTTTGCCATCAACTTTTTTTCGTTCTTCATCACTCCGCAAATCAACATGTATTTCTGAGCAAGGTCCACAGGGACCGGTATCACCCATTTCCCAAAAATTATCTTTTTTATTTCCTTTTAAAATTCGGTCTTCAGCAATCCACTGCTTCCAAAAATCATAAGCCTCCTGATCAAATTCAAGATTTTCTTTTTTGTCTCCTTCAAAAACAGTCACGTACAAACGATCTTTAGGTATGCCATAAACGTTATGCAAGAGTTCCCAAGCCCATTCAATAGCTTCCTTTTTAAAATAATCACCAAACGACCAATTTCCCAACATTTCAAACATGGTATGATGGTAAGTATCAACACCCACTTCTTCGAGGTCGTTATGTTTACCTGAGACACGTAAACATTTTTGGGAGTTGGCAATCCGGGGATATTTTACAGGACTGTTTCCAAGGAAAATATCCTTGAATTGATTCATTCCTGCATTGGTGAACATGAGGGTAGGATCGTTTTTAATTACCATAGGTGCCGAGGACACTATTTGGTGGCCTTTGGAGGCGAAAAAATCGAGGAAGGCTTTACGTATTTCTGCTGAAGTCATCATTTTAATGCTACTTTGTATCCCGGATAAAGGCTTGTTTATAATAAAATCTTGCTATTTTTGCCTTAATCCGTAAAGGCAGGCAAAATTAAGATTTATCCAGTAAAGGACTATGCCCAAGGCAAAATATTACTTCAATACCAATTCCTTAAAGTATGAAAAGGTGGTTGTACCATGGGGAAAAAGGATCCTCAGAGCACTCGGCTTCCTGGCAACAGCAGTTGTTTTTAGTGTTATAATTGTTGCAATTGCCTATGCTTACCTCGATTCTCCCAAGGAAAAGCAGTTGAAACGTGAAATCAATCAACTGACTCTTCAGTACGAAATTTTGCAGCAGCGATTGGTCCAGGTGGGACAGGTTATGCAGGATCTTCAACATCGTGATGATAATATTTACCGGGTAATTTTTGAGGCTGAACCTATTCCATCAACAGTTCGTGAGGCCGGTTATGGAGGAATTGATCGCTATAAAGCTTTGGAAGGGTTTGATAATGAGGATTTAATTGTTGAAACTACCCGAAAGTTGGACAAACTTACCAAGCAAATGTATGTACAGTCAAAATCATTTGATGAGATTGTGGAATTAGCTGATAATAAGTCACATATGCTTGCATCGATACCCGCTATCCAGCCCGTTGCAAACAAAGATCTTACACGAATTGCCTCCGGCTTTGGCTATAGGATTCACCCGATTTACAAAACCACCAAAATGCATGAAGGCATAGATTTTACCGCTCCGGTTGGGACCGAAATTTATGCTACCGGAAATGGAACAGTGAAACTTGTTGAATACGATTCAAGAGGATACGGAAATCATGTTATCATCAGCCATGGGTTCGGCTATGAAACGCTTTACGGTCATATGAGTAAAATTAATATTCGCCCCGGACAAAAGGTGAAAAGAGGCGATGTGATTGGTGTGGTTGGAAGCACAGGTACTTCAACAGCTCCTCACCTCCATTATGAAGTAATTAAACAAGGTTCGAAAATTAATCCGATTAATTTTTTCTACAACGATCTTACTGCGGAAGAATATGAAAAGATGATAGAAATATCTTCGCAGTCTAATCAATCGTTCGATTAAACCAACGTAATTCCTTCCTCAAGGGCAGGTAGGCGTTACATTCCCGCCTGTTCAGTCGGGGCCGGCGTAATTTCTGCTCGCCGGCCGGCATTTCATTCGTAAATTCGTAGATTCGTACCTGCAGCAGGCAGGCGTACCCGCAGGGATTCCCGCCTGTTCAGTCGGGGCCGGCGTAATTTCTGCTCTC
>Ga0105046_10017459_pt1 | contig 10977 bp, 9 predicted proteins | sample MAT03_FD_78385 | JGI IMG/M metagenome (GOLD analysis project Ga0105046, IMG submission 78385) | Freshwater microbial communities from Lake Fryxell liftoff mats and glacier meltwater in Antarctica - MAT-03 (megahit assembly) | ecosystem: Environmental > Aquatic > Freshwater > Ice > Liftoff...
CGAGGATCAGAAAACCGCCGATAGCCTTTGGCACTCGCAGATCGGAGGCGACGGTCGAGGCATTTTCGAATTCGTCTGCGAACCGTTCCCCGGCATGAAACGCCCGCACGATCGGCGCACACGTTTCCGACTGGACACTGACCATTCGCGGACGTTTGGAACCGATCCAGCCCATCTGTTCCATCTCGTCAAACGCCTTCCACATTCCGATCAGCCCCGTCCCGCCGCCAGTCGGATACATTATGACATCGGGCAACGGAGTGCGGACACTCCTGTCCGCATCGCCGGTTCCTCCGGCGAAACTGCCTTCGCGGTCATTCACGACCAACGAAGCGTCGCCGCCAGCGGACAAGAGTGTCCGTGCTCCGAACTGTTCGAAAAGCTCATAGCCCATCGTTTTCTTGCCCTCGACACGGTATGGCTCCTTTAGCGTCGAAACGTCGAACCAGCCCTCGGCCTCTTTTCGTTCGGCAACGATCTTGCCGCAATCGGTGATCAGGCCATCAACCAGCGTGACGTTCGCACCGGTCTGTTGGCATTCGATGATGTTGGCCCGCGGTGTGTCGGACGGCATAAAAATGAACGCCTCCATCCCGGCCATCGCGGCGTAGGCGGCGAGTGCACCGGCGGCATTCCCGGCGGACGGTACGGCGAGCCTTGTCACGCCGAGTTCCTTCGCCATCGAGATCGCAGCGGTCATTCCGCGAGCCTTAAAACTTTGTGTGGGATTTTGTCCCTCGTCTTTGATGTAGAGATCTAGTCTGACCGGCAGCCTTGCGGCGAGTTTGTCGGTCTTGAACAAAGGCGTCCAGCCTTCGCCGAGACTGACGACGTTTTCGGAATTTTCTACCGGCAAAACCTCTCTGTATCGCCACAGCGAAGACTCACGCGTCTTCAGCGATTCCATCGTCAGAGTCTTAGCCGCTTCGAACAAATCGTAGCGGACGAGCAGAGGCTTGCCGCACGTGATGCACAGGTTCTGCAATGTGCGGGCCTCGTGCCGCAATCCGCACAGGGCACATTCGAGATGAGTGACGTTCATATAGCTATTTCTTCCGAATGTGCCAGTATTGTCTGAATCACTGCCCGCGCTGGATCATCGGCTTCAGAGCCTTGTAAATATTGTCGGCCATTATCTTTGCGCCCGCCTCATTCGGGTGAATGCCGTCGGCCTGGTTCAGTTCTTTTTTCAGCGCAACATTTTCGAGCAAAAAGGGCAGAAAATCCGTCTTATGCTCGGTCGCGAGATCGGGAAATACGAACGTGTATTCCCGTTGATACTCGGTTCCCATTGTCGGCGGAGCGAGCATTCCGCAGAGCAACACCTGGACGTTCTTTGCCTTCGCCTTTCTTATGATCTTATCAAGATTTGCCTTTATTTTCGCGACCGGCATGCCCCGCAGCAGGTCGTTGGCACCGAGCCCAAGTATGAGGATTTTGACGTTGTCGATCCCGAGGACCCAATCGATCCGCTCGACGCCGCCGAGAGTCGTATCGCCCGAGACGCCTGCATTCACGACCTCGTAATCGAATCCGTCGGCATTTAATTTTTCCTGCAAAAGATACGGATAGGATTCCTTTTCGAGCAAGCCGAAACCAGCCGTCAGGCTATCGCCAAAGGCTACTATCTTCGGTCGGTTCGAGGCTGCCGGTGGCGTCGCGAGCGGTTTGTTAGAAACGCCGCCATTGACCGCTGAGCGTTGCGAAACGCCGCATCCGGCCGCCGCTAAAAGCAGAAAGCTGAAACTTATAAACGATGTTATTCGAATAATATAATGCATTGTTTTGCCACTTTTCTTACGCTGAAAAGGCATTTAAAGATGCAATATTATTTGAGCGTGTTTCGTCGGCTTGCGCAAGTTCGATTTGATTTAGCCGAGAAACATTGAATCGAGTAGAACGATCGGTCGAAATAATCTGTGTCCATCGGCGTTTATCTGCGTTTTCAAATTCTTGAGCTAACTCAAGATGCGTTAAAATTTCATCTATGATCGAATTACGAAATATCACAAAGACCGTCCGGTCCGGGATCGAAGATCTGACGATCCTGGACGACGTTTCAATGGCGATTCCCGACGGGCAATTCGTGGCCGTCACCGGTGCATCCGGCAGCGGCAAATCGACGCTGCTCGGCCTCATTGCCGGCCTCGACGCTCCGTCCGGCGGCCAGGTTTTTATAGACGATGACGAGATCACCGCTCTCAAAGAGGACAGTCTTGCCGAGATCCGCAGCAAGAAAATCGGCTTTATTTTTCAGTCTTTTCACCTGATACCGAGCCTGACCGCATTCGAAAATATTCTGATCCCGATGGAAATACTCGGCCTTGCGAACGCCCGCGACCGGGCCGAGATGCTGATCCGCAACGTCGACCTATCGAATCGCGGCCACCACTATCCCGCCGAACTCTCCGGCGGCGAACAGCAACGCGTCGCCATCGCCCGCGCGTTCGCCAACTCACCAAAAATACTCCTCGCCGACGAACCGACCGGCAACCTAGACTCGAAAAACGGCGAACACATCTTCGAACTGATGACCGAACTTCACCGCAAAAACAACGTCACGCTCATCCTCGTCACCCACGATAACGCTCTCGCGCAAAAGGCACAGCGACAAATTATCCTCCGCGATGGCCGTGTGCTGAGTGATGAACTTTACCACCGAGACACGGAGGCACAGAGCGAACAAAAATAATTTTCTTGCATTGCATTGGCTCACCTTTTCTCTGTGCCTCTGTGTCTCTGTGGTAAAAATTTATGCGGTTTATCTTCAACTTAACCCGACGCGAGTTCCGTTCATCATGGCAGCGGCTTTTGTTTTTCTTTTTGTGCATCGCACTCGGTGTCGGGTCGGTCGTTGCGTTGCGTTCGCTGATCCAGAATCTGACGCGAGCGGTAGGTACCGATGCTCGCGCGTTGTTGACGGCGGATCTTGAGGTGAGCTCGACAAACGATTTTTCGCCCGCGGATATTGAAAAGGTCGAAGGCGTGATCAAAGCTTCGCCGCTCGTCGATGGCCGCAATGAAACGATCACCGCCGCCGTGATGGCACGCCCCTCGGATGCTGCAAATTTGTCGCTGAAATTCGTCGAACTCAAAGGCATCGAGCCGCCATTCCCGCTCGTCGGAACGTTCACGCTGTCGGACGGCAAACCGTTCGATTTTGCTTTGCTCGAAAATAACGGCGCCGTCATCGCCAAGATCTTACTCGAAGATCTGAACGTCAAAATAGGCGACAAGATCAAGATCGGCGAAGGCGAATTCGATATCCGCGCGACCGTCGACGAGGAGCCGGGCGGCTCGAGCGGTTTTCGGCTCGGTGGCCGTGTTTTCGTTGAAAAAAAGGCTTTCGACTCCGCTGGCATCACGCGTAACAACGGCCGTGTCCGCCGCCGCATTCTGTACCGCACGACCGACAATCCGACCGCTCTCGTCGCACAATTGCGAGAAAGTCTCAAAGGCTCGACCGTCACCGTCGGTTCGTACCGCGAACAGCAGGAAAACCTCAGCGAACAGTTCACCCGCACCGAAAACTATCTCGCGCTGACCGGCCTCCTGATCCTCGTTCTCGGCGGCGTCGGCGTCTGGAATGTCGCCCGCGCATTCGTCGAACAAAAACGAAAGACCGTCGCCATCCTCAAATGCCTCGGCGCGAGCGGAAACCGCATTATTACGGTCTATTTATTGCAAATACTCACCCTCGGCTTCGTCGGCAGTGTCTTCGGAGTTGTCTTTGCGCAGGCCGCACTGTGGTTTGTCAGCTGGCGTTTCGCCGATGATCTGCCCGAGAAAATGACGTACGGCGTCGGTCTTTCGACCGCGCTTCAGGGATTGATCCTCGGGGTTCTGATCTCGCTCTTGTTCAGTGCTTTGCCGCTGCTTCAGATCCGGCTCATTAAGCCGAAATTGCTCCTGCGCGACGAGAATAATTCGAGCCTGACAAAGCTCGACCGCACGAAATGGATCTTCGGCTTTCTTTCGCTCGCCGGACTTCTCGGCCTCGCCGTTTGGCAGGCCGGCTCGCTCAAGGTCGGAGCGTTTTTCCTGCTCGGGCTCGCCATCACGTCGCTGATCCTTTATCTGTCAGCGACGGTTCTGACCTGGCTGCTCCGCCGCAGCCGCGACCTCGGTTCGTTCTCGATGCGGCAGGCCGTCAATTCGCTCTATCGCCCGGGAAATCAAACGCGGATAATCCTGCTCGCGGTCGGCCTCGGAGCGTTCGTCGTGCTCGCCGTCCAGCTGATGCAGACGAATATGGTGCGTGAGTTCGATTTCTCGCGAAATCAAAAACTGCCGAGCCTGTTCTTCTTCGACATTCAAAAAAGCCAGATCGACGAACTCTCGGCCATGATCGGTGAACGGATCGGCGAACGTCCCGAGTCGATCCCGACCGTTCGGGCCCGCATCGCGTTTGTGAACGGCGAACCGTTCGACTTTCAAAACCGCGAGGTCCGGCAACAGCAAGGGCAGATCGGCCGCGAATTCGCCGTTACTTACCGCACAAAACTCGATGAAAATGAATCCGTCATCGCCGGAAACTGGTGGAAGGGTGACGCGGCGCAAACTGACGTTCCCGAGGTCTCGGTTGAACAAGGTATGGCAAAATTGCTGAATGTCACTGCCGGAGACTCGGTAACATTTGATATCTCCGGGCGAAAAATAACCGCCCGCGTCGCTAATATCCGCGAACTCGACCTGCGGAACACGCGAACCGCCTTCGTCTTCGTCTTTCGTCCCGGCACGCTCGAAAAAGCTCCGCAAAGCTTTGCCGCGACGGTTCTAAAACACACTCCGGCCACCGAACGCCAGCGTTTGCAGCGTGATCTGCTCGAAAAATTCCCGAATATTCAGGTCTTTGACGTCGACGATATTCTGGCCGCGATCCAGCGTCTGATCCAGAATTTTGTGATCGCTATCTCGTTCGTCGGGAGTTTTGTGATGCTCAGCGGAATTCTGATCCTGATCGGCTCGGTCGCCCTCACGAAATCGCAGCGCATCTACGAAAACGCCATTCTCAAAACGCTCGGTGCCAAACGCGGCACGCTGGCGTTCATCCTGATCGCCGAATACGGACTGCTCGGTCTGCTCGCGGGATTTATCGGCACCGGTTTCGCGGTTGCGATGTCATTCGGCGTCAGCCGTTATGTGATGGATATAAAATGGGAATTCGACCCGCTCGTGACCGCTCTCGGCGTGATCGTCACGACGTTTCTCGTCATGCTGGTCGGCGTCGCGGCAAGCTTCGACGTGCTGTTCCGCAAACCGCTGATGACGCTTCGTTCGCAGTAGGTTTTTTAGGTCTTGCTCGAATCGAACGGATGCTTTTCGAGTACGGCCCGCATGTTTACCTGGGCGAGAAGCGTCTCAAGATATGCTCCGAAGCGGTGCACGATCGGCACCAGATCCGTTTTCTGTGTGGTGATCAGTATTTCCTCGACAAAACGCTCAACCGTCTCGACATCTTTGTAGAAGAGAAAGCGGACGGTTTTTTCCATGAAAGTCGTAAGCGCTCCATTTAACTTTTCCACGTTGCCCGCGTCCGGCGTCTTTTCGGCGGCCCGGACCAGTTGCGAGATACGATGAAGTTCGCTCCGCAAAATGACAGACTGGTCGAGTTTGTTTTGAAAATTCGGAAAAAGGTGCAAAATATCGACATTTGGATTGACCTGCCGGGCAAATTGCGCGAGTATCTGCTGAAAACTCTCCGTTAGAAGCGCATAAGCGGTTTCATTTCTCGCGTAGATCGAAGTCGCCGCCCGCATCGCGGTCAGTCCCGACAATTCCTGCTGTACGACTTTTTTCAGCTCGATCGACGCCGTGTACGACGCACCGTCGAGAACGCTCATAAATTCGTCCATGTCGTCCGGCGCCCGGGCGACCCGCTGGTTGAGAAAACTTACCAGCTCCTGCGTCTGTTCGGTTATCTTTGAAAAGATCAACAGTGCCGGTTTCAGCGGTTCGTCGCGCTCGAGCATTTCGCCGACGATATCGAGCATCCGCAGGATACGCCCGAATCTCGGCAGGACGATATCCAGTTCCTTTCTCGCTCGTGACGACGCCGGAGCGTCGCCGATGAGACCTTTTAATTTTTCGGGAAGGAAATTACCACCGTCAGCCTCTGAATTGGCGACCAGCTTCGCGAATGTCACGTTCGGAACTAACTTTTCGAGGACAACATTGCTCCACGCACGCCACTCGCCCGACGAAACGTGTTCCGACCTGATCAGGCCGTCGGACAGCATCAGCGGTTCACGGATGATCGCCGCGAACGCCTTTAGCTCCGCCGCGCTGACCATCAGTTCCGTTCCGCTCTCGACGATCGCGTCGGTCAGCAAAAAACACATATGCGAGCATCGCTGCAATGCCGCCCTCGCAATGCGTAATTCTTTTATATAATTTTGCCCCGCCGACGGAGCAGCGCGCCCGATGAACGACTGGCCGCCGACTGACAAATAACTCTCGAGCCCGGCGACCCACGCGCCTAACTGAAACAGGACGGAATTCGGATCGATCTCCCAGACCACAGTCGACTCAGCCTTAGCTCCACTAAAGTGTCTGTCCGGCAGAGCCGAGGCGCTAAATGTATTTTTGACGGCTACAGATTCCAAGATCGCGATTTCCTCATTTGAGTAATGGTAAGCTGAATGGCAAGAAGCGGAAATACCGCAACCTTATTTATACCGTTTTTAAGACCGTATTGGCAATGAAAAATGTTTACACATCGAAAATTACCTGCGAAATTACCTGCGAAATTACCTGCGAAATTAATGATCGCGACCTCGAATGCCGGCAAACTTGTCGAGTTGCAGCAAATGTTGGCCGGATCGACCGTCGATCTTAGTTGCCTCGCCGATTTCACATCGGTCGTCGAGGTCGATGAGACCGGTTCGACCTTCGAGGAAAACGCATCTCTAAAGGCGTGCGGTTACGCGTCTCAAACCGGCCTCGCGACACTCGCCGACGACTCGGGCCTCGAGGTTGACGCTCTCGGCGGTCGACCCGGCGTGTTATCGGCCAGATATGGCGGCGACGACACGTCGTTTGCCGAAAAAATGATAATGCTCCTCGACGAGATGAAACAAAGCGGTTCCAGCTACCGCGGGGCTCGATTTATTTGCTCGATCGCGATTGCCGACAAAAACGGCCGCCTGATCCGCCGCGAAAACGGTATTTGCGAAGGCACGATCGCATTAAAGCCCAGTGGAGTTCGCGGTTTCGGCTACGACCCGATCTTCATCCCAGACGGTCACACCGAGACGTTCGGCGAGCTTTCGGAAGCGATAAAACGTGAAATCGGGCATCGCGGACGTGCTTTTGCCAAAATATTGCCGTTTTTACACGAATTTATTGATATTTGACTTGACCTAGAAACTTTTGAGCCTTAGAATTCGGTTCTTGGAATCGTTTATCAATTGAAAAAACGGGGCGTAGCACAGCCTGGTAGTGCGCTCGCTTTGGGAGCGAGAGGCCGCAAGTTCGAATCCTGCCGCCCCGACCATTCAAAAACGCTTATTAGTGGATCTCCGACCACTTTGCCGAAATGCCCACCAGAGCAGGCCGGCTCATAGGAAAATTTCTTATATTCACAATCACTTGGAGGTTAGATAAATTATGGCTCGTTTGACACAAACTGAAATCGTCAGCAATTTGGCCGATACCACCGGACTGAAAAAAACGGATGTTAAATCTTTCTTTGACGCTCTGGCGACCCTTGCCACCGATGAGGTCAAAAAGAATGGTGAATTTACACTGCCGGGCTTCGGCAAATTGAAGAAAACTGATCGTAAAGCACGTGACGGGCGCAACCCTGCGACCGGCGCTGTGATCAAAATTCCGGCGAAGACAACCGTCAAGTTCAGCATCGGCAAAGCAATGAAAGACGCAGTCGGCTAAACACCGGATATTGTAGTAAGTTTTGTGAGAACCGGCATATCTTGGATATGCCGGTTTTTCGCTGTTTTGCGTTAAATTCGAAAAAAACTTACCTTTCGCGAAAAAAAAGTAGTGACAAACGGCTCAGGTCTCTGTTACCATTTTATTACAGGTTGGAACACACGAGGCTCGCGAGTATTTATTGCAGCAACTTACGGGTTGATATCGTCAACTTATTCGTTCTGAAATGCGTATCTGATTATGTGTTTGGATCGCTCTGCGAAAGGCAGGGCAAAGTTCGAGCTTCTAAGCGAACTAAATTTGCAGATAAGGAGAATAAAACGTGGCAGCAGCTAGACCAATGACATTGCAAGACAGGGTTTTGCAAATTGACCATATTCAGGCACGCCGGTTTTCTAAATTGTCGGGAGACACCTTGGAGATCGCGACGGAAGGAATCATCAGACATCTCAGGGCATGTGTCCGAATGGATGTTAATCCTGATGCGTCCGCCGTCCGTGAGATCATCGACGACGCCCTTAACGGCAGGCGGGTGTTTGCAGAAACATCGAATGATCTTTTAGCCGCCTAAAACTAGCTTTTATATTTTTTTTAGTAACACTTTTATCGACCGCTCTTCTCGAGCGGTCTTTTTTTGCGTCCGGCTCAGCGGGTTCTGAGCCGGTACAAAACGTATTTGCCGAACGTTTCGCCGGCATCACGCTCGTACCATTTATCGATGTTGTTAAAATCCGGAGGTGAATCCGCAAGCGTTATCGCGTAGTTGAGCGGCGGATTTATCGCCTTGAGCGGGTCAAAGGTCTTAGTGTATTCGCCGAATTTACGCATCTCGTCGTCGATCTCGCCAAATGTGAGCGGTTTATATTCTGAGCTCAGCCGGTCGGTGTGCCTGCCCCAGCCGAAAAGAGCGATGACCGAAACGAAATCATTCCCGCTCTTGATGCCGGACGCGAGTTGGCGTTCGCTAATTCCCTGATAATAAAGGTATTGATAATAGCGTTCCTTGTTCTCCTGCCAGGTTCCACCCGCAAAAACATGCTGGTGCCTTGCCCACAGCACGGATTGCGGAGCCAGCGTCGGTAGATCGTCGCCCTCGGCGATCCCGAAATGCATGACGACCGCGGCCTGCGGATTCGGCTCATTCCGGCCGATCTCGTCGAGTCGCCGTGCAACCGGCACAGCTTCGTCACGCATTATATTTACGTCGTCGAGCACGCGGACCGTGTAATGACATTCCACAAATCCCCAACCGGCCGCGACCAAAGCGAACCCGACCATCGCCAACCTGCCGACAAACGCTTCCCGCTTTTCAACTTTTAACCACAACAGCCCGAGCGTCACGACCAGCGATAGTCCGGCAACGTAATTGCCGATAAAGACCTGATAATGGATCGGCTGCAGCGATTGGCCGGTGATCACCTGCTGATTAAAAACGACCAGCGGCACCAGCGCAAGCGAGATCGCAAACAGAACGCCTCGATCCCTCAGAACGAAAACCTTCATCACGACCGCAGCCGCGATCACCGCTAGAACGACATATCCTATAAGCTCCGGAACCCGAAGCAGGTCCGGTGCATGAGTTCGAACCAAAAGCTGCACGTCGTCCATCGTATGCGAACGCTTCGACAACAAATACGCGTAAGGCAAAAGGCACAAGACAAACGCCGCCCCGAGCCCGGCGAGATATTTTACATCTCTCCAAACCCCAGCCGGCCGAGCGGCCACCCAAACCAATCCAACACACCCAACCCACGCGAAAGCCGTCGTCCATACATAAAAGTAAGAGAAAACTGTATAGGCGAACGCGATCGAAGCAAGGACGACGAGTATTAGGTCAGAACCACCTGCGGTAGCGGGTGGTTTACGCACCGCATTTGAGTTCGTGGTCGAGTCTGACGACGACGCAGAACCACCCGCTACTGCAGGTGATACTGACACGATCTTCCACACCAACCCGACAAGTAAAAAGAATGCGGGAAACGCCATCGCCGGAATATACCTTCGAAACCCCGGAAAATACGGATACGAAAAACCCATACCCGTTATCTCGCCAAGCGCACCTTCACCGGCAAAGAGCGCACCTCCGGCCAGTACGGCAATACTTCCCGCCATCGCAAACAGCGAATCTCGCGTCATCATCGCGAGCAACCAGAACACCGCGAGCGCCGTAAAAAACGCCGCCAATGCTCCCGCGATCGTCATCGCCCACGTCGCCGGAATATGCAGCAGACGGGCCGGCAACGCGACCGTGTACGGCGCCGCAAATTGGATCGAAAACAGAGACTCTTCCTGCGGCTTATTCACCGAATCGTCGCGTCCCATGTACGGATCGTTCTTACGTGGCCGCCCGTCGATCAGCGCCCGCACGTACGCCGCATACGCCACTTCGTCGACGTCGTTGTAGGCATAGTTGCCGTTCCAATCGTCGCCCCTCATATACACCATTTTTAGCTGTGGGTATAATGAAAAGACCGCCAAGAATAATCCTGCAATAATGCCGTATCGCCAACGTATTTTCATAAAGGAACTGACAGATTAGCATATGAGCGTGATAAACGTCGGATGCGATTCCAGATGATGATCGATTATGTGTTGCATTTCACAACACAATGTAGGTACAATTCCAATTGAGGTTTTCATTATGGCGACGACAATTTCAACAAAATCAAAAGGCGGAAACATCCATTTTCGGGTCTCGCTGGAAGCAAAAAAGGTCATCGACAAAGCCACCGTCGTTTCGGGGCAAAGCTTGACGGAGTTTGCGACCCGTTCATTACTTGATGCCGCGAATAGCGTCTTGGAGCGAGAATATACGACGGTTTTGTCCGACCGCGACCGCGACCGTTTATTGGCGATGCTCGATGCCGACTCACAGCCGAACGAAGGTTTACGCGAGGCGGCAGAGATCCACGGCCGTTTGATTTCCGAAAATGTATAGGATCGAACTGCTCACCGGCGATCACGACACGGCGTCCTTCGATTGCGGCGACGAAAACAAGAACACTTTTTTAACCAAGTATGCCCTGCAAAATACCAAGGGCGGACTCGGACGCACATTCGTCGCGGTAAAACCGCCTGACGAACTCC
>Ga0105046_10017460_pt1 | contig 10977 bp, 6 predicted proteins | sample MAT03_FD_78385 | JGI IMG/M metagenome (GOLD analysis project Ga0105046, IMG submission 78385) | Freshwater microbial communities from Lake Fryxell liftoff mats and glacier meltwater in Antarctica - MAT-03 (megahit assembly) | ecosystem: Environmental > Aquatic > Freshwater > Ice > Liftoff...
AACGTCAATAAGGCGTTTTGTCCGGCTTAACCGCCCATTCCGCGAACACTTTTTTTGCTTCGTCGTGCAGGAGCTGTTTCATTGGAATCTGTCGGGCGGCAAATGGGACTTCAAGTTCTCCATAAATAAACTGGTCGTCGAACCCGATTTCAGCGGCGTCTTCCTTGGTGCAACCGAAATAAACGGCTTTGGGTCTGGCCCAATAAATAGCGCCCAGGCACATTGGGCAGGGTTCGCAGGAGGTATACAAGACACAATCGGTCAACTGAAATGTATTCAGGTTTTTGCAGGCCTCGCGGATGGCCACCACCTCGGCATGGGCCGTCGGGTCGTTGGTAGCGAGCACGCGGTTGTTGCCTGCACCGACGATGATACCGTCTTTGACGATGATGGCTCCGAATGGGCCGCCTTCGTTTCGGCGCATGCCGTCTGCGGAGCGCTGAATAGCAGCCTGCATATAAATTATTTCTTTTTCCATAAACGGAGCCAAATGGTTATTGTACATCGGCCCAACAAAAATACGGCTACCAATCCATACATTTATGTGATGCTGCGTACCTAACTGCACACCAGGCGATACCCCACTTCCTCATCTCTGCTTCCCCGTCTTCTTCTCCCGGATCATCCATTGCGCCACTTCTAAATTGGCGCAGGCGTAATTTTTCATGCTGTCCGTTAGGGCAGGGTACAGGTGGCTGATGTCTTCGCCGGAGCCGCTGCGATAATCGTACAACGCGTCGTTACCGGATTTACGGACCACGTACAGAAAATGCTCGTTGATGACGGCCAGTTTGTGGTCCTGGGAGAAAAAGGCGAAGGGGCGTTTTTCGCGAAAAAGATCAAATCCGAGGGTGTTTTGTACGTAATTGCGTCCGACCAAACCCATCACGGTCGGAAAAATATCCGTTTGGTTAGCCAGGCCGTTTTCAACAACGCCTTTATGGAACAGGCCGGGGGCATGAACGATAAGCGGCACGTGGTTGTAAGAGAGCGGCACGTCGAAGGCATAATTTTCTTTCATATTCACCCCGTGGTCGCCGACAAACACAAAAACGGTGTTGTTGTACCAGGGTTGCTTCGCGCAATCATCCATAAAATTTTTGAGGGCCCAGTCTGCGTATTCGTAGGAAATATCCACCGGATCGGTGCTGCGCGGTTTGAATTTGCTGAACTGCGGCAGGGTGTAGGGCGGATGTGCGGAAATTGTGAGGATCGTTGCGAAAAAAGGTTTGCCCGATGGGTCTGTGGAAAGGCTGTCGATCTGGTTGAGGGCATGACCGAACAACGTTTCATCTCCGATACCCCAGGAATTTGCAATTTGATCGGCCGGATAATCCGTCACGTCGCTGATGCGCTCAAATCCGTTGTTCGGCAGGAAAATATCGAGGTTGTCAAAGGTTTTGGGGTGCGTACAGAAAAAAGTCGTGCTGTAGCCCAGGTCGCGCAGGGTGAGGGGCAAGCCGGTGAATTCGCAGAATTCGGACAAGCCATTGTACATCGGGTGCTGCATCATCATGATGGGCATTCCGTACAGGGTACTGTACAAGCCGGCGTTGGTGTGGATGCCGTTTGAATAACAATTGTTGAAAAACACGCTGTTGCGCGCCAGGCTGTCGAGGCCGGGCGTCAGGTTTTTCGGGTTGCCGAAAATACCCATGCGATCGGCGCTCATACTTTCCATCAATACAACTACTACGTTTACCTGTTTGGCAGGCGTCTCGTATCGATGTGCCCGGGCTATCGGCGAATCGAAATCCGGCTTGCTGATTCCCAGTTTTTTTTGTACCCGGGTCACCGCTTGTTCGATTTTGAAAAGATTGATGTTGAAATCGAAATATGAATCGAACCAGGTATGTACTGGATTGAGTGTCAATTGATTGATAAAACCGTCGTTGCTAAAATAAGCCTGTTTCATATCCGGGGCCTTGGGTGTGGCGCCTCCCCATAAGCCGACCAGCAGCAACATCGTGGCCAAGCCGGTGGCTAAGAATCGCGACCTTAAGGGCGATTCCACCGGACTCCAGGTGCGTTTCCAAATCGTGCGCATCAGTCGGCCAATGCCCCAGATGCCGCCTACCAGAATCAGGATAAAAGGATAATATTTGGCATCGGAGAGGATGAATTTAACAATGATCGAGTTATTTTTCCAGTGAACAGCGGCGGTATTCAGGCGGGAATTGTAGAAACTGAAGTAGGGCACGTCGGCTGCGCAAATGATCAGCGACACCAGAATAGCCGCGCCGCAATACCATTGAACAAAGGTAAAAAGCCGCTTCAGGTTGATTTTCCAGATAAACGCCGCCGTGAGCAGCATATACGGTAGCAGCAGCGCGTAACTGGCCACTGTAATGTCGAAAACGAACCCAATTCTGAAGGCCTCGTTTACTGTAAGCGAACGATCCATGGTGAACAACCAGGAAGGATGGTTGTACAAAAGTGTAACGTATCGAAACAAGGAATAAATAGCGAGAAGGATCAGGTGCACGACTACCAGAAAGCGCAAATGTGCGGGTACGAGACGACGGTAAGCGTTCATAGCTCGGGTATTAGTGAATAGGTTAGGTCGCTTGAAAAGCTGCCTGCAAAAATACGGTAAATTATCCAACAAATTGCGAAAAAAATCGGTGGACGGGTTCCATAAACGTGAAAAACGGAATATTATTTGGAGGCCGCCAGCCTGTTGGACAGATAGCCGAAAATACAGGCAGTCCAAAAAGAGTATAGGGAGTAGATAAGGGCGGGTTTGATCATCTCCTGATTTTGCAGCATACTGCTGGTGATCAAAAATGCCAGGGTTGTGTTTTGCACGCCGCTTTCTATCGCGGCCGTCAGGCGGGAAGGATGGTCGAGGCCCATGAATTTCATGATGAAGTAGCCGAGGCAAAGGCAGAACGCATTTTGCAGCAGCGCATAAGGCGTAATACTCAGAAAGTCAGCCAATTGCAGGCCGGCGCCGCCCTGGTTTTCACCGGCCAGCAACTTGATGACGAACACAATTGCCAGCATTACCATCATCACGTATTTAGCGGGCTTGTTAAACCGCTCGGCAAAAACCGGAAACCAGTGCCGAACCGCAATGCCCAGCAAGGCCGGGATGATGGCAATGGCGAAAATATGGCCCATCGTTTCCCACACCGGCAGATGCAGGTCGGTGGATTGTCCCATAAAAATCCGCAGGCCCAGGTTGGTGATGATCGGGATTGAAAATAGCGTGAGAAAACTGTTTACTGAAGTAATTGACAAAGAGAGGGCTACATTTGCCCGCCACAAATAGGCCAGAAAACCTGCGGTGGCGCCGCCGGGACTGGCCGAAAGAATGATAAATCCGACTTTGATCTCGTCGGGCAGGGGTGAAATGAAATATTGAATCAAAAAAGCCACGAGCGGTAAACCCAGCATTTGAATACCCAGCGCCGTAAAAAATGCCCGCGGATACCGGATGATCCGGGTGAAATCGGAAATGGAGAGGGATAAACCTACCCCAAACATGATCAGTCCTAAAACGGAACTGATGGCAAAATCTACAATTTGAACTGGTGACAAGTCGTGTTATTTTTCGGTCGGGGGCAAATGTAGGCGGTTTGAGCGTTATTTAGGGGGCATTATCAGATTGTTAAGTATTATCGCAGCGTTATCTTCGTGCCAATGAAAATCACCGCTTTTTATATCGCAGAACAAATTTCCCTCAAGCGCTTGAAATCTGCTTATGTAGGATCGCTGCTACAGGAAACGCCCAATGAGTTGTTCTACCAGGTGGATGAACAACAATATTTCTATGCCTTTGATTACGGCGCCGTGGTGTTCGCGGGTATGCCGGATATCGACATCAGTAAGAACCTGATCCTGCTCGAGCAGTTTTCAGAAGCCCGGCTGACGGAAAAAATGCAGGAAGACCTTGTCATTTCCGAACAAGAGGGCGCCGCCATGCGATTCACGTTCAACAGTTTAGTGGTACCCAGCCTCAACGAAGACGTGGTGAAAATCGCCATGCTCAACGTGGCGCACTCCGTTGCACTCGATTTTTATTCCGGCCGCGCCCATGAACTGCTCGGCGAAATAAAAGGCTTCACCCTGCAGTTGGAACTGGAAGGTAAGGTGCGTATCAGCCGAAAAAATATGCTCCGGTTCATCGGCCGAACCCTCAACAGCAAAAACCGCATCGTGGAGAACCTGTTTATTTTCGACAGCCCCGACCTGACCTGGGAAGAAGAATACCTCGATCAACTGCATCGCGGCCTGTCGCGCACCTTCGAAACACAAACCCGGTTCAAAGAAATCGAATACACTTTTAAAGTGGTGGAAGACAACCTGTCCGTATTCCGGGAATTGTACCTGCACCGCGAAAGCAGTCAGCTGGAGTGGATCATTATCATCCTGATTTGCATCGAGGTGTTCGATTTGATCATTTCGAAGTTTTTGTAAGATTCACCACGAAGGACACCACGTTTGGATGGGCCTCGAGAATGCGCTCCAGCAGGGGTTAGGATTTCATTATGGGCGGTAACCGGCTCTTAACGTCCTCCCCGAAAAGGGTTTATTTCTTGGTGACATTTCATGTAAAATTACAATATAGTATTGATAAATAATTGTTTATCCGTGATATAATGACGGGTAACGTATGAAAAATAATGTAAAATGTCAATAAATTCATTTTTGACGGGTTTTCGCAAGCAAGCTTTACCGTATTTTTATACGGTTTTTTATACCAATGGTCGTGAAGAATTTAAGGGACTCCGATTTAGACCGGTTAGAATGAGTAGAAACCTTTGACTAAACAGTCTGAAACATGAAAAAATTATTCTTACCTTTTTGGAAAAAACTTTACTTCGAAACCTGTATTGTAGCCATAATGTTGATATTTGGTATATCCACATTTGCTCAAAGTGTTCAATTTGAGTGCTTTACTGAAGGGGAATCCTCCCCGACCACTGAACCCGATCTGATCAATTACGTACCTTCCGGCGCAGACAAGGTAAAAGTAATAAGGATAGCTTTCCACATTATGCAAAGAGAAGGCGCCAATCCTCAGAACTTCCAGGCAAATAACTCGGCGCATACAACTCACTTGATGGAGATATTTAATCGGGTAAATGCGCTCTATGCTTTTTGTAACTATCCAGCTTGCGGGGGTGGCTACTTACCCATGCCCCTGGATCCACGCGACAGTCGAATACAATTCGAGTTGCAGGGCATTTATTATCATGCCGATAACGTAGGCTTTATTAATGAAGACGGAACTTACGGTAATACTTATTGTGAAAAAAAATACGGAATCTGTAACGTGCTCGACGTATATTTCTGCCGGTTAAATGGCTCCACATCCGGTTATGGACCTGGAAAATGGGCATTACTTAATAATATATTCAATGAGTACATTAACAATGGGGCTTCAAGCTGGGGCAATGGGAATTTACTGGGCCACGAACTAGGACATTGTTTTACACTGTATCACAGTTGGCAATGCGATCAAAAAGCGCGCTTTTCGGATATTTGTCAAGGAGGCCCTTCTACGGGCTGTCCCGTTCTCAATCAATACGAAGGACCATGCACGAATTGGTCCGATGTCGACGATGGCTGCTATGGTTCGAGTAGGCTTTTCTGCGATGCGTCGAATGAATCCCGGTGTTCGAATAACATGATGAGTTATTCCACATTCAACGATCATATCTCGCCCTTGCAAATGGCGGCTATGCACAAGTCCATTATCTATAATAATTCGGATGCATTAAAACTGGAGTACGATAACACAGAAAACATAACCATTACCGGATCGAATGTCATCTGGGATATCGGCAGGGTGATCTACGGAAACGTATATATAGAGCCGGGAGCGAAATTGACCATCCGCAGCAAAGTGCTTTTTTCCCCGGAAAGCCGGATTGTTGTAAAACGCGGCGCACGGCTGATACTCGAAGGAGGCCATCTGACAACTGCTCCCCCTGCCGTAGTCAATTGCGCCGGTACAAGTGTCGGTAATCGATGGTATGGCATTGAAGTATGGGGAAATACTTCAGTTACACCAACTCCCAGCATGTTTGAAGACACTTATACGCCGCAAAGCAACGACCCTGGCGCCGCTATTTTAAGGAAATATCAAAATACGATACCGATTGTTGAGAATGCGAAATTTGGCGTCCAGACCCGGCGAAACAATGCCACAGATAAGCCCACTGCCGCCCAGCATGGCAATGGGCTGGTAAAAGCGCAGGATACAAAATTCCTGAATTGCCGTAAAGCCGCAGAAATTTATTCTTACTTCTTACTGGATAACCCATCGCAATTTATCGACTGCGAGTTTATACAAAATGCTCTGCAGGCGGCGCCGGCCAGTGCATACGGTTATGATTATGAAGGCATTACCATGAAGTATGTGAAAGGTGTGTCCTGTTCGGGGAGTAAATTTGACCACTTGAAAACAGGCATGAGCGGTGTTTATTCGTCATTTTCCGTAAAGACATCCAATTTCAAGACCAATTACCAGGGGGTAAGCGTTTTGGCGCCAAATGCCAATTTTGCTGAACTTACTACTGTAGGAGGGGATTTAACAAGCGATAAAAACACCTTTGAAGATTGCTGGTACTCCGTGGTTTGCAACGGGTACAATCGTTTGAAAGTATCCTTTAATTATTTTAAAAATGACAACATGGGCGTCGAAGTGGAAGGCACAAGCGGTTTCCAAATTAACGACAACAAGTTTGAGTATACCGGGCCTGGCAACAAAAACTTCAGTTCCGCGATATCGCTCACCAATGGGGGCGACGGATTTAATTACAGCGAATGCAACGAATTCGTAGGGTACGCCCCCTCGATCCATAACCGCATCAACAGCGGCGTCACCGCCCTGGGCAATAACCGCAACTACACTTTCCGTAAAGAAACGTTTGATTGCTGGCGGGACGTGCAGGTTATTAAAGCATTCGATGCGAATGGAACTACTTTTACTCCGGGACGTATCGCTGCTCAAGGGACGCCTTCCAACGCTGTGCGTAATCTTTTCACCGGGGTTGTACTGAACGGTAGCACTTACGGATGGGCTCCTGGCCATGTCAGCGATATCTTTACTACATACAGCGGCTTAGACCCTCAGGAGTCCGCCGATTTCTCATACTTCTACCCTCCAACGGCCCCGGCGGAATCACGAATGGTGCCTAAATGTCCGCTGACCGGCTTAGGGATTATCCCCTCCGTTTGCGGTAGCGTCCAGTATAACTTTAATAACAAACCGCCTGCAAATGACGGGAGCGATGCGTGTGGATCAACAATTATCAACGGTATCCTGGAGGGAGGGCCTGTGGATTGCCGAAGGGAGGCGTGCTTAAACGGGTTCTATTCCGCTATGCTGCGGGCCGATTCGATCTTACAAGTTGGCTCCGCTGCTTCGTTATTGGGCGCTATCCTGACCGCCCCTAACAGCAGCAGCACCATTCAGGCGTTACTAAATGCGTCCCCCTACCTTTCGGAGCAAGTACTGAAAGATGTAGCCGGCAATACCTCAATGAGCGGTGGCAATAAAGCCACAGTATTATGGGCGAATGTGCCCCTGTCGGCCACAGTATTAACCCAGGCATTGTCAGCAATATCGGCAACATTATATGGCCAGTTGGTAACGGCTTCACCCGACAATATACTTTCCAAACGGGACAGCCTGGCGGCGGACGGCTCGATCGCCGAAAGGTACAAGGCTTCCATATTGGGTTTTCTGACCGATTCGCTGTATCGCGCCGGCAACTATTCGCAAGTAGAATACCTCCTTCAGCAAGACCCTGCCCGCGGAAGCCGGGAGGCCTTGATCGGCCTGAAAATCCAGCGACAGGAGTATCAGTCCGCCCAAACCTTGTTGAATGCTTATCCAACTATAGAGCAGGCCGACAGCGATTTCCGCCAATTGCAGCTCATTAACCTGCGGCGAATTATGGAGGATGATACCTTTCAATTGACAGTTACCGAAGATACATTTTTGCACCGGCAGGCCAGGGCATACGGCTTACAGACCGATTATGCGCGAACCCTGTTATACCTGCTGAAGGGCGAAGTATTCGATCGCATCATTCCGGTGTATGAGGTGGGAGAGGAACGTGCCGCGCCGGAAGTGGAGCAACAAGCATTTGTCAGCGAACTGGCCGAATCATTTACCCTGGAACCCAACCCAACCTCCGATCTGGTGAAAATAGTTGTGAAAGAATGGCAGTCGCAAAGTGATTACCGGGTTGTGTTGCGAGACCCGGCAAGCCGGATGTTCCTGGAAATTAAACTCGACTTGCCGTTAGCCAGCCTGGAGATAGCGTCGATACCATCCGGCCTGTATTTTGTAACCCTGATCCGTGACGGCCGCCCACTGGTTACCCGTAAACTCATCAAGCACTAATTTATCTTTGAAATTACCAAATCAGGGGGGCGGTTTCTATAACTGCCCTCCCAATCACTTTGGTTATGAAAAATCTTTTATTCTCATCCATATTGCTGCTGCATGCATGTTTGGCTGCTGGACAGACAGGCTTTACTAAAATCCTTTATTTTGCAGAGACAGCCTATATAACATCCTGCATAGAAGTGAAGGATGGATATTTTTGTACGCTTGCCGCAGATTATATTGAACAAGACAGCACGGAGCTGATTGCTTTTATGGCCGATAAAGAAGGTGATGTACTGTGGCAGGCCGTTTTACCGCGCCTGAATTTCGAAGGATTCGACTTTACGATTTTTGCCCGCGGCTGCACGCAGGCGCCCGACAGTACCTTGTTGATCGTAGGTGACCTGAGCCTCGGCGCCTGGCCCGCTTACGGCATCTTCGTCGCCAAGATCACCCAGCAAGGCGAGATACTCTGGACAAAATATTACGGCATTACGAATGGCGGAGAAACCTACCGGGGACAAAAGATCGCCTGCTATCCCAATGGGGATTTTATCGTCACGGGTACCTATTTCCGGCTTGAGCCGCCCGGCCAGACTTTTCCTTATCCCGACTCCGTCTGCCTGTTCAAAATGAATGCAGGGGGCGAGGTGCTGCATGAGACCAAGATCAATTACCCGCCCTACCTGTACGCCGGCTATGAAGCCTTCGATGACTATGCCAGCAGCGATCCCGTCATCCTGCCCGGCGGAGATATTTTTTACGGATTTACCATCCGCGAAGGTACTTATCACCCTATTTTCGCGCGGCTGGACTCTACGCTTCAGTTGCTGTGGCGGCAGGAAGGAACGGTGCGGGGGAATATCATCAATATGCTCCCGAGCGGGGATACGGCCGTGCTGGCCTATTACCAGGGGGGGTACAATAATTATCCTTCGGGAGATGATCCCATCGTGCAGAAATTAAGTCCGGAGGGCGATAGCCTCTGGACCTATTCGCCTCCTGGCATCGCGTCCCAAAACTGTCACGACATGGCCGTACTGACCAATAACGACATCGTGATGACCGGCACGCCCGATGCCTTTGAATGGCTTCGTTGCATATCGTCGCAAGGCCAGTACAAATGGCGCCGGAAGTTTCGACCGCCCCTTGCCAACGATGACGACCAGTTGTTCTTTTTCCAGGTGATCGGCGCCTCGGATGGCGGCATATTAATTGCCGGACAGTATCAAAAGGTACTACCTTTTCCAATAGGGGCTCATCAATATGTTTTACTGATGAAATTAGACAGTCTGGGTTGCGTTGAACCGGGCTGCGGGTTGGAATACTACCTTACGGATGCGGCGGAGCCGGCAGGAGCGGGCCGGGGCAGGGAAGCGCTGTTCGAGTTGAAACAGAATCTTTTGTCTGCGGGAGCGCCGCTCCGGGTTCATATCCTGGGCATAAACGCCGAAGCGCGCCTGCGGTTGTTCGATGCGTCCGGCCGTACTGTAGTTGTAAAAGACGTTCATGCGTTCGAGCAGCTGGTATTGCCGCTGCATTTGGCTGCGGGGAATTACTGGATTGGGGTGGAAACGCTTGATAAGCGGCGTCAGGTGCTTGCGTTTACGGTTGGGTTCTGAGCAGGAGGACATGCTATGCGTTTCTATAACTGCCCCCTCAATCATTTATTTATGAAAAATCTTTTATGCATATCCATATTGCTACTGCATGCCTGTTTGGTCACAGGGCAGAGCGGCTTTATTAAAATCCTGGACTTTGGAGAGACTGGCCATATTACATCCAGCTTAGAAGTGGATGACGGGTATTTTTGTACGCTGGGCGCGGATTACCTTGAACAGGACAGCTCGGAACTGATCGCTATTAAAACGGACAAACAAGGCAACCTTCTGTGGCAGGCCGCTTTACCGCGCCTGAATTTCGAAGGATTCGACTTTACGATTTTTGCCCGCGGCTGCACGCAGGCACCCGACAGTACCTTGCTGATCGTAGGCGACCTGAGCCTCGGCGCCTGGCCCGTTTACGGCATTTTCGTCACCAAAATTACCTTGGGGGGTGTGATACTCTGGACAAAATATTACGGCATTACGAACGGCGGAGAAACATATCGCGGCCAAAAGATAGCCTGCTATCCCAATGGGGATTTTATCGTCACGGGCACCTACTTCCGGCTCGAGCCGTCCGGTCAAACTTTTCCTTATCCCGACTCCGTCTGCCTGTTCAAAATGAATGCGGCGGGCGAGGTGCTACATGAGACCAAGATCAATTACCCGCCTTATTTATATGCGGGTTATGTGGCTTTCGACGACTATGCCAGCAGCGATCCCGTCATACTGCCCGGCGGAGATATTTTTTACGGATTTACCATCCGCGAAGGTACTTATCACCCTATTTTCGCGCGGCTGGACTCTACGCTCCAGTTGCTGTGGCGGCAGGAAGGGACGGTGCGGGGGAATATCATCAATATGCTCCCGAGCGGCGATACGGCCGTGCTGGCCTATTACCAGGGGGGGTACAATAATTATCCTTTCGGAGTTGATCCCATCGTGCAGAAGATACAGCCAGACGGCGATAGCCTCTGGACCTATTCGCCTCCCGGCATCGCGTCCCAAAACTGTCACGACATG
>Ga0105046_10017461_pt1 | contig 10977 bp, 8 predicted proteins | sample MAT03_FD_78385 | JGI IMG/M metagenome (GOLD analysis project Ga0105046, IMG submission 78385) | Freshwater microbial communities from Lake Fryxell liftoff mats and glacier meltwater in Antarctica - MAT-03 (megahit assembly) | ecosystem: Environmental > Aquatic > Freshwater > Ice > Liftoff...
TAGCAGAAGTTGACGGCGGTGAACGTCTTGCCGCTGCCCGTCGCCATCTGGATCAGCGCACGGGGGCGGTTGGCGGCGAACGACGTTTCGAGGTTCTGGACGCTCTCGACCTGCACCCGCCACAGGTGGCCGACGTTGAGCGGCGGCATTTCCCGGAGGCGGGTCCGCACCTGCTTGTCGAGCTTTACAAGGCGGATCAGTTCTTCGGGCCGGTGGAAGGTGAACACGGCCCGGCTACGGGCGTCCGGCTCCAAGGTGTTGGTGAACTGCGTGACCTCGCCGGTGGACTCGTAGGCGAACGGCAGCGGCAGGCGGTAGCTCGGCAGGGTCTTCGGCAGGCCGTCGAGGTACTTGCCGGACTGCGTTTCGACGCCGGTGAGGGTGTGGCCCTTGGGCTTGGCCTCGACCACGCCGATGGCCCTGGCGTCGGCGTAAAGCATGTAATCTGCAGCGCCGGTGGTCAGCGGGAATTCACGAACAGCAACGCCCAGCCCCGCCGAGATGTTCATCTGGCGGTAGTCCTGCACGATCCACCCAGCCTGTTCAAGCTGGCGGTCGATCTGCTGCCGGGATTTCTGTTCGGGTGTCATACGCTACCTTCCGTCTCAAGTGCCGGTGCAGCGTGCGTGGCCTTACCATTCGGTGACGGAAGATGCGGCTGCGGCACGACCTCATCGAAAAGCTGCTTCTGTGCATCAGCCCGCAGCACGGCTTCCACTTCCGGGTCCGACACCAATGCTGGCTGTGTTTCCCGGAGCCGCCTCTGGAGGTTAAACGTCCGCTGGTGCGCTTTGCGGAGAACGGTCTGGTAGACGGTCGGGATGATTCGGGTGTTCCCACCGTAGTCCGCCGACTCCAAGCCGCTCTCCAGAGTAGCACCGAGGACGTAGGCGACGATCTCGGTAGTCGCATGGACCCGACCCGCCTTGCGAATCTCCTTGGCATAGTCACGGGCTTGGTCCGCTTCCTTCTGAGTAACGCAAAAGCCGCCCTTTTTGAGTTCAAGGATGGCGACCTTGCGGATGCCGCATATCTCGCCGCCCGTGTCGTATGCGTCGGCGCAGTACGCCCCGATGGACGTTTCCGGCAGGACGACGAAATCTGGCCTCCGCATCGGCGGCTTGTAGTCCGCCCCGCCCAGGAACTTACCGATAACTTCGGCCAATCCCCGGTTCGAGCGGAAGTCAACCGCCTCGAACTCCGGGCCGAATATCCACAGTCCCCGCTCGAACAACGGCTGGAGGTCGTGCAGTTCGTCGGCCAGCGGGTTTTCGACCAACTTCTCCATGCGGTCGATCAGCTTCAGCCGCCGATCAAGTTCGTCCAGCACGATCTCGGCACTGCTGGCCGTCCACCGCTGCATCAGCGAGTTCCAGGTGTCGAGGTCGTCAGGGGAGCAAGCTGCCAACTGTGTCAGGAGATCGTATCCCGAACGGCTCTGCTCCAACTTCGCCAAGACCTGTACGGTGCGTGACAGGTCACGGTCGGACATCGTGGGACACTTCTCTTGAACCTCGTCAATGAAGTGGCCGATGGCGTTCTTCGAGATGTTGGGTAGCTCGCCCATCAACTCCCGGCTGTTCTCGATGGCGGACTTCTTCCGCTCCTTCCGGGTTGTCGCCAACTGCGCCTGAATCTCCTTGATGACGTACCGATGCACGGCGTCCCGAACGGCGTTCGTCCGCTGGTTGGCGTGGAAGTCAGACCAGTCGGCTTTCACGTCCTGGCCGGGCGTCAGGAAGTCGGCCATGACGATGAAGCTGAACTTCTTCGCATGTTCGGTACGCCCGTCGAGGTACGCCCCCTCGTCATCGAGCCGGTCCCAGCTTGGCTCGCCCACCCGCCGCTGGTTGACCCACCAAGAAATCCCACGGAGCTTGGCGCTTCGATAATGCTCGATGGAGTCGATGAAGTGGACCGTGACCGTGCCATCGCCTTCGATGGCAATCTCGGTCGTCTTCAGACCTTCGAGCGACATCAGTTCGACCGGCTGCTGGTTCACCCGGATGCAGAGCGACGGGTCCACGATGAACTTCGAGCCGATCAACTGCTTCATTTCATCAACGGGGAGCAAGTGCCTTTCGAGGACGGCGGATATTTCCGTGCCGTGGCCCCGCTTCGGCGTCTCGGAGATCAGCGTGATCTCGAATGGCGTCGTTCCTGATTTCGCCAGACCGACTCGGACCTGGAAAAAGCCGCCGTCCTTCATCGTGGCGATCTCATACGAGTCGGCGAAGCAGAAGGGGGCGTGCCGACCCTTGCCACTTCGCCCGAAGGCCGTCCGCTTGATTCCCTTCACGCCCTTCGGGAAGACGACTTCATTTCCCTGCTCGGCCTCCCGGTCGTAGCAGAGGGTTCGCCAGCGCCTCTCGAACTCAGCCTTCGTCATTCCGATGCCGTCATCCGTCACCGAGAGCTTCTGCCCCTTCTCGGTCGGCCAGATGATGTCGATCTTCCTCGCCCCGGCGTCGTAAGAGTTGGCGATCAGTTCGAGGATCGCCGTGCGGGGTTCGCTGATGATCTGACCGGCGTGGTCCTGCAAGAAGCGGTCGGCGAACGCAAACGGCGCATCGGCGAACAGGCCGGTCGGTGCGGTTGGGGACTTCGCCATGATCGAAACCTCGCCGTGTCGCTTCGGGCAGGATGGTGGCCCGCTTCTGTCGCCTCTCCGATTGTCTGCGCAGTGCAAGTATCCTATGATAAGGGGGTTCGGGCAGCAATCGGGAGGCGACGATCCATGAATTTCGGCGACCGGGTTCGAGAGCTTCGCCAAAAGAAAGGCTGGAGATTGCTTGATCTGGCCGAGAAAGTCGGCGTCGGCTCCACCTACCTGAGCCGGGTCGAGAACGAACGCCTGACCTACGGTGACTACCCGTCCGACGCATTGATCCATCGCCTTGCCGACGCCCTAGACGCCGACGAGGAAGAACTTTTAATCCTCGCCAAGCGAGTGCCAGAGCCGGTCAAGAAACGAGTCCTCCAGCGACCGGATGCCTTCCGTGCCTTCGCCACCTGCGACGACGCAACGCTCGACAAGCTGATGGTCGAGATCGGGCAAGCACCGACGCCGAGGAGGGCGGCGAGGAAAAAGAAGCAGTAGCGGTCAGGCCCGTCATCTTCCGCCCGAACGAACCGACGCCCTCCGAAATTGCTCTTTCTCCTGGGCCATCCCCAAGGAGCCGACATGACCACCCAATCCCGCCGCCAGTTCATCCAGGCGACCGCCGCCGTCACCGCCTCGCTGGTCCTGCCCCGCAGCCTCTTCGCCCGCACGCCTGACTGCTCCTTCTGGTACATCCATGCAGATTCCTGCACGTCCTGGCCCGTCGCCGACCCCGTTCAATGGTCCCTCGACCACGCCCACGAGCCGGTCCTGGAGCGAGCAGCCGATGGGCTGACCAAGCTGACACCGGAAGACGGGGACCGCATCATCCGGCTGGTCGTTCGACGCTGCGGCCATAACCTTCTCGAACTTCATGCCGATCAGGTCGTGGCGCATCATTGGGGTCAGCACCGTGCCGATCTTCGGGCCTTCTTCAAGCAGCACCGGCTGGCCCGCCCGGAAGTCGAGGTCGTGTTGCGGGACCGCAAGAAGGAAAACGTCACGACGCAGACCGGCGACGACTTCCTGTTCGGCGACCGCCTCGCCGCCGACTTCCCGCTCGAACTTTACCTGAGCAAGTGGTCGAGCCGCTTCGCCCTGCAACCCAACGATTGGACGCCCGCACCCGGAACACGGTCGGGTTTCGCCTGGGGCGGTGTCGAGGACAACATCCCGTGGATCGCATTGAAGGCGGCGTGGCGACAAGCTGCTCCCCTCGTCTGCCTGAACTGCGACCAACCGACGATCCTGACCAACTTCGGCTATCCCTGGACCGGAATGTTCAACCGCACTGCGAAGTTCGTCCACGTCTGCGGGCCGTGCCAGAGGTCGTTCCGGGACGACTCGGTGAGCGACGTTCCGGGGTGGATGACGGCGAACCTTGAGGCCGAAGCTCGGCCCGACGCCGAGATGGTGTGGGGGCGGCGTGTGAAGGGTGCGGTAACCGGAAATTTCGGTACAATAACAGCATCGGGAAGCCGTTCGGATCAGGGGCCGGTTGCAAAATAGGAGCGTAAACCGGGTGACTACCCCCACGCCGCAAAAGTCGGACGAAGCGTTCTACGAGGAGCGGGAGTGGCTTCGTGTCACGCTCTCCAGCATTGGCGATGCCATCCTGACCACCGACAGCGAGGGGCGGGTGAAGTTCCTGAACCCGGTGGCTGAGTCTTTGACCGGCTGGACGCAAGAGGACGCAGCGGGGAAGTCGCTGGAGATCGTTTTCAAGATTCTCGATGAAGAGGCTCGTACCACGGTCGAGAATCCGGCAATCCGAGCTTTAAGGGACGGCACGACTGTCGGGCTGGAGAACCACACGCTGCTCGTCGCCAGAGACGGCACGGAACGGCCCATCGACAATAGCGCCGCCCCGATCCGCAATGCCAAAGGCGAAGTCGCCGGTGTGGTTCTAGTCTTTCGAGATGTCAGCGAACGCAGGGGCCAACAAGCCGCCATTCAGAATTCAGAGGTCCGGTATCGGCGACTGTTCGAGGCAGCCAGAGACGGCATCCTCATCCTCAACGCCACCACACTGAAAATCATCGACGCCAACCCGTATATGACGGAACTGTTGGGCTACAGCCACGATGAGTTATTGGGCAAAGAACTGTGGGAAATCGGGCTATTCAAAGACGAACAAGCAAGTCAAGCGATTTACCGTGAATTGCAAGACAAGGGCTATATCCGGTACGAGAATCTGCCCCTCGAAAGCAAGAACGGCAAGAAGGCCGAAGTCGAGTTCGTCAGCAACGTCTACCGGGAAGATGAACACAACGTCATCCAGTGCAACATCCGGGACATCAGCGAGCGTGTTCGGTTGGAACGGGAGTTGAAGGAGCATGACCGGCGATTCCGCACGCTGGTCGAACAGGTCAAAGACTACGCCATTTTCATGACCGATCCCGATGGCCGGGCGACCAGTTGGAACGAGGGAGTTCAACAAGTTCTCGGCTTCGGGGAAGACGAGTGGATCGGTCGGGACATCAAGCCGCTGATCTTCACGCCGGAAGCCATACAAGACGGCGTGGCCCAGAAAGCGTTTGACGACGCCAAAGCCCACGGTCGGTCCGGGAACGACCGCTGGATGATGAAGAAGGGCGGAACCCGGTTCTTTGCGCTGGGCATCCTGACGGCCTTGCGTGACGACGACGGCAGTTTGCTCGGCTTCACGAAGGTCGTGCGGGACCAGACCGACCGGAAGAGGCTGGAAGACGATTTGCATCTCCACGCCGAGCAATTGGCCGACCTCCACCGGCGCAAGGACGAATTCCTGGCGATGCTCGGTCACGAACTTCGCAACCCCCTCGCCCCCATCGCCAACGCCGTGCAACTGCTCCGTCTCCAGAAGGAAGAGGGCCAAGTTCAGTATCAAGCCCGCACCATCATCGAGCGTCAGGTGGGGCAAATGTCCCGGCTCGTTGACGACTTGTTGGAAGTCACCCGCATCACGAGCGGGCGGGTTCAACTTCGCCCCCATCTCCTCCTCGTTAGCAACATTGTGGAACGTGCGGTGGAGACGGCCCGCCCGGTGATCGACCAACGCAGGCATGAACTCACGGTGTCGGTGTCCCCCGACCCCATTTGGTTGAACGCCGACCCGACCCGCATGGAACAGGTGGTCGTGAACCTGCTGACCAACGCCGCCAAGTACACCGAAGAAGGTGGCCGAATTTGGCTGACCGTTCGGCAAGAAGGGGGCGAGTGCATATTGAAGGTGAAGGATACCGGCGTCGGCATCGCCCCGGAACTCCTGCCCCGCATTTTCGACCTGTTTACGCAGGCGGAACGGTCGCTGGATCGCTCGGAGGGCGGGTTGGGCATCGGTCTGGCGCTGGTGCAAAAACTGGTGGAATTACATCAGGGCCGGGTGGAGGCTAACAGTTCGCTGGGAGAGGGCAGTGAATTCATCGTCCGCCTGCCCGTGGCGCTGGATGCTGCACCACCCTTATTGACCCCCAAAGAAGTTGTCGAGCCGACTGGCCCATCGTTGCGTGTTCTGGTGGTCGATGATAACGTCGATGCGGCTGAAAGTTTGGCTGACTTGTTGAGAGCATTACAACATGATGTTCGGACGGCGCACGACGGCCGGACCGCACTGCAAGCGGCCCTCGACCATCGGCCCGACGTATTGCTATTGGATATTGGCTTGCCAGGAATGAACGGTTACGAGTTAGCGAAACGACTGCGGCAGCAATCCGTTTTCAGTAGTGCCGTGTTGATCGCCATGACCGGGTATGGTCAGGAGTCAGACCGGGAGAGTTCACGGGCGGCGGGGTTCGATCATCATTTGGTTAAGCCCGCAGACTTCAGGAAGGTGCAGGAGATTTTGGCGACCGTCTCGAAGAAATAACCTCAACGTCAACAACTTTCCACGTCGCTGTTGTCACCATTTTCATTCGGGTCATGCGCACCGCCGAGATTGATGATGGCGACCAGCCTTGCTATCAGGCCCAGCCCAACCAAGGCTGGAACTCGATGGCCGAGGCTGCCGCAGCCTTCGACGGTGGTGTAGTGGCTAGGCACTACGACTCGTCCAGCACCGCCCGCACCTTTTGAGCAAGGGCCGACGGCGTGAAGGGTTTTTGCAGGAAGGCAACATCGGCTGCAAGGATGCCGTGCCGTACAACGGCGTCGTCCGTGTAGCCCGACAGGAACAGCACTTTCAAGTTGGGACACACTTCCCCCAGCCGCTCCGCAAGCTGGCGACCGCCCAGGTGAGGCATTACCACGTCGGACACGACCAAGTGAATCGGCCCGACATGATTTTGTGCGACTCGGATCGCCTCCAGCCCGTCCCTGGCCTCCAGCAGCGTGTAGCCGCACGACTGCAAAACGTGCCGGGAAAAGGCCCGTACAGCGTCTTCGTCTTCGACCAGCAGGAGGGTTTCGTTGCCGGTGGGCATCGGGCGAATCCTTGGCGACGACTTGCTAGGGCTAGTCGCCAACGCTTCTTTGACGTGTGGAAAATACAGCTTGAATGCGGTCCCTCGGCCCAATTCGGTGTCCACTTCGATACTCCCGCCGCTCTGCTTGACGACGCCGTGAACGACGGCCATCCCCAGCCCCGTCCCTTTCCCCGTCTCCTTCGTCGTGAAGAACGGCTCGAAGATGCGAACCTTCGTCGCCTCGTCCATGCCTGTGCCGGTGTCGGTCACGGCCAACATCGAGTATGTGCCGGGCTGAACTCCGGGGTGCGACTGACAGTAGGCTTCATCCAGGGTGACGTTATGGGTTTCGATGGTGAGCCGTCCCCCTTGCGGCATGGCGTCCCTTGCGTTCACCGCAAGGTTCATCACGACTTGTTCGATCTGGCCGTGATCGACCTTCACCGGCTTCAAGGTCGGGTCCAGAACAGTCGTCAGGTTGATGTCCTCGCCTATGAGTCGTCCGAGCATCTTTTCCGTGCTGGCGACGACGCCGTTGAGGTCCAAAACCGAGAGTTGAACCACCTGCTTGCGGCTAAACGCCAGGAGTTGCCGGGTCAGCAAGGCTGCCCGCTCACCGGCCTTGTGAATCTCCCGAACCGAGTCTCGGTTACTGTCGTCAGGATGGAGGGAGTTGAGCATCAATTCGCTGTAGCCCGAAATGATCGTGAGCAGGTTGTTGAAGTCGTGGGCAACACCGCCTGCCAACTGACCGAACGCCTCCATCTTCTGCGACTGTCGCATCTGCTGTTCGAGGAGGTTACGTTCCGTAACGTCGTGCATGACCACCACCGCACCTATTTTCTGACCCCTGGCGTCCGTGATCGCCTGCCCGGTAGCCAGTAAGGTGTGGTTCAGGCCCCCTTGCGGGCGAATAACCATCTCCACGTCACGCACAATCTCCCCGTTCAAGGCACGGTAGAGGGGGATGTCCGCCTTCGTCATGGGCGACACACCATCGGCGTGATACAGGTCGAACTCCTCCGACCATTCGTCGGCGGGAACGTGCTGGCCCCCTTTCCCGTGAAGCTCACGGGCGGCACGGTTGATAAAGGCCAGTACCCCCTGCGCATCGCACGCCACTATGAGGTCTTGGGCGTTTTCCAGCACGGCTTTCAGGAACTCCTGCCCTTTGCTGAGGGTAACCTCCGCTTGCTTTCTCTCCATAAATTGACCGATCTGAATGCCGATGGCGGTCGCCAACCCCAAAATCTTCTCGTCGGGCTGCTCGATGCGGTGGCTGAAGAACTCGATGACGCCGACGACATCTTGGCCGAGCAGGATGGGGGAGAATAAAGCACCGTGGAGGCCCCCTTGGGCCGCTGCGTGCCTACGGACCAAGTTCTCGTACCGCATCACGTCCGGCTCCCACGCCGGTTCGCCTGCGGACCAGACCCGGCCCAGCAATCCCTCACCTTCGGCGAAGGTCTTCTCCCGGCAGATCGTCAGGAATTCGTCCAGGTTAGACGAAGGCGACCGCCAGAACTGCGCCAGCCCCAGCCTCTTGGCCTGCGAGTTTACCATCCAAACTGCGGCCCAGGCCCAGCCCATGCTCTCGCAAACCACTTCAAGAATCTGCGGGACTGCCGCCCCCAGGTTTGGCGACTCGGCCAACGCCTTCGTTGCGGCGTGTTGGGCATTTAGGCGGCGTTCCGCCATCTTGCGGTCCTCGATCTCCTTCTGTAACTCCTCGTTGGTATTTCTCAACTCAGCCGTCCGCTCCCGCACCTGTGATTCCAACGTCTCCTGCGCTCTGTGGAGGGCTTCCTCGGCCCGCTTGCGGTCGGTCATGTCCCGCAGAATCTTCGAGAAGCCGGTGTGAGTGCCACCTGAGTCCTGCGTCGGCGTCACGATGCCCAGCGCCCAAAACCGCTCGCCGCCCTTGCGGACGTGCCACCGCTCGTCCTCGGCCCGCCCGTGTTCTCTCGCCAATCGGAGTTCCTCTTCCGGAATACCTGCTTGGCGGTCTTTGATGGTAAATATCAATGAGAACGGCTGGCCCAAGATTTCGGACTCGGAGTACCCCAGGATGCGCTCGGCCTCCACGTTCCAACTGTTGATGCGCCCGTCCGTGTCCATCGTGATGATGGCGTGATCCTTGAGGTTCTTCACCAGCGACGTGTATCGGGATTCGATCTCCCGCCTTGCCTCTTCCACCTGACGGTGTGCAGTCGTGTCCTCAATGGCGAGGAGGATGAACTCGGTCTGGTCGTCCTTCCCGCAGATGCGGCGGGCATTCAGGAGCATGAACTTCCGCCCGATGGTCGGGAAGACGTGTTCGACCTCAAAATCATCGAACGCCGTGTCACGGGGCAGGACTTCCTCCAGCAGCTTCCGCAGCCAGGGGATGTCCAACTGCTGGTTGCCCAGGTCGTACACCAGCCGGTCCACCGTCTCTTCGGGCGTAACTTTGAAGGTGCGGTAGAACGAGCGGTTAGCCGTCCTCACCCGTAAGTCGGCGTTCAGAACCAACATTGGCTCCCGCACCGTGTCTACGAGGCTCTCGGCGTTGAACGAATTGATGCCGGGTGTCTCAGGCATATGGCATCTCGCTTGTTAGCGAGTTCTCGGCTTGAATTTTGGCATGACCGCATCCTCGGCATCTTTACGGGCATGGACAACCGATGCTCGCCGTCATCTTTTGAGCGTTGTCTGCCGAGTGCAAGTATACTATGATAACGGGATGCGTTCGCCAACGGCGACAAGTACCTGCGAGGAGCGAACTTGTGGCGACGTTCGGGAAGAGGATTCGGGAGCTTCGGCACGCAAAGGGGTGGAGCCTGCGTGATCTGGCCGAGAAGGTCGGGGTGGGCTTCACTTACCTGAGCCGGGTCGAGAACGAGCGGCTGAACTTCGGCGACTACCCATCCGACGCCCTGATCCACCGGCTCGCCGACGCTTTGGAGGCCGATGAAGGCGAACTGCTGCTACTGGCAAAACGAATACCGGAGCCGGTGAAGAAGCGAGTTCTTCAGCGGCCAGATGCCTTTTGTGCTTTCGCTACCTGCGACGACGCTACGCTCGACAAGCTGATGGTCGAGATCGGCCAGACGCCGAAGCCAAGGAAGGCATCGAAGAAAAAGAGCGGGTAGCATGTCGGACGAACCCCACGGCCTCCAAAACCGTCCTCACTCCTGGGCCATCACTCAAGGAGCCGACATGATTACCCCCTCCCGCCGCCACTTCCTTCAAGCCACCGCCGCCACTCTCACTGCTTGGTTCCTTCCTCGCAGCCTCTTCGCCAGGAAGTCCGACCGCTCCTGGTGGTTCATTCATGCAGACTCATGCACGTCCTGGCCGGTTGCCGACCCCGTTCAGTGGTCACTTCAAAACGCCCATGAGCCGGTCCTGGAGCGAGCTTCCGAGGGGTTGGCCAAGCTGACCCCCGACGACAGCGACCGCATCATCAGGCTCGTCCTCCGGCGCTGCCGCCTGAACCTTCTCGAACTTCACCCCGAACAGGTCGTGGTCCACCATTGGGCATCGCATGGGTCGAGCCGGGGCGGGGCCGTCGCCATGAACATCGACTGCGGCGGGGCGAAGCTCGTCCTGCTCTGCCCGGCGTGGAAGAAGTACGGGACGGCCAGGACGATGAAGGCCGATACGGTAATCCTGCACAGCCGGGCCGATGACGTGGTTCCCTTCACCGACAGCGAGGAGTTGGCGAAGAACAGTGGGGCGACGTTGATCGAGGTCGGGAACGATCACCGGCTGGCGGACCCGGAGTCGCTGGCGGCGATGTTGAAGGCGTGCGAGGGAGCTTACCTATGACCGATTCTTACTTCTCTCTGATCCGTTCCGCATCGCCTGTCGGCTACTGGCGATTGAATGAACGGCTCCACACCGATTCAGTAGTCGATGAATCAGGTAACGGGCATCATGGAACATTCTCCACAATGAAGCCAACTCTCGGAGAGCCGGGAGCCATCAAGGGCAGCGAGAATAAGTCGATGA
>Ga0105046_10017463_pt1 | contig 10976 bp, 9 predicted proteins | sample MAT03_FD_78385 | JGI IMG/M metagenome (GOLD analysis project Ga0105046, IMG submission 78385) | Freshwater microbial communities from Lake Fryxell liftoff mats and glacier meltwater in Antarctica - MAT-03 (megahit assembly) | ecosystem: Environmental > Aquatic > Freshwater > Ice > Liftoff...
AATTCTGTAAACTCATCGTAAAAAGCGGTAGGAGTATTGCTGACTGCCACAATTTGATCGCCCGCTTTTAAACCATCTTTTTTTGCAAAACTGCTATCCGAAACTTCTAACACGATCACGGGTATTCTCGGACTGATGATCGGACCGTCTGCCAGCTTCTTTTTTTCTACCAACTGACCGATCAAATCTTGCGGCATAATAAGGTTCATGTTCTTGCCATCCCGAATGATGCTGACATTGGTATCTACAATGATCAGTTTTTTTAGAATGTCTGTATAATCCTCCACTTGTTTGCCATCAACGGAAACAATTTTATCGCCGTTCTTAAATCCAAGATCCTTGAACAAAGGATCGTTGAAAGTAATGCCATATTTCAAAGAGTCGGAGGGCACTTTTCTTTCACCCCACACCATGAGGATACCAGCGTAAATTACAAATGCCAATAAGATATTCACCGTAACACCGCCCAGCATAATGATGAGTCGTTGCCAAGCTGGTTTGGCCCGGAATTCGTAAGGTTGAGGCGGCAATTTAAGTTGGTCTTTATCCATACTTTCGTCCACCATTCCAGATATTTTTACATACCCACCCAACGGCAACCAGCCCACTCCATATTCCGTTTCACCAATTTTCTTTTTAAAAATAGAGAACCATGGGTCGAAGAAGAGGTAAAATTTTTCGACCCGGCACTTGAACCATTTTGCAGTGATGTAGTGACCAAATTCGTGTAGTACTACCAAGATAGAAAGTGATAATAATAATTGCGCTGCTTTTAATCCCACGCTTCCCCAATCAATTGCTAATAAAGTAAAATTCATAAATAATATATTGCTGTATGCTGTTTGTATTTTATATGTGTGCTGTTGTCCATCCCAGTTAAGTAAGGTGGATTTGTACCTTTACATTTTCATGATCGAGGCTGCGAAGTTACGGGCCTCGCCATCGCTTTCAAAATATTCCTCAAGTGTGGGTTTTTCGATAAACTCAATTTTAGCCATGGTTTTTTCTACCACCGCAGTAATGTCTAAAAACCCGATCCTATTTTTCAGAAAAGCCCAAACTGCAATTTCGTTGGCAGCATTCAATATACAGGGCATGTTTCCGCCTTTGTGTAATGCTTCTATGGCCAATCCGAGATTACGAAAGGTTTTGTAATCGGGCTCTTCAAAACTAAGCTGGGGGTATTTTTTAAAGGAGAACCTTGGAAAATTACAAGGGATGCGGTTGGGGAAACCCAGCGCGTATTGAATCGGTAGTTTCATATCAGGCAAACCCATTTGGGCTTTGATGCTACCATCTTCAAACTGTACCATGCTATGGATGATACTTTGTGGATGAACTACTACTTCAATCTGATCGGGGCGAAGATTAAACAACCATTTGGCTTCAATCACTTCCAATCCCTTGTTCATCAAAGTAGCAGAATCGATGCTAATTTTAGCACCCATGCTCCAGTTGGGATGTTGTAGGGCATGGTCGCGTTTTACGTTGACCAAAAAATTGGGTTTTTTGCCCAAAAATGGACCGCCACTCGCCGTCAAAATAATTTTTTCTATGGGATTTCTGGCTTCCCCCACCAGGCATTGAAAAATGGCAGAATGCTCACTGTCTACCGGAATAATTGGCGCCTTAAACTCTATTGCTTTCTGCATTACGATATCGCCCGCTACTACCAACGTTTCTTTATTGGCCAAAGCAATGAGCTTTCCTTTCCCTACCGCACGCAGGGTAGGTTTTAAACCAGCAAACCCAACAATAGCGGCCAACATAATATCGTAAGTATCAAAATCGGCTACTTCTTCCAATGCATTTTCACCTGTAAAAACCTTGGTATCGGTGCCAGACAAGGCTTCTTTCACTTTCTTGAATTTGCTCTCTTCGCCGATGACCACGGCGTTGGGCTTGAATTCCAAAGCCTGCGCAATGAGCAACTCATCGTTTGTTTGTGCAGTTAATATTTCTGCCTCAAACAAATGCGGATGTGAACGAATCACCTCCAATGCCTGGGTGCCAATTGAGCCTGTAGAACCAAATATAGCTATGCGTTTTTTTTCGCCTGCTGCCGCCATATATTCCTATTTATCTTAAAAAATTATATACGATGGGCAATTTAACGTAATAAATCGTTTATTGCTGCATTCGCTTTGCCAAAATTGAATTGTAAGATGGTTTCCTTCATCAAACTGGCAATAGCCGCGTTTTCGAGGTTCCCCATAGAGCCTTCATGGGTATGTGCCAATTCCAAGGTATAACTGAAGTTACCTTCGGCAATGTCGGCACCAATTTTTTTGTAGGCTTCCCGAAAAGGCAGGCCTTGCCACACCAGTTTGTTTACTTCTTCTACACTAAACAAATAACGGTATTTGGGATCTTGAAGAATATTCTCTTTGATGTGGATGTTTTCAAACATCAACATGGCCATATCCATGCATTGATGCAATGTGCCAAATGCAGGGAATAGATTTTCTTTCAATAACTGTAGGTCGCGATGGTAACCCGAGGGCAGGTTGGTAGTCATCATACTGATTTCATTCGGAAGGGCCTTGATGCGGTTGCAATGTGAACGAATTAGCTCAAAGACATCCGGATTTTTTTTATGGGGCATAATGCTGCTGCCAGTCGTTAAAGCCGCAGGAAAGCTGATAAAATCAAAGTTTTGATTGAGGTACAAACAAGCATCCATACTCATTTTGGCCAACGTGTCGGCCAAATTTGCCATTGCCTGTGCAGTGATCCGCTCTGTTTTCCCCCTGCCCATTTGTGCATACACTACATTAAAATTCATCGTTTCAAAACCCAGCAATTGCGTTGTGAGCGTGCGGTTGATGGGGAAAGAGGAACCATAACCTGCAGCGCTTCCCAGCGGGTTTTTATTAATAACGGTGTAGGCTGCACGAAGCATTTCTACATCGTCTACCAAACTTTCGGCATAAGCACCAAACCATAAACCAAAAGAAGATGGCATGGCCAACTGCAGATGCGTATAGCCTGGTAACAAATGATGTTGGTGGGCTTCACTTTTTTGCTGTAACAAAAAAAAGAGCTGTTCTGCTTTTTTTACCAATAGTTCTACTTCGTATCTCAAAAATAATTTTACATCTACCAGCACCTGGTCGTTTCTGCTACGGGCAGCATGAATTTTTTTTCCAACATCCCCCAATGCTGCCGTCAGTAAATATTCTACCTGTGAATGAACATCTTCGATGTTATCTGCAATATGAAATTCATTCTCTTCAATTTGCTTATAAATTTTTTTAAGTTCTGCACAAAGTGCATCCGCTTCTTCGCGGGTGAGCAACCCAATACTGGCCAGCATCCTGGCATGCGCCATATTACCGAGCACATCAAATGGTGCCAGCATCATATCAAACACCCGGTCATTTCCTACTGTAAAAAAATCTACCCTGCTGTTGGAAGATTCGTTTTTTTGCCAAAGTTTCATGCTGCCGTATATTAAAATTTGAAGGGCTCAATGCTGTTAATTTTTGGGATGCCCTACTTTATATTCATCCGAAAAGTATGTTAATTATTCTTTTATTGCTGAAAAACTATTAATGGTTTTCTTTATTTATTTCAACAGCTTTTCCAACAATTGGATGTAAAATTCAATGCCCTCATTCAGATCTTTTAACAACACAAACTCATCGGCGCTGTGACTTTGAGCGCTGAAACCCGGTCCTGCTTTGAGAGTGGGCAAGGGTATCAATGCTTTGTCAGAGGTGGTAGGTGATCCAAAAACATTTTTTCCCATAGCAACACCCGCTTTTACCACGGGGTGTTCTGCGGAAATGGCGCTGGAACGGATACGTGTACTCCTGGGCGTAACGGTAACGCCTACATGCTGCTGGATCATCTCCAAAACTTTTTCGTGGCTGTACAATTCGTTCAAACGGATATCCACCACAAAGGTACATTGCTCCGGAATGATGTTATGGGATCTGTTCATAGTATTGATAGATGTGACGGTCATTTTTACGGGGCCTAAAAAAGGTGAAACGTCTGCAAATTGATAGGTCCTAAACCACTGAATGGCATCCATCGCTTTGTACAAGGCGTTCTCCCCCTCATTCCTGGCCGCATGTCCAGACTTACCTGTGGTAGTACAATCGAGCACCAGCAAGCCCTTTTCTGCAATGGCCAGTTGCAATTGGGTAGGTTCACCTACGATGGCAAAAGAAGCAGGGGCGGCAAAACAATCTTTGAAATCGGATTGTGCAAACAATGCTCCTATGCCATTGTTACCACTGATCTCTTCTTCGGCAGTAGCAGCAAATACAATGTTAAACAGCATATCCCGTTGTTCATAATAATATAAAAAACAGGCCAGCAAACTTACTAGTGATGCGCCTGCATCTGTACTTCCCAACCCATACAGTTTGCCGTCGATGATGGCTGGTTCGTGTGGATTTCTTGTAAAAGCGGCATTGGCTGGCACCGTATCATGATGAGAATTTAATAAGATGCTGGGTTTGTATCGATCAAAATATTTATTGGTTACCCAAACATTGTTGCCATAACGGTGATGTGGAATTTCAGTTGCATTAAAAAAGGAAGCAATACAGATTGCTGTTTCATTCTCCAGTTTGCTCAGCGAAGGAATAGCAATAAGTTGCTGAAGGAGCAACAACACTTTGGCTTTTAGATGATCTATATGGCTGTTATTCATGAACAATAGATGTACCTGCTTTTTGTTGTAGGAGTAAAGGTAAGTCGTTCGCTGCTCCAATGGTAACCACACACACCCCGGCTTCCAAAGCTGCAAAGGCGTTTTGCAATTTTGGTAACATCCCATCTGCGACGATCTTATCCTTTTTTAATTGGAGAAAATCAGTGGAATTGATGGTGGAGATCACAGAATGGTCGTCGGCGGCATTGCTCAACACACCTCTTTTTTCAAAACAATAGATCAGGCTAACTTTATACAACGAAGACAAGCTTGTTGCCAGTTCCTGTGCAATGCTGTCTGCATTGGTATTCAACAGCAATCCCTTTCCATCATGTGTGATGGGAGAAAACACCAAACAGGTTCCTTGTTCCAGCATCGATTGAATCCACAAAATATTCACTTCGTCAACATCACCTGCAAATCCATAATCAACCCCTGTAACTGTGTCTTCTCTTTTATGAGATTGAATAACGTTGGCATCCGCCCCACTCAATCCGAGTGCATTGCACCCAACAGATTGCAAAAGTGCTACTATATTTTTATTGATGTAACCTGCATACACCATGGTTACTACTTTTAAAGTAGCCATATCTGTTATCCTTCTTCCATCGAGTACCTGTTGTGGAATTTGCAGCGCCTCGGCCACCCTCGTGGCCATTTTACCACCTCCGTGTACCAGCATTTTTGCACCGGGTATAACAGCAAAATCTTTGAGAAATGAAAATAATTTTTCATCTTCATCAATGATATTACCCCCTATTTTAACAATGGTTAATGCTTGCATGGTATGATCTGATTCTATTTATAAATTTTCATGTTTTGTACAGCGTTAAGCAAGTTTCTTTAATATTTCTGCAATCACTGCCTGTGCAGCCCATACCCTGTTGGCTCCTTGTTGGGTGACCAAACTATTTTCCCCATCCAGCAAATCATCACCCAATTCTACATTGCGCCTTACCGGCAAACAATGCATGATAGCCGCGTTGTTGCTGACTTTCATTTTGTCGGCATTCAGCATCCAGTTTTCCGAAACCGCAGGCATGGCACCATAATTGGCATAGGAGCTCCAGTTTTTTACATACACAAAATCGGCTCCTTCTAATGCCTCTGCCTGTTGATGCGTGGTACTTGCCCCTGTTGTAAAAGATTCATCCAGCGCATACCCCTCCGGGTGAGTAATCACCAGATCTACTGCTCCCCAGGCCGTCATCCATTGCGCAAAAGAATTGGCCACACATTGTGGCAACGGTTTTATATGAGGCGCCCAACTCAGTACTACTTTAGGCGTTCTTTTTTGAGAAACAAAAAAATCATTTTTCAACAACTGCTCTTTGATGCTGATCACATCCGTGAGCGATTGCAATGGATGAAGCGTGGCACTTTCCATGCTGATCACCGGCACCCCCGCGTATTTAATAAATTGATGGATGATGTTTTCGGCGTAATCTTCTTCCCTGTTTTTTAGTCCGGGGAAAGTACGGATACAAAGTATATCGAAATAACTTCCCAGTATCGGTGCTGCATCTTTTATATGCTCTACCGTAGTTCCATTCATCACTGCGCCTTCGGCAAATTCCAAAGCCCATCCTTCTTTATCTACATTGAATACAATGGCTTCCATACCCAAATTACTGGCGGCCACTTGTGTACTAATACGGGTGCGCAGACTTGGATTGAAAAACAACAAGCCAATTTTTTTGTTCAGTCCCAACAGTTGATCCCGCAAGGGCGCTGCTTTGTACGCCAATGCTGCTGCTGCCAATGCATCAATGTCGTTTACATTTTTTGCGGAGATAAAATGGATTCCACCTGTTTCCTGAGGAAAACTATTCAGTAGCATTTGATCAGATCTTATCATGTTAGCGTTTAAAATATTTTCATAAAAAACCTTTCTCCGATTTTCTATCACACAATTGCTTCGAGCTCTTCTTTGATAGCAGCTAAAAAAAGATCTGCCTCTACTTTCCCGATGTTCAAGGCGGGCAAGAGTCTGATCACATTGGGTTTAGCTTCCCCCGTAAAAATTTTATGTTTGTACAACAAATTTTTCTTCACCGCTTTCTGATCATCCCCCAATTCTATTCCGATCATCAACCCTACTCCGCGAACTTCTTTGATCTGGTGCATTTTTTTCAATTCCCCCATCAGGTAATCGCCCATTGTTGTTGCATGCTCCATCAGGTTCTCTTTCTCCATCACTTCCAACACGGCCAATGCTGCCACACAAGCCAGGTGATTACCACCAAATGTGGTACCCAACATCGAATGTTTGGCTACAAACTTTGGTGCAATGGAAATACCTCCCACCGGAAAACCATTTCCCATCCCTTTAGCCATGGTATAAATATCGGCCGAAACACCTGCTGCGTCGTGTGCATAAAACGATCCCGACCTTCCGTATCCACACTGCACTGAATCTGCAATGTAAACGGCGTTATGAGTATCACATAAGCTGCGGATAGCCCTTAAAAAGGAATGATTGGCCACATTGATGCCTCCCACACCCTGAATACCTTCAATGATCACCGCCGCAATTTCTTGTTCCTCAAAAGCTTGTTGCAATGCAACTTCATCATTGAAAGGTAGAAAAATTACATGGTCTGTTTTATTTACAGGGGCGATGATCAAAGGGTTATCGGTAGCTGCCAATGCAAGGGAAGTTCTTCCGTGAAATGCTTTCGAAAAAGCAATGATCTTTTTTCTGCCGTTGTAAAAAGAAGCCAACTTCAATGCATTTTCGTTTGCTTCAGCACCAGAGTTACAGAGAAACAATTGGTAATCTTCTTTACCGGAAATTTTTCCGAGTAAAGTGGCGAGTTCTGTTTGTAATGGAATTTTGATAGAGTTGGAATAAAACGATATTTTATGCAACTGATCTTCTATCCTATTCACCCAATGTGGATGGGTATGACCGATACTGATCACTGCATGTCCACCATACAAATCGAGGTATTTGGTGCCATCATCTCCCCAAACATAAGATCCTGCCGCTTTTACGATCGTTACATCATTCAGTGGATATACATCAAATAACTTCATACTGCAATAATTGGCTGGTTAAATTAAAATGCGGATGCTTTAAGTTTTAATCCCATGGTTTCTTCTAATCCAAACAAAAGATTCATGTTTTGTACAGCTTGTCCGCTGGCACCTTTCAATAAATTATCGATGGCAGAATGTACCACCAGCTTAATACCTACTTTTTCTATTTGTATCAGGGCTTTATTGGTATTCACTACTTGCTTTAAATGGATGGGCGATGTTCCAAAAGCGACAAAAGGATGATTTTCATAAAATTCGTTATACAGTACCGTTAGTTCCTCGATGCTTTCCACACAGGTTACTTGTGAACTAATGAAGATTCCTCTGGTGAAATCCCCCCGCCATGGTACAAAGTTGAGGGAGCTTTCCCCGAAGCCAGGCTGCAACTGTAAAAGCGATTGTCCTATCTCTCCCAGGTGTTGATGGATCAATGTTTTATACGCTTGTATATTGTTGGAACGCCAGCTAAAATGTGAGGTATTAGCAAGCGATTGGCCGGCGCCTGTAGAACCGGTAATTCCCGTACAGTAAACATCAGATAAAATTCCTGCTTTTGCAAGCGGTAATAATCCTAATTGAATAGCCGTGGCAAAACAACCTGGATTGGCAATGTTATTGGAAACCCGAATGAGATCACGGTTGAGTTCTGGTAACCCGTAGATAAAGGATCGGTCACCAACCACTGCATCTGCGTTTAGTCTGAAATCGTTGCCGATATCGATTAGTTTTACATGTGATGGGATCACCTGTTCGGTAACAAATTTTTTGGCTTCGCCGTGACCGGCACAGAAAAACAACACATCGATATCGAAATGATGTGATGTAGCAAAGATGATATCTGTTTCTCCCACCAGATCTTCGTGAACATTCCACAATGGTTTGCCTGCATTGCTGTTGCTCTGCACAAATGCGATGTTAACGGCAGGGTGATTGATCAAAATTCTGATCAGCTCGCCGCCTGTGTAACCTGCTCCACCGATAATGCCTGCTTTTATTTGTGTCATGTGTTTGGTCAGGTTTTATAAATATGCCCTCGCTATCCCTTCATCTCACCCGTTGGGGTTGGTTTTCCATAAATCAGTTAAAATCGTTTTCCCTTTTTGGATAGGTCGAACATGTTTTTAGTAACTGTATCACCATCGTTGCGGTGTCTTTTATGCTGAGAAGATGTTAAACACGTTGCGTTGTTATTTTTCGTTTACCAAATGAAAAATGCTGGTTTGGTTACCAAAAATTTTAGAGAACCCGCGAACGTCTTCCCCTGTAAAACCGTTGTTCATTTCACCATAGCTTCCAAACCTGCTGTTCATGAGATCGTGTGCAGATTCAATGCCTGCTATCATGAAACGATAAGGCAACAATTGTACAAACACATCGCCGGTTACTGTTTGTTGAGTGCTTTCGAAAAATGATTCAATGTCTCGCATTACAGGATCCATAATTTGACCCTCGTGCAACCAGTTGCCATAAAATTGCGACAGCTGGTCTTTCAAATTCAATTGCCATTTGGTAAGCACATGTTTTTCCAATGCATGATGCGCTTTGAGAATAATCATGGGTGCCGCGGCTTCAAATCCGACACGGCCTTTGATGCCGATGATGGTGTCGCCTACGTGTATGTCACGACCGATCGCAAATACCCCGGCAATGGATTGCAGGTATTGAATAGCTTTAGAAGGATGATCAAAGTTTTGTTGATCGATGGCCGTTAGTTCCCCTTTTTCAAAATGGAGTTGTATGTTTTTTTCTGTAAGGGTGATATCCAATTGTGTAGGCCAGGCAGATTCCGGAAGAAGCCCATGGCTTTTTAATGTTTCCCTGCCGCCCACGCTGGTGCCCCACAAACCCTTGTTGATAGAGTACCCCGATTTTTCAAAATTCATTTGCACTTGCTGCTCTTTCAGGTATTCCACCTCCGTTTCTCTGCTTAATTTCAAATCGCGAATCGGTGTGATAATTTTTACGCCTGGAATCAAGCTGTTAAAGATCATATCGAAGCGCACCTGATCGTTTCCCGCCCCTGTGCTGCCGTGGGCAACCACAGTTGCCCCTATTTTTTTTACATGAGCTGCAATGTTCAATGCCTGACTCAACCTTTCCGCACTCACACTCAGCGGATAAGTATTGTTTTTTAATACATTCCCAAACACTAAATATTTGACAATGCTATCGTAATAATTTTTTACTGCGTCCACTGTCGTATAAGATGCAACGCCCAAACGATAGGCATGCGCTTCCATTTCTTTCAGCTCTGCTTCGCTGAAACCGCCTGTGTTTACGAGCACTGCGTGAATTTCATAGCCTTTTTCTTTGGCAAGATAAACGGCACAAAAACTAGTATCTAACCCGCCACTAAAACCCAGTACCAGTTTTTTTCCATTCCCAGCTGGTATTATATTATCTACAATAGTTACACTCATTGGAAAAAATTAGAAATTAAAAAAATGTTTGAACATTGCCACAAAAGGAGCGCCGGATTTTGGCTTTTCATTTCCTCCGAAGAAACGGAGCAGCTTGCTTTGTTTTAAGCGCATAAATCTTTCATACAATTTCGAATATTCTTTGAAGTCTGCCGCCGTTTCTTCAGGTTCATAATGATCGGCAGGATCGTATAACATGGCGGTGCACATACAATTTTTACGATCCTTGCTCATTAAAATATCGTAGTTCACACAACTTTTACACCCAGCCCAGAATTGCTCATCATCTGTAAGTTCGCTGTAGATAACAGGCTCATAACCCAGGTCAGAGTTGATTTTCATCACTGCTAGTCCGGTGGTGAGTCCGAAAATCTTAGCTTCCGGATACATATTCCGCGATAATTTAAAAATATGTTCTTTGATCTGTTTGGCTATACCGCTTTTACGAAAGGCGGGTGCAACGATCAATCCACTGTTGGCAACGAAAGAATCGTGCCCCCAGGCTTCGATGTAACAAAAACCAACCCACGTACCATCGGGCGTGTGAGCGATCACTGCTTTGCCTTCTTCTATTTTTTTGGCTACATATTCCGGGGAGCGCTTGGCGATACCTGTTCCCCTTGCGTTTGCGGAAGATTCCATTTCTGCTGTAATAGTAGGTGCGTATGTTGCGTCGGCTGCTGTAGCAGTCCTTATGATGATGCTTGCTTGTTCCAATTATACTGAAATTGAAAAATGAAATAAAATGATTGATTGCAATCAGATGGCATTTTGTCCGGGGGATTTTTTCACTGATAGGGGCAATTGGTTATGCTCGGCCTATCAGCAACCACGTCGTGTCCGCGGCA
>Ga0105046_10017468_pt1 | contig 10974 bp, 10 predicted proteins | sample MAT03_FD_78385 | JGI IMG/M metagenome (GOLD analysis project Ga0105046, IMG submission 78385) | Freshwater microbial communities from Lake Fryxell liftoff mats and glacier meltwater in Antarctica - MAT-03 (megahit assembly) | ecosystem: Environmental > Aquatic > Freshwater > Ice > Liftoff...
CTATAGCCAGCTTGGCGAACGCTTGGTGGGCTATGAGCTGAGCACCGCCTTGAGCAGTGGCACCGAATTGTGGGCAGCGCCGGTGCTGGATTCGGTTTATCGCGGTGTGGTGCCGCCTTAAGATCGAAGCTCCAGCGAAAACAAGCTTGCCACGGCGCCACAATCGATGCAGACCGATTTCCGAGTCCAGTCGCGTTGCGCTCTAATTAAAAAATCGTACAAGAGTAAATGAGGCTTTCGAATCAAGGCACGCGATACAGCCAATTTAGCTCAGGCAATAGGGCGTCAGTGACCATTTTTTGACCCAGGCGGTTCAAGTGATACATATCATGAAAGACCTTGCAGCTAGGTACGCCCGCATCGGCAAATAGATCTTGATAGTTCAAGTAATGCACGACACCAGCGTCAACCAATGGCTGATAGATTTCTGCCATCAACGCACGCGCCCCTTTCACGCGTGTGGTTTCCCACAAAGGATGCATCGGCAATACCAACACCACGGTGCGATTTTGCCAACCTAGATCGGCCACCAAATTGCGCCGCAAACTTTGCACACGTCGGGTTTCTTCTGGCACATTGGCGGCAATTGTCCAATCCGCGACGCCGTTTGGTGGTGGAGTCAGTTGCTGGCAGACTTGCCGCACGGCTTGAAAATCTGCTTCCGACATATTGGCGGGTTTGGGGCTTGTTAGGCAAAGCTGCGCACTGGAAAGATCAACACCGCATAAGTCGCCGTCAAAAACGGTTTGCGCGGTTAGGTAATCGGATTCACGCAGATGGTTACGCCACCAACGCAAAGCACCTTTTCGTTCAAGCGGATGTGCGATGAGCTGCTGTACGTCGCCGCGATACTGGGCCAAGCCAGAAAATAATCCGTATGTTTCTAGGTTTTCGCGTTTGAAAGGCACGTGTTCACGCCACCAAAAACCATCGGCTAAGGACTTTAGTGGCGCGACGATTGCTAATTCATAGCTACCGTTTCCCAAAAGCTGAAAATCGCCTGGTGCGAGTACCATCAGGCCACCATGGACGTTTGGCGCGTTCTTTGGAAGCCAACGCGCCCATTGCCGAAATGTCATGAGTGCGGATCCAGGCAAGCTTAAGCTGACATGGGCGTGACCAAACTTGGCGGCATTTTCCGCAATGCGCGAGTGATCAATGCCATATACCGCGACCGACGAACCGATGGTCACCGTATCAATTTGCGCCGGCCCCCGTAGATTGAGCGCGCTTAAGGCGCGCAAAGTCGTACCAGAGTGGCTATCACGCGAGGCTATACTTTTATAAGCGCCCAATTGCAAAGCAAGGTCGATGCTGAGCATCAGCGCAATGGCGAGCCAAATTCGTGGATTTAAGAAAACTTTCCGCATCGCTTAGAACTGAAAATAAATGAAGGCTTTGTGTTCTGCTGGGGTGTAAACCCACAGCACACAAAGTGCGATGCCTAATGCCAAGCCGCACTGCCACGCAGGCGCATCCGCTAAGCGCTGCTTGCTGTGATAGCGATTGCCGACAAAATGCATGCCCGCAAATAGCATTAAAAAACTAATCAATGGCGTCCATGCACAAGCGCCGTCAAAAATACCCACAATATTTTTGATGACCGCTAATGCATCTATAAAATTGGCGGCGCGGAAAAATATCCATGCAAAACAAACGGCGTGGAAAACGATCAGCCAACGTAGAACAAGTACCAAGCCGTTGGTGCTTGCATAAAACCCTGGGAATAATTTTTGTGCGTATCGCTCTAATACCAGGTAAGTTCCATGCAAAAAGCCCCAAAAAACAAAATTCCAGCTTGCGCCGTGCCAAAGTCCACCTAACACCATCGTCAACATTAGATTGACTTGGGTGCGGGTTGGGCCTTTGCGGTTACCACCCAGTGCGATATACAAATAATCCCGCAAAAAACGCGATAGCGTCATATGCCACCGGCGCCAAAAATCCTGAAACGTCGTCGCTACATAGGGGTAATTAAAGTTATCTGGGAAGCGAAAGCCAAATAAAAGCGCGCAACCAATGGCGGTGTCGGTATATCCAGAAAAATCACAGTATATTTGTAAAGCGTAAGCATAGACTGCTAGCAAAGAATCCTGTGGGCTTGCGAGCAACGGCGCTGAAAAAACTGGGTCTACACTTGCTGATAGCGAATCCGCTATCGCCATTTTTTTAACGAGCCCCAAAATGATGAGCACCAGACCTAAATTAATCTCGCGCGACGTGGGCGGCTTAGGCAAGTCTAACTGTTTGAAAAATTCAACAGCACGAACAATTGGCCCTGCAACTAATTGCGGAAAAAAAGCAATGAACAAGGCGTAATCTAAAAGACTAGTACGCGGTGCAATTTCTTTGCGATAAACATCGATAGTGTAGCTTAACGCTTGAAAAGTGAAAAAACTAATCCCAACCGGCAATAAAATATCTAGCGGCTTGATCTCAAACATCAGATGCGCCGCGTCCATGCCATAGTTTATCGTTAAAATTAAGAAGTTAGCGTATTTGAAAAATGCCAAAATTCCTAAGTTAGTGATCAAACTGATCAGCATCAAGCGCCTGGGCGTAGTTGACGCGGGCATACGCTTGCCGATTTCAAAATCAATTAAGGTGCTGGCCATAATGAGCGCCAAATACATCCAATTCCATGCGCCATAAAAACAATAGCTGGCAATTAACAACATCCACTTTCTAGGCTGCGGGCGTGCCTGTAATACACCGTCTAACGCCAAGACGATGATCAAGAAAATTAAAAATTGCCAACTATTAAAAACCATGTGAGTAATGCTTTTCCATAAGCAAAGGCATAAGCATTTGACGGCGCGCCTGGATATTTATTGTGCTCAAAAAGAGTGCAGTCAATACGATGTCGCTTATCCAACTGCAATGACTAACTACCATTTAAACCTTACGCCTATTAAATTGATCGCAACTAAGCACTCAAAGGTCGCGAGCTGTTAGGCACAATGGAAGCCTATCCTTTCGCGGGGCGTGGAGTTTGACCGGTTTTGCGGAGTTTGCAAGTTAAGCGGTGGCCGCGGGTGCGAGTCAAACTGATGTTTTCGGTGCAGCGCTGAAAGAAACCGTTTGTGCTGAGCTCGTCGAAGCATGCAGCCGCGCGCTGCGTGATGCGCAAAGTGCTGCGCCTGCGCCGGCGTCAGTATTTGTGCGGCCCTGCCCTTCGATACTTCGACGTGGCTCAGTATCAGGGCGAACGGTTCTTTTCGGAGCAGGGCCAAGCGGCGGCGCGTACGTCGAACGCACACGTGCGAGTGCGCTAAACTTCTAGCGTGCTCGCTGCCCAAGATTTACATGACCGAACCCGCTATTGAAACCCTGCACTGGGCGCTCAAAACTCATCTGCCGCCAACGCGCGACTCGGATAAAACCCTGTTTTTGCGCGCACGTTTTTCTGCTGAGCTGCAGCGTAGTTCCAAGCTCGTGTGCGTGCAAAACTTCAAGCCCTGGGCTGATGCTTTGCAGGCGAATGGCTTGGCTGTGCAGCCGCAATTACTTGCAGACCCAGGTGATTTTCAGCGCATTTTGCTTCTGCCTGCACGTCAGCGGCTAGAAAATCGCGCGCTTATTGCAAATGCAGCGCTGCGTTTGGCAGCTGGCGGCATTCTGATCACCGCGCAGCAAAACACTGAAGGCGCGAAGTCCTTGCAGTCTGATTGCGAAGCGCTGCTGGGTCAGGTGCGTTTCGAATCCAAATCGAAATGCCGCGTGATTTGGGCTGGGGCCGACGCCCTCAACGTTGAGTTAGCGCGCGCTTGGTCGATGTTGGACGCGGTGCAGCCTATTGTTGGCGCTGAATTTTTAAGTCGGCCGGGCGTGTTTGCTTGGGACCGCATTGATGCGGGTTCAAGCCTACTCAGCGATCATTTGCCTACCGATTTGGCCGGGCGTGGTGCGGATTTAGGCTGTGGCTATGGTTTTCTTGCCGCGCGGGCTTTGCAAGCTAATCCGGCGATTGCGCAAGTCGAATGTTTTGAAGCGGACTATCGCGCGTTGGAATTGGCGCGTACAAATTTGGCGCACTTTGGCGAACGCGCATCTGGTTTCCATTGGCATGATGTTGCGAAAGGCTTGGGGCCGGGCAAATTTGATTTTATTCTGAGCAATCCACCGTTCCATCTCGGGCGTGCCGATGCGCCAGACTTGGGCCTGAGCTTTATCGCGGCTGCCAGCGCTGCCCTGCGCTTCGGTGGCCGTTTTCTGATGGTCGCCAACCAGCACTTGGCGTATGAGACCGCGTTGAAGCAAAGATTCAGCGAAGTGCGCATTCTAGTGCAAGATCGCGGCTTTAAGGTGCTGGAGGCGATTCGATGAAGCTGCTCAAAACAATTGGAAATTTGGGCTATGGCTCGCGCCGAGAAGTGCAAGCAATGTTCGATGACGGCCGCATTTGTGATTTGACCGGCACTATTTTGCACGCTAAATCGAGCTGCGATGCCAGCCAACTGTTATTGGACGGCGTGCGCATTGATCCACTGCAGGGCGCGGTGTTGATGTTGCATAAGCCCTGCGGCTACACCTGTTCCACCCGCGATCCGAATCAGGTGGTGTATGACTTGTTGCCCGCGCGATTTCGTTTGCGCAACCCGATTATCGCGCCCATTGGCCGACTCGACCGCCCGACGTCGGGCCTGTTGTTGCTCACTGACGATGGCCAGCTGCAACACCGTATTACTGCGCCCAAAGCACATTTGCCAAAGAGCTACATCGCCGAACTTGCGCAACCGCTGCGCGGTGATGAGCAAGAAGTCTTCGCCAGTGGCACGATCATGCTAGATGGTGAAGAAACGCCGCTACGCCCGGCAAGTTTGAGCACCATTAGCGAAAATTTGGTGCGGGTCGTGATTACCGAAGGCCGCTACCACCAAGTGCGGCGTATGTTTGCATGTTTAGGCAACCACGTCGAAAAGCTACATCGAGAGAAAATCGGGCAATTAGCCTTGGGCGATTTAGCGCAGGGCGAGTGGCGCGTTCTGACGGCGGCTGAGCTCGCTTTGGTGTTTGACGCATGACAGCGAAAAAATTAGCCGACAACCAGTGCGTTTATCACGATTTTCAGTTGCAAATTGTTGGCGAAACAGAAACCAGTTTTATCATCAGTAACGCTGGCGAAAGCGTTGGCGACGGCGATGACATCAATATCCAGTTTATGTTGATCAAAGACACGCTGGGCTTTGAGCAGAGCGGTTTTGGCACCTTCCAAAAAAGCATCAGTAAGTTTGAAGACCATCTGCAGCTGGCGGCAACAAAGTTGGTTGCGCATCAGACTTGGTTGTTTCGCGTGCTCGGTCAGGATGCCCATAATTACCTGCTGCAAGTTTCGAGCAACGCCGAAAATAGCGCCGATTGGCTGGAAAATGGCTGGCGCCGGCATAACGACAGTTTCTTGAAGTGGATGGCTAAACGCGAGGTCGAGGAAATTAGGCCATTTATTACCTACTGGGGTGCACGGCCGTTTTAACAGCCGGGCCTACAGAAAATTATGCACCCAAAAAAATGCCGGAAATAACGTTCCGGCATTTTGCGAAGCCCGGATGAATCCGAACCTGCCAATTTAAATTGTTAGGACATCGTAAACAGCGAGAACGCACCGCCACCGTTACCACCATAACTACGGTCCCGACCACGCCGTAAACGCATTCGCTCAAGCAACTCTTCTTGGCGCTGCGCTAGCCAATGTTCCCGATTAAGGTCGTTCGCCGCGATCGCACCGGGTTCAATTACCGCGCTTGCACGGAATTGGCAAAAGTCTTCATAGGCATCAAGCTCATGCTTTAACTCTTCGACCACTAGTTCAATCATGATCGCATCGTCTAAAAAGCCCAACACCGGAATACTATCGGGAATCGCATCATTCGGGTCACAGAAATAAGTCAGCGCGCTGAGCACTTCTTTACGCTCGGCGTCGGTCAAGCCCCAGGCCGTATCGTGCACCATGGCGATCATGGTGTTGAGTTTGCGCATACGCGCCCCGACAAAGTCAGGTACTTGGATATCGCGCGTATCTTCCAATAGCTTCAACGCAGCGGCGGTGATCTCCTCGCTGGTCAAATGTGCGGCGGACTCGCGAGCCCGGCGCATTGCCGAGCGAAAGTGGTCAAGATCTTGTTCGGACAAATCAATAATTACGCGCATTTTCGCCTCAGTTTGCTTGCAAAAGTTCGTTCGCAGATTATCAGGAAGTTGTGGCGGCGCAAACGTTGATTTTCAATCAATCGCGGTTTCTGCTGCTACCTCCGAATTTCAACCTATGTCAGTGACGTCCAACGGGAATAATGCTGAAACTTATCTATTCCCCTCCCTTGGAAGGATGGCAGGCGCAGCCTGACGGGGTGCTTATGTCTTCTATTCAAAGCTCAGCAAAGCTAAGGCAGTGCTTTTACCATCGTCAGCACATTACCTAAACCGAATTCTGGCGCGCTAAAAGCCCAGCGATCAAAGGTCATGTCGATCAAATTGATGCCTAGGCCACCCGCTTTGCATTCCGCTAAGTCTCGTGGATGGATGCAAGTGGCATCAATACGCGGGGCAAAATCACGCAGGACGCAATGTAGTTCGCGGCCAATCAGCCAGTTGGATAGCTCCAAACGGCCATCGTCGTGCCCGCCATAGCCGTGGCGAATGATGTTTGCCAGCGCTTCGTCCACGCTCAATACGATTTGCTCGAAAATATCGCCGGTAAAACCAAGCCGAACCAGCGTTTGCCGCATCAAATTACGCAGTTCGCGTAAATTACCCGCGTCACTCAGACAGCCGATTTCGCTCAGCAGGCGCGGCGGTTGCGGCCCCTCGGCGACTAGCAATACGGTGGTATCGTCGGGCAAATGCTGTAGCCGTAATTGATGCAGCATACCGCGTAGACGCGCGGGCGGGCTAAGCCGCGCAACCCGATTGATCACCGCTTTCACGCCTTCAACGCCAATGGTTTGGTTGTTGCTATCGCGGATATCGGTCATGCCGTCGGAAAATGCATAAAAACTAGCCCCGGCGACGCACACGCCCTCTGAGTCATATTGCATCGGTGCGATTACCCCCAGCGGCGGGCCGTGCGCGGGCAATTCCCGCATCGTCGTTTCGCCGTCGATGTGCAGCAATACGGGCGGAAATCCAGCGCTTGAAAACCAAACCATACCGGTATCCGGCTCGTAATAACCGACCAGCGCGCAAACAAACATCCCAAACCGCACGGTTTCGGCAAGCTCATCATTCGCGCGGGCCAACCACGCATGCGGTGCAACGCCGGTCTTGCCAAAAAACCGCAGCAGCGCACTGGCGCGCACCATCAGCATGGCAGCGTCCATGCCCTTGCCAGACACATCACCAATGGCAAAGCCAATGCGGCCATCGGCTAGATCAAAAAAATCGTAGAAATCCCCGGAAATCTCTCGTGCCGGCCGGTTGATTGCGTTCACTGCGTAGGCAACTCGGCGTTTAGGAAACAACGTTTTTTGCATTTGACGCGCTAACTCAAATTCGCGCCGAATGCGATTTTGCTCCAATAGTTCTACCGCTAGGCGCGCGTTTGCAAGCGCCATCGTGGTCGGCACCGCCAGCAGCCGCAACATATCCGCGTCGGCATTGCCGAACAGCTCATCGCCCTGCTTATTGATGACTTGCAGCGCGCCAATGGCGCCATCGACGCCCGTTAGTGGCGCACACACCATTGTGCGCGGCGAAAAATTCTTTATCCGCACGCCAGAGCCAATATAGTCAGGATCCAGCTGCACATCGCGTACCAGCTGTACTTTATTCTCAGCGATCGTGCGCCCTACAATGCCGTGCCCATATTGGATGCGCAAGCCCACCACGTCGACCGGCCCGGCGCTTGCGCGGCAGACGATATCGCCAGTAAGTGGGTCCAGTAAAAATAGGCTCGCCGCTTGCGCCCGCATGTGTTGCGCGATGCGCGTGACCGCTTCGCGCAAGGTTTGATTCAAATCTATCGACTGCGCGAACGCCTGTGACAAATCTGCCAGCACAGTCAATTCATGGGCACCGATGTTAGCGACGCTGCTCGCATGACTTTCCGCTGCGGGCGCGCTTGTCGATGCAAGACGTGCTGCCAAGTCAGCGCCGGCAATCACTGATCATGATCCTGTGTGTCATCGTCGTCAGTTGTTCTACTCCCGGATGCATGCTGCGCGCGGCGCTGGCGTATTCCTAGGATGGTCATTATTGGCCCAGATAAAATGTAGGCGAAAAAGATTGCCACAAGTGCCAACGGCGGATTTAACGCTATGCCTGCAATCATCAGCACGATCAGAATCGCCCACAAAAAACGAACTTTTTCCGGCCACGCTTTAAAGCTGTAGTAGCGCAAATTGCTGACCATCGCCAGCGCCACGACCACGGTAAAGACGGGTGTAATCCAACGCACACCGCCACCGTCGCCGCCCATTTTTTCGACCGCCCAAACAAAGCTAACCAAAGCCCCGGCCGCTGCTGGGCTTGCTAAACCTTGAAAAAAGCGCTTGTCTTGTACCGCCACTTGCACGTTAAAGCGCGCCAATCGTAACGCGGCGCACGCGGCATATAGAAAAGCTGCCAGCCAACCCAGCTTGCCCAGCATCGGGTTGATATCTTTTAGATGTACCAAAGACCAGTTATACATAATCAGGCTGGGCGCTAAGCCAAAGCTAATTAGATCCGACAGCGAATCGTATTGCACGCCAAAGGCACTTTGCGTGTTAGTCAGGCGCGCCACGCGGCCGTCAATACCGTCAAAAAATGCGGCAACAAACACCGCCACGCACGCGTCCACCCAGTGCCCGTTGATGCTGGCAACGATGGCGTAATAGCCCGCGAACATGGCGCAGGTAGTCAGCAAATTCGGTAGCAAATAAATGCCTCGGCGGCGATCATCTGGTGCTCGGGGTAAGTTCGATTCAGTCATATTGGGCTCGCAATCCTAGGTTAGGCAGGCGGTAATTTGATGGGCCAACAAGCAGGTTTGGCGTAGGTGTTTTGCCTAAGCAAAACGTAGTTTAGTCAGGAGCCGTCATTTAACGGGTGGTTGCGGCACTTTTTCCAGCATTTTCGTCGCCGGCGCAAGTGTGTTGTCAAAACTTGGCTCAGCCTGAATTTCGATGCGCGCACTCGGTCCGCCACGGCCAAACTCTAATAGATCGCCGCTTTTAAGTGGGTGCGAGTTCTCAACCCGCTCGTTATTGACAAAAGTGCCGTTGCTGCTCAGCAAATCGACAATCGAATACTCACGCTCATCGCCGTCAACCCACTGCACCGAAGCATGGTGGCGGCTGACAGCGGTATCGCTCATCGGATCGAACCGCACTTCGCACGCGGGGTCGCGGCCAATTTTCAACTCTGAAGCAAAGCGCGGCAATGGGAAAACCTCGCTGGTGCCGCGCTTTCGTCCGCTGATGTATTTAAAGATGATTCGATACTGCATGCAAAGGCTCCGCGCTGTGCTTGTTTGGAATGCTGTGCTTGTTTGGAACAATGGCACACTTCACGCAATAGTTTAGTGCAGCAAGGCGCTTAAGGCGTATGAATCGCTTTTGCTCTGCAATTAAAACTATCGCGACGCTAGCTAAATCGCGGTGCTTGATCGGCAAATCGTTGCAAAACATCCCGATGCGCCGAAGGCTGGCGCGGAAATACGAGTCCGATAAGGGTGTTCCTCGCATCATACAGTTGATAAAGCACCACGCCTAAGCGCGGGTCATTACAGACTTTGACCTCACGTACCGGCGCATCCATAAACCAGTCTATCCAAAAGCTAATCCCCACTTCGAGCGTCCCGCTCGCGCGAAATTGCGCCACTACTGCCAAACCATGCGCGCTCAGAACTGCGCTGGCTTTGCGCGCCTCTAGTACTTGATCGCTATACGCAGCCAAGCTCAAATTGCCCGGGCCTGCGGTTTCGAACTGAAGCTTGCCTGCATGCCAACTTAGCGCAGCGCAACCAATTTGTGTCGATATGGAAATGTCCGGACGAAAAATGGCGGCTTCCAATATCTGCCAAACCGGCGCAAGGCCCATGTGTTCCAGCTGCACCGCACACAGGGCCGCCAAGTCATCTAAAGTCATTAGGCGCGCATGTTCCGCGTCGCAACCCAGCGCTTGATTGAGCATTAACGCGGTACGCGCGTCGGTTAAGCCGGTGTCGAGCAATTTTTCTTCCAAAATTGCGCGCGCTTTGTTGACACGATCAGCGCTGCCAACAATCGCGAACGGTAAAAACACCACTGGCCCACCCAGTAGCCGCTCATCAACCTTCAGGGCTGGCACAGGTGCGGCCCCACGTAGCGCCTGTAGGGTCATTACCTGCGCAGAATTTGCACCGACCGCATCGCCTGAATTGCGCATGCCGGCCGTGTACAGCGCCGCCAGCGCCGAATGAACTGGCAATCCTGGCTGCAAAATTTGCGCTTGGTCGTAACACGCAGCCATCCAAACCAAACCCAGTCCGTCCAGACTAGGCAGCTGTTTGCCCAGCTCAAACGCCAACTGATTTGCCAGCGGTTGTGCTAAAGCCCGATCAAAATAAATATTCGGCCGCGCCGGCATGCCCGATTCGGGCACCGGAAATTCGATTGCGACCATGAGCGCGCAGTGTGTGGTTTCCATGTTTGTCGGCCTGCCTTTAATAAAATCTAGCCGTGAAGTGTGCCTAAGCGCAGCGCAAAATGGCGTGCTTAAGCGTGTGCAAAAGTGGGGTAATCGAAGTGCTCCCCGGCAGCGGCGGGCATGACCACGTGCGCAAGCTGCGCCTGTAGGAGGCGGCTGGCGTATTGGAATATTGGATGTTGATGGCGCAAATCGCGTGGTGCTGGTGTATTTGCAGGGGATCGATTTGTGCCGTTGGAATCATTCAATTTTGATGCGCAAGCGCCAGTGCAGGCGATTCCAAAGCTGTTTTTAGATTTTGCCGGGGCATTTTTACCAAGGCAACTTCAGCGTCAGTTGTCTTCGCAGACATTGAATCCTTGATCCTTGATC
>Ga0105046_10017469_pt1 | contig 10974 bp, 8 predicted proteins | sample MAT03_FD_78385 | JGI IMG/M metagenome (GOLD analysis project Ga0105046, IMG submission 78385) | Freshwater microbial communities from Lake Fryxell liftoff mats and glacier meltwater in Antarctica - MAT-03 (megahit assembly) | ecosystem: Environmental > Aquatic > Freshwater > Ice > Liftoff...
AGCGCCATGCGTCGAAGCCGCCACGAACAAGGGCGCGTCTCACAGCTCTCCAGTCAGCGCCGAGGCTCCCGCCTGGAAGAGGGCGAGCTGCGCATCCGCGGGCGCGATGCGCCCGCGCAAGTCGTCGCGGTCGAGCAGGGCGACGTCGGGGTTGTGATCTGCCGTGACGATGAACGGCCGGGCCCGCTTGAGGGCGATGCGCAGCCGCCCGAGGTCGGCTAGGCGGAGCGCCCGCGTCCGACGCGCCGCCACGATCCGCTTCGCGTTCCGCACGCCCAGGCCGGGCACGCGGTAGAGCGCCGCCAGCGAGGCCTTGTTGACATCAATGGGGAAGAAGCCTCGGTTCCGCAGCGCCCACGCGAGTTTGGGATCGATCGCGAGGTCGAGGTTTTCCCCCGCCCCCCCGCCGGTGATCTCGCCGACCTTGAAGCCGTAGAACCGCATCAGCCAGTCGGCCTGGTAGAGCCGGTGCTCCCGGATCAGCGGCGGCGTCACGCCCGGGAGCAGGCCGTCGTGCGACGGGATGGGCGAATAGGCCGAGTAGTAGACCCGCCGCAGCCGCTGCCCGGCGTAGAGCCCGCTCGCCCGGCCCAGGATCGCCGCATCCGAGGAGTCGGTCGCGCCGACGATCATCTGCGTGGTCTGTCCCGCCGGCGCGAACCGGGGCGGGGCCGCGCCGCCCGCGGCGACGCCCGACGCCGCCCGTTCTCCCTTCGCCGCGTCGATCCGCTCGCGGATGGCGGACATCGTCAATTCAACCGCCGCGCTCGTCTTCTCGGGCGCGAGGCGGCGGAGGTCCTCGTCGCTGGGGAGCTCGACGTTGGCGCTCAGGCGGTCGGCGTGCTTCCCCGCCTTGGCGATCAGCTCGGGCGAAGCCCCCGGCACGGCCTTGAGGTGGATGTACCCGAAGAAGCGCTCGTCCTCGCGCAGCCGCCGCGCGACCTCAGCGAGTTCTTCCATCGTGCGGTCGGGACTCTGCACGATTCCCGACGAGAGGAAGAGCCCCTCGATGTAGTTCCGCTTGTAGAACTCCATCGTGAGCCACACCACCTCGTCCACCGTGAACCGCGCCCGCCGCACGTCGCTCGAGACGCGGTTCACGCAGTAACGGCAGTCGTAGATGCAGTAGTTGGTCAACAGGACCTTCAGCAGCGACACGCACCGCCCGTCGGGGGTGTACGAGTGGCAGATTCCCACCCCATCCGTGTCCCCAAGCCCCATCCCGCCGTTGGACCGCTTCGAGCCCGACGAGGCGCACGACGCGTCGTACTTCGCCGCGTCCGCGAGCACGCCGAGCTTCGTCCGCAGGTCCATCCGGCCGCCTCCGATTGGGTGGAAGACCACCATCCCGATCGTATGCCGAACAGTCGTCACAACATGTGAAATCGCAGGGGTCTACGACGCCAGTGGACCGGGGGAAGCATGGGCGTGATCGCTTCGCGACCTCTGCGGTTCGACGCTCGACGTTACGCCCATCCCGACCCTTCCACCTTACTTGGCGACCGGCTCTCCCGCAGCCGTGTACTCAACAGGCGTCTGCAGCCCAAGCCCCTCCAGCTGAGGAAGGATCGTCCGCTTATCGCCGACGAGCACCAGCACGCCCTCGTCCAGCCGCACCGCCGTCTTGGCGGTGTTGTTCAACGTCGCTTCCGTCGCCTCGCCCATCTCCCGCATGTCCGCGGCCAGCGACTCCAGCGGCAGCCCCGCCTCGATCAGTTCCGCCGCGGCCCCGATCAGCCCCTCGTTGCCGACGAAGCCGGTCACGATGTCGTTCCGCAGCGTCTCGCGCGCCTTGCCGACCTCGGCGTCGGTCACGTCCCCCGTGCGGAGGCGGGCGAACTCCCTGGCGAACTCCACCAAGGACGCCCCGGTCACGTCCGCCCGCACCGATGCCTGCGCCACGAAGTACCCCGCCGACGGCCCCATCGCCATGATCGAGCGCGCTCCGTAGGTATACCCCTTCCCCTCGCGCAGGTTCTGGTTCAGCCGGCTTGTGAACGAACCGCCCAGGATCGTGTTCATCAGCCTCAGCGGCACCCGCGCGGCGTCCCTCGCGACCGGCGCCGGCGCGATGTACCGCACCACCGTCTGCACCGCGTCGGGGCGATCGACGATGACGACTCGCAGACCCTGCGCGGCGTTGCCCGTCGCGCGGCCGTCGGTGATCGCCGCAGGCACCGCCGCACTCCCCGCCGCCGCCTTCCACCCGCCGAACGCCCGCTCGAGCGCCGCCTTCGCCTCCGCCTGGGTAACGTCCCCCGCGACCAGCACCGTCGCCCGCTCGGGCCGGAAGAGCGCGGCGTGGTGGGCCCGCACCGCCTCCAGCGTCACGTCTGCGACCGTCCTCTCCGTCCCCTGCACCGGCCACCCGTACGGATGATCGTCGCCGAAGAGCGCCCGCCGCGCGACCACGCTCGCCATCGCGCCCGGGTCGTCCTGCTGGGCCTTGATGTCCTCGAGGTGCAGCCCGCGGACCCGCTCCCAATCCTTCGCCTCGAACCGCGGCCGCAGCACGGCGTCGGCCATCAACCCAAGCGCCCCGTCGAGGCTCCGCCGGATCGTGGTCATCGAGACCTGCGCCGACTCCACGTCCGTCGAGGCCCGCAGCGTCGCGCCCAGCGACTGCACCGCGTCCGCGAAGGCCACGGCGTCGCGCTCCCCCGCGCCTTCGGTCAGCATCTGCGCCGTCAGGTCGCTCCGCCCCGCCGCGGCGGGCGGATCGAGCGGGCCACCCGCCGTCACCAGCAGCGTCGCCGAGACCAATGGGAGCGCCGGCCGCTCCCACAGCAGCACCCTGGCCCCGTTGCCGAGCGTGAACCGGACCGGCTCGGGCAGGGTGAAATCGCCCGCCGCGAAGTCCGGCGGGCGCTCGTCCCGCCCCGACTCGCCGCGCTCGGGCTCGTCGGGGAGCACCCGCATCACCAGGCGCGCTTCGGGCGTGAGCACCCGCCGCGCCCACTCGCCGATCCGCGCCGCCGTCGCGCCGCGGAACCGCGCGAGGTCGCGCTCGAACCCGTCGGGATCGCCGTAGATGAACTCGTACTCGTTGAGCCTATCCGCCCGGCGCCGCAGGCTCTGGAGCTGCGCGATCCGCGCGAGTTCCACCGTCGCCAGCCGCTGCGCGACCTCGGCATCCGTCACGCCGTCCGCCAGCACGCGGCCGATCTCCTCGTCGACGATCGCCTCGACGCGCCCGAGGTCCGCCCCCGGCTTGGCCGTCACGTCGACGCGGAAGACCGACTGAAGCACGGCACCCTGCTGGCCCGCGTCGACCTCGACCGCCAACCCCTCCTCCAGCACCAGCCGCCGATAGAGCCGGCTCGACTTGCCCTGCGCCAGCACCGCCCCCAGCAGCTCCATCTCCGCGTCCCCCTCGGCGTACTCCGAGGGGCCGTGGTACGCGAAGCTCACCCGCGGCAGCTGCACCTGATCCAGCGCCACCGCCCGAACCTCGCCCGTCAGCCGCACGGGCGGCGCCGCATTGGGCACCACCGGGGCCCCCGGCGCGATGTCGGCGAAGAGCCGCTCGATCAGCGGCTTGACCGCCGCGGGGTCGAAGTCCCCCGCCACCACCAGCGACGCGTTTCTCGGCACGTAAAACGTCCCGAAGAAGTCCTTGACGTCCGCCACCGTCGCCGCCTCGAGGTCGGCGTGCGAGCCGATCACCTCGTTGTGGTACGGGTGCCCCGCCGGGAAGAGGATCTCGATCATCCTGAGCTCGGCCTTGCCGTACGGCGCGTTCTCGATGCTCTGCCGCCGCTCGTTCCGCACGATCTCGCGCTGGCGGTCGAGCTTCTCCTGCGTCATCGTCCGCCCCAGGTCCTCCAGCCGGTCCGCCTCCAGCCACAGCAGCGTGGGCAGCAGCGACGCCGGCCCGCCCGAGTAGTAGTTGGTCCGGTCGAAGGACGTGCTCGCGTTGTTCGAGCCGCCCCCCGCCTCCATCAGGTTGTCGAAATCGCTGCCGGGCACCCGCTGGGTCCCCATGAACATCAGGTGCTCGAAGAGGTGCGCGAAGCCGCTTCGCCCCGGGGCCTCCTCCTTGGCCCCCACGTGGTACCACACGTTCACCTCGACGATCGGCAGCGACTTGTCCGGGTGCAGGATCACCGTCAGCCCGTTGGGCAGGACGTACTTCTCGAATTCGACCTTCTGCGCCACCGCGGCGGGCGCGCCCGCCAGCAGACCGATCAGGACGACCACAAGGGACAGAACGCGTGCCGACATGAGAACTCCTTCAGGAACGGAGCGGGCCCACGCGAGTCTAACCCCTGCCGCGTACCATCGCGGCGCGTCCGATCGCACGCCCTCAAGGAATACCCTCAGATGCGCCAGCACCGTCCCCTCCGTCGCGCCGCCTGGACCGCCGCGGCCCTCGCCGCCGCCCTCGCCGGGACCACGTTCGCCCAGCCGACGACGACCCCGGCCCAGCCCGCCCCCACCACTCCCACCACTCCCAAGACCGAGCCGGGCCGGACCGCCCCCGCCCCCACCCCCACCGACCCCACGAAGCCCGCCGACGCGCCCGCCGCCGCGCCGTCCGACGCCCAACAGGAGAACCTCGTGCACGTCCAACTGACCACCTCGATGGGCGACATCGTCCTGGAACTCGACAAGGCCAAGGCCCCGATCTCCGCCGCGAACTTTCTCAAATACGTGGAGAAGGGTCACTACGACGGCACCATCTTCCACCGCGTCATCGACAACTTCATGATCCAAGGCGGCGGCTTCGACGCGACCATGAACCAGAAGTCCACCGACGCCCCCATCAAGAACGAGTGGCAGAACGGCCTCAAGAACCTGCGGGGCACCGTTGCCATGGCCCGTACCAACGTCCCGGACTCCGCCACGAGCCAGTTCTTCATCAACGTCAAGGACAACGCCTTCCTCGACCAGCCCAACGGCGGCGCCGCCTACGCCGTCTTCGGCAAGGTGATCCAGGGGATGGACGTCGTCGACAAGATCCGCGCCGTCAAGACCGGCACCAAGAACGGCATGGGCGATGTCCCGGTCGAGACCGTCGCCATCACCAAGGCCGCGAAACTGACACCCGAGCAGTCGGCGGCGCTGCAGGGCCAGCCGAAGAAGTAAGACGCCCGCGATACCGATGGTTCCCGCCCGACACCGGCCCCCGAGGGTCGGTGTTTTTTCGTACGCGCCCACCGGTCGCTCGGGGCTCTCCTCGCCAATCACGCTCCCCCGCTGCAAGTTCGTCCCCGCGCTTTCGCCGTCACGGTAGTCCGCCCGCACCGCGTTCCACGAAGGCCTCCGACGGCCTTCAACCGTTCCCGGCCTCCTCCGCCAGGCCGGTCACCCGTACAGAAAGATCGTCGCCCCCGCCCCGTCCGGAGCGTCCCTCCTGGGCGTCTCCGCCCTCGTCGCCGCCCGCCGCCGGCGCGCGGCCCGCTGAACGAACCTCGAGCCCGATCCCATCACGACGCACGACACCCCCGGCCGCCCGGCGTTGGTGCGCATGCCGACCCATCGCGAGACCCGGAGACGCGATTGTGAGGCAGTCGCACCGCGAGGCCGACTTCGGGACCACCTCACGCGTGCCCACGCCCGTACACTTCCCCGCCCATGCAGCTCAACGGCGTTAACTTCCCCGAGGCGAAGATCGCGGACCTCTGCCGAGCCGCGGGGGTCGTGCGCATCTTTGTTTTCGGATCGATCCTGACCGACCGCTTCCGTCCCGACAGCGACATCGATCTCCTCGCGGAGACGGATCCCGTCACGCCCCCCGACCTCTTCACCCTCGGGGGCCTGCAGATGGACCTCTCCGACCTGCTCGGTCGGCACGTCCACCTCACGCTCCTTGGCGGCGTGCCGACGGGGGAACAGCCCGCCGTGCTAGCCCGCGCACGGGTGCTCTGTGCGGCCTGACGGGACCGAATCCGGGGCGTCACCGACGCCCGAGGACCTGATCCGCTTCGCGCACATGCTGCGCGCCTCGAGCGACGCGCTCCAAGTCGTTGCGGGCGACGACGCCCGGACGCTCGCGGCCGACATGGTGCGAACGCACGCTCTGATCCGCTGCTTCATCGTGATCGGCGAGGCGGCGACGAAGCTCAGCCCCGGCGGCCGCGCTCTCCTCGGGGACGTCCCATGGCGACAGGTGATCGGGCTGCGGAACATGGTGGTGCACGTGTACTGGGATATCGATCTCGGGATCCTCGTCGACACCACCACGAGTCGCCTGCCCTCACTCGTCGTGGCGCTCAAGTCGGCCTTGGCTACACCGCCACACGACCCGCCCGGGCCATGAAGCGGCGATATCCGGCGGTAAACCTTCGAAGCGTCACGGACAGAACAGAGAAGGGTTCAGTTCCTCGTGAGCCTCTGGCCCGATCTCGGGAGCCGCAGAAGATTGTGGAGCTGGACGCTACCTCCCCGGCTTCACGATGTTCCGCGCCAGCCCCATCCAAGACATCACCTTGATCGTGATGTACGTCAGGTCCACCTCGAACCACCGCCGCCCGTGCGCCGCCGCACGCTGCGCGGCGTGGTGGTTGTTGTGCCACCCCTCGCCGAAGCTCAGGATCGCCACCCACCAGTTGTTCCTGCTGTCGTCGTTCGTGTCGTAGTTGCGGTACCCCCACGTGTGCGCCGCCGAGTTCACGAACCACGTCGCGTGGAACGTGAAGACCGTCCGCACGCACACGCCCCACACCACCAGGCCCCACCCGTTCCCACCCATCGCGTAGTGGCCCACCAGGAACAGGATCACCGCCAGCACCACCTGCGGCAGGCCATGATGCTTGTCGATCCACACGTGCACCGGGTCCCGCTGCAGGTCCTTCGCCGCGTCGCGCGGGTTCTGCCCGGGCGGGTCCTTCAGGAAAGCCCACAGGATGTGCGACCAGTTGAAGCCGTGCTGGGGCGAGTGCGGGTCGTGCTCCCCGTCGGAGTGCTTGTGATGGATCCGGTGCGTGCCGACCCACTGAATGGGCCCGCCCTGCCAGTTGAGCGTCCCCAGGATCGTCAGGAAGTACTCAACCACCTTGGGCGTCTTGAAACTCCGGTGCGTCAGCAGCCGGTGATAGCACAGGCACACGCCCAGCCCCCCGCACGCCCACCACAGGAACCCCGCCACCCCCAGGTTCGCCCACGAGAACGTGAACGGCGCCGCGATGCACCCGAGGTGCATCAGCACGATTCCGAACGTGTTCGAGACGGCCATGTTCCGCCACGCCAGATTCTGGTGCGGCGGGTCGTACGTCTCGGCGTTCGCCGCCGTCTGCTTCGCCGGGCCCGCCGCGGGGAGTTCCCCGCCGAATCCCGTTCCGGGCAGGGTCGCGGCCCCCTCATCGCCCTTGATCACCGCTTCCAAAGCCTCGCCGCGAATCTGCGTTGACGTCATCCATGGCCTCCAGCCGCAACGAGAATCGGCCACCCCGCGCATTCCACCTCTGAACCCGCACACCCGGACCGCCCTTGAAGGGCGCTTCCGACGAGCGAGAAGCGAGACGCGTGACCGCGCCGATCCGTCCGAACATGGTATTCGGCATACACCCCCCCACGATGAAGAGTTCGAAAAGGGGTTGATCCCCCTGTCCGTGCGGGGTCGAATGCCAGAGATTCCATTGGGTTCAGACCGCCCGCCACGAGGAGGGTTCCGGTAACGCGAGGTCTTTCGACAAAAAATCGCGTCCCGGACCGCCCGGCAGCGTGGATTTCCCTATCACCCCGTCCGTCTTGCCAGTAGACTTCACCCGACAAGACGCCACGGAGTGAGAGCCGGGGCATTTCCATCAGCACGGCCCAGAGGCGACGGTTTCCGCTGATCCGCCCGGGACCAAGGAGAGAGATTCATGAAGACTGTGATCATGTCCTGCGCGGCACTCGCGATCGTGGCCGGGGCGGCCCAGGCCGACGTGTACAACGACGCCGTCGGCGACACCGACGCGTTCTTTTCGAGCCAGGGCTTCGCCCACCTCGACCTCAAGAGCGTCACCATCACCAACGACGCCACCACTCTCTTCATCGACATCGAGGCCAACGCCGACCTCAACGCCACCAGCTGGGGCAAGTACGGCGTCCTGTTCGACACCCGCGCTGGGGGCGACGGCGGCAACGGCTGGGGACGCAACATCGACAGCAACGGCCGCCTGAACGACTTCTGGATCGGCAGCTGGGCCGACGACGGCGGCTCGGGCGCCGGCGCCGAGCTCTACGAGTACAACGGCGCGAACTGGGGCTCCCCCATCGCCGCGACCTACAACGCGGGCACCGGCATCACCGGCGACGACTCCCAGCACGGCGCCGGCCGTCAGCGCCTCGCCGTCTCCCTCGCCAAGCTCGGCCTGGTCGTCGGCAGCCCCTTCGCGTTCGACGTGATCACGACCGGTGGCGGCTTCGACCCCGGCGTCGATCACCTCAGCCGCAACACCCCCGCTACCCCGAACTGGGGCACGCAGTCGGTTGCGGGCACCTACCTCAACTACACCGTCATCCCCGCCCCCGGCGCGGTGGCCCTCCTCGGCCTCGCCGGCATCGCCGCCGGCCGTCGCCGCCGCTGATCCCTCGTTCACTGCATCGTTCCACGCGGGCCGCCCTTCCGGGCGGCCCGCGTCTTTTGATCACGCCGCCCCAGACCGGCTCCCCCACGCCCGGCCGCGCTCTGAACGAGTCCACACGATCGATTCACGCGCCGCACCGCCCGCGCCCCGTATCTTCACGATCGGCCCGGGCCAGCCGCCCGGGCCTAAGGACGCACCCATGCGCGTGATGGTCATCGGTGCCTCCAACGACCGCGCGAAGTACGGCAACAAGGCCGTCCGCGCCTACGCCCGCCAAGGGCACGAGGTCCTCCCGGTCAACCCCGGTCTCGACACTGTCGAGGATCTCCCCTGCTATCACGCCGTCGCCGACGTCCCCGGCCCCATCGACCGGGCGACGTTGTACATCCCCCCCGCCGCGGCACCCCCCGTCGTCCGCGCCCTCGCCGCCCGCACCGACGTCGGCGAGGTCTGGCTCAACCCCGGTGCCGATGCGCCCGAAGTCGTCGACCTCTGCCGCTCGGTCGGCATCACGCCGGTGCTCGCCTGCGCGATTCTCGATATCGGAGAGTCCCCCAGCCGGTTTTAGACCCGGCCGTGCCGGGTGGAACCAATTGATGTCCATCGGCGGACAATCAGCGTGTTAAGCTGGGTCGTCGTGCCTGTGACATCGCTCCCGCCGATCCGCCCCCCATTCCGTGCCGTTCCGGGGTACCGTAGTGGCGTCATGTTCAGTTGGTGCCCCACCACGGCCGTTCGAGGCGGGGGGCCGCCCGCGGCGACCCATCGAAGTCCCCTCTTCAGGGCAGGGATCGGATGTAAGCAGCGCCTGGTGATTCTGCTCGCCGCGACCTTCTGCCTAGTCGCCGTCCCCGCGGCGGGGGCTGACGACAACCCCCTCACGCTCCAACTTTCCTGGACCGAGCAGTTCCAGTTCGCGGGCTACATCGCCGCGATCGAGAAGGGGTTCTACCGGGCGGAGGGGCTGGACGTCACGCTCCGTGCGTTGGAGCCGGGCCGCACGCCCATCGGGGCCGTCATGGCCGGCGACGCCCACTACGGCGTCGCGGGCTCCGAGCTCCTCCTCGAGCACCTGCGGGGCGCGCCGGTGGTGGCCCTCGCCCCGATCCTGCAGCACTCCCCCTTCGTCATCATGACCCGCTCCGACGCGGCCATCCTGTGGCCGGCCGACCTGATCGGCAAGCGCGTCATGCTCCCCGACGGCGGGCGCGGCGCCGAGCTCGCCGCGCTCCTCCAGCGCGAGCGCGTCCCGCTCGACCGCCTCACGCTCGTCCCCCACTCGCGCGACGTGGCCGACCTCGTCGAGGGCCGCGTCGACGCCATGGGCGTCTACGCCACCACCCAGGCCGACCAAGTCCGCGCTGGCGGCGTCTCCGTCCGCCTCATGCGACCCGTCGACTACGGCATCGACTTCTACGGCGACATCCTCTTCACCACGCGGGACGAGGTCGCGCTGCACCCAGAACGCGCCGCGGCCTTCCGCCGCGCCAGCCTCCGCGGCTGGGAGCACGCGCTCGCCAACACCGACGAGGTCATCGAGCTCATCCTCGCCCGGCAGGCCGCCCAGCCTCCGGGGGGAGGCGCGCAGCCCGGCCGCGCCGAGCTCCGCTCCGAGGCCGAGCTGATGCGTCCGCTCATCGTCCCCGACGTGATCGAACTGGGGCACTCCAATCCGCAGCGGTGGGAACGCATCGCGACGACGTACGCCGCGCTGGGCATGGCGGACGCCTCCCGCTCGTCGCCCCCCGATCTCGCCGGGTTCCTCTACGACGCGGGCGGCGCGGCGCGCGTGCCCCCCTGGGCCCGCTGGCTCGCCACGGCGGTCCTCGTCGCCGCGGGGCTGGCCGGGGCGTTCGCCGTCTGGACCGTCCAGCTCCGCCGCGCCGCCGCCGCGCGAACGCGCGAGCTCGCCGCCCGCAACGAGGCGCTCGAGGCGGAGCGCCGCCTCCACGAGCAGGCGGTCGCCGAGTCGCGCCGCTTCGCGAGGATGATCGAGCACTCCCCCGACTTCGTCGCCTCGGCCACGCCGGACGGACGCCTGCACTACGTCAACCCCGCCGGCCGCGCCTTGGTCGGCGCCGCCGCCGACCGGCTCGAGTCCACGCTCCCCCCGTGGGCGCTGCGTCGCTTCCGCGACGAGGCCCTCCCCGCCGCCGAGCGCGACGGCGCCTGGACCGGCGACTCGGCCCTCCTCACGGCCGACGGGCGCGAGGTGCCCGTCTCCCAGGTCGTGATCGCCGAACGCGGCGAGGGGACCCGCGCCGGCGGCGACGCCCCGGTCACGCGGATCACCATTCACGCCCGCGATCTCTCGGGCACCCGCCTCACCGAGAGTCAGCTCAAGGAGAGCCGCGAGCGGCTGACCCTCCTGAGCGCCATCGCCACCATCGCCAACTCCGGCGCCCCCGCCGACGCCGTCATCGGCCGCGCCCTCCGCGAGATCCACGCCCGCTCCCCC
>Ga0105046_10017470_pt1 | contig 10973 bp, 11 predicted proteins | sample MAT03_FD_78385 | JGI IMG/M metagenome (GOLD analysis project Ga0105046, IMG submission 78385) | Freshwater microbial communities from Lake Fryxell liftoff mats and glacier meltwater in Antarctica - MAT-03 (megahit assembly) | ecosystem: Environmental > Aquatic > Freshwater > Ice > Liftoff...
CGCTCGAACCCCAGGCCGAGCACGCGATTGCCGCCATCGACAAACAGCTGGCGCACCAACGCATGGGTCAGGATGTCGGCCCCCTGCGCCTGCGCCACTCGCTGCAATCTGGCCATCAAGGCCGCGCCGGTGTGTTCGGGCACGGCGTGCATGCGACGCGCGCGATGGCCTGGATACAGGAAGCCGTCCAGCACCTCGAACACGATGCCGTGCTCCTCCAACGCATCGATCGCCAACGCCACCGAGCGCGTGTAGGCGTCCACCAGGTGGGGGGCGGCATCGCCATGCGCCTTGGCCTGGACATCCTGGGCAAACATCTCGCGGGTATCGACGATACCGAGCGCGCGCTGCAACCGGGTCCCCGCCGCCGGGACGAAGCCCGACGACAACGCGGTCGAACCGCTGGGCTGCGCATCGCGTTCGAGCAACACGCAATCGATGCCGCGCGCGCGCAGACCGATCGCCGCGGTCAAGCCGCACGCCCCGGCACCGACGATGGCCACCGGCACATGGGGCGCTGGCGGCATCGCCGCGCAACGGATGACCGTCACAGCACTCATATCGATGTCGCGCGCCCAAGCTTCTTGCGCAGCTGGTTCAGCAGCCCACCGGCCGCCACCATGTCCAGCAGGAAATCGGGCACGCGATCGCACGCCAGGTGGTTACCGCCAGCGGTCGTGATCGACAGGGTTTGCAGGTTCAGATCCACCGTTTCGCCGTCCTTGAGTTCGTTTGCCCGCGCACAGGTCAACAGCAGCAGGCCCAGGTTGAACGCATTGCGGAAAAAAAGACCGCTGTACGAAGGGGCGACGACCGCGCGCAGCCCCAGGTGCACCAGCGCCGCAGCGGCCTGTTCGCGTGACGAACCGATGCCGAAATTGGCGCCGGCCACCAGCAGGTCACCCGGGCGCACTGCCGAGGCAAATTCCGGCCGCACCGCCTCCAGGCAATGCGGCGCAATGCCGTCGATGCCCAGCTTCATGTAGGCGCCGGGCGCCAGCACGTCGGTGTCGATGTCGTCACCGAACTTCCAGACCTTATGCATGCTCAAAATACTAGCTCCCGCGGGTCGCTGATGCGCCCGCGCAATGCCGACGCCGCCACGGTGTAGGGCGAGGCCAGATAGACCTGGGCCGTGGCCGAACCCATGCGACCCTGAAAATTGCGGGCGGTGGTGGAGATGACGTTGGCGCCATCGGGGATGCTGCCGCCGTAACCCGCACAGGCGCCACATGCGGTGGCGAAAACCTCGGCGCCGGCATCGCGCAAAACCTGCATGACGCCTTCCTGTTCGGCCTGGGCCTGGTCCAGCTGGCTGGCCGGGGCGACCATCAGTCGCACCCCGGACGCTACCCGCTGCCCGGCCAGCACTTGCGCCACCGCCCGCAGGTCATCGAGTTTGGCGCCGGTACAGGCGCCCACATAAGCCACCTGGACCGTCACGTCGGCAAACGCGCCCACCGCGCGCGTGTTGGCTGGGCTGTGTGGCGCGGCCACCTGCGGCGCCAGCGTGGACGCGTCGAACTCGTGGCACTGGGCCAACGCGCCCTCGTCTGTGAACCAGTCGCCGTCCTCAAGCTCGGTCACGCCGACACCGGCCAGCCACTGGCGGGTGGTGGCGTCGGGCGCGATCAGTCCCACCTGCGCTCCCAGTTCGGCGCTCATGTTGGACAAGGTCATACGCTCGGGCATCGACAAGGCCTGCACCGCAGTGCCGCAGAATTCGACCGCCTGGTACTGGCCGCCGTTCATGCCCAGGCGCCCGATCATGTGCAGCGCCATGTCCTTGGCCGTGAGTCCCGCGGACAGGCGCTTGCGCCACAACATGCGAATCGTCTGTGGCACGCGCACCCACAACTCGCCGGTCACCATGACGCCCAGCATCTCGGTGGCGCCGATGCCGAACATGTAGGCGCCGAACGCGCCGCCGGTGGGCGAATGCGAGTCGCCGCCGACACAAAACATGCCGGGCCGCACATGACCCTTTTGCGGCAACACGACGTGGCAGATGCCGATGCTGTCGTAAACATGCGGCAATTGCTGCTCGCGCGCCCACTCGCGCGCGATACGCACGATCTTGCGCGACGCGTCGTCCTGCTCGGGCACGTAGTGGTCCATCACCAGCACCACCTTGGACTTGTCCCAGATCGACGCACCCAGTTCCTCGAGCATCGGCTTGAGGCGGCGCGGCCCCGAGGAATCGTGGAACATGGCCAGGTCGACCCGGCAGTTGACGATCTCGCCCGGCGTCACATGCGCGCGTCCGGCCGCCCGGGCGATCAGCTTCTGCGCCAGCGTGCGAACGGGTGTGTCTGGATGACTCATGGTGATCCCGGACCAAATACGGCGGGTCCGTCGCAGTGTTGCACTGGCCTCATTCCGACAGGTTCTCCTTTACCGAAATTCGGGCATCGATGCTGCCGACCTGCGACACGTCCATCTGGTATTCGTAGCGGTCGGGCCGGTATAGGCCGTGCAGCCACTGCACCGGTCGGTCGTTCACGTCAAACACCAGGCGGCGCACGGCCAGCAGCGCCGTGCCGACGGCCACCCCGAGTTCGGCCGCCACCACCGCGTCGGCCTGGCGCGCACTGACGGTCTGCTGAGCACGCCCCATTTCGACTCCGGACTCCTCGAGCAGCCGCAGAATCGGCTTGCGTTGCAGGTCCTTGCGCCCAAACCCCCTGGCCAGCGCCTCGGGCACGTAGGTGGTGATGTGCGACACCGGTCCGAGTTGCGAGCTGCGCCTGCGCACCGCTTTTTGCACCTTCGCGCCGACCGGAATGCGCAAGGCCTGCGCCACGCTGTCGGACGCAAGAATGGTCCGCACGTCGAGCACCTTGACGGAAGTGCGCAGACTCATGCTGACGATGTTCTCGAGCAGGCCGGTCAAGCCTTTGCCGCGCTGGCCTTTTGCATCGCCCGGCTGTGCGACCGGCACAGACTCCCGCACCAGGACAGGATGGGTGCCGCGGCCGGCCTGGCGCACGATCAAGCCTTCCTTGGCCAGCAGGTCGAGCGCCCTGCGCACGGTCACGCGAGCGGCTCCGAACTGCTTGCTCAGGATCATTTCCGGCGGCAGCCCGCCCACGAAATGGCCCTCCTGCAACTGCTCGCGCAACACCAGATAGATCTGGTGGTACTTGGGAAGGGGTAAACCGCCGGCCATGGCAAATTGTCAACGCGGCGCCAGCCGAACCATGTCGGATAACCGATCGGACCGGCGTCGGTGCAGTGGTTCAAGCGGCATGAGCAACACCCCGTTTCACAAGCCGAGGTAGTTCTTGCGCAGCTCGGGGTCGGCTGCGAGCGCACGGGCCTCGCCCTGCATGGCGACCCTGCCGTTCTCGATGATGTAGCCGCGGTGGGCAATGGCCAGCGATTGCACCGCGTTTTGCTCCATCAGCAAGATCGCCTGCCCTTCGCGATTCATGCGCCCGATAAGCGCAAACATCTCCTCCACCAGCAAGGGCGACAGGCCCAGCGAGGGCTCGTCCATGATCAGCAGTCGCGGCTCGGACATCAGGCCGCGGCCAATCGCCAGCATCTGCTGCTCGCCGCCCGACAAGGTACCCGCCGATTGCGTGAATCGCTCCTTCAGGCGCGGAAAGATGGCCACTACCTTCTCGATGTTCTTTGCCCGCCGGGCACGGCCCCGCACCAGGCTGCCGGTCTCGAGGTTTTCCAGCACGTTGAGGTTGGGAAAGATGCGCCGGCCCTCGGGCACGTGGATCACGCCGAGTTTGACGATCTCGGTCGAGCTCAGACCCACCAGTTCCTGGCCTTCGAAGCGGATGGAGCCCGCAAACGGGCGGTACAACGCCGAGATATTGTTGTTAAGCGTCGATTTGCCGACCCCGTTGCTGCCCAGTACGGCGACGATCTCACCCTGGGCCACGTCCAGGTCGATGCCGCGCAGGATCTCGGCGCTGCCGTACCCCGCGTGCAACCGGCGAATCTCAAGCATGGGCGTTCTCCACCGTGCCGCTGGCGGGCGGCGCTGCGGTACCGCGGCCCAGATAGGCCTCGATCACCGCCGGGTTGGCCACCACTTCCTGTGGACTGCCTTGCGCGATGATCTTTCCGTACGACAACACGTAGATATGGTCCGACAGGCTCATCACCGCATGCATGACGTGTTCGATCAGCAGCACCGTGACGCCGCTGTCGCGGATCGTGCGGATGATGCCGATGATCTCCAGGATCTCGGTCGGATTGAGCCCGGCCATCACCTCGTCGAGCAGCAGCAGCTTGGGGCCGGTGGCCAGCGCGCGGGCCAGTTCCAGCCGTTTGCGGCCGGCCACCGTCAGGCCGACCGCAGGCTGTGCGAGCAAGGCTTCCATGCCGACCTGGCGCGCCACCGCACGCGCGTGTTCCCAGGCCGGGTGGCGGTCATGGAACTTCTGGTAAGCCCCGACCGCGATGTTCTCGTGCACCGTGAGCTTGGCGAACGGCTGCGTGATCTGGAACGTGCGCACCATGCCGGCGCGCGAGATCCGGTGCACCGGCCAGCCGGTGATGTCCGTGCCCATGAAATGCACCCGCCCGCCGCTGCCCACGAGAAAGCCGGCAATACACGCGAACAGGGTCGTCTTGCCGGCGCCGTTTGGTCCGATCAGCGCCACGATGCGGCCCTGCTCCACCTGCAAACTGGCGTCGTCGACCGCCCTCAGGCCCCCGAAAACCTTGCTCAGGTTCGATACCTGCAACATCAGGTCTTGCTCCCCGGTTTGCGGCCACGCTTGCGGCTGAACAGCTCAATCAGGCCGTTGGGCAGAAAGGCGATGATGACCACCAGCAAGGCGCCATATAACACCAGCGACAAACCCTGAATCTGCGTCAGCGTGCGGGTAACGTCGCTGACCAGCGCCAGCAACACCGCGCCCACCAGCGGTCCGTAGACGGTGCCGGCGCCGCCGATCATGCTCACCAGCAGCATTTCGATCGATTTATCGGTGCCAAATGCGATCAGCGGATCGATGTACAGGAAATACTGGGCGAAGAAACATCCGCCCAGGCCACCGATCGCGCCGGAGATCAGCATCACCTTGACCTTCTCGGCGAACACGTTGATGCCCAACGCCTTCGCGGAGTCTTCGTTCTCGCGGATCGCCGCGAGCTGCGCGCCGAACCGCGAGCGCCGCATCCACTCGGCCAGCGCCACCGAACCCGCGGCCAGCGCGAGGATCAGGAAGTAAAAACCGCTGCGCTCGGCGAACTGCAGGTTCTGCGCGCCGATCTTCATCGGAATCAGCAGTCCCAGTCCGCCGCCGGTGATGCCGATCGAGTTGCTGACGATGCGCAATACCTCGGCGAACGCTAACGTGATCAACGCGAAATACGAACCCTTGAGGCCGGCACGGAACGACAAAACGGCGATCGCGCCGCCGACCGCGGCACCGGCCAGCCCGGCGATCGGCAGGCCAAGCCAGGGCGAGACCCCAAGGCGCAGTTGCACAATCGTCGAGGCATAAGCACCGACCCCGAAAAACGCCACGTGGCCGAACGATAGCTGCCCGGCAAAGCCGCCCGAGATGTTCCAGGACTGGCCGATGAAGGCATAAAACAACGCCATCACGCCGAAGTTGACCATGAAATTCGACGGGAAAACGAACGGAAAGGCGATCGCGACTGCCAGCACCAACAGATGCAGCTTCCAGGGGATGGGCTTGAGTTCGGACACGGATGTCATGTCTTGGTGCCAAACAGGCCCGACGGGCGGAACAACAGAATCAGGATGAAGATCAGCGAGATGCCGATCTGCCCCATGCTCTCGCCCAGGAACAGGCCGCCGAAGGACTCGGTCAGCCCGATGATCAGGCCGCCGACCACCGCGCCGAGGAAACTGCCCATGCCACCGAGCACGACCACCGTGAATGCCACCAACACGAACACATGGCCGACGGTCGGCGAAACATAGAAGATCGGCATCATCAGCGAAGCAGCCGCGCCCAGCGTGGCCAGACCGATGCCATAGGAGATAGCGAAGATTCGGTCCACGTCGATGCCCACCAGCTGCGCGCCGACCCGCTCCTTGGCTACGGCGCGAATCGCGCGGCCGGTGTCGGTGCGCTGAATGAACAGCCCCAGAGCGGCGCACAGGGCCATCGCGACGCCGAACGAGATCAGTTTGGGCAGCGGCACGAAGGCCGGACCGACTTCGACCATGGTGTCCGAATACGACACCAGGATGGTGCGCGAGTCACCCTTGAAGAACATCAGCGCCAGGTTCTCGATCAGGATCGACAGGCCCAGCGTGACCAGCAGGATGTTCTCGTCCTTGCCACTGGACAGGCGCCCGATCAGGCCCTTGTACAGCAGGTATCCCAGCACGAACATCGCCGGCACCATGATGAAGATCGACAGGTACGGGTCGATGCCCAGCAGGGTCAGCAGATAGAACACGCCGAACATGGCCAGCATCAGCATGCTGCCATGGGCGAAGTTGATGATGTGCAGCACGCCGTAGATCAGCGTCAGGCCCGATGCCACGAGCGTGTAGATGCCGCCCAGCAGCAGGCCATTGATGGCCGCCGCGGCAATGATGTTCGGGTCCACGAAACCTCCAGGAATGGTGTGCCGACCACGGCCCCGATGGCCCGGGCCGGCACGAGCTCAGCCGATCCGCGCGGGACGGGACGCTCGACTCACATCTTCGGACGCGGGAAGATCGGCTTGGCGGACGCGAACTGCTCGGGCGCAACCACGTCGATGTCGGTCTTGGACGCCTGCAGCAAGGCGCCACGGCCACCTTCGTTTTGACCGTTGACGAACTTGGTCGGGCCGTACGGCATGGTCTCCGGGAACCAGGTGCTCGACGCCAGCGCGGCGATGGCCTTTTCCTTGTCGGCCGTCGCCGCACGCTGCAGGGCATCGGCGTACAGCATGATGCAGTTGTACGACAGGTAGACCTCGAAGGTGAACAGGCCGCCCTTGGCCTCGACCTGCTTTTTCAAGGCCATTGCCTTGGCGTTCTTGGGGCTGAACCAGTGGTTGAAGTCCATCATGTAGTGGGCGACGTCCGACTGCTCCTTGACCAGCTTGTAGTTGAAGCCGCCGCCGAGCACGCTGAACATGGCCGCCACGTCGACCTTCTGCTGCGCCAGCGTACGCGCCAGCAAAACGTATTCGTTCTGGTAGTTGCTCATGATCACCAGGTCGGGCTTGAGGCCCTTGATGCGCAGCGCGATATTGGAGAAATCGCGGGTCGGATTGGCGTGCTTGATCGACTCCAGCGGCTGGATGTTGATGCTGGGCAACTTGCCCGCCAGCAACTTGGCCGTGCCGGTGCCGAACTCGGACTCCTCGTGCACCAGCACGGCGGTCTTGGCCACGCCGCCGGCGCCCTTGTTGATCTCACCCAAAGCCACGATGGCATCGTCGACACACTTGCCGAAACCGGGCTTGAGGCGGAACACGTTTTTCAGGCCCCGGCTGACGATCAGGTCGGAGGCGCCGACGTCGATCAGGAACGGTGTGTTGTACTTGGCGGCGGCCTGCGTGGCCGGCAGTGCGATGCCGCTGGCAAAACAGCCCAGGTAGGCCGATACACCGTCTTGTTCCATACGCTCGACTTCACTGACACCGACCTCGGGGCGCGACTGCGAATCGCCGAGCAGCGCTTCGAGCTTGGCGCCCCCCATCGACTTGATGCCCCCTGCGGCGTTGACCTCGTCGATCGCCATCTGCGCGCCCATGCGCGACTGGGCGCCGCTGTAGGCCAGCCCGCCGCTGACCGGATGCACCAGGCCGATCTTCACCGGCTTGGGCTGCGCCAGCAGCAACCCGGGTGTACCGAGAACCGCGCTGGCGGCACCGGCCTGCAAAATCAAACGACGCGACAAGGGAAGTGTGGTGTTCATGGAGGTCCTCGTGATCGGGTTGAATAAGATTGTTCCATTGATAGAACAATTGGACTAGACTATGCGCCAAACCCGCCGGCAAGTCAACTTCGGCAAAACCCGGGTTCGCAGCGCCAAAGCGCAAGGCCATTCGCAAGTCCCCAGGACCGTGATACCCACCATGGATTACCTCGATCGACTCAGCCAATTCGCAGCCCAGATCAGGTTCACGGAGCTACCCTGCGAGGTCCGCGAACAGACGGCCTGGATCCTGGCCGACTCCATCGCTGCCATCGCCGGCGGTTCGGCGGAGCCCGAGGTGCGCAGTCTGTGCAGCCGGTTCGCGGCGACCGGCCCGGCGACGCTGATCGGCCACGGACGTAGTGCCAGTACCGACGTGGCCGCACTGGTCAACGGCAGCGCAGGCACTTTTCTGGAGATGGACGAAGGCAACCGGTTCTCGCGCGGCCATCCGGCGATGCACGTGCTGCCTGCGGCGCTGGCGGTGGCGCAGGAACGCGCGAGCGATGCGAACGACTTCCTCTCGGCGCTGGTCGTGGGTTACGAGGTCGGTTCGCGCATCGGCGCTGCGTCACGGCTGCGTGAAGCCATGCACCCGCATGGCACCTGGGGCACGATCGGCGCGGCGGCAGCATATGCGCGCCTGGCTGGTGTGCCGGCAGCGGCGATGCGCGAGGCCATCAATATGGGTGCCTCGATGACGACCGCCACATCCAAGCGGACCATGCTTGAAGGCGGCCTGGTACGTAACGTTTACACCGGCCTGGCCAACCGCAACGGCGTGCTCGCACTGCAACTGCTCGAGAGTGGCTTCAGCGGCGAACGGGACGGCCTGGCATCGCTGATGGGCGCCGTTGTGTCGGAGCAGTTCGACACAACCGAATTGCTGCGGGAACTGGGCGAGAACTGGCACCTGACGCACAACTATTTCAAGCTGCACTCCTGTTGCCGCTTCAACCATGGGGCGCTGGACGCCATCGACCAGATCGCGGAGCACGGCAACCTGCCGGCGCCAGGCGACATCGATTCGGTCGACGTGTGGTCCTACCGGTACGCAGCGGAGCTCGACAACCAGACGCCGCACAACACACTGGCGGCCAAGTTCTCGGTGCCGTTCGCGGTGGCCACGCGCGTGGTCAACGGCAGCAGCGCGCTGGCCAGTTTCAGCTGGGAGGCGGTGCGCGACCCGCGCGTGCTGGCGCTGGCCGCCAGGGTCACCGTACACGAGGACCCATCGATGAGCGCGCGTCTGCCGCTTGAACGCCCGGCCCGCGTCACCATCACGCTGCGCAGCGGCAGCACCCTGGTCGGCGAGGTCGGCGTGAACCGCGGCGACGACGCCCTGCCCTACAGCCGCGCAGAACTGCGTGGCAAATTCATGGACCTGACGCAGCGGGTCTGGCCTGCGGCGCATTGCGCCACAGTGCTTGACGCCACGCTGGCGATGGCCGATTCCAGACTGGCGTTTGCACACTGGGCTGCGTTGTTGCAGCATGGACCCGTTGAGCCCGCAATCGCCGGGGTATGACCGCGTCAGTGGGAAATTCAATACCTTTCATGAAAGCGCTGAGCGCGGCGCTTACAACCTGTCCAGTTGCCCAAACTCGACCCGCCCGGCCTTCATGACCACGGCGATCGCCTCCCCCTGACCGGCCAGGCATGCCAGATCCTGGAGCGGGTTTCCGTCAACCACGAGCAGGTCGGCGATGGCGCCGGCTTGCAGCCGCCCCAGCTTGCCCTCCATGCCCAGCACTTCGGCCGCCGTCGTGGTGGCGCTGGCAATGACTTCCGACGCGCCCAGCACCTGGGCCCGGATGCGGAATTCCTCACTCTGCAATCGGTGCGATTCACCCAGCAAGTCGGTACCGAAGCCGATCTTGACACCAGCGCGTTTGAGGATCTCGAGCGCGCGCAAGCCGGCGTCCTTGACCTCGGCGATTTTGACCACGCTCTGCGCGGGCAAGCCCAGACGCTCGCCCTCAGATGCCAGCGCCTCGTAGGTCACCAGCGTGGGCACCGCATAGGCCCGGTGCTGCGCCATCACCTTGGCCGCCGCGTCGTCGATCAGGTTGGCGTGTTCGATCGTGCGCACACCGCAGCGCACCGCGCGTTCGATCGCTGCCGGCGTGTACGCATGCGCCATCACGTAGGTACCGCGGCCGTGCGCCTCCGCAGTCACGGCGCGGATTTCGTCCTCGGAGTAGCCGAACGCGCCCACCGGGTCGGTCGGCGACGCAACGCCGCCAGAGGCCATGATCTTGATCTGGTCGGCGCCCATCTGGAACTCTTCGCGCACAGCCCTGCGCAGCGCGTCGACACCGTCGACGACGCGGGCGATCGCACCAACCCGCACACAACAGCCGCACTGCATGCCGGTGGCGATGAAGTCGGTCTGCGCATGCATGTCGCCGTGACCACCGGTCTGGCTCAGCGCGCGTCCGGCTACAAACAGGCGCGGACCCTGCGTCAACCCCGATTCGACCGCCTGTTTCAAGGGCAGACCGGCGCCACCGGCATCGCGCACGGTCGTGAAGCCCCGGCGCAACATGCCTTTGAGGATGGGGACGGCGCGCAAGGTGACGAACACGTTGGGCAGGTTGACCTGCGCCGCCAGGTTCAGCTGGCCCGCCATCACGTGCACATGCAGGTCGATCAGGCCCGGCATGATCGTCTTGCCGCGCAGGTCGACGCGCTGGGCGGACGCGCACGATATCGGTCGATCCGACACTTCGCGCACGACGCCGTCCTCGACCAGCACCTGCATGCCGTCCAGCAATTCCCCGGCCAGCGGATCGAGCAGCCGGCCATTCACGAACAAAAATGCTTCCATGTTTTCCTTTCAGTATGAATCCGGGTGAGCGCGCAATCGGTATACGCGCCCAGGTGATTTATGCCCTCGGTTGTGCCGCGTCGCCACAGGCTTAGTCAACCGAGCGAGTTGACCGGACCGGCACGCACGCTACGGTATTCGAAGCCGATGTCCGCTCCGAACTGCAGGCCCGACAACTGCTGGCGGCGCAACAACAGGTTGTCGGCCGACATCGCGAACGGAACGATCACGAGAACTTTCTGCATGCTGTCTGCCCTCGGTGGCTGGCGATTACTTCATGC
>Ga0105046_10017473_pt1 | contig 10973 bp, 11 predicted proteins | sample MAT03_FD_78385 | JGI IMG/M metagenome (GOLD analysis project Ga0105046, IMG submission 78385) | Freshwater microbial communities from Lake Fryxell liftoff mats and glacier meltwater in Antarctica - MAT-03 (megahit assembly) | ecosystem: Environmental > Aquatic > Freshwater > Ice > Liftoff...
CTTTCTCGATCGACCGCGAGGAACCACGCCAGGCCGGTGTCTCCCCTGCGGAAACGCCATCCGGGGAGCGCAACGAGGAGATCAGGCAGATGGTCGAAGCCTCGAACTACCGGCGGCGTGAGCGCGGCGAAGAAGAACTTGATGTCCAGGGCGAGATCGACCGGTTGCTGGGCGTGGTTCCCGGTGACAAAACCGGAGCAGTTCCGGAAGAGGCCGGCAACTCCAGCCCGGCCGGCGACGACGGCATCCGGGACGAGATCCGCCAGCTCGTGATCGCCAACAACGAACGCCGGCAACGCCGGGGCGAGGACAGCCTCGACGTCGAGTCAGAAGTGGACCGCAGGCTCAGGGAGTGGACCTGACAGAGCGCCTGTTTCCGCGATCCCTTTCTGCGACTAGGATGAACGCCATGGATGACTCCACCTATGAGCTCAAGGACCTCGTAGTCCAGCCTGGCACCTATTTCAATCCTCAGACCGAGGTTGTCGTGATCGTCGACGACTCGGCCTCGATCGACCAGGAAGTTTTCAACTCCGACTCCTTTGAAGGCGCTGAATGGGTCCGGATCGCCGAAGACGCAGCCGTCGACGAGCAACAGCGCGACGAGCTGATCGACGAGTTTCAAAACGAGCACCACGGAACCCGCGGTGCTCCAGTCGGCGAAGCGGTGCCCGAGCTCGACGACGACCCGGATCACGACATCCTCGACGACGAGGACGAGCCCGTCCTCTGATGGACCACGACCGCCTGACCCTCCTGGGAGGACGGGTCGCGGCGATCACCAACGAAGGCCGATCTCGAGCACGTCGGCAGGTCCATCGCCGACGAGCTGACGGTCGGTGGCGGTCGTTTCTGGATCCATCTGGATGTCGACATCCTCGACGGCGACGCCTTCCCGGCGACCGATTACCTCATGCCGGACGGGTTGAGCAGGCCTGAACTGCGAGCCGTTTTTGCCCCGCTCGCTGCTTCGCCTGGCCTGATCGGAATCAACGTGGCCTGCTTCAACCCGGAGAAAGACCCGGATGGTTCCTGCGGGGCCGCTCTGGTCGACCTGCTCGAAACCACGCTGATCGCCTGACCTGCCACTTATGGAGCGATCCTCAATCGGTGTTTTCCGAATAGAATCCGCTGATCGTGCTTGAAGCTGGCTCAAAAGCCCCCGATTTCACCCTGAAGGACCAGAACGGCAAAACCGTCACGCTTTCCGACTTTTCGGGCAAGACGGTCGTTCTCTACTTCTACCCCAAAGCGAACACTTCTGGCTGCAAGACACAGGCCGAAGGGGTCCGTGACCATCGCTCGGATTACGCCAATGCCGGCGCGACCGTGATCGGTGTGTCCCCGGACGAAGTGAAGGCGATCAAGAAGTTCGACGACAACAATGGTTTCGGCTTCACTCTGCTGGCCGACAAAGACCACAAAGTCTCGGAGATGTACGGCACCTGGGTCGAGAAGTCGATGTACGGCAACAAGTTCATGGGCGTTCAGCGCGCCACTTTCATCATCAGCGGCGACGGCAGGATCCAGCGGGTGTTCCCGAAGGTCCAGCCGAAGAAGCACGACGATGTCGTGCTCAAGGCCCTGGTCGAGATGAACACCACCACCTGAGCGGGAGCGACTGAAAATGGCTGACTGGGGTACCGGAACTTACGAACTGACCGCGGCCCAGCTGGCTCCAGTCGCTGAAGTGGTACTCGACGCGGTCGAACCCGTGTCCGGCCTGAAAACACTCGACCTCGCCTGTGGCACCGGCAACGCCGCCCTGCTCGCCGCCAAACGGGGTGCACTGGTGACCGGGCTTGACGCTGCGCCACGCCTGCTCGAAGTGGCCGCGGACCGGGCAAAGGAAGCCGGGGCCGATGTGACCTGGACCGAAGGCAGCATGCTTGACCTGCCCTACGCCGACGATTCGTTCGAGATCGTCACCTCGGTCTTCGGGGTCATCTTCGGCGACCCGCCGGCAGCGGTGGCTTCCGAGATCGCCCGGGTGCTCGACCAGCACGGCCGGATTGCCTTCACCACCTGGACCAACGAAGGCATCCTGCCCAGGATCGCCAAACTCTCGAAGGACACGGTCAACGAAGTCTTCGACCTGCCACCCGACGACGGACCTTCGTCGCTCAATTGGGGTGACGAAACCGACATCCGTGAACGCTTCTCCGGGCACGGGATCATGCTTCAGGTCGAAAAGAAGTCGATCACCTTCGAGTTCGAATCAGCGGCCGCGGCCAACGACGAGTGGAAGAACCACCACCCGATGTGGCTGGCACTCAGGGATGCCATCGGAGAAGAGAACTTCGAAGCCCTTTCGGAGAAGGTCCTCGCGATCCTCGAAGAGGGCAACGAATCGGAGGGTGGTGGCTTCAGCTACACCAGCGACTACCTGCTGGCCCTCGGCAGCCCTGTCTGACCGGGCTATCGCCGCAGCCGGGGCCAGCGACGAGATCCCGATTGTCAACGATTATCGCGGCGAGCTCAGAGGGTCAGCTAAGAATGACGAAGCCGAGGAAGGTCAGGTATAAGAGCGCCCAGAGGGCGATCGCAACCTTGCCGAACTCGCCGCGCTTGCGCAACGCCCAATAGGCCACCGCGCCACCGGCCAGGCCGAGAAACATCGAAACGAGAGCGTACCTGTCGAGGTCCCAGTCGAGGAAAACCATGCCGAAGAAAACCGGGATCGTCGACTGGAAGACCATCGCCCCGGTGATGTTGCCGAGGGCGAGTGCGTCCTTGCCATCACGGACCCAGAAGAAGCTGTTCGCTTTCTCCGGCAGCTCGGTCGCAAGCGGGGCGAGGATCAACGAGAGCACGATCGCGGAAACACCGAGGTGCTCGGCCACGTTCAGCAGCTCGTGCACGAAGAGGTGGGCACCGCCGACCATCGCACCGAGGCCGAGCAGGAGCTGGGTGATCATTATGAAGTTCGGTGGCGGGCTTTCGTGGCGTTCGCCCCGCCGGTCCATCAGCAGCGGATCCATCTCATGTGCTTCCGCCGAGTCGCCACCGTTCTTTATCGTCTCCCTCACGTACCAGGCGTAAGCGAGCAGGAACACCATCCCGAATGCGATCTGCACCCCCATCGGTGGGCCGATCAGACCGAGCACGAGGGCGAGGCCGAAGAAGATCATGAAGAAGGTCAGGTCGCGATCGAGGGTCTCGACATGGACGTCGAGGCGGTGGCCCTGCTTGCGCCTTTTGGTGTAGGCGAGGGCGGAGACTCCGACCAGGGCCATCGCGACCGTGGCCAGCAGGAACGGGGCGCCGACGATCGCGCCGACCGCCACCTCGGCTTTGTCTTCCCCACCGGCACTCGCAGCACCACCGATGATCGCCACGACCGGAATCAGGGTTTCCGGCATCGCCGTGCCGACCGCCGCCAGCAGACTGCCCACGGCGCCTTCACCGAGATTCAGCTTTTGGCCGAGCCACTCCACCGCGTTCGTAAAAAGCAGAGCACCCGAGAGGATGACCGCGAAGCTGACGAGAAGGAGGAGATATTCCATTTAGGGGGTCGCCTCGATGACGTCCGTTTCAGTCAGGCTGAAGCGGATTCGGGTGGGGGGGAGGGCAGTCTCACGATCATCCAGCGAAAGTGTCAGGTCGAGGCGCTCGAATGATCCGTCCCCGGTGGCTGCGTACAGGTCGAAGGTCGCTTCGGTGAGGGTTTCCCGCAGCTGCTCGAGATCCCCCAGCCCCGGCAGGCCGGCACCCGCTCCGATCGTATCGCCCGACTCGATCGCTCCGGAGAGCGTGCCAACGAGTTTCCCCACATCGAAGGTTCCCGAAACGTGCTCGACCTCGACGCCGTCGATCTGCTCGCTTCCTTCCGACTTGACTCCGTCGGCCAGGCCGATCAGACCGCCCGGTCCTGAGCCTGTGCTTCCGCCCTGCGGTCCGGAGCCGACGATCGCTTCGCGGATCGCCGAGTAGACGCCCGGTTCGACCGCAAGAGTGCGGGTCCGCAGCGACTGGTCCTCGAACCCGAGGGACGTAACCGCGACCTCGGCGCCGACGGCTTCGCTTTCCGACCCGGGCTCCGAGAGGTCGGCCAGCGCGCGTTCGATGACCTGGTCCGGGTTGGCCGGGGGATCTTCACCGCAGCCGGCGAAGGCTGCTCCGGTGAAAAGCAGGGCGCATGTAAGAAGGCCGAGGCTTAGCCGTTTCAAGGGCGGGCAGCCTATACGCTCAGGCGTCCCATGCCACCTCGGACAATTCTCTACACCGGCAAAGGCGGCGTCGGCAAGACCAGTGTCGCCGCCGCGACGGCCCGGCGCTGCGCCGACCGGGGACTGCGGACCGTGGTCATGTCCACCGACCCGGCCCACAGCCTCTCCGACTCGCTGGGCCACGAACTCGGCCCCGAGCCCAGCGAAATAACACCGTTGCTCTGGGGCCAGGAGGTACTCGCTGCTGCCGAAATGCGCCGCAACTGGGACCGGGTGTCTACCTGGCTCACCGGGATCCTGATGAACCAGGGTGTCGACCGTATCCGGGCTGAGGAGCTGACTGTGCCACCCGGCATGGATGAACTGTTCTCACTGCTGCAGATCAAACGTCATTGGGACGCCGACGAGTTCGACGTCGTGATCGTCGACTGCGCTCCCAGCGGCGAGACCCTGAGGCTGCTCGGTTTTCCCGAGGTCGCGCAGTGGTGGGTGAAGAAGGCGTTCCCCTGGAACCGTGGCCTGCTCGGTGCCGCTGCGCCACTCGCCCGGGCCCTGGACCTGCCTCTGCCCGACCCCGAGCTGATGGAAGAGGTCGACCTCCTGATCAAGAACCTGCTCGAGATGGACGGCATCCTGCGGAACCATGAGCATTGCTCGATCCGACTGGTGATGAACCCCGACCGGATGGTGGTCAATGAAGCCCGCCGCACGTACACGTACCTCTGCCTCTACGGCTACCAGACCGATGCAGTCGTCGTGAACCGGATTTTCCCCGACGAGGTCGAAGGCACGTACTTCCATGCCTGGCGTGACCAGCAGACGAAACAGATGGAGGCAGTGACCGAGGGTTTCGCCCCGGTGCCGATCCTCAGGTCGAGGTTCTTCGATGAAGAGGTGATCGGCCAGACGATGCATGACCGGCTCTCAGACGAACTTTTTGGCGATCAGGACCCGGCCGCGATCCTCCACCCCGGTATGGCCCGCGAGCTGACCAGCAACGACGGCGAAACCGTCATCAGGATCAAGGCACCGTTCGTCGAGAAGGAGCAGATCGACCTCAAACAGGTGGGTGACGAACTGGTGATCACCGTCGGTGACGTCCGCCGCACTATCATTTTACCTTCGGGGCTGGCTCAGCGTGAGCCTTCCCGCGCCGCATTCGAGCAAGGAACGCTGGAGGTTACGTACGACGATGTGCCCGCCGCGCCCGTCTGACAACGATTCCGAACCCGGCCTCCCCCCGGGAGCGGACCGGTTCTGGGGCCAGATGTCCCAGGCTCGCGCCGGACGCACGGGAGCGGAGCAGGAACCGGAGCCGGAGCCGGAAGCCGCCGCCACCGCCGGCGACGGCCAGCCCCACGAATGCCTGGAGTGGTGCCCGATCTGCCGCTCCCACGAGCTGCTCAGGGGTGTGACCTCGCCGGAGGTCAAACAGCAGCTTCTGGCCATCCAGAACGAAGCGATGAACGTGTTCAAGGCTTTCGCCGCCGCCTACAGTGACCGGGCTGCATCTGAAGATCCGTTCAGCCGGGGCCGCCACGAAAGGCCGCCGAATGGTCCCGCCGACCCGGACGAACCGGTGGTCACCGACATCTCGATCGACTGACCGAACCACCACAAGTTCCGGTCCCGATCACCCACCGCTGGTGCGGTCGATCAGGACCAGATCCGCTTTGGCTGCCGGGCGCTCTCTATCCTTGGACCATGTCCAGCACCGTCACTCCCCTCCCCGAGACTCCCGAGGAAGTAGCCGCCGCCCTGCGCGCCGCCGCATACCTCGCCGATGACTCGACCGCGCTGATCGCCTTCCTCGCCCAGAGGCTGGGCAAGCCGGTCCTGGTCGAGGGGCCGGCCGGTGTCGGCAAGACCGAGCTCGCGAAGGCGCTGGCCCGCTCGACCGGCCGCGAACTGGTCAGGCTCCAGTGTTACGAAGGCCTCGACGAAGCCAAGGCACTTTACGAATGGAACTACCGCAAGCAGCTGCTGCAGATTCAGGCGGCGGCTTCTACCCGTCCCGATGCAGCCGAGACGGCTTCGATCGAAATGGGTGAGATCTTCACCAAGGAGTTCCTGCTGGAACGTCCTCTGATGAGGGCGATCGCCAATCCCGAGCCGGTCGTCCTGCTGATCGACGAGATCGACAAGACCGACCAGGAGTTCGAAGCGATGCTGCTCGAGCTGCTATCCGACTTCCAGATCACGATTCCCGAAATGGGACGGATCGAAGCGACCACCCACCCGATAGTCGTGCTCACCTCGAACAACTCCCGCGAGCTGACCGAAGCCTTGAAGCGACGCTGCCTTTACCTCTGGCTCGACTACCCGTCGTCGGAACGTGAGATCGAGATCATCCGGCTGCACGCGCCGGAGATCGACGAGTCCCTGGCCGCCCGGCTGGTCGAAGTGGTCGACATGATCCGCGAACTCGACCTCAAGAAGCCGCCGTCGATCTCCGAATCGATCGACTGGGCCCGAACCCTGATCCTGATGGGTGCCGACGACATCGACGGCAAGGTCTTCCGCGAATCGCTCTCGATAATCATCAAGCACCGCACCGATCTCGAACTGGTCGCCGAACGCATCGGCCCCCGGCTCGGCCGTGGATCTGACCCTTCCCCCGGGCCCGGCAAGAACGGCAGCAGGTAGTGGCGGCGGCCGCGGGCAGGAGCGGTCGCCCGGGTCCGTCCGGTATGGCCGAGCAGATCCTTGCCTTCTGTGAGGATCTGCGCAGGGAGGGTGTTGCGATCGGTACATCCGAGATCCAGGATGCCTTCCACGCCCTCGAGATCGTGCCGTGGCAGGTTCAGGTCGACTTCAAGGAGTCGCTGGCGGCCACCGTGGCCAAGTCGCCCAGGGACCGTGAGATATTCGAGCTGATCTTCGACCGGCATTTCTTCCGGGCAACCGAAGAGAAGGCGCTGGAGTTCAAGGCTGAGAGCGAGGCGGCCCGCTCGGCGGCAATCGCCGAAGCCGGAGACGATGGAGGCCCGATCGACACCGAAGCGCTCGCCGACGCGATCCGCGAGGCGATCGAAGCCGGCGACGAATCGGCGATGAACGACCTGGCCCGGCTGGCGATCGAGGCGTTCGGCCAGCAGGGCGAGAGCTCAGGTGTGGTCGGGGTCGACATGCAGCGCATCCGCCGCGGGCTGGGCCTGACCGCGAACGACGGCAATGGTGGCGAGGAAGGCAAAACTCCGATCGATCGTGGCCAGCTGGCCCGTTTCGAACGGCTGCTTCGCCGAGAGCTGCAGCGCAACCAGATCGAGCGGCAGGGACAACTGCCGCCGGCGAGACCGCTTTCGGAGCTGAACCGGGCTCTGCCGATGCGTGGCGCCCAGGACCTGGCTGAAGTCCACAAGGCGGTCTCGCAGATGAAACGCCGCCTCGCAACCCTGGGCCACGATCCAAGAGGTGCAAAGCGCGGTCGCACCGTCGACGTCCGACGGACCATGCGCTCCTCGCTGGAGACCGGCGGGGTGCCGCTGAACCTCGCCTACCGGCCCAGGCGTCCCCGCAAGCCGGAGATCTACGTCCTTTGTGACGTATCGACCTCGGTGAGTTCGGCCGCAACCTTTTTCCTGTCGGTGCTGCACGCTCTCCATGACTCGTTCCGCAAGCTGCGCAGCTTCGTGTTCATCGAGCGCATCTCGGAAGTCACCCATGTCTTTCAGGAGGAACGTGACTTCCGCCAGATGGCCGAAAGGGTCACTTCCGAGGGCGGGGTCGCCGACATTTCCGGCTACACCGATTACGGCCGGGTCTGGCGTGAATTCCTGGAGGACGTTTCTTCTGACCTCGGTCCACGCTCGACTGTGATCGTGCTCGGTGACGCCCGGACCAACGGCCGACCGCCGGCGGAGGACCTGTTCGCCAAGGTTGCTGAACGCGCCAACCGCACCTTCTGGCTGAATCCCGAGCCGGAGCTCTACTGGAACTACGGCGACTCAGTCATGAACGCCTACATCCCGTACTGCGACGGAGCTTTCGAGTGCTGGCAGACCGAGCATCTGGAGACTTTCGTCGACATCGTCGCTTCCGGCCGGCCCTCGCTACAGCGGCCGGTTCAGAGGAAGTCCGGCCACCGGTACTAGCCTTGGTCCAGGCGATCAGGCCCTGGCTGATCAAGGAGATCTCGAGCCAGGCCTGATTGGCGGCATAGTCGCTGAAGGGCAGGTTCCGCATCCCGGTGTCTTTGCCGGAGCGGATCCAGTCTTCAACTCTTGAAGTTGACCGTCTGTTCTCGCCGGGCTTCGAGGTCGAGCTGCTCGAAAGTCGCGATGGGCTCGGGGAGCAGTTTCGCTCGCACGGGCCGACGGCGATGTCGGAGTCTGCCTTCGTGCTGACCCGCAAGTCAGGCCTGTTCGGCGGCTCCATCGGCAGAGGCGTACGCGATGACCTTCGCGCTCGAGGCCGCCCGCGAGCCCATCGAGTTGCGAGCGCTCCGGGGTACGGTCAGGACCGAAGTCGACCAGTCCCGCGCCGTGGACATCTCGGATTGTCCGCCTCTGAATTCAGCCGATATCCAAAGAGAATCACGATGTTATAGAGCCCGATCAGCAAAACGATCGCGGTTTGCCAGCGGCTGATCCTCACCGAGGGTCAGCGAGCAGGAAAGGCTGTCAGCCTGCGTCGGAATCTTTCGGTTTCTTCTTGGGCTCCCAAGTCCAGACCGCCGGTGGATCGCTCGCCGGGAAAGAGGCCATGCCCATCTCTTCGACTCTTCTCGACTCGGCCTCTTCCGGACCTTCGTCCGGAGCGGGCCTGTTTCTTTGCGAACCGGATCGCGATGGATGTTCGTCCATGCCCTCATCATGTCATCTGAGCCCCCCGCAACGAGCCGGCGGGCAGAGTTTGGTTGACTGATCGATCGAGCGTGAGCCGATCGCATCCCTCCCGGTCGCTACGGTGACAGACGCGAAGGAAACACGTTGAAGAGTCGGCCGAATCGATCGTTGGCTGTCCGGGCTGGCCGTTGACTATCGCGGTCGTCGGCTCGTTGGCCGGACTGAACGGCGCTGCCGAGCTACTCGAGGCCGTCGAGTCTTCACGCAACAAGCGGCGCCGTTAAATCTCACTGGGAACGCTCACTTCAGATTCCCTTTCTTGGTCGGCTTCGATTCTCCGGATCGATTTCCATGCTTGGACAGCTCCGTGGACATTCTCAGACGTCCAACGTGACGGTCTCGTCGACGACCTTAACCGGGAAGGTCTGTTCCGGCTGCGCAGTCGAAGACGACAATCGGCTCACCCTCGTGCTCGACTGCGCATCACTCGCCCGGTCCCAGCTCCTACTCGGTCACCGATCCTGCTCTGAAGTTCAGGTGCCCTACTTCTTGGCGGGCTCGAAGTAGGGGTTGGTGCCGACGGCGTGATCGGTCACGTCGACCACCCGGGCGATCTCCGGGACCGCCTCCAAGATCGCGACTTCGATCCCCTGGCCGAGGGTTACGGTGGCCATCCCGCAGCCTTGGCAGCCGCCGCCCAGACGCAGATAGGCGGCATCTTCCTCGACCGCGACCAGCTCCGCATGTCCACCGTGCGCTGCGATGGCCGGGTTTACCTGCTGGTCGAGTACCTGGATGACCCTTTGGGCAACGTCGCCTCCCAGATCGGCGGCGGGCGGAGTATCGATGGGCGGACTCGCGGGCGGTGCCGTCGGTGGGCTCATCATCGGCAGCTCCGTCGGAGGCGCCTTCGGCGTTGGTGGCTTGTTCGGGTTCACTACCTTGAACCCGCTTTGCTCGGGGGAATTTGACCAGTCGATCGTCGCACCCCGGAGCTTTTCGACGCTCGATTTCGGCACCACGATCGCCAGATCGCCGTGACGCTCGACGGCGTCGGCCGGGCTTGCGCCACGCAGGCCGTTGAGAGAGATCTTGTAGACGTACTTGCCGCCCGAGATGCCGGTCACCTCTACCCACAGCGCCTCATCTTCGGGGTCATCAAGCTGTCCGCGAAACTCCGCGACCTTCTCGATCGCCTGATCGGTGATCGCCAGTAACGGTTCGGCTGTGTGTTCGGCAGTCATCTCATATTCCGTGGGGTCGGCTGTTTGCCAGTGGCTTCGGCCGTCGCTACCTATGATACGCACGTGCCTCGCATCCTTTTGCTGCTGCCCACCGAAACCTATCGCGCGAGCGATTTCCTGGCTGCTTCGCGGGCGCTTGACGTCGAGGTGGTGGTTGCCTCCGAGCAACGCCAGACGATGTCGAAGATGATGGGAGACCGGGCGCTGGTCGTGGACTTCAGCCGGCCGGAAGCCGCGGCGGAGGCGATCGTCAAACGAGCGAAGGAGATGCCGCTTGACGCCGTGGTCGGCGTCGACGAGCAGGGTGTGCTCGTGGCGGCGCTCGCCGCCGGGCGCCTGGGGCTTAGCGGCAACCCGCCGGAGGCGGTGGCGGCGACCACGAATAAGATCACCATGCGGAAAGCCTTTGCGGCCGCCAACCTGCCCCAGCCCGGGCACCGGATCGCCGGGCCCGATGCGGATGTGGCGAGGCTCGCCGCTGAGCTCGGGTTCCCCTGTGTGCTCAAGCCCGTCTCATTGTCGGCAAGCCGCGGCGTTATCCGGGTCGACGATTCGCCGGCGGCCGGCGCCGCTGCCCGGCGGATCCGGGCGATCCTCGCCGAGGCCGATGAGGACCCGGATGCGCCGCTTTTGATCGAGCGCTACGTTCCCGGCGTTGAAGTGGCCGTCGAAGGCCTCTTGCGCGGCGGCGTCCTTGAGACCCTGGCGGTCTTCGACAAGCCGGATCCGCTCGAGGGCCCCTACTTCGAGGAGAGCATCTACGTCACTCCCTC
>Ga0105046_10017474_pt1 | contig 10973 bp, 5 predicted proteins | sample MAT03_FD_78385 | JGI IMG/M metagenome (GOLD analysis project Ga0105046, IMG submission 78385) | Freshwater microbial communities from Lake Fryxell liftoff mats and glacier meltwater in Antarctica - MAT-03 (megahit assembly) | ecosystem: Environmental > Aquatic > Freshwater > Ice > Liftoff...
GCGCCCTCTTTGCTCATGCGGTCAATCGTGGCATCAATCTCGGCCTTGAGGCGTTCCATCTCGCGCTGATAGAAACCCGCCAGTACCTGATAGGCATAGATCAAAAATGAGCCGCTGCCGCAGGCGGCATCCAGCACCGTCAGATCGCCAATCGTTTGCAGTGTGCGCGGCATCTCATCAGGGATGGGTTCGCCATCGGGCGTGCCATCGTGAGTGGCGTAGAGCGTGCGGCCAAGCGTCGTATCAACCAGATAATGCACGAGGGGAGTCGGCGTGTAATATGTGCCCTGTTTCTTGCGCGTTTCCAGGTTGCTGCGCACCGTCAGCGTATCGCCATCCATATGCAGTGCCTTGCCGAGATATTCTTCGTAAGTATTCCCCAGAATATCGGCGGTCATACTGCGATAGCGCACTTCATACAGCTTTTTCACCAGCGCATCCAGCAAATGATCGCTGAATACGGCCTGATCGACGCGATCCAGGGCAAACAGAGCGCTGTTATGGCGTCCGTCAAACTCACGGAAGAGCTTGTTGAGAAATTCCATCAGCGTGAAGGTGTAGGGATGATCGCGGGCCATCTCCTGGAGGCCGCGCATGACGCCAACGGGCATGACGAGGTGATCTTCGGCAAAGCGCACGATGACGAGCCGATCCAGAAAACGCTGGATCACCTCGCGCAGAAACGACAACTGCGGGCGGCCTTCGGCATTGAACAGCCAGGGGTTTTTCTTGCGATTCTGCCAGACATCCAGCGCCAGTTTTTCGCGCGTGTCATTGATGAACGACAGATATTGGCGGTCAATATCCACCGTCCAGCGCTGATTGGAGAGGGCGTTCAGGCTGCCCTGAGTCATGCTTTCATACGACAACTGCCAGAGCTGGTCAAATTCATGGCGGTATTCGTTCTGGCTCTCAAACGAGAGGACGAGCCAGTCTTTCTCGGCGTTAAACAGGCGCAGTCGTTCAAAATTGGTCAGAATGGCCCATTTCGCCTTGTTCTTAAAGGCATAGTTGATCGCCTGTTGTTCTTCCTGGGTGCGATCATTCGCCATGCCCGGCAGTTCAAGCTGTGCCGGACCAAAGACACGCTGCACAGTGTTGGGATTCGCGACTTCCAGCGGCTTAATCACCCCGAAACGCTTGGCCTCGATGTACAGTTTCTCCCCATTGGGCAGGGTCAGCGTGATGTCAGGACGCCCTGCCGCTGTATGGAGTTCATATTTGTAGAGATTCGGGTCGCTCGTTGGATAGCCAAGCACTTTGTCAAGAAACACATCTATAAACTGACGCACGACACCCGCCTCGCTAATTTCTTTGCGTTCGAGGTCTGTCATAGCATCATATTTAACAATGAGATCATCTAAGGCGCGGCGGGCATTGGCTTGGTCGACCATCGGCAGTCACTTCTTCAAAAATCGCTAATCTGTTCTAAGTATAGCGTAAAAAAACGTAACTGCTTCCTCTCACACAGCTTATGATCAGCAATCGTGTTGACTCTGGTTGTCCGTATCAATCAGCAGAACACGCGAATTGGGTGCGCCCGCTCGACGTAAAAGTGCGGCGATTCCCGGCGCGATGCTGGTAGCGGAGGTCGATTTTGCGACGCCGCCTTTGTGTTAGAAACCGTTTGATAATGCGGAACGTAATAGATTATAGATTAGACGACCCATTCTAGAACTCTGCGGAGTTGTTTTTGAACATGTCCTAATAGACAACTCAAATAAAATTGGCATGAATGTAGGGGCGCAGCATGCTGCGCCCAAATAGAGATGGTTTCCGATTCATGTCAGTTTTAAATGCTTTGTCCATAAGATGCTTCAAAAGGAATTTTCCGATGGAAAGCAAAACCAGAAAAGTTACAAATATGACCTGCAATGGCGACCTCGCGAACTCGTGGAAGTGCAATCTGCACAGCGATGATATGGGTGGCTGATAGCAAACTCTCAAGGTCTTACTCATCGATCAACGAGGTCAGTGCATCAGTCAGATCTTCGGAAGCTTTGGCGACACGAAATTGAGAGATCACGCGCAAAAAATGCGACACATCGAACTGCTCAATCACAGCGCGAGATCGTAGTTCCGTCGGCAGCAGGGAATGATAAGCACCCAGGGAAAGAAGGGCCTCATACCGACGATAATGATCCCGAAGATGACGCGTCACCTGCGCTTCAGTCCATGTTGGGAGAACTCTCAACTCGTCCATGCTCAAGAGACACAAGCCTGTTTGCGAACTCTGCGCGACATTCAAGGTATGGCGCAAAAGCTCAACCAGGACACGACCATATAAATCACCAAGCCAATGAAAGCAGAGCCAACCCTCGCCATAGGGAATCAGGGGCATGATCTCTGGCGAAAGACCAATCTCACCCGCGATTTGCTGCGCCAATTCAAAACTCAGAACCTGTCGTGTTGAAAGATAGCGGAGTTTCCCCCCCTGTAGAGCGCCGCGATGGGGAGACACCCACAGCGCCTCACCGTCATACCATTCAACAGTCAATGCGCGGCCTTCCAGCGTGAGAACATCCCGATTCAGCCATTGACGATCCACGCTGGCAACGATCTGCTGCGTGTTCTGATCGCGGATTTTGATCTGCTGAGAATTTTGATTTTCGATATTGCTGTACACACTGAGTGGCTGAGACTCATACGCCTGTGTATCAATCAGACGATTCAGGTACTCGCCCGCCCGCCATTCTCCATCACGTCCGACAATCAAATAGCCACGTCCCTGCAACTCTCCCAGGATGGAATGCAAATCCGCTTCGCTCAACAGGCTCTTGAATAAGGATGTGAGGAGGCCAAGTCGGAGGGCTGCGATTGGGCTTTGTTTTAACAGGCTAAAAATCTGCTGGACAGCCACAGCAGGGCGAAACGAGTGCATCGCTCTGGGATAGTCAGCGTGTGAAAGGGCCTCAAAGAGGATTTTCTCTAACGGTGTGCGATAAAAGCAGATGGCACGGGCCTGATTTTCACGCCGGCTGGCCCGTCCGATTCGTTGTACAAACGTTGCGCGATTCCCTGGCGGGCCAATCAGCAGCACCACATCAATACTGCCAATATCGATCCCCAATTCAAGCGTGCTGCTGGCAAAACACAAGGCAGCTTCCGCATGGGCGAACTGGTCTTCAATCTCGTGCCGCCGCAGCCGATCAAGATTGGAATAATGCACATAGATCGCGCCGCCAAAAGGCGTATTTGCAGCTCGTACAGCCGCTGCATAGGCTTCGACCTCGGCGCGTGTGTTACAAAAGGCCAGCGCTTTTCGCCATCCTCTCTTGCGAAACGTCTTGAACACCTCAACCATCGCATCAGGCGAGTCGAGACTGAGAGCAATCATTTCTGTGTTGATCAGACGCGTACTCTCAACTTCGATCACATGAGGATTGGCAAAATAGCGTGCTGCGCTGGTCTGCGGCTGCGCCAATGTCGCAGACAGAGCGGCATACTGGATCTGATCATCCTCCGCATCCCCTTGCTTGAGGGCATAAGAACGCACATGACGTAAACGATTGAGCAGGACACGCAGCTGATCACCACGCGCTGAGCCATCAAAGATATGCAGCTCATCAATGATGACTGCTTGAATGTGGATCAACGCCTTTGTCTCATTGGCGAGAAGCGAATCGAGGGATTCAGGGGTCGTCAGCAGAATTTGTGCTGGATGTTTAGGGACGAATGTATTGAGATCGCGGGTTTTGACAGCATAGGAGATGCGCAGACGCTCCAGCGGTGCAGCCAGACGATACGCCATATCGTTAATCAGAGCGCGAGTTGGCAGCAAGTAAAGCAGTGTGAGTTGAAGCATATTACGGTGTGGGGGTAAATATCGCTCGATCAACGGCGCAAGGGCGGCTTCGGTTTTACCACTGGCGGTCCCCGCACTCAGCAGAACATTGTCGCCATCCAGAAGGACAGGGATAGCCGCCAGTTGAATCGGCGTAAAACTGCCATATCGAGCGAAGAACGCATCCCAGGTACGCGGCAGATGCGCTTTCAATGCCTGGGGGGTCACACCTTGAGCCCGCGCTTGAGATCATCGAGAAGCTCAACAGCCTCATAATCGGTATGGAGATACAGCAAATCGCAGACTGCTACCGAGCCGCGAATCAACTCGCGCACATTGATGCGATGCTGTGACAGCGCCCGCGAGAGCAGCGTTGGGGCTGTCGCGACAACCTCTTCATAGCGATCTCGAATCGGGGGATATTCATAGGCGAGAGCGTGATATTTGAGCAGCGTTTTAAAGAATTCGCGGATATCTCGTTCGATAAAACGATCATCGAGGCGAACAATATGCGAGGGCGCAAGCCACGTCCCCACAGGCATGCGATCTTCACTCTCCGTCAGCGCAAAGAGAAACAGCACATGCGGCTCAGAGGAATAGCTGATGGGATAATCAAAGCGTGGGTGCGAAGGAATTGTCGCTGCATCAATCTTGCCATTGTTTAACCCAAGCATGCTGACAATCATCGCCTTGAAGAACGAGTCAGCTTTTTCGCGCTGAGATGACCGCAGCAGCGAATAATGCTCTGATTCATCAATCATCACTACGAGACCGCTGTAACCAACCAGAGTCGCCAGAACGCTGATCCCCGTGAGCAGATAAGTGTACTGCCGCGCGATCTCACCCGTCATATAGAGACGAGGCGGCTTTTTGAAGCAGGTTTTCATCTCAGTCTGAGGTTTTGTCTGCCCACTGAGCCAGAAAATGATCTCGTCAAAGGCGCTCTGACTGGGGCAGTTTTGCAAGGCCATCAATGCTGCCGAGAGGGGACAGTCTTTTGGTTCAAGCGGGCATTGAGCAATGAATTGATCAATCACGACAGGTTTGGCAAGCGCTTTGTGAATGAGGGGCGCAAGCCCACGCTCATCTGTGTCAGGGTAGCGCAGCGAAGTGACAAGGGCTTCATAAATTTTGTGGGCGCGGCTTGGCGGCACTTCCACCAGATCGAGGCTTGCCCCGGCGACAATGAAATTTTCTTGCATGCCACGTCGGGCTGCCAATTCGATGAAATGACTTTTGCCGAAGCCATAATCCCCAATCACCGCGATCACATCGCCGCTGCGCTCACGGCTGCGATCCAAAGCACGACTCAAGGTGACGCGCTCTGCTTCCAGGCCAATCGTGAGTGTTTCCGCCGCGTGCAGAGGCACAACGCCCACGCGCAGAGCTTCCAATGTTTGACGGGCACGGAATTGATCTGTTTCGAGCACGGCTGTTCGTTGCGGCAGGACAATAGGGGCATCCCCAGGCACAGAACTCACCGATTCAGGCGTGAACTCGCGGGCAGGTAAACGAAAACGCCGCCCGGATTCAAACTGGACTTCCCATTCCAGGCCGCTCATATACGTTTTGAGCAGGCGGCCCGCGCCAAATTGAGTATGATATACGGTTTGTGAATCCATCATCATTCCCCTAATAGGCGCTCTGCTGTTCATCCGCCAGCGTATTGAGCGAGTCGCTCTGGCCTCGGATGAGCGCCGCGGCGTAGTCCGGTGTCAGTGCTGTTTCCCCATCCTGCGATTGACGATACCACTCCGTGACAAGCGCCTTGATAAACAACCGCCGATGGCTAATAGCAAGATAGGAATTGCGAGCCGCCTCTGACAGCACGCGAATATTATCCGTTTGCAAATCTTTGTTCAGCTTCACGTCGTAGGCAATCTCGAAGATGGGCAGCAGTCGATAGGCAATCGCCTCTAAGAGCTTTTCATCCGGCAAATCCAGATGTTCCAGGTTGATCTGTGGGCTGAAAGGATTGGAGCGCGAGAAATAATTTGCTGATTGAACTCGCTGCTGGAGAGCAGGATATTTTGGCACGACAGTATGCAAAAAATCAGGCGGCACAGCGTACATGAAGAGCGCGCCGGGCAAATCCTCACGACAGCGATCAATCACCTCGCGTAAATTGTCAGTGGCGGTTTTTTCAGCCTTGCCGCCAATGCTCAACATGCGATCCCCTTCATCAAACAGCAGCACAAGCCCACTGTAGCCCATCGCGCGTACTGTCTGGCACAATGACCGCAGCATCTTAAAGGCGTTGTTTTTGTTGATCTTCTCCGTCACACCAATTGAGCGCAGATCACGCATATCCTCCGGTGTGACTTCCTCACCATGCAACCAGCGCTGTAGAGATTCCACGCGGCGTTCCTGCCCGCGCATCAGCGCATGAAAGTAACCCAGAATGGCTTTGTGATAGCTCAGGCTGTCAATCGGTGTGGTGGTCAGAGTCTGGAGAAAGGCGCGTACTTCGGCAGTTTCGGCGGCCCCTTCATCCTGAACATCCAGATTGTAGGGCTGAAGCAGGTGATACAACGTGGATTCCAGAAAGCGGACAAGCCCTGGCTCATCTTCGCTGCTGCTGCCCAACTCATGCCAGATGAGCGCCGATGCAACAGAGGCATACACGCGCCGCTGATCGTCATACGGGCTTTCCTTGGGACTCAAGTCAATTTTGCTGACCGCAAAATGTCGCTGCCACGCCCGATCACGCACACAGTACAGAAAGTGCGATTTGCCACTCCCATAATCGCCCACGACCAACTTAAACACGGCCCCGCCATCCGAGAGATAGGACCCAAGATAGTGTGTATCGATGGCATTGAGCAGGGCATCATTGCCTGCATTGTAGTAGCTCACGCCTTTCGAGAGGGGCGTTCCCGACTGGCCGAGTGTCTCGATGATTTGCTGTGCCAAACGGGGTTCGGGGAGCATCGATTATTCCTTCTCAAATTCAATATCGCCAATGTAACGCCCGTCATAGGGTGAATCACCTTCAACAATCCACATGCACTTGGCCGGATTGTCTGTTACCGATTTCGTCGCGGTTGAGGCTTTTACAACAAGGCCATTGACCGACAGACGTTTGGTGTTGGCGTATTCATAAAAATCATAGATGAACTGTGCGCGGCTGTAATCTGTGAAGGTCCGTTTGCTCGGTTCGCTGGCAAAGAGCCGCCCCTGACGCAGCAGGACCAATTCGATATAACACTCCACAATATTGACGCGAGATTCTGTGCTGTTGCGTTTACGGAGGGCGATCTGATAGGCGTCGTAAAACTGGGCCATCCAGCTTTTGCCATCCTGATTACGCCCCATGATGTCTTTTGCGGCTGCGGTATAGGCTTTAAGGGTGGCATCCACTGTGATGGAGATACGCGGATTCACGATATCCTTGCCATAGCGCAGCGTCATAAAGCGTTTGGCGAAGTTGGCATCGAGTTCAAGTTGCCCAATTCCAAACTTCGCCCCATACCGAACAATCGTAACACCTTGCTGTGCCAGCGCATCGCGCAACTTGGAGCCAAATTCATCGCTCAGGACGCGCTGCGCCAGAGTGACTTCTTCGCGCAACTCTGACAGCACCGCTTGAATGTTCTGCTGCGATGCTGTTTGAAGGATCGTGAGGGCTTTGTCTAAACGCACGACATCCACCGGCTCGCCGCGTAGGGCTGTCGCGGCATCTTTTAAGGCTGTTGTGAGGGATGCCAGTGTTTTGATTTCACGGCGTAAATTGGGCCCCAGAGGATCGATGGTGTCTTCTTTGAGACGAAGAGTCGCAAATGTCTCATTGGCTTGATTGACATCTGCCCCTGTATTTTGAGCGCTGTAATCACTCAGCGCCTTACGCACTTTGTTCTGAGTATCTGTCACAGCTTTGAAGGTTGTCTGGAGAACAGCGGCGGCTTTCTGCTGTTGATTGTAGGTGTCTCTGAGTGTTTCGAGTTGTTGAATAAGGGCTTCATTGGGCATAGGGATAAGTCACTGATCTCGCTTCGCTGGTAAAAATTTATTTTAGCGACTGACGGGAGAAAACGCCACTCGATCTCATTTGTCCTTTAGTTGTAGATAACCAATGGTGCACGTCTAAAATTGAATTGGGATGACCGTAGGGGCACAAGTCATGCCTTGCCCTTCAAAAACGGTCTGCCCCATATCGTCTGACATTTGTGAAACAATCTGAGATGAGGGCAAGGCATGCCTTGCCCCCTGAACTTTGGCAAAGGTATTGGTGTATCAGACATGATATAATTGTATAGAATGTTGCAAATACATGTTTCACGATATACTCTGATCTTCTTTTATCCCTCTCAATCTACGAGCCGCTCATGCCTGATCATATCCCGTACATCCGGGTGTTCCTGTCCTCACCCGGTGACGTCAACGAGGAGCGCCAAATCGCGCAGGAGGTCATCGAGCGCCTGCCGTATCGCCCCGCGCTGCGTGACCGCGTCGCCTTCCGCGTCATCGCCTGGGACAAAATCGGTGCTGACACCCCCATGCTCGGCTCGGTGTCCCCACAGGAAGCCATTGACCTGGGGCTGCCCAAGCCGTCTGAATGCGACATTACTATCGTGATCTTCTGGTCGCGGATGGGCACGCCTTTCATTTACAACGGCACACAGTACCTTTCTGGAACCCATTATGAGCTGATGGATGCCCTCAAAGCACTTGGTCCCGAAACATTGATCTTCCGCCGCAGTGAGCCAAAGCTGTTTGCGGCGGACGACAAACGCGGCCAGGCGCAGTACGAACAAGTGGAGCAGTTTTTTCAATCCGATCTGTTCTTTGATCGCGAACATGGTGCCATCCGTCGCGGTGTGAATCTGTACCGCACACCGGACGAGTTCCGGCAGAAATTCGAGACGTACTTAGAAGACATGACGCTTCGTCAGCTTAAAAAGCTGGAGTCGGCACTCGCCAATCGCGATATACCCGATGTCATTGTGCCTGCACTCGCGGCGCATGTGCGCGATGTGCGGGCCGAGCGCTGGAAGGGATCGCCATTTCCGGGTTTGCGCGCCTTCACCGAGGCCGATGCGCCGATCTATTTTGGGCGGGGCGTGGAGACAGATGCGCTGGTGAGGCGTGTCGCGGACAATCGCTTTGTGGCTGTGGTGGGGGCCAGCGGCAGTGGCAAATCATCCCTGGTCGGCGCGGGTTTGATCCCGCGACTGCGTGCCAATGCCATTTCCGGGCCAGCGCTCGGCAGCAAAGATTGGGTGTTTGTGCGCTTCACGCCCGGTGGGGCAGACAGTCCTTTCGCAGCGCTGTTCGATGGTTTAGTCGAGACATTCCCGACGCTGCGCCCATCGCCCCTGGATTACAGCCGTGCGCGCCATGCGTTCGTGCAAGAACTCCAACGCGACCCCCAAAGCCTGCTCATCACGCTTGAGCAGGCACTGAAGGCCGCCCATGCGCCCGCCTGGGCCGAGGTCTTCGTATTCATTGACCAGTTTGAGGAGCTGCTGACGCTGGCTGACACGCATGCCATCGCGCCCTTCGTGCAGATGCTGCAAGCGGCCGCTGCGACGCCGCACATCCGCATTGTGGTCACCCTGCGGGCCGATTTCTATGCGCGGGCGGTAGATGTACAAGGGCTGGCGGACCTGCTGAAAGAGGGCACTTATCCGCTGGCGGCCCCCAGCCCGCGTGTGCTGTATGAGATGGTGGTCCGACCCGCCGACATGGCCGGGCTGGCGTTTGAGGATGGCTTGGTGGATCGCATTCTACGCGAAACAGGCACAGAACCAGGGGCACTGGCGCTGCTGGCGTATCTGCTGGATGAGCTGTATGACAAAGGCGCGGGGGATGGTCTCCTGAGCATTGCCGAGTACGAATCTCTCGGCGGCGTGCGCGGGGCCATCGGCAATCGCGCGGAGGACGTGGTGGCGAAGCTGCTGCCTGAAACACAGGCCGCACTGCCCCGCTTGTTCCGTGAGATTGTTGAAGTGGATGCGCGTGGACGGACCACGCGGCGGCGGGCATCGCTGGCACGGCTGGATGACGCCGTGCTGCAACCGGCCCTCAAGGCTTTGACCGAAGCACGCCTGTTGGTGACTGATGAAGGAGAAAATCGAGCGGCGACGCTGGAAGTGGCGCATGAGGCCCTGCTGCGCGAGTGGGAACGGCTGGCGACCTGGATTGCAGAGGCCCAGGCCGATTTGCTGCTGCGGCGGCAGATCGAGCAGGCGGCGCAGGACTGGCAGAGCGCGCCTGACGATCAGAAAGAGGCGTATGTGCTGGTGGGCGGGCGCTTGATCGAGGCCCAGCGCTGGGCACAGACGCAGGCGGCAGGATCAGCGGAGCAAAGTTTCATTGACGCGAGTGAGCAGGCAGAACAGGCGCAGATTGCCGCCGAGGAACAGCGTAAACAGGAGCTTAAGCTCGCCGCAGAACGGGCCGAAACAGCCTCAGCGGAAGCCAAAGCCAGTGCAGGACGGGCGGAGCAGCAGCGCCGCCGGGCACGGGTGGCGATTGGCGCGGCGGTGGGGATCATCATAGTGGCGGTGGTGGCGGGGATTCTGGCATCGGGGCAGGTGCGGGATGCGGGAGAGCAGGTGGCGAACGCGAATGCGACGCTGTCGCCGATTCCTGGCACACTGGATGCCGCGAATAATCAGGTGGTAGCCGCTGGACTGACGCAAGATGCGGCTAACCTGCGGGCTGATAAGGCCAATGTGGAAGTGGCGAACGCGAATGCGACGCTGTCGCCGATTCCTGGCACGCTGGATGCCGCAAATGATCAGGTGACAGCCGCTGGAATGACGCAAAATGCGGCCAATGTGAGCGCCGACAAAGCCAATACTCGGGTGTTCATGGCTGATACACAGGTCGCCCAGGCCGTTACACAGGTGGCGAATGCCACAGCAACATTAGGCTATGTGCAGGATCAGGGGACACAGGTGGCAGCGCAGGCGACCTATTTTGGTATTGAGCAAGCCTATATTGGGACGCTGTCAGCGGGGGCAGTGGTGATTCCACCGGGGACGCTGACGCCCGACCTGCTGCTGCCAACGCTGACCGGGATTGCAAAGCTTCGTGATTGGACACCAAACATTATCAAAGATAAGTTTGGCGTTGAGATGGTGGAAGTGCCCGCGGGCTGCTTCATGATGGGCAGTGTGGCAGGTGGCGACGAAGGGCCTATCAGCGACCAGTGCTTTGATGCGCCCTTCTACATAGATCGCTA
>Ga0105046_10017476_pt1 | contig 10973 bp, 7 predicted proteins | sample MAT03_FD_78385 | JGI IMG/M metagenome (GOLD analysis project Ga0105046, IMG submission 78385) | Freshwater microbial communities from Lake Fryxell liftoff mats and glacier meltwater in Antarctica - MAT-03 (megahit assembly) | ecosystem: Environmental > Aquatic > Freshwater > Ice > Liftoff...
AAGGTGCGACATCTGATCCGCTTCTCCCCGCGCGGATGTATGCGTAAATCGATCCCGCCCCGAAAAGCCCCGCCAGCAGATCTTTCATTCCGCTCACCCAGCCGATGCTTTCGATCTGCACCGGGTGAATCGCAAAAACCGCAGCCCCCGCGCCCGCGACGCTTAAGGCGAAACCGAGTCGGCGCAGAATCGCCAACACAATCCAGGTCGTCAGCAGATGCGTGCAGATGCTCAACGCGTGAAAAAAATGTGGATCGAGCGGCACGCCAGTGATGCCCGTCGCGCGGCCGAACCAGTACGCGCCGCTCCAGACGGTGTACACCATCGGCATGTAGAGATCGATGTGCCGTGCCGCCCACAACGCGCGCAGCGAAGTGAGGGTGGGCGGATTCATCAGCGGATTCTGCGCGAGGGTGTGCGGGTCGTCCCAGCTCGTAAAATCAGCCCGGAACAACGGCCAGCAGCCAACGAGTACCAGCACCGCAAGCCCCGCCGGCCAGAGCAGCGCGGCGAGGCGTGAGCGGGCAGCGAGGGGTTGGTGAGCGCGGGTCATGGGCTCGCCGGCTGGGTCGTTTCCTGCGTCGTTGCTTGTGTAGCGGCGCGCGTCGCGGCCTTGCGGCGCGACTCATCGCGCATCATCGCGATCAGTTCCAAGCCGCGTTTCGCTTCGACATTCTCTTTATCGATGTTAAGCGCCGCCTTGAAGTACGATTCTGCCTGGAGGAAATCGCCCATGCGACCATAAAGGAACGCAAGTTCATTCCACGCGCTGGCGTCGTCGGGCCTTACTTCCAGATACACGCGGAGTTGGCTAATCGCTTCCTGCATCAGATCAACTCGACCCTCCGCGGCGGCATTGGGGTCGGGCACGATCTGCCCTGTGGGGATCAATTTCGCGCACAGCCGACCGAAATCTCGCCGCGCGTTAATCGCCGCGTCATCGTCCGTCCCGCGCGAGTTGATTAGCTTCACGTAAGCACCCAGCGCGTTTCGATACAGCAGCTCTCGTTGCGCCGGGTCTACGGTTTTGTCGGCGAACATTTCCGAAAGTATGGCCGTCCTGTGCAACGCCGTCGGCGCGAGCGGCTTGATCGCCAGGATCTCCGCGTACTCGGCCATCGCTTCTTCGAGCTTGCCTTGTGACTCCAGGATCAGCCCGATGTCGCGCATCGATTCCGTGCGGTCGTGCGCGATCGGTTCCAGCTCGACGGCTTTGCGAAAATTGAACAGGGCTTCGTCGATCCGGTTGGCCTCCTGATCGAGCCGGGCGAGCAACTCGTAAGGGGCCGCGTCCCGGTCGTCCAGACTCTTTGCCTCCAACGCAAGTGCTCGCGCTTCGGCCCGGGATGCAACCGCTTGCTCGCGTGCGTCGTCCGCCTCGGACGTTCTACCCGCGGCGTCGTCGAGCACGGCCAGCTTTTCCAGCGCGATCGCCTTCTGGTGGAGGAACCGGGAGAGGTTCGATCTCGGCATCGGGGCGGTTCTGTTCTTGGCGATGGTGTCGCGCCACAGTGTTTCGTCATTCTCAAATGCCCACGCCCTCTGCGACGTAAGCACGATCAGCACCACGCACACCACTGCCGCTGCAATCACCTTGGCCACCACCAAGCCGGGTGCCACGCGAGAGAGCGCGCGATGCCCCAACCACGTCCCGCCGACGATCAGTGAGATCATCGAGATGTATTGAAAGTGATCGGCAGCGTAGGCGTAGCGCATCGGATACACATTGAAAAACCCAAGCGCCGGGATGAGCGTGCCGACGAAAATCGCCGCGGCCACGAAAGGCCCGCGGCCGATGCGCTTGTGCAGCAGGAGCAGCATGCCGAGCACCGCAATAACCGCCGCGGGGAAAAGCCAGTTCACCGCCGACGCCGGATCAATGCTCCACTTCTCGTAAACGAAACTGAGGTTGACCGGCGCGACGACTTTCGACAGATAGAACCACACGTTGCGACCCGCCATGATCACGCGTTCGGCGGCGCTGAAATCCCACAACACGCCCTTCGCATTGACGTGGTTTTCTTCCATGTAAGACGTCAGCGCGCCCGCCGCGATACCGATTGCGAAAAACGGCGCGAGCATTGCCACCGCGCGCCGCGCCAGACGTCGCTGCCACCACAGAATGAGGATGATGACCGCGGGCAGCGACGAAGCGATGGTTTTGCTGAGCAGCGCCGCCACGAAAAGCCCCAGCGAAAGGCCGTACCACTTCGGCACCTCGTCAACCTTTGTTTCGTCCTCCAGCGCGTCGACGTAGCGCAGGTACATCAGCAAAGATCCGAGCCCCAGCGACAGCGCCAGGACGTTCTTTAATTCGCTCACCCAAACGACCGATTCCACCGCAACCGGGTGCAGCGCGAACAACGCCGCCGCGACGTAAGCGACGGGGAACTTCAGGCGCAGCAGCACCCGCCACAGCAACAGCGCCGCGCCTGCGTGCAGCAGAACATTAACTGCGTGATACCCGACCGGCCAGAGCTGCCAGATTTGGTATTGCAGCCAGAAACCGGTGTGCGTAAGCGGGTAGTACTGGGGCAGCTGATAGGTGGGCATTTCAAACACGCCGACCCAGATGCGCTGAAGGTCGTGAAAATCCTGAAGCAGGGGGTTGTTGACGACGTGCCGCTCGTCGTCCCAAAGAAAATCCGCGAAAAACGCGGGCGAAAACGCAAGCAGCGTCATCAACACCAACAACGCGCACCACAAGTTTCGGTCACGGTCTGAGTCTTCGTCCGGAAGGGTGAGCTTCACCGGCTCCGCCGGCTGCAAATCAGTGGGCGGGGTCGGCGCGATCGGATCGATGGAGTCTGGCATGATGCGTTCCGGTTCCAAATTAAGTCGATGGCAGGCCGGAGTGCGACTTCCGCGCCGAGCGGGGTTATTATCATTCGTATTGACAGATGAATCAACGTAATCGCGCTCCCCGACAGAACTCCAAACCCCGCCGCCGGGGAAAGCCAAGATGACCAGCATCACACTTCCCATCTCTCTCGACGACCCGATCAACCGCCGAATTCTGGAAGTTTCTGAAGACCGCATTCAGGGTTTCCAGTCCAATCCCGTAAGCGAGATCGCGCGGCTGAGCGGCGTTGACCAATCGACCGTGATCGAACGAATTCGCGCGATGCTCGAAGCCGGAACGATCCGCCGCGTGCGACAGACCCTACTTGCGACCAACCTGGCGCAGGGCGCGCTGGTGGCCTGGCAGGTGCCGGAAGATCGGCTGTCGGCGGGGTTTGATCACCTGTTCAAGAATGATCCGTTCAGCGGGCATGTGGTGATTCGATCGACCGACTCGGCGAGCGCCGGGTCGAAATACCGACTCTGGACGACGCTGAAAGTGCCGCAAGGATTTTCGATGTCGAAGCATTGCGAGCACCTGCTGCGGCAGATCGGCGGGCAAAGCTACCGCATGATGCCGGCGAAAAGACTCTTCGCGCTCGGTGTCGGGCATTTGCGCCGCCGAGGCATGGAAATCGGCAGCAAAGCCGACGCGCCCGCGGAGGTAGCCGACACGGAAATCGTGCAACTGAATGATCTCGACTGGCAGGTGCTGACGGTGCTCAAACGGGAGTTCGAGCCTCATGAAATCGTCGAAGACCTCTGGCGCGCCCGCGCCGCCGAGGCGGGCGTGTCGCTCGAAACGTTTCTGAGCGTCGCGCGATCGCTCAACGCGCGGGGCGTGATCGGGCGCTTCAGCACATTCCTGGAACACGTCAAACCCCTGAGCAGCGGCGAGCGCGTGACTAAATTCAACGCGCTTTTTCACTGGGCGGTTCCGAAGGGAAGGGAGATCGAGGCCGGAAAGGAGGTCGGTCGATTCCACATCATGACGCACGCCTACTGGCGCGAAGCCGGTGAGGAATTTGGCAACGTCAACGTGATGGGCGTGGCCCACGGGACGGACAAGCAGGTGGTGCTGGAGCATAAAAAAGCGATCGACACACATCTCGCCGGCGCGGGCATCCCCATTGGTTACACGAACGTTTTCTGGGGCGGCAGGAGCGAGATCAAACCGAGCGAAATCGCCCCGGCGGCGTACCGCGAGTGGTGTGCGAAAGAGGGCATCGACGCGGCGGAAATGCGGGAGTGATAGAATCAGCGACACAGTAGCGCGACGCCGAATTGCAGCACGAAGTAACGAAGCGGGTGACGGGTGGAATCTACTGACCACAATCACGCTGGCGGGTCGAACAAGCATCTTCGCGATATCGACGCAATGGCGTGCGTTCAGCAAGAAGAGATCGACTTTAACTACATCGATACGTGGACGAAGACTCTGAACGCAACCAAGTTCTGGCAGCAAGTTCTCCAGCGCAGACCGAGGCGACCGACGTGAGCGAGAACAACGAGTTGGATGAACTCCCGTCCCAGCCACTGACCTGCCCCCACTGCGGCGGGGCGGTCGATGTTTCGCTCGGCGAGGTTGCGCGGCGGGTCATTTGTCCGGCTTGCGAGGCGGAGTTCGTCGTGCCGGCGAAGGACGGATCGACTGAAGTTCCGGATGCGGAGATTGAGGCGGACGATGAGGAACCGCTTCGTCGGCGGGAGGAGGAGCTGAGCGGCCGGCGGATTCGGCAAGTCGCGGTTGCGAAGCGCGCGGCGATCAAGACGCGGTCGTATTTGATCGTCGCACTCTGGGCGTGCGTGGTCATCACAATTCAACTGACGATTCTCACCGCCGAGCGCATTCAAGAAGACGGCTTCGGACTTCGCCCCGGCTTGTACCTAACGTTTGCCGCGGTGTGCGGCCTCGGAGCGATCTACTTCTACCGCAAGGCGCGCGAGGTTCGACGTGAGATTGAATCGAACCAACTCGCCGGGCCGGAAATCGAGCCCGATTTTTCGACACTCTCCGACGGATCGCAACGGGTGACAAACCTGGAACGCATGACGCAGTCCGATCCGCCAAAGCCGTAGCCAATTCATCACACCCGAATCGGGATGGGTGTCGTTCCCAAATCATGATCTTCTCCGCGTTCTCCGCGCCTCGGCGGTGAATCCTTTGCTTATTAATTCGCGCGTAAAAAACAAAGGCCCGCCTGTCGCACTGGCGGGCCTTCGTCCGGGAAGAACACGTAATGTCGGCAACGAACACCGTTGCCACCCCACATATAGCAACGGCCGTGCCGGAAAACTTTTTTTGATTGCGGTCCAAAAACGCACATTCGACGTGCATCTGCCTGTGCCATGCGACGCGTGGCACACGCCCGTTGTGCCAACGTGTCTCGCACGCGCTGCGCTACCATCAAACACCGATGCGAGAGACCGATCTGCGGCAGCACAAATGACATTCGGCCTGATCCCCGCCTGCCGCGACGTGGCGCGCCGATTGCAACGTCGTCGGGCAGTATGTCGTTCGCGCTGATCGTCTCATGCGATACACTTCCTTCGTGCATCCCAGCTCTTCCCGCATTCGTCGCCTGCTCGTGCCGCTCGGGTTGATCGGGCTGGCGATTCTGCTCACCGTGCCGTGGACGTTCTGGGTGATTCTCGCCGCCTACGACCGCGACATTCTTCAGAACGCGGTCATGCTCGCGCGGCGCGTCGAAAGCAACATGCAGAGCGGCCTGGTGAAAAGCCCCGTCGGAATTCTGTTCGTGAAGAATGCGCTGCAGGCGGAACTCCGCGGGGATCGGGCCGTGGAGATCGTTCTTTATGTCGATCTCTCGGCCGCCAACACCGGGCGCGGTGTTTTTTATCGCAGAGATGCCAAGCTCGAGCCCCCGCCGTGGGACGAACCGGAGATCCGCCGGCGCGCCTCGTCCGGCGTGCTGCGCGAGCAACGCGGAAATAACTATCAGATCAGCATTCCCTACGTGAAAGACGACAAGGTGCTCGGCTTTACGTATGTGGAACTTTCCCGCGCCGCGCTGCGCGACGAATTCTGGGCCAAGGAGGGTCCTCTGCTCAAGCGCGTGCTGGCGCTCACTGCGGCGGCGGTGCTGTTCCTGACGATCCTGGGTTTCATCGCCTGGCGGACGCGGACGAATTCGCAGCGCGTGCAGCAGCGGGCACAACTCCAGCAACAAGGTCTGCTGGCCGAGCGCGGACTCACCGCCGCGGTGCTGGCGCACGAAATTCGCAACCCGCTGGCGGCGTTGCGGTTTCAACTTTCGTCGCTCCGCCGAGGTGCCGACGACGCGTCGCGCGTCATCGGTACTGCCGACACCATCGACTCTGAACTGCTCCGCATCCAACGGCTCGTCGATGATTATCTGAAACACGAAAAGGCCGTCACGCTTCATACGTCGTCGGTGGATCTGCTGGCCGAGGCGCGAAAGCTTGAATCGCTGCTGAGCGAACTGCTCCGCTCGACCGAAACGCGCCTCCTGCTTAGCGCGCCGGCCACGCCGGTGAATGTCGCCTGCGACCCGCACGCGCTGCGCCAAGTGTTGATGAATCTCGTCCTCAACGCGCAGCAGGCGATGAAGCGTGGCGGATCGATCACCCTGCGCCTGTCGCGCGACGAGCACTTCGGCCTGGTGGAAGTCGCCGACACCGGCCCGGGCATTCCCACGGAGATGCAGGATCGACTTTTCAAGCCTTTCCAAACCACCAAGTCCGAAGGCACAGGCATTGGCTTGGCGCTGGTGAAACGATTCGTCGACAACTTTGGCGGGCAGGTGAACGTCGAATCGGAACTGGGTAAAGGCGCGACATTCACGCTGCGTCTGCCGCTGGCCCCCGATGATCGCACGGAAGCAGCCACCCCGCTCGCGAGCTCAATCGACGCAACACGGATTTAAGCGGGTATACTCAATGCCGGTTCAACTAATGCTGCTCCCAAAAGATGCACACCCGGTCGCCCGCCTCCTCCCGGCGGAAGCGCGCAGGAAGCGAGTGCCGGGTGCGACGAAGAATATGCTGACGATTGATAGCGACGACGATAGCCACTTTGCAGATTTCAAGAAGCACCCACTTTCTGCTGACGCGTCGATCGACGCCTACGGCAGCGGCCGAATCTGGTAGATCATGCCCGACGCCGACTACAGCATTCTCCTTGTCGAAGACGACGATTCGGTTCGATCTGCAGTCGCGATGTTTCTTCGCGACGAAGGCTTCGCCGTCGAAACCGCCGTCAACGGCGAGGACGCGCAGCGGAAGTATCGCGCGGGCACGGATCTGGTGTTGTCCGACCTGAACATGCCCGTCGTCGACGGACGCGCGCTGATGAAATGGGTGATGCACAATCACCCCGGCACGTCGTTCATTTTGGTCACCGCATTCGGCACGATTCCGCACGCCGTCGAAGCCATCAAGGCCGGCGCCAACGCGTACCTGACCAAGCCGCTCGATCCGCAGGAACTTCTCGCTCACATCCGCAAACTCGCCGAAGCGAAATATCTCCGAAATGAAGTCGCGCGTTTGAAAGGCCAGCTCCGGGAAGGCTGGCATTACCGAAACATCATCGGCCGAAGCCCGGCAATGCAGCACGTCTTCAGCGTGCTCGATCGGGTGGCGCCGTTGAAAACCACTGTCCTCATCACCGGCGAATCGGGCACTGGCAAGGAGATGATCTCGCGGGCGCTGCACGAAAACAGCCCGCGCAAGTCCAAGGCGTTTCTCGCGCTGAACTGTGCCGCCATCCCAGAAAATCTGATCGAATCCACACTCTTCGGCCACGAGCGCGGTGCCTTCACCGGTGCCGACCGCGCCGCCAAAGGGTACTTCCGCGACGCCGACGGCGGGACGCTTTTGCTCGACGAGATCGGTGAGCTGCCGCTGGGCATGCAATCCAAATTGCTCCGCGTGCTCGAAGACAGCTCCGTAACGCCCGTCGGACAAACCGCCGGCGCGAAGGTCGACGTGCGGATCATCTGTGCAACCAACCGGAATCTCGAGACCGATGTCAAAGACGGCAAGTTCCGTCAGGATCTTTTTTACCGACTCAATATCGTCCGCATTGACTTGCCCCCGCTCCGCAAACGCCCGGACGACATTCCCGTGCTCGCTCGATTCTTTCTTGACGAGATCTGCAAGAACAACGGTTTCGAGCCGCGCGAGATGGACGAGTCTTTCGTCGACGCGCTTCAGAAATACGACTGGCCGGGCAACGTGCGCGAATTGAAGAACTCGCTGGAAAGTGTGCTCGTACTCAGCGGCAGCCGCACGCTGAAGTCGGACGATCTGCCCGACAAATTCTTCAAGGAAGACGCCGCCATCGAAGCCGAGGAAACTTCGGATCGACCGAAAGAATTCAACCTCGAAAGCCTCTCTAAACAGACGATCGTCCACGCCCTCGAAGCCACGCGCGGCAATCGAACGGAAGCGGCCAGGCAACTCGGAATTAGCCGAAGAACATTGCATCGGCGGCTCAATGAATTTGGGTTAAGGGATTGAATCGCCTGATGTTTTTGCGTGCCCAACACACTTCAAAGCCAGTGTGATGGACGGCCCCTGCCATTGAAAATCATCCCACCGCTTCAAGCCTTGCGTACTGAAGGATGAGTGTCTTTCTTCCCGCGTTCTTGAACTCAATCACCGCGCGGGTGTGTGAACCCACCTCGCTGATCTCTGCGATTTTTCCGATACCGAACTGCGGGTGTCGCACGAGCTGGCCGCGCTTGAATTGCGATTTGTTCGGAAGCGCGTCGTCGATGTCGTCGTCCGATCCGTAGCCGCTCGACGCGCCGCGATCGAGCCCGCCGAGTTTCGTGCGATCGAACACTTCCACGTCGTCGGCCGGCAACTCCGTAAGGAATGGGCTCGTCACGGTTCGCTCGCGCAGCCCGCGAATCGTTCTGTACAAAGCCTTCGTCATAATCAACCGCTGCTCGGCGCGGGTAATGCCGACGAAGCACAGCCGGCGTTCCTCTTCCATCTCGCTTTCGCTCTCCCTTGCCCGCGAGTGCGGGAGACACCCTTCCTCCAGCCCGATCATCGCAACCACCGGAAATTCCAGCCCCTTTGCGGCGTGCAGCGTCATCATCGTAATCGCGCCGCCGTTGTCCTTCAGGTGATCGGTGTCGCTCATCAGGCTCACGCCGGCGAGGTAATCTTCGAGCGATCCTTCGGGGTGTTCCGAGTCGTACTCCGCGGCGGAGGAGATCAGTTCGTTCACGTTCGCGAGTTCTTCCAATTCGTCGCCGCCGATTTTTCGGAGGTATTCTTCGTAGCCGGAGCGTCGAATCACATCTTCCATCAAAGCCCTCACGTCGCCGGCCTGTGCCTTGGCTCGGAACGATTCGATCAGTCCCACAAACTTCAGCACCGATCCCTGCGCCCGCGTGGTCATTCCCGGCACCTGGTCGGCGCGGGTGAACGATTCCCAAAGGCCCACCCCGTTCGACACGCCGAAACCCTGTAGCGATTTGATGCTCCCGTCGCTGATTCCGCGCGTCGGCATGTTAGCGATGCGATCGAGGCTCACTTCGTCCGCAGGGTTGGCAATCACACGCAGGTAGCTCAGCACATCTTTGATCTCCTTGCGATTGTAAAACTCCACCCCGCGAGCCATGACGTACGGCATTCCCGCGCGGCGAAGCGCGTCTTCCATCACACGCGACAGCGCATTGATTCGATAAAACACCGCCATCCCGTTCCACCCGATATTCTGCTGATCGTGCAGCTCCTTCATCATCCGAGCGACGGTCGCGGCCTCGTCGTGCTCGTCCTGGCAGAGAATCACTTTCACTTTCTCGCCTTGCTCGTTCTCGGTCCAAAGCGATTTTTCCCGCCGCTGCTTGTTGCTCGCGATCAGCTTCGACGCCACCGCGAGAATGGTTTTGGTCGATCGATAATTCTGTTCCAGCTTCACCACTTTTGCGTCGGGGTAATCCTGTTCGAAGTGAAGAATGTTGCGGATGTCCGCGCCCCGCCACGCGTAGATGGATTGGTCCGGGTCCCCCACCACGCAGATGTTGCGATGCTTCTGCGCCAGCGCGTGAGCCAGAATGTACTGCGCATGGTTGGTGTCCTGATATTCGTCGATCAGGAGGTACTGAAACCGCTCCTGAAGCTCCGCCAGCATCGGCGGGTGTGATCGAAACGCCAGCACACACTTCAGCAGCAGGTCGTCGAAATCCAGTGCGTTGTTCTGCTTCAACAATTCGTCGTATTTGATGTAAATGCGTGCGACATTGCGTTGATAAAAGTCCCCCACCGACTGCGCATAAGCCGCCGCGGTGATCAGCTGATTCTTCTGCCCGGAGATCGTGTGATGCACCTTGCCGGCGGGGAAATTGGTCGACGACAGCTCGAGGATTTTCGTTGCTTCTTTGACGAGCTTCGACTGGTCGGACGAATCGAAAATGCTGAAATTCGACGGCAATCCGATCATCGGCGCGTAGTGGCGGAGCACGCGCAGGCAAAGCGAGTGGAACGTACACACCATCGGCCAGGCCTGATCCAGCCGGCCGAAATCGCGCACCGGCCGGCCCATGATCTTTCCCACCCGCTCCTTCATCTCCCCCGCGGCCTTGTTGGTGAAGGTGATCGCGCAGACGGAGCTCGGAGGGATGCCCAACGAAACCAGGTACGCGACGCGCCGGGTGATCACGCGCGTTTTCCCCGAGCCCGCGCCAGCGACAATCAACAGCGGCCCGTCGGTGTGGGTGGCGGCCTGTCGTTGGGGTTCGGTCAGATCTGAAAGAATCTCGGCAGCGTCGATCACGCTGCGAATATATCATCAATCGGCTCGATTCGAGAACCTCCGCCCCGCCGCACGCGCGCCGGCGCGAGATCGCAGCTTTCTTCGGTTCGCTCGGCCATGTCGTTGCGTCGTGTTGCATTGTGTTGCATCGTTGAGATTGCCGTGACGACCCATTCGATCGAATCAAGCCCGCCCGTGGCGGGAGATCGATCCATATTCACTGCGGCGCTGCGCGGCGGCGGATCCTGGCGCGCAGCGCAAGAAATCGAGGCCTTGGCAGGCCTCGATTTAGGTGAGTCAGTTATTAGATTTTTCGTAAGTGCAGTTGCGCCCGGCGTCGCACTGGCGCGCATCGCCGCGCGTGCATCACTTCACGTAA
>Ga0105046_10017477_pt1 | contig 10972 bp, 7 predicted proteins | sample MAT03_FD_78385 | JGI IMG/M metagenome (GOLD analysis project Ga0105046, IMG submission 78385) | Freshwater microbial communities from Lake Fryxell liftoff mats and glacier meltwater in Antarctica - MAT-03 (megahit assembly) | ecosystem: Environmental > Aquatic > Freshwater > Ice > Liftoff...
AAAGTATACCAATCTGCCGATCGCGGTGCTTGTCAATCGTTACAGTGCTTCGGCCAGTGAAGTCCTCAGCGCGGCGTTGCAGGACAATCACCGAGCGATCATTGTCGGTGAACGAACGTTTGGAAAAGGCAGTGTTCAGACGGTGCTGCGACTGGAATCCGGCAGAAGCCTGCTCAAGCTGACGACAGCGAGTTACTTTCGTCCCAGCGGCGTCAACATTCATCGTGCTGAAGGTATGAAATCAGACGATGAGTGGGGGGTAAAGCCCGATGATGGCCACGAACATATTATGTCAAAGGACGAGTGGCGAAACTGGTTGATCTCTCGCGACGCGGTGGATTACGAGAAGGCAGCACCGGACTCGGAGTTTGAAGACTCGCAGCTTGCTGATGCGAATGCCTGGCTGCTGAAGGAAAGCGAGAAAACGCCCGCAGGCAACTGAGCGTCGATGTATTCGCGACCGATTAAACGAGCGGCAGAAACAAAGATACTGAACCCCGTTGACTTGAGCCTGAGGCGCTAGCCGAATTCTTGCGGTCGAATCGGCTAGCGCCTCAGGCTCATCGGGTATTTTTCATTCTGCCGCTCGCCTTAAACATTGCACTCAAACAGGCACCCAATGACACACGGATCAAATCTTGACCCAATAAACCGATTTGAACGTGTCTACGCCGAGTCAGATTTGGAACATCTGGAGTGGGATGACGAATACTTGAAGGAACGTACCGACCGGAAGATTCAATATCTCACAGACACTTCAAAGAGCATAGTTTCCGAGAACGATTCCCCGGACATTCCCTTCCGCTACAGCGTTAATCCATACCGAGGATGCGTGCATGCGTGCGCCTATTGTTATGCCAGAAACTCGCACGAGTACCTTGGATTGAATGCCGGCCTGGACTTCGAAACAAAGATCTTCGTGAAGCATGATGCTCCAAGGCTGTTGAGGGAATTCCTCGCACGTGATTCCTGGCTTCCGGAGCCCATCATTTTTTCCGGCGTCACCGATTGTTACCAGCCTGCGGAACGTGAGTTTCGGCTGACTCGGCAATGCCTTGAATTGGCGAACGAGTGCAATCAACCGATCAGCATCATCACCAAGAACGCACTCGTTCTCAGAGACCTTGATTTGCTGCAGGATATGGCGGCAAGGAATGTGGTACACGTCAACTTGTCGATCACGACGCAGGACATTGAATTGGCACGCGTGATGGAGCCACGCACGAGTATTCCTGCCGCACGACTTCGGGCCATAAAGATATTGGCGGATGCAGGCGTACCTGTACGAGTGATGGTCGCACCAATCATCCCCGGCTTGAATGACCATGAGGCACCGGCGATCATGAAAGCAGCAAGGGAAGCGGGAGCGACTGACGCTCAATACATTTTACTGCGACTACCGTTGACGGTGGAACCTGTCTTTCGCGAATGGCTTCTGCGAACGCAGCCTCTTAAAGCAGAGAAGGTCGAGAGTCTCGTGCGGCAAACTCGCAACGGCAAGCTCAACGATTCAGTTTTTAGAAAACGAATGGTTGGTACCGGCGAGATAGCAGACCAGATCCGTTCGCTGTTTCAGCTCATCCGTCACAAGTATGGTTTTGAACATCTGCCAGCCCTCGATGCCAGCAAATTCAAGCCACCAACTTCGCAAAGTGGCCAGTTGAGACTTTTCTAAACTACAAGTTCAGTTAGATCCTCAGACCACGGTCTTCTTACAGGCACCTTGCGTAATTTTGTCAGCAACACTCCCCCGTCGAAACATAATACGACATTGCCTCAAAAACTTTAGGAGGAATGGGTTCGCCGTGAAGCCCGTTCGGAGAGCACGCTCACGCTTCCACGATTAGCCTTGTGACGCTTGCCGCGACGACTGCGTTCCATGATCTTCGCGCGTTCGTATTCCGCAAACACTGCACATGAATTAATTTACAATCACGACAGCGCCGTTCGCTGCCGAGTCTTTATTTAAGTGATCCTGTTCAAGGCTCGTCACGGGCGGAGCGTGACGGCGACTTTGACTGCGGACGAGTCTAATGGATCAGACCTTGCAAGGAGGGAGTTCCATCCTAATCAACGATTTTGAGCCGCAGGAGTCTGAGAGACGTTTTCATAAATCACAAACGGGGATCCTGATTTGCTGACGGTCGAAGCAAAATTGCCAAGGACAATGTCCAAATCCCCGTCCGAGTCAAAGTCGGCCAACGCAGCACACGCATGGGAAGCATGCCCGTTTTCGATCAGATGTGGTAGAAAGTGCCCCGGTGTTGTTTGTTCGAGCCATATCGCAGAGATGACGGCGTTTCGCTGAGACGCAGTCATTTCTGCCAGCAGACCGTGCGGGAAAAATGCGGATGCCACGATGTCTGTGTCACCATCATTGTCTAGATCTCCCGTGGCGATCCCGTGAACACCGGGCATCGTCAACAGAGTATGCTCCTCGTATTTAAGATCGCCATGATTCTCCAGCCATCGTAAGCCGTGGTAGGGTTTAATTGAGAAACTGTCGAACATGTCCCCATTCGACACCAGGAAATCTGTATCGCCGTCGTTGTCGAGATCCGCTGGCTGCATCCCGCTTGAACCAAATGCCGGCTCCTTTGGAGTCCAAAGCGGATGCCGTTCAAAATGGTTGTTGCCCAGATTGAGAAACGCATCCACAGCTTCGTGTTCCTGGCTTACCAGGGCGACAAAATCCATCAATCCATTTCCGTCTAAGTCCAGCGGAGGCACTCGGATGGTGCCATGACGATCGTCCAGGATCATGTGTTCGAATGTCCGCTCACCGTTCTCGCTGAGCCTCTGCAGATATAACGCAATGCGTCCAGTTTTAATCCAGCCGAATTCAGCGACCACCAGATCCAGCAGTCCGTCGCCGTCGAAGTCGGCGGCCCTTGACTCACTGACACGACCAAGTCCCTGGGCGACAATCGACTTTTCAAAAATGCCATTCTGATCCTGTCGGAGCCAGATTATCTCTCCCGCATCGTCGTCCGCTGGTTGGAAGCTTCCCAAGTCAGAAATAACGACATCGGTGATTCCGTCCGCATCCAGATCACACCATTCCTGGCCCGCTGGGTGGGGAGTCTCACACAAGAGCCTGAAATCTGCAGAGCCCGGAATCCACGAACGAACCGTGCCTCCCATCATGTCCGAAAAGACAACTTGGCCGGTTTCATCAGAACGATACTTTTGCCAGCAAATGAACGACAGTGACGCTCCGTTCAATGCGGGAACGAGAACCTTTGCCTGTTGAAATCGAGGGTTATCAGTTGCCGGAAACGGAATTGGATCTGGCGGAGCCAACGTCTCTGGGGCAAGGTTCACAAAATACTGAACGGTCTCATCGACCGGCGGCGATTCAAGATCCTTTCGTCCAAGGTCGATTTGGAAGCGGTAGCCTCGATAAACTTCTCTGGGCCAATCCGACTTTGAGAAAGAGGTCGGTGCCGGAGGCTGGTGGCAGTCTGAACAGAAATCGACAACCTTCGCTGCCGAAGCCGCGGCTGGAGTATTTTGCTGAGTCTGCGGAGACTCGGAGCTACTTTCCATGGATGGTGAGCCAGTTCCGCAACCACAAACCAGTGCAAGAAATATCGATGATATTCTTCCCATAGCGTTAACAACCACTGGCAGCAGCAGCACCCATTGTTTGACCACTCTACCAACGATTTCAAGCCAATGACCGATTCGAGACGTTCCAGATGATAGAATGTATTCCATGATCGTACAAACTGTTCAGACCATCGTCATCTGTATGCTCGGTAGATTCCATGAATACTTCTGCAAAGCCAGCAATCTCTCAGCAGCAGTCAAAACGTTTGAAAGCTCGTCCTGCTTTCGTTTGCTTTATCACAACCGCTTTGCTGTCGATTTCTCTTTGGAGAATAGCTCCGTTGGGAGCGATTTGGTATTCCAGGGATGCACTGCGGCACAGGAACGCAGCCTCAGGTCTACTATGGCTCAACAGGGCTTCCTGGTTCTGCCAATACGACGCAGAAATCGAATTCCTGAGAGCTCGGTGTTATCGGCGACTGGGCAATGCCGAGGCATTCCGAAACGCCACGCTCGTCGCGGCAAAGTTGGGATTTTCGCCGGATCTACTTGACCGCGAACAAACCTACTTTCTTGCTCAAACGGGGCAACTGGAGGAGATTGAGTACAAGATGGGGAAAATCTTCCGCGAGTCAGGCGAGGACTCAGGGGAGGCTTGCGAGGCCTATACCAGTGGCCTGTTACTGAATCTCCGACACACCGAAGCTCTTAACGTGGCTGACAGCTGGGCTCGGGATTATCCGCAGGACCCTCAACCCGAGCTTGTTCGGGGAATGATTTTCAACAGTCTCAGTCGGCCAAAGCTTGCCGAAAGCGCGTTCCGCTCAGCTTTGGAATTAGATCCGGATTCAACTCAGGTGCAATTGCGGCTGGGAGAACTACTGATTGCGAATCGCAAACTGGACGAAGCGATCATCATCTTCAGAATGATGTCCCGACATTCTGAGCAACATGATGTTGCATGGCTCAACATATCCATAGCGGAGCGGTTGAAAGGAGACCTGAAGGCATCAGGACAGGCGTTGGAAAATGTTCAGAATCCATCGCAGTTCAAACGCGGTGAATATGAACTGCACGAGGGGCTCCTGGCAATTGATCAGCAGGACTACGCCCATGCAGAACTGTTGCTCAGACGCTTAACCGAAAATCATCCTCGACTTCTGGAAGCCAGAAACGGGCTGGCGCTCGCATTACGTGCGTTGGGGAAAACGACAGACGCCACAGAACAGGCCCGACAAGTCGTCACTGCGCAAAACGAACTCACTCGAAGTAACAGGCTCTACGACGAAGTGGTCGCAAAGCCAAACGATCCAGTTCCACGGATCCAAATTGGAAAGATTGAACTGCAATACGGAGACGAAAAGCGAGGCGTTGCCTGGTTGCTTTCGGGGTTGAACTTGCAGCCAGATAACACTGAGGCACTTCAATCACTGACAAAATATTATGAAGACCAAGCCCTGTTCAACTCAGACTATGCGGAAATGGCAACACACTTTCGAGAGAGGTTGGAAAGCCAGAAGTAGACTGAACAAATCTCCTTCAGTGTAAACCACTTGCCGGAAATCGCTACCTCGTTCGCATAGCCACATTCGCCCGAATTCGGGCAACCAACGGTGGGTGAGCCGTGCGAAGGAACAAAGTCACTCAAGCAGCCCCAGCTACTCTGAAAGATCGAAGTTAAAGACGTTTGTCTCCCCCGCGATGATGTCACGCGTCAATCCTGATTCGCCTGCTTGACCATATTTTTTGGGCAGCGAATCATCCGATATCATCCGGGGAATTGTTCCTTTTCCGGTCTGAACCGCCTCAAGATATTGTTCTGGCGTCAAAGGCACGTCAGCAGCTGATGCCTTGCCTACGATGGTCACTGTGTGTTTTCCTTCGACAGCCCCATCATCCGTATCGAACGTGGTAAGTTTGAATTCGCCAGCGGCGTTACAGACGCCGACTGCCGTTCGAGGACTTTTTTCTGTCGAAAACGTAACAGTCGCCCCTTCCTGTGGCATGCCCTTAAATTTGACAGTGCCGGACACTGGTAATACCGCGGGACGGTCACTCCCTCCACCACAACCAAAAACTGCCAGTAGAAGGCCAAGTGCCAACAGACTTCGCATACAACACCTTTTGATAAATGGATTGCCTGAACAATTCAAAGGAAGGGCCTCAAACTAAAGATGACTGGTGGCCTTTGGGCAGCCACCAGTCATCCGCGAAAATTCTCGTCCGCAAATTCTAGTCCAAACTAGAAGGTCTAGAACGACACAACCTTTCCGTCCCGGCGATCACCGAGCCGCTGGTAGGTTCCGTAGTCAATATTCTCGCTAAAGAACTGGACGGACCCATCGCTCAGCAAAAACTGAGCCCCGCCAACATGCTGGGACTTAAACCCCTGCGAGCTGTTGTAAGTACTATTCCTGTGGCAGCCATCTGCGAGTGCCGGAGACTCAGGGCAGGTCGGGAAGTTAATCGGTGCAGTGGTTGCAACCCAAACGGAGTTGTTGTGGAACCATCCATTGTTCACATGGTCGCTGCATTCGGGGCGTACTTCTCCCATCAGGATGGTGTTCGAAGTTCCGTCGGTACAGTCTCTCATTTTCGCAGCCCAAATAGCACGGCTGAACATTCCTGAGGTTGACGAAGCATCCATGGAATTGCCGTGCCCGGCCCCACCAGTTCCAAAGTAACCGCTGTCGTTGTCGTTCGGACTCCTAAGGGCCCATTCCGGGTCAATCAGCGGTCCTTCAGGAGGGAACCGAAGACAACCGTTGTTGTCCATTCTCTGCGCGCCCATGGAAGGAGCGTAATTCGTCTTCGCACGCAGATCTCCAGGGCGTACGTCAGGTGATGTTGCGGATGGGCAAATATAACCTGTAATGACAACCTGATAGACGGGCTTTATGCCAATCATTGTCGATTCAGCGTTTACGTTTCTGAAGTCGATGGAATTGTAAAGTGGCGCCTGTTCAATGAACGGCAGGATCATCACCAGTTGCGAGCCATGTTGTGTCCCGGTCCATTCCGGCGTATTCGCAGGCGCACCCCACTGAAGGCTGTTCGGCGGAAACTGACCATGCGTGTCGTGGTAGTTGTGCATCGCCAAGCCCAACTGCTTGATGTTGTTCTTGCACTGTGTTCGTCGAGCCGCTTCGCGAGCCTGCTGCACAGCCGGCAACAGAAGCGCGATCAAAATCGCAATGATCGCGATAACCACAAGAAGCTCGATGAGAGTGAATCCTCTCAGTCGCCCTGTTTTACTCATTTTAACTTACCTCCAAAAGAAATACAAAAACGGATTGCCGCCCCGTGTGAGAAATTCGTCGAATCTTCTCACGGACAATAGGACATTGTGGATTTTGAGAGAATTTTCAGGGAATGTCAAGCGTAAAGCAGGCAAATACTTGCAGTTTGAATGTGGGATCTGATGAAAATGCGTGTGCTTCTAAAAAAAGATTTGACATGGCGCTTTGCTGTGAGCGACGACAGTCTCCACATGGATCGCGCATTCTGAGATTCGAAGCTGGACGAATTGACCTATTCCTGCGTAGTCAAGGACAGCACTCATGCTTGAAGAGAAATCTTTATTGATTGCAATGCTGCTCCTTTTCGTCATGTTTCACGGGTGCTCTCCAGCCCCGAACGTTGCTGGTGGTCCGGAACATCTGAATGTGCAGAACCTGGCATCGGACGGTGAGCCTCTCAACAAAGTTTTCAACTTCAGAGAGATGGACGTGCTGCGGCCTCTCTTTACCTTTCAAAACGGTGAAGACGGTGAGTATTTTGGGATCATCGAAGCATTGGGTGGAGGAGTCGCCGCGGCCGATTTTGACAACGATTCCAACTGGGATCTTTTCTTTCCTGGAGGCGGCATTCTTCATCCCAATGACAGAATGACAGGCGAGCCAGGGGCTTTCTATCGGAATCAAGGAGATTGGCAATTCGTGACTGGGTCAACATTCGTGCCGCCGCCACGAATGTTTTCCCATGGTGCTGCTGCGGGAGACTTTAACGAGGACGGGTTTTCCGACATCCTTGTAACAGGCTTTGGGGCCGCTCAGTTGCTCTGCAATCAGGGAGATGGGACGTTTGTAGACACGACGGAGGCAGCGGAACTTAATGATTCCTCCTGGAGTTCCTCAGCAGCGTGGGGAGATTTGAATGGCGACGGTTTTCTGGATGTATATTTGGCGCACTACGTTGACTGGTCATTCAAGAACAACCCAAAGTGCATCCAGCGGCTGGAAAATATCCAGGACACCTGTCCTCCCAGATCGTTCAAGCCGTTGAATGATGAAGTGTTTCTAGGTCAGGGCGATGGCAGGTTTGTGGCGTCGCACACGATGTTGGGGTTCAGTCCAGGCGGCAGTGGACTTGGTGTCCTTGTGGCAGATCTCGACGATGATCTGGATCTGGATGTCTACGTCGCGAACGACGGCCTCCCAAACTTCTACTATGAGAATACTGAGGGTCGATTTAAAGATGTCTCCACGTCCAGCGGCGCTGACCGGAACGATCAGGGGATGCCTGATGGAAGCATGGGGCTGGAAGCGGGCGATTTCAATGACGATCTGATTCCCGACGTATGGGTGACGAACTACGAAAATGAATCGATGTCGCTCTATCGTTCCCTGTCTCCTGGCTTCTATCAGCATGCCAGCCATCTCATGGGGATTTCCGGAATTGGTTCTCACTACGTTGGCTGGGGGATTCAGTTGAGCGATTTTGATGCGGACGGAGATGAGGATATATTGATCGCCACAGGCCACGCACTTCGCCATCCGACCACAACAAGTCAATTCCAGAATCCATTGCTTCTCAGGAACGACAGTAATCATTTTTCAAATATCGCCCCCGTACTGGGAGACTATTTCTCAAAGAAGCATCTCGGCCGAGGTGTTGCTGCCTGTGACCTTGATAACGATGGCCGTGTCGATTCGGTCATTTCGCAGATGCATGAACCGGCAGTTGTGCTTAAATGCTCCGGCTCAGTGCCGACAAACTGGGTAGGCCTTCGACTCGTTGGTCGTCGGGGAACCCGGGATGCGATCGGGGCTCGTGTCGTCGCCGCGACGTTTGGAAAACCGCGACTGCGAATGATCAAAGGTGGTGGAAGCTATTTGTCGTCATCCGATCAACGCATCGTCTTCCACCTGCCGGATTCACAGACACAGATTTCTGTGGACATCACCTGGCCTTCGGGAACGAAGCAGTCTGCGGTTGACCTCCGAGCGGGAAAGTACCATACCATTCTGGAACCATGCGGGTCTCCCGCAGAATTCGGCAGCAACTATGAAACGCGATGACTCCGGTTCCGGCCGACAATTGTTCGGACTGCTTATCAACACCCGGACAGTTGCGATTGCCTTGGTGTTTCCGGCGATTCTGCTGCTGATTTTCCACGTGACTCGCTCAACATCGCCGACTCAACCCGATAGTCTGTCGCGATCGAGCCCGACATCAGAGCCGTCTGCCGAATATCAGAATCCGGCTGGGTATGTGGGGCCTGAGAAGTGTGTTCAGTGTCACGCAGATCGCGTCGAGGAATTTAAGGAGAGCCGGCACTATCTGGCCTGCGTTATGGCGACTGAAGAAACCATGCCGGCTGTCTTTCTCACGGACAACGCACGCTACACTCCTCACAACAGCCGCGTGACATTTCAGATGTTGAAAGACGCAGGCCAGTTTGTTCAGTTGGTGACGCAGGATGGAACGTCCGGCGTCCTTCAAGCGCGCACCCCCATTTCATTGATGTACGGCTACGGAGCTGCGACAGACGAAGTCTATTTCTCGTGGAATCAGAACAAACTATCCGAGCTGCCGATGAGCTGGCTTCATCCGCAAGAGGAGTGGGGGACAAGCGGTTTTGATCGACTCGGCAAGGGTGACTTCACTCGTCCAACAAATCCCAGGTGTGTCGAGTGTCACAATACCTGGCTAGAGCATATTCCAGGAACTTCCAATGAGTATCGGCCAGAATCTCTGATTCCTGGAGTGACATGCGAAGTCTGCCACGGACCTGCGAAGGAACATGTCCAGTTCCACTTGCGTCACCCAGACAGCGAGGCGTCCCCGATGCATATCGTGCGGCCGTCTCAACTGAGTCGCAGCCTGCAAATGGATCTTTGCGCGAACTGTCACAGCAACGCAATGAAACACAAAGGCCCGGCGTTTTCATATCGCCCTGGAGCCCCCCTGGATGAATTCTATGCAACGCTTGTGACGCTCAACCCGGAAGATGACCACGTTGCAAACCAGACAACATACCTGCAGCAAAGCAAATGCTTTCAGAATAGTGAGACTCTCACGTGCATCACGTGTCATGATCCCCATGCCGCTCGTGAACCCGATCCGCGGGGGACCGGCGAAAGTAAGTGTTTGTCCTGTCATCAAAAGCAGAGTTGCGGAGAACGATCACGCCTCCCGGACGCAGTACAGGACAATTGCGTGGGTTGTCACATGCCGCGTCGAAGCAAGATTCAGGTGAATTTCGATACTTCTAGCGACCCTCTTCTGACACCCGTCCCGCGCTGGGAACATCGGATTGCGGTGGACACCGTAGCTCGGGATGAAGTCTTGCTGGAATGGCATGTCACTCAGAGCGGGGTCGCACATCAGGTAGAAGCAAGTCGCTTACGTGAAACATTGTTATCAGGATTTGGGCAACAGGGCGATCTGCTGAAGTCGGAATTCCGTTTTCTGGCTGCCGCAAATGAATATCGCAAAGCTTATGCACTGTCTTCCTCTGAAGACTTCCCCCAAAAATATGAGCAATCTGCAGAAACGCATCTCAAGATCATCGCCTTGTTTTCTCGCGCTGAGCACGCACTTTCAGAACAGCGCACCGATGAAGGAATTGATACGCTTCAGGAACTTTTGCGCGTCAAGCCAGATCACGCAAAGGGACACGGCCGTCTCGGGACTCTTTATGCCCTAAAAAACCAGTCATCCAAGGCAATAGAACACTGGAGTAAGGTATCGACCCTTGATCCGAACGACGCATATGGCGAAGGAATGCTCGGCTGGAATTCCTACCTTCAGGGGGATTTCTCCAGTGCGCTCGAATCTCTGACTCGTGCTGACGAGATCGAACCTTATTCGTTTCGGATCAACTACAATATCGGTCAGGTACAAACGAAGTTGAATCGTTCGTCAGATGCGATTGACCGTCTTCGAATCGCCAACCGGATTGAGCCCCAGAATTCAGAATGTGCAATTCTTCTAAATGAATTACTTCGTAGGAACCAACGACTGCCTGATGCCATTGAAGTGCCATTGGGCGCTTCAAAACGATTAGGGGAGTGAATCGCAGTAAGAATCGAGTGGCGAACAAGCTTTCGTCGCTCTCCCGCGAAGCAGTACTTACTGTAGCACATCGCTTAACCGCTGTTTCGTTTCTGGCCGATTGAGTTCAGCCTTTCCAAAA
>Ga0105046_10017478_pt1 | contig 10972 bp, 8 predicted proteins | sample MAT03_FD_78385 | JGI IMG/M metagenome (GOLD analysis project Ga0105046, IMG submission 78385) | Freshwater microbial communities from Lake Fryxell liftoff mats and glacier meltwater in Antarctica - MAT-03 (megahit assembly) | ecosystem: Environmental > Aquatic > Freshwater > Ice > Liftoff...
ATTAAAAATTTAATTTATTTGAATGGTGAGACGACGATGAAATTCTATGAGCTTCCCTTGATCATTGAGCAATGAGGCAGGCAATAAAGAAGGTGAAATTGATTGTTCACCTGTGAAAAAAGATAATTGAAGAGTATGTTGAGGGGCTAAACGTTTTTGTAAGCAAAGAGCAACAGACGAAAAAGTTTGACGAGGATTAATCTCTACAATAGGGTAAAGCAATAATTCTTGGTTGTGGTGATAAATAAACGCATCTATTCCTATAGGTCCAAAATAACCCAATTGAGCGATTTTTTGTAATGCCTGATTAGCATGTTGTTTGTGTTGCTGTAAATGAGACCAAAAAGAAGGGAAGAGCACTTCTTCTGATCCCGCCATTGTTCCTTGATAAACACCTTTGGCATTTGTTTGGAAACGAGTAGATCCTAACCACTCAATCTCTTGCGAGGGATGAATCCACCATTGCGTACTGAAGTCCTCTACTCGCTCGAGCCAAGGCTCTGCAATCAGTGGACGACCTGCTTGCCATTCTTTCGTACAAAATTTTAGAAAGTCATGAGGCAAAACATCGCTATTAAATTGACGGTTTCCTTGTCCAGATAGCCCATAACAGGACTTGAGAACTTTTGGGCCAGGTGTTTTTTCGATCCATTGCTGGAGTTGGGCAAAATCACCAATGAGAGTTGTTTGTGGCAATGGTGTGAATTGATAACTGAATGCTTTGCTATGAATCTCTTTTAAGAGTGTCCAGTTGCTCGGATGTGGGTAATCAATATTCCATTGCGCTGTCCATCGTTGGACTTGGGGAGAGTGTCCCCAGGGTAAACATAAATAATTTTCAGGCACTTGAGGATTAGAAATCAAGACAAGTGGGGGGAGTTTTGTTTGTAAGATTTGTTCAAGATCAATTAAATAATCTTTTGTTGGATAGCGAGTCACTGCAACAAAATCTTGAGAATCGGCGTAAAGGAGAGGTAGAAACTGCAATTGTAAACAAAGAGAATGGCGGGACCATTGTTGCTCGAACGGTGGATGGGATGCCTGAGCAAGTTCAAATTCAACATCTGTATTCGCAAGATGAATTTTTCTCATTCACTTTTAACCTTTTTTATGTCATCTTAACATGATTTAACTCATTGGAGTTTTATTATGACAGTTCGGACGGGAATAGGGCAAGACAGTCATCGTTTTCTTTCTCCTGATTCTTCCAAGCCCTGTATTCTTGGAGGACTCACCTTTGAAGATGCCCCTGGTTTTAATGCAAATTCCGATGGAGATGTTGTCATTCATGCTATTTGTAATGCCATTAGTTCTTTAACAAATATTTTGATTTTGGGTGGAATTGCCGATGATCTTTGTTTAAAAGATGGCATTACAGATAGTGAAGTGTATTTATTCGAAGCGATGAAAACATTAGGCAACCAACAAGTGACACATGTAGCCGTCACGCTTGAAGCTAAAAAACCAAAAATTAAGCATCGGATCTTGGAAATGCGTCAAAATATTGCACGAATCATGCAACTTGATATTTCACAAATCGGATTGACAGCTACCTCAGGAGAAGGACTTACTGATTTTGGTTGTGGCGATGGTGTACAAGCTTTTGCAATTGTCACGACTCAAAGCAATTAATAGACGTCACGTAAATAACGTTTTTGTTGACGTAAACGTTTGATATATTCTCTAGCAGCTAACGCATCATGCTTACCAAACTCTTGAATAATCTTGAGTAACATGGCTTCAACATCTTTTGCCATTCGTTGGGCGTCTCCGCAAACATATAAAATCGCTTCTTCTTCTTGTAACCAATGATAAAGCTGTTCTCCTTGTTTCCACATTTTATGTTGCACATAAACTTTATCGGGTTGGTCTCTTGAAAAAGCCAAATCTAATAATAAACGTCCTTGTTGTGCCCACGTCATCCATTCTTCTTCATAAAAAAAATCTGTCTGACGATTCCACTCCCCAAAAAATAGCCAATGCTTTCCTTTAGCCTGTTGGTGCATACGTTCTTGCAGAAAAGCACGAAAAGGAGCAATACCTGTTCCAGGACCAATCATAATTAAAGATTTAGCCTGATCTTCTGGTAGGCGAAATCCATGAGAAGGCTGAATAAAAACAGGGATTTCTGGTTGATGAAGTTCAACTTGTTGACATAAGAAATGTGTACATACACCTTGACGCGGAAAACCATTTGAGTCATAGCCTACAGGAGCAATCGTAAGATGCACTTCTTCCCCTACATATCTTTGTGAGGAAGCAATTGAATAAAAACGAGGCAACAATGGCATGAGTAAATCAACCAATTCTTGTGGGGTGAAAACCACTTCTTGATGAGCGAGTAAAAAATCCCATACTTCATGTTTAGCTAAATAAATTTTTAAACTTTCTCTTTGTTCTTCTTGAGATAATTCTTGTAAAAATTGCTTTTTTTCATGATTTGTTTGCCGTTCTAAAACTGCTTTAAACAATTTGGGACTAATTGTACTGATGTTGCAATGAGCTGTTAAGCATTCTTGAATGGAAAAAGTCTCTTCAGAGTTTTTAAGAGTTACTTTTTCATGTCCCGTCGCTTGAGCCGCCTGCAAAGTCATATGCACAAACGTGGCGTGATGGCGTGGCCATACTCCCAGACTATCTCCCACTTCATAAGTCAATCCGGAACCTGTGAGATCAAGCACAAGATGCTGTGTGTTTCTTTTAGAACCCGCTTTCGCTAAAGGTTCACGAACCTTTAGCGAAGCGAGAAAAGGATTTTGTTTAGAATAAGGAGTTACTGTCATTTTAACGCTTAATAGAATCCCAATTTTCTTCAGGTTTAGGAGGCTCTTGTTCTCCGCCTAAATAACGGGCTAAGAAACTTTCTGTTGCTGCGTAAAATTTTAAGCGATTACCAGGTTGTGCAAATCCATGCCCTTCATCGGTAAAAAGAAGATATTCTACAGGTAAGTTCTTTTCACGCATAGCCGCCACAATTTGATCACTTTCTGCTTGCTTAACACGTGGATCATTTGCCCCTTGGCCAATGAGCAACGGACGTTTGATTTGATCAGCTTTAAATAAAGGAGAACGGGATTTTAAAAATTCCTCATCTGTCTCTAAATTTCCAATGCGTAAATTCATTTGAGACTTTAAAGGGGCCCAATAAGGAGGAAATGTTTTTAAAAGGGTAATCAAATTCGAAGGACCGACCACATCGACCCCACAGCAGAATTCATCAGGAGTAAAGGTTAATCCCACTAATGCGGCATAGCCTCCATAACTTCCACCGTAAATAGCCACTTTTTTAGGATCTGCAATGTTTTTATTGACTAACCATGCTTTGCCATCTAATAAGTCTGTATGCATTTTACCTCCCCATTCGCGATTTCCCGCATTGAGATAGGTTTTGCCATAGCCTGTTGACCCTCTAAAATTGATTTGCAACACTGCATAACCACGATTTGCCAGCCATTGAGCAGCAGGATCTAATCCCCAAGAATCTCTTGCCCAGGGACCTCCATGCACCATCAATACTGTTGGCAATTGACGCGCTTCCTTATTTGTGGGCAATGTTAAATAGCCATGTAGGGTCATGCCGTCTCTTGCTTGAAAAGTAATCGGTTGACGAGGACTCAATTGATATTTTTCTAAAGCAGGTTGAGTGCTAAATAAAAAAGTTAAAGCTTTGGTTGGGCGATTATACAAGTAGTAATGAGTTGGTCGTTGATCAGATTGCGAAGCAATAATCCATTGTTGATTGGCTAAATCACGACTTGATAAATAAAACACCCCTTTCAGCGTGTTAGAGAGGTAATCAAAATCTTTTTTCATTTCTGGATCACGAACAATCCATTCATACTTTTCTCTTTCCACGCCAATGGCTTCTAGAGCATAAGTATGAGGATTAATAATCAAACTAGATAAGTCATAAGTTGGATCTTCTGCAATGAGAGTGCGCTCCCCTGTTTTTAAATCCACTTGAAATAAACGGGCTGTATCGCTTCCGACACTTGTTAAAAGATAAACCCCTTGATTATTCGCTGTAAAATCTTCGATCTCACCGATTTCTAAGGGATCAATTGTTAACCAATCTTGCCAAGGTGCTTGAGGATTGTCTCTTAAACGAATCAGCACAGAACCATCTGCTGTATAAACTTGTGAACCGCGCACTTGTAATCGATGATCAACAATCCAATCAAAAATGCCACCTGGATTTTCTGTATCTAATGTGGTGTCACCTGTTTTTAAATTGTAGCGATAAACATCAAATAAACCCGGATCTCTTTTATTCATATGAATGAGAATGTCGTCTGGATAATGAACATCTGTATTAATCGTTTCGACTTTTACATTTTCATAAGGAGTCAAATCTTTAGTGACTAAGGTTTTGAGATCTGTCTGATATAAATGCCAATTTTCATCCCCTTCTTTATCTTGTAAATACAAAATATGTTGATTGTCTAATTGCCAACGGAAGAGACGAATTCCTCTTTTTTTATCATTAGTGACTTGACGGTCTGGTCCTGGTTGACGTAGGTTGCGCACCCAAACATTTAAAACATTGTTGCTATCTGGAGCGAGATAGGCAAGCTGGGTGCCATCAGGTGAAAGAACTGGAGAAGTTTTTTCAGGGTTACCGAAAAGTAATTGCCTCGGAATTAAGGCATGAGCAGCTGGTGCATCTTGATTAGGTAACCCTTCAATCGAAGTGATGGAACTTATCATGGCAAAAATTCCTATTAAATATTTAAAAATAGTCATAATATCCTCAGGCTTATCGCTTATAGTCATTTAAGCAACTAGTCTAATCGGTTGGCAATTTTATTTGAATAGAATTACTTGATTTATTTTTTATCATAAATAACTGGATTTCACCCTTTAGTTAAAAATCTCTCTCGTTTATAAAGGAGTTTTAACTTTTAAAGGTTTAATATGCGTGATTCTATTTTTTATTCAGCGCTTCGTGCGTTGGCTGTTGCTTTCTGTGTGATTGTTGGATTGACTTTAGGCATTGTTTTTATTACCTCTCTTTTAGGACTATTAGGTGGAAGTACAGCCGATAATAAATTAACGACTGTAAATACAGAGGAAATTTTACCTAATGCGAGTGGAAAGCGAGAAGTGTTATCTAGTGAAGCTCCTGTCATTTTGCAAATTAATATTAATGGAGTCATCGGGACTGAGTCTTTAGATACTAAAACAATTCGTCAGCAATTAGTTGAATCTCGAGAAGGCACATTCAAAGACAACCGTGTGAAAGGCATTTTGCTTTATATTGACACGCCAGGTGGGACAGTTACAGATGCCGATGGAATTTTTCATGAACTCCTTGCTTATAAACAAAAGTATCAAGTTCCTATCTATGCTTATATAGATGGTTTGTGTGCGTCTGGAGGCATGTATGTTGCCTTAGCTGCTGATAAAATATTCGCAAGTGATGTCAGTCTAGTTGGAAGCGTTGGTGTGATTGCCCCTGCCTTTTTTAATTTGACAAAACTATTGGATAAAGTCGGTATTGAAGCATTAACGATTTTCGCTGGAAAAGATAAAGATGCGTTAAATCCTGTACGTCCTTGGAAACCAGGCGAAGACGATAATTATCGTCATATTGTTGAATATTACTATAATCACTTTGTCAATCTAGTCACAACTTACCGCCCAGAGATTACCAAAGAACAATTGACGAAAGAGTATGGAGCCCATGTTTTCCCAGCGCCATTAGCACTTGAACATGGCTTTATTGATGTCAGTGGTGTGGCGTTAAGTGATGCCTTGCGCGCTTTATTAACTGAAGTAGGGATTGATAGCGATTATTATCAAGTATTGCGTTTAGAAAATAAGAGCTGGTGGAATAGTCTATTTACCTCTCAAGCAACCAGTTTATTTAAAGGTAAAGTCAAACATGAAATTTCTTTATCTCCTGAATTAGATATTAGAACGAAAAATAAATTTTTATATCTCTACGCTCCCTAATTTTTATTTTAAAAGAGATAAGTTGAAAGATTTATCTCTTTATTTTTCAATAACTTATGAAAAAAAATTTCCCGTGATAATAAAGTCATTTTTGAATATGATTATTTTTCATCTTAATTGATATTCTTTTAATCCTTTACCATTAATCTATGGAAAACATGTACATCCTTGATGCCTCTGGCTATCTTTACCGCTCTTATTTTGCAATTCGTCAGATGACCAATGCCAAGGGTGAGTCGACCAATGCTTTATTTGGTTTCATTCGATCTGTGTCAAAATTGATTAAAGAATTTAAGCCTACCCACCTTGTAGCTGTGTTTGATGGTCCACGTAATATAGCTAAGCGTACAGCTTTGTATGCAGATTATAAAGCACATCGGCGGGAGATGCCTAAAGATCTTTTGTATCAAATTTTATGGGCCCAGCAATTTTGCCAACTCATGGGCATTCCTGAACTCATGGTGCCTGAAGTGGAAGCAGATGATACGATGGGCAGTGTTGCTCAATGGTCTATGACGATCGGGGCAACTGCTTATTTGTGCACAAGTGATAAAGACATGTGTCAATTAGTGAACGAAAAAATTCTAGTTTTGAATCCTTTTAAAGAAAATCAAATCTTAACAGTAGATGGTGTGCGCGAACAGTTTGGAGTTTATCCCCATCAAATGGTTGATTATTTAGCCATTACAGGAGATGCTTCAGATAATGTGCCGGGATTGACAGGATTTGGGCCTAAAACAGCGGCCGATTTACTTACTCGCTTTGAAACATTAGATCATCTTCTTGCTAATCCGACGGCAGTATCAGGGAAGAAAAAACAAGAGACTTTAATTGAAGAGAAAGACAAGGTTTTACTGAGTCGTCAATTAGTCACAATTGATAAAAATGTTCCTATTCCAAAAGAAGAAGCTTTTTTCCGTTTAGGTGAACCCGTCATAGGTTCATTACGCGAATTTTATAATCAGATGAATTTTTCAAGCTTGCTCCGTGAATTAGATAGCTACACTCTTACTCAACCTAAACCTGAATCTTCTGCATCGACAGAGAAACTGCAATACCATTTAATCGATGATGAAGAAAGTCTGGATCAACTCATTCAATTTTTATCTCAACAGTCAGAAATTTGTATTGATACCGAAACGACAGATATTCATCCATTAAGAGCGCATTTAGTCGGTATTGGATTAGGCGTTAAACTGCAAGAAGCTTGGTATGTGCCGACGAATGGCAAATTAGGCCTTAAGTATGTGTTAGAAAAGCTAAAACCCTTACTAGAAAATCCTCAAATTGGATTTTATGGGCATCATTTTAAGTACGACTATCATGTCTTACTTAATCATCATATCCAAGTGGCAAATATTAGTTTTGATACCATGTTAGCCTCTTATTTGCTCAATTCGCATAGTCGGCAACATTCTCTCGATCATCTTTCTCTTGAATTATTTGATAAAGTAAAGATTTCTATTCAAGAATTGATTGGAAAGGGGAAAAATCAGATTAAAATGGACCAAGTGGCCATTGATAAAGTTTGCGAATACTGTTGCGAAGATGTGGATTATACGATTCGTTTAAAAGAAGTCTTAGCTCCTCGTTTAGAAGAAAGAGGATTGACGCATTTGTTAAATGAGTTAGAACTTCCTCTTTTACCCGTTTTAGCAAGGATGGAACGTCATGGCATTTATGTAGACGTCGATTACCTCCATTATTTATCGACTGAATTGAGTGTAGAGATTCAAGCTTTGGAAGAAGAAATTTATGAGGCAGTAGGCGAACGTTTTAATTTAAATTCCCCTAAACAGCTCAGTCAAATTTTGTTTCAAAAACTAGGGATTCGTCCGCCGCGTAAAACAGCAACAGGTCTTTCAACCAGTGCAGAGGTGCTAGAAAGTTTAAAACATGAGTATCCTATTGCGGGGAAAATTTTAGATTATCGTTCATTGGAAAAACTACGCTCGACCTATGTGGAATCTTTACCGGCTGAAGTCCATCCTAATACCCATCGAATTCATTGTAATTTTAATCAATCGGTCACAGCGACAGGACGACTCTCTTGTCAAGATCCTAATTTGCAAAATATTCCAGTCCGTACAGAAGTGGGACGTAAAATTCGAGAAGCCTTTCGTCCACAGAAAAAAGGTTGGAGCTATTTAGCTGCGGACTATTCTCAAATTGAATTGCGTTTATTGGCGCATTTAAGTGAAGATCCAGTCTTGATACAGGCCTTTTTATCAAATGAAGATGTGCATACTTTTACAGCTTCTCAGATTTTTAATGTCCCATTAGAAGAAGTGACAAGAGAGCAGCGGTATCAGGCTAAAACGGTGAATTTTGGGACCATGTATGGTCAGGGAGCGTTTGGCTTGGCTCAGTTATTAGGAATTGATGCCCGGACAGCTTCTAACTTCATTCAAATGTATTTTCAGCGTTATCATAAGGTTAAAGAATTTTTGGATCGCAGTAAAGAATTGACACGTCAGACTGGCAAAGCGGTGACATTGAGTGGAAGAGAGCGTTTAATTCCAGAAATTCGCAGTCAAAATGCAGGAATTCGGGCGACAGCAGAGCGTTTTGCCATTAATGCGCCGATTCAAGGAACGCAGGCAGATTTGATTAAAATGGCGATGTTAACCATTGATCGGCAGCTAAGAGAGCAGAAAAAGAAAGCCTATATGATTTTACAGATTCATGATGAATTATTATTTGAAGTGCCTGACGAAGAGGTTGAAGAAGTGTCAGAGCTGGTTCACCAGGCGATGGTTGAGGTGATTACCTTAAAAGTTCCTTTAATCGTTGATATGCATGTTGGCAAAAATTGGAAAGAATGTTAATATTAGGGAAAGTGGCTGTCACTGGCGGCCTTTCCTGTGGTAAATCTTCAATTTGTCAACTCTTAAAGGAGTTAGGAGCTTACGTCGTAAGCGCCGACAGCATCGTTCATCAATTATTGTCTTCCGATCCAGAGATTGCCCAAGAAGTGGTTGCACTTTTAGGTCCTGACATAGTGGTGAACCAAAAGATTGATCGTTCGCGCGTGGCTCGGTTGGTGTTTCAAGACCTTGAGCGATTAAGTGCTCTAGAGGCTATTTTACATCCAGTTGTTTATCAAAAGATCAATCAAATGTATCAGGAACAAAAGACAATAAAGCCTTCCATTTTCATTGTGGAGATTCCTTTGTTATTTGAAAATGGAAGAGAAAAAGATTTTGATGTAGTGATAGCTGTAGTCGCTAATGAAGAAGTTTGCTTAAAACGTTTTGAACAAACAACAGGTTATAATATAGAAGAATTTAATCGTCGGATTGCTCGTCAATTGCCTTTATTAGAGAAAGCAATCCGATCTGACTATGTAATTATGAATAATGGGACCCTAGATGATCTTAAACCAGTCGTTCTTGAGTTATATCAAGAACTAATAGGGCAACATTCAGGTAATTGATGATCAAATCTTTAAATTTTCTAAACATTAAACAATTAAAAAAATCATTTAACCCTAAGTTGGAGTCTTGCTTTTGATGGACCCAGAAAACTCATCTTTAGAATCCTCAATTATAGAAGAGGATCATGCCGCTGACAAATCAAGATCAGAGGCAGCAACTAATGTAAAAGAGCGCCCTTCTCAAGAGGCTATTACCAAAATCGCTGAAATTCAACGTATGAATATTGATCAGCTCAACCAATATGGTAAGAACATTGGTTTAAAACATCTAGGCTCTTTGACAAAGTCTCAGATGGTTTTTGAAATTGTGAAAGCGATTTCGGATAATCCTCATGAAGTGCTTTATGGTGAAGGAGTTTTAGAAATTCTTCCTGATGGATTTGGATTTCTTCGCTCACCAAACTACAATTATTTACCTTCGGCTGAAGATATTTACGTCTCCCCTGCTCAAATTCGTCGATTTGATCTAAAAAAGGGAGATACTCTTTATGGAACGATTCGTCCGCCTAAAGACAAAGAAAAATATTTCGCCTTATTGAAGGTCGATACCATCAATGGACGTTCTCCTGAAAAAGCCAGAGAGCGCATTTTATTTGAAAACTTGACTCCGCTTTATCCTGACGAACGTATTGTGATGGAAACAACGAAAGATCTTTTATCTACACGTGTGTTAGATTTAGTCGCTCCAATTGGAAAAGGACAACGAGGATTAATTGTGGCTCCTCCACGAACAGGAAAAACAATTTTATTACAAAATATTGCAAATGCGATTGCTTGTAATAATCCAGAAATTATTCTGATTGTGTTGTTAATTGATGAGCGCCCAGAAGAGGTCACAGATATGCAACGCATTGTGAAAGGAGAAGTCATTTCTTCAACTTTCGATGAACAACCAGACCGGCATATTCAAGTGGCAGAAATGGCGATTGAAAAAGCGAGACGTTTGGTCGAGCATGGCAATGATGTTGTCATTTTATTAGACTCAATTACTCGTTTAGCTCGTGCTTACAATACGACACAGCCTCATTCAGGGAAAATCTTAACGGGTGGTATTGATGCCAATGCCTTACATAAACCGAAACGTTTCTTTGGGGCTGCGCGTAATATCGAGCAAGGAGGATCCTTAACAATTATTGCCACTGCATTGATTGACACGGGATCAAGAATGGATGAAGTTATCTTTGAAGAATTCAAAGGAACAGGCAATATGGAGCTTGTTCTGGATCGTCGCTTAGCGGATCGTCGGACTTATCCTGCTATCGACTTAATCAAAAGTGGAACGCGTAAAGAAGAACTTCTTTACCATCCCAATGAATTTGAGAAAATTCTTTATTTACGTCGAGCTCTTGCTGATTTAGCTCCAGCTGATGCGATGAATTTAGTCTTAGGTCGATTGAAAAAAACTAACAGCAATGTGGAGTTTCTTCTCTCCTTGAAAGAGTAATTTTTTTTCCATAAAATGATGAAATATCTATAGTTTAATAGATATTTCATCATTTTTATTTTTCTAACAAGAGAGTTGTCCTTATGGCTAAACAAGCCTCTTCTTCCAGACGTCTACCTTTAATTTGTGCTCTGTTG
>Ga0105046_10017480_pt1 | contig 10972 bp, 10 predicted proteins | sample MAT03_FD_78385 | JGI IMG/M metagenome (GOLD analysis project Ga0105046, IMG submission 78385) | Freshwater microbial communities from Lake Fryxell liftoff mats and glacier meltwater in Antarctica - MAT-03 (megahit assembly) | ecosystem: Environmental > Aquatic > Freshwater > Ice > Liftoff...
CCTGGCTTCACCTCGATCAGCATGTATCCCATGTTGTGGGCCGCCAGCGGCATTCCTCTTCCTGAGTTGGTCGATCGACTGATCGCACTGGCGATCGAGCGGCACGCCGAACGACGCGTTTGACGCGAGTGTGCGGACAGAGTGAACAGACACGACAACATGGACTGCCGGTGAGAACGGTCGTGAGAAAACTGCATGGTATACTCCGATACCAGCGTATGGTTTGTCCGCAAAGGATCGTGCCTGTGTTCTGGAAGGTCGGATCAAGACGCGACCTCGTTGGAGGTCGGATCCCCGGTTGATCGCCGGGTGGGTGATTAGCCATGGACTCCCAAGGACAACGCCCCGGACAAGGGGATCGACAACCGCGTGGCAGTGGCGCAGCCGGTGCGCCTTACGGGCAGTTCATCGCAAGCCGTTCCGCTCACGATGCGCACCCCAAGAATGTTGAGCGCCAAATGCCAGGGTTGGATCGACACGAATTTATTGATGCATTCGCTCGAATCAAGGTCGTTGGTGTCGGTGGCGCCGGTGGCAATGCCATCAATCGTATGGTGCTCTCCGGCGTCGAGGGTATCGAATTCGTCGCGGTTAATACCGATGCACAGGCTCTCCTGTCGAGTGAGGCGCCCATCTCAGTTCGGATCGGCGACAAACTGACCAAAGGTCTTGGTGCTGGCGGCCGACCCGAAGTTGGCGCCCGGGCGGCTGAGGAGAGCGCTGAGTCACTTGCCGAACTGATGCGAGATACCGATATGGTCTTCATCACAGCGGGTATGGGCGGCGGCACCGGCACTGGCGCCTCTCCCATCATCGCCAAGATCGCCAAGGCAGCCGGTGCATTGACCGTTGGCGTCGTAACCCGACCATTCGAGTTCGAGGGCACTCGCCGCCGTCGATCTGCGGACGAAGGCATCGCAGCACTTCGGGAATGCGTCGATGCGCTGATCACTATTCCGAACCAGCGCCTCATACATATGGTCGATCCGAAAACGCCGATCACCGAGGCCTTCCGGATCGCCGACGATGTTCTCCGGCAGGGCATCGCCGGCATTTCTGATCTCATTATCAAACCCGGCATTATCAACCTCGACTTCGCCGACGTCCGCACAATCATGCGCGACGCCGGATCGGCGCTTATGGCGATCGGGCACGGCACCGGCGAAACCCGCTGCATCGATGCAGCGAAAGAAGCGATCGAGAGCCCGTTGCTGGAAACCCGGATTCAGGGCGCTACCGGTGTGCTCTACAACATCGCCGGTGGCTCGAATCTCACCTTACTTGAAACCAGCGAGGCCGCGGATATCATCCGTGCGGCCGTCGACGAAGACGCCGAGATCATCTACGGCACTTCGCTCGACGAGCGATTGGGCGACAGTGTTCGCATTACCCTGATTGCGACTGGCTTCGAGGAGCACAACAGTTATCAAGAATCCGCTCCGCGGCGGATTGCCAGTCGCCAACCCGCGCCACAATCGGGTCGCGAACGCACATATCGCGCTCAGCAGGATCAACCGCCTGCACGCACCTCGCACGCCGCTCCTGTGATGCCTGACGACGACTGGGAAGGCGAATCATCGATCATCCGCTTCCTGAGAGAAAGATAGTAACGAGCTCTTAGCCAACAGCTATCAGCAATCAGCTCGTAGTGGCTGACTGGTGGCTGTCTGCTGAGAGCTGAAGGCTCATCCATGAAATGCCCCTTTTGTCAGACACGGGATTCGCGTGTGATTGATAGCCGCGAGTTGAGTGGTGGCGAATCGATTCGTCGCCGTCGTGAGTGCGTCGTTTGCGGGCGTCGTTTCACCACCTATGAGCGGGTCGAAATCGGCGGGTTGGTTGTCGTCAAAAAAGATGGTCGCCGCCAGGATTTCGATCCCGCCAAACTAAGGCAGAAAATTCGTGTGTCATTGACCAAGAGGCCGATCGGCGAACGCGAGATCGATCTTCTCGTGCAGAAGGTTGAGGCCGATCTGCTCGCGATGGGCACCCCGGAGGTTCCCTCCAGCGCGATCGGGGAGACAGTTCTCCGTCACCTCAAGGAAATCGATAAGGTCGCCTACATCCGCTTCGCCTCGGTCTACCGCGAATTTGCCGACCTTGAGGATCTCCAACGGGAAGTCGAAGGACTGCGCTGAGGCCAGCCGCTGCCCTGGGTAGAGTCCAGTTCGAGGGAGCGAACGAGCTATTCGGTGCGTTCAGGAGTCGGAAGCTCTGCGAGTGGAATTGCCCATGTGGCCAGGCCGCTGGTAAGTCCTGCCAGGACAATGAGTTCGCCAGAAACGTCAAGAACATGAAGTGCCCAGATATTTTCTCCGGCGTCGAGTAAATGACTCCAGCCATCCTCGCCTTCAAACCGAACATAGCAATTGGAGCCCGAGCCCACGAGTGCAATTCGGTGCAGGGAATATGCAGGAGCAAATGTCACGGCCGATATACTCTTGTCTTCGAATCCGACTACTGCGCCCCAGTGAAGGCCCCCATCCGAGGTTTCAAGTAACCCGTGCTCTTCAGTGCCGGCCAGGGCGCACTGGTCGAGAGGGAAGTGCGGGGAGATAGCGACTGTCTGAACGACAACCTCATCGAACGGAATCGCTCCGATTCTCCATGCTTTGCCGTCGTTTCGGCTGAGGTTTATACCCGAGATGGTGCCTGCAAGCGTCATTCGCCCGGACGCCGCGTTTGGCGAGACGGCGAGTGACAGCACTGCTGAATCGAGCAACCCGGCCGTGGCCGACTTCCAATTGATCCCTCCGTCAGTCGAGCGGAGGATGCCGTCGAGTTCAGTGGCCACCAGCAGTACCTCTTCATCGGGTGTCGGGTTGAACATTGCAACCGAATGGATGTGTGTTGAGAGAAGTTGACGCCAATCGGTCGACTGGGAATTCATTCGATATAGGCCCGCTTGGCTGGCAGTGACCACGCTCCCGGCATTGTCGACGTCGCTCACCGATCCGATAGCAACGGCTGTGATCCGATCGATCGCGTTACCTGGACTGGAAGGACTCCACGACCGCCCGTAGTCGCGAGATTGAATCAGTCCGGATTCTGTCCCGGCAAAGATTGTCCCATCTGGACCCTGAGCGCGTGAGGTTGCGAAGCAGGAGACGAGGCCAAATTCACTGATGGAAGATGAAACAGGTACAACGTTCACGATCATCTCTTGCTTCGTCTCACGATCAATTGATCGATGGTGATCGCCTCTCCAACTAATCGGCTACTGATTTCGACTGCTGATGTCAGAACCCCCGTTGCGTCGAGTAAACCGGAAGACCAGGCATCGCGCCACTCGCTGGCGACAACGTCGTAGACCATATCGGGGTGTTGTCGCCCTGACTCCGAAATAGCCGCGGTGCCTTCGCGTCCGGCGTTGCAAGCGATCGCCATTGCCGGAGCGGACAACGCGGATTGAAGTGCACACGCTACGCTATGTTGCACGTCGGTCTCAGCGGATTCAGTGGCCGGAATCGCGTTCAGTAGCGCACGGCCACCACCCGGGACGAAGCCGTGCCGGAGTGCGATTCGGCCAGTCGAGATTACCGCCTCGACCTGACGCTTGAGCTCCGATCGTTCTATTTCCGTGGCGGCACCGACGCGAATTTCGGCAGAGGCGCCAGAGAGATTGCCGATACGGGTTTGCAGCCATTGGCGGTCCGTTGTTGCTTCTTTCCCGAGCGCAGACTCCACCAGCGTCAAGGTACGTATCCGCTTCCTGCGCTCGCGGCTTTCGCCTCCGGGATTGAGAAATCCGAACATCGACGATGTTACCCAGACCTGCCGGGCGAAGCCGAGGTCGTCAAGCGACACGTCTTCGATTCGGTCCATGGTTGTTTGCGAGATCAGACGGGCTCCACAAATGGTCGCAACGTCGTGCAAAAGTTCCGCCTGTCGATCCGGACGACCAATTGGCGTCACGGCCAACGCTCCGGTAAGCACTTGACACTCGCTGTTTTTCAAGAGGAGTCCAAGCGGAGACGTAGTGATCGCAGGGGCGACGATAAGTATCGACCGCTCACCAGCCTTGAGTAGTACCTCAAGCGCCGGAATGATCTGTTCAACTGTGTCAATCGGTTGATCGGAAACCAAAATTCGGGCGTCGACCAACCGTGAGACAGAGTCGTCAACCGGGAGCATGTAGCGTGATGCGCATCGGCTCGCCCATGATGCCCCTTCGATGTACTCGGAGGTGACACCCGGTTGCGCACCGTCCAGAACCCGAATGGTGCCGTTGTGGCCGAGTGCATCGAGCGCTTCGGCAATTGTTGCCGCAATTCGAGCATCGGGAATCGACCCTGCGATCACGTGCTCCAGCACGTTTCGATCATCGATCATTCTGGATTGCGTTCTGATTGCTTCGATAACCGGAAGAATAGCCAGCTCCAACTGCGCTTTGAGTTGATGTGGGTCTAGGCCGGAATTCACCGACCGCACAAGTTCACTGAGCAATCGAAACGCAATGATTGCAGTCGTGGCTGTGCCATCGCCGCAGGCTTCGTCCATCTCGGAAACGTATTTGCGCACGAGCATTGCGCCGATGGATTCAAACGGATCGGGAAGACCCGTCATTCGCCGGTTCAGCAAGCCTCCGCGGCCAATTGCTTCGGGTGGACCGCCTGGAATTGCAGTTGCAACCAGTGATGGTCCCGTAGAAGGGCCAAGGGTGGACTCTAGCAGCCGCGCCACCTGGCCCGCACCCCGGACCAGGGCGTGACGGGCGGAGTCACCGCTCGTGATGGAGGAATGTCCTGTAGCTGGCAGGTTCTTCATTGACTTAGGTTGCGCAACGTGGACAGATCGAACCTACCCTTTCAGTCCGCTCATTGTAATGCCCTGAACAAAGTAACGCTGGAATGCGAGATAAATTGCGAGTGCGGGGATGAACGTCACCGTGGCGGCCGCCATCATCATTCCATAGTTGGCACTGAAGCCGAGCTGTTTTGCCATTGATACTGCCACCGGCAAGGTTCGAGTTTCCGGACTGCTCGAGGCGATGAGAGGCCAGATGAAGGCACTCCACGACGTCAAAAATATGATTGTGGCCAGTGCGGCCAGGGCGGGTTTGGAGAGTGGCATGACAATTCTCCAGAAGATGCCAAACTGGGATTCACCATCGACCCGAGCTGCATCGAGCAGATCATTCGGCAATGAAACCAGAAAGTTGCGCATTACGAAGATGCCGAATGGACTCGCGCACATGGGAAGAATGATGCCCAGAAATCCATCGGCCAGATGCAGTTTGACAATGAGAATAAAGAGCGGGATGAGTGTCACCTCGAATGGAATCATCAATCCGCCGAGCATGGTCATGAAGAGTGCATGGCGCCCTGTGAATGGGATCTTGGCGAACGCATACCCAGCCATTGCGCTGGTGAGGACGACGATTGCCGTGACCGCGAGCGAAACGATGACACTGTTTCGGATGTAGAGCCAGCCATCCTGGGCGAAAAAGAGCCGGTAGTTTTTGAGTGTCGGATCATCGGGAATAAACTGAGGGGGGAAGACATATAGCGCAGCGGTCGTCTTAAGAGACGTTGAGACCATCCAGAGCAGGGGGAGAATCGACGATACGCCGATGACGATCAGCGTAGCGTAGGCGAGGATCGAGCCGCCGTATTGGCCGCGGCGCGCAATAAGGGTTTCCTTTCGACCGTGGTTGCGGACGGTTTTGCCAATCGTTGCCATAGTGCTTGCGTCTTGCAATCGGTCATGACGTGTCTGAATCATCTCATGCCTCTGTTGAAGGGCGAAGAATTCGAAGTTGGACAGCAGTCAGCGCGAACATGATCAGGAAGAAGATGTAGCTCATGGCGGCCGCGTACCCCATGTCGAGTGACGTGAATGCCTTCTGGTAGATGTAAAAACTCAGCGTATGGGTTGCGTAGACAGGACCGCCGCCGGTCATGACGTACACAAGATCGAAGACCTGGAATGCTCCGATGACACCGAGGATGAAGACCATCGCAAAGACGGGCTTCAGCAGTGGCACAGTGATATGCCAAAACGATTGCCATGCAGAAGCGCCGTCGAGTTGAGCTGCTTCTTTGACGTCGCCGGGTATGTCCTGCAGTCCCGCCAGGAAGAGAATCATGAACCAGCCGAATCGCTGCCAAACCGAGGCGATCACGAGTGCGGGCAGGACGGTCTGTTGATCGGCCAACCAGATGATTGGATCAAAACCCAGTCCGCGCAACGCCGCGTTTGCCAGGCCGACATTGCCGTCATAGATGTACAACCAGACGACGCCGACGATGATCGACGGAGTAATGGCTGGAACAAAGATCAGTGCTTTGAAGAATGTCTGACCCCGCAGCGGCCGATTGGCCGCCAAGGCTGCCAACAAAGCCAGAGACGTCATGATCGGAACATACATGACGGTGTATACGACAGTATTGCGGAGCGAAATGAAAAAGACTTCGTCGTGGATTATTCGACGGTAATTGTCCAACCCGAGCCAGATTGGCGGACTGAGAATCGACCAGGTATTGAACGAAATGTAGAGTGCATAGGCCAAGGGAATTGCAACAAAAGACGCAAAGAGTAGCACGCTCGGCAGCACGAAGAGGTAGCCGCCGACAGCAGTCCGCCGCTGATGTGATGCTCGGGTGCCAGCGTGGAGCATTGCCAAAAAGCGCCTCGAATCTACTCACTTCGTCGCTCGATCTGTCGAGGTTCGATATCTGAATGCGGTATCGGAGGGGGAATGGTGCGGTGCGGCCAGATTTGTATGGCCGCACCATTTTGTGTCGAGCAACCGTCAGACGGTAAGGACCTCGGAATTGATCTTCGTGGCAGCATCCTTGACGGCTGCTTCCGGTGTCTTGTCGCCCGCGAATGCGGATTGCATGTTGGGATCGAGCGCAGCCCACATATCCCGGATCTTTGGATGTTTCTCTGCTATGTTGCAGTGCGGGAAGGCGATCTCCATCGCCTTTTGCTCAAGCGGCAATGCCGTGCTCGCGAATTCTGTTAGTAACGACTGGCGAGCCGGGACGAGCCCGAACGCCTTGTTGTACTCAAGATTGCCCTCGTTGGTGAGGAAATGGATCCATGCCCAGGCCTCGTCTGGATGTTCGTTGCCCTTCGAAGCCCAGAGCCCGCATGCTCCTGTTCCACCGAGGCTGGCTTGATGGTCGCGGCCTGTTGGGGGAGCAACATCGAGTTTGAAATCGGGGAATTCGTCGGCCCAGCGCTTGATCGCGCGGTGTTCGCTGAGAAATTGGTACGCAACCTGACCAGAGAAGAATTGGTCTTCCAGTGCGCCAAATTTGGCTCCGGCGTTGCCGGGACTGTTGTAATTGTCTGCAAGGTGTACTGCAAAGGCAACGGCATCCGATCCCGCCGGTGCGTCGTAACCGGACTTGCCTTCCGGAGTGAGTACGCTTCCGCCAGCCTGATAGAACCACGAGTTGAAGGTTACCGAGACAGATTCGAGTTCAGGTATGGCCATCGGCCAGGCATCGTGCTTGCCATCGTCCTTGGCCGCTTTGATTTGGGCCATTTGCGCGTCGAGTTCGTCCCAGGTCACCGGCGGTTTGTCCGGATCGAGTCCGGATTTTTCAAAGATATCGCGATTGTAGAGCGGGTAGGTAGGGATGAAGAGGATCGGGAACTGATAGCGAATTCCATCCCACTCCATTGCGTCACGGGGGCCAGGGAGCAGATCGGCAAGATCGGCTTCGGTGACGTACTTGTCGATCACAACAAGTGAGCCCTGTTCGGCGTACTGTGCAAATTCATCGGAGTTGAGATATGAGGAATCCGGTGATTGCCCGGCCGCAAATGCCGCCAGCTTTCGCTCCACCCGCGCATCCCACGGTTCGAGCTGGACCTCGACGTCGATATTGTTCCCGGCATCCTGGAATTGCTGTACGATCGAATCGAAGACCGGTGCGTCGTCGGCCGAGAGCGGATGAGCCCAGTGCACGATTTTGACGCGATCCTGTGCTCTCGGCGCGGCGAATGCAGTCACTTTGCGGCTCGCGGTCGAGCCAGCAGCGCTGGCATCGAGCGCAGTCGGACCTACGACTGCCGCCGCTGCCGCACCGGCAGTCGCGGCGTACATGAACCGGCGTCGTGAGAGTGTTCGTTCTGAAGACGATTCCATCCTCTACCCTCCTCTAGGCGAACAACCGCGCATGCGGCGACTCGATGAGATTCCACTCCGAATTGATGGGTGACAACGACGTGATGCTTGCATCTGTGGTAGTCATCATCTTCTCAAACAACGAGATGTTGGCTGCTCCGGAGTGAATCGAGTGAAGATTGTATATCATATATTCCACGGTAGGGGAAGAGTGCTGGTGTGCGCAGCACGTCACAATCCCGTTCGGAACCCATGCACACGGACACGCTTGTGGAGAGGAGGAAAATGCAGCAGGCAAGAAGTGAGCCCTAAGCCCGCGCCGCCGCAGAGTGAAAGCGGACGGTGTTGTCCAGATGTTCCTTTAGCGCGCCACATGCTCTGTCGACATCGCCAGTTCGGAGCGCGATCAGGATCGCTGAGTGCTCAGCAAATATGGTTTGCGTATTCACCTGTGGAATCGAGCGCCGCCGGTAGCGCTCAGTGTGGTTCCACATGATCGTAATCAGTCGCAGCAACCAACGGGAGTTTGATGCCTGGTACAACAAAAAATGGAGTTCTTTGTGCAGCTGGTAAGCATCGACATCGGAGCGCTCGATTGCACTCACGAAATCGAAAAGCAACCGATCGGCCGCGTCTAGATCCCGATCAGAAAGGTTCGGCGCCGCCTGTCGCAATGCTTCAATTTCGAGCACGATTCGCGTTTGATATATGTCGAGCATATCTTCGATCGACAGCGGCGCGACGCGAGCGCCGTGATTTGGAATCACCTCGACAAGCGCATCAGCGGCGAGCATACGAAGTGCCTCTCGAACAGGAATTAGACTCACTCCGTTCTCGTCTGCGAGGTGCTGAATGCGGAGTTGTATGCCAGGCGCAAGCGTACCATCGAGGATAGCGAGGCGTGTTCGTTCGTATACCAATTGCACAGAACTGGATCGACCGGTGGGAGTCATGAACTACCTCTGCCGCATGGAGTCGGATGCCGAGACGAATCAATGGTAGATCATCGTGCGTGACGTCGGTGTGGCGCTTTGCTTGTGACCTCACCATTCATGAAAGCCAGGATTATGTCAGCCGAAGCCTTTCTCGATGCCCTGCTTCCTCAGCTCGAGGAGCTGCGCCGCGGACAATTGGACGCAATTCAACGCGCAGCCGTGGCAGTTGCCGATTCAATTGAACAGGGCGGACGGATCTGGATGGCTCAAACGACTCATTGTTTGCACGGGGAAGCGACCTACCGCGCGGGTGGCTTTATGGCAGTGCACATTCTTGAAGACCCGATTGTCATCGCACCCGGCGATGTCGTTATCGAAGGTACTCCCGCCGGCACGTCGGGCCTTGCGATCGATCTTGCACTTGCCGCCAAGACCCGTGGGGCAACACTGATCGGACTCACGCAACTGGTATTCGAACGTGATCCACGGATTGTATTGCAGCATTCGACCGGGCTACGGTTGTGTGAACTGGCAGATATCGTGATCGATCTGGGTGGGGCCTATGGCGATGGAGAACTGGACTTCTTGTCGACCGGCGTACAGGTGATTCCAAGTTCGGGAATTACCGGTATGGCTGCCATGTGGATGATCTTTGCCGAAGCGATCGATGTCATGCTGGCCCGGGGCGCAGCTCCATTGATGTGGCAAAGTATGTTAGTGCCGGGAGCGTCGGAGCGGAATCAGGCGCTCAGAAATCGATACCTTGAAGATTCAATCGGATTCGAACGACTTACCGATTGACGTTCGAGTTCTTCGAAAAGAAAAAGCGAGGGCTGAGAATCGCCCTCGCTTACGTTCAATGAATTGCTGGTCGACGGTTGACGGCTAAACCGCTTCGACCGCCGCCATGTGGGGCTGGACCTTCAGCATGATGCTTCGCTTGGGCATCGCGCCAACGAACTTGTCGACCGGTTGTCCACCCTTGAAGAGCACCATCGTGGGAACGGTCATGATGCCAAGTTTGAATGCATATTTCTGCTCTTCATCGACATTGACCTTGACCACCTTGAGTCCGCTCTCGTTCTCGCTCGCGATCTCATTCAGGATCGGACCCAGCGCACGGCACGGACCACACCATGGCGCCCAGAAATCGACCAAAACCGGCTTTTCGGAGTTGATTACCTCTGCTTCAAACGTGCCGTCGGTCACATCAATCAAATTGCTCACGTAATTCTCCTTTAATCAAGTGGTGACACCTTAGGTCACTTCCAAAAGTATAGCATTGGCGTCAAGTTCCGTTCCACGGCTGGATTTGACGTCCCTGGCAGGGCAATCAGGGAAATTGTTCACGTATACTACCCTGCATGAGCAATCCTTGGCGCACGCTTCAATCCTCCGTTCGGATTTCCTGGTTTTCAGGAGTTGACCGCACGTGCGAATAGCGTTTGACGGCGAGTTCGAACGTTTACCACCATCCGGAATCGGCGGTTACGTCCAGAATCTTCTTGCGACAATGCCAGATGTTGCCAGCGACCTCGATCTGGTGGTGCTCAACCCGAACTGGGATCACTCCGTATCCCAGGAACCCGGGTTACTTCGCGACCGGCGTCTGCAGCGCGCAAGTTGGGAGCTCTTCGGTTTTGCAGAGCAGGCGAGAGGATATCGTCCGGATCTTCTGCACATCCCGTCATTTGCCGCACCCATTCGGTCACCGGCTCCATTTGTCGTCACCATCCACGACATGATTCCATTTCTGATTCCCGCGTACCGCGCGTCGCGTCCAATGCGGCTTCATATGGCGCTCATGAGGCGCACTGTTACCAACGCGGCCGCAGTCATCGCCCCGTCGCACTCGGCCGCGTCGGAAATCGCCTCGATTCTTGCAATCGAACGCAACCGTATCAGGGTGACGCATGAGGCTGCTGACGCAACATACGTGCCAATTGAAGATGTA
>Ga0105046_10017482_pt1 | contig 10971 bp, 7 predicted proteins | sample MAT03_FD_78385 | JGI IMG/M metagenome (GOLD analysis project Ga0105046, IMG submission 78385) | Freshwater microbial communities from Lake Fryxell liftoff mats and glacier meltwater in Antarctica - MAT-03 (megahit assembly) | ecosystem: Environmental > Aquatic > Freshwater > Ice > Liftoff...
CATGAACCGATCGTGGGGGTGGGTGCCGACGGACCATGACTACAGCAGCGCCGCGGAGTTGGTGTGGACGCTCACCGAGGTCGTCGGCCGGGGTGGGAACCTGCTGGTCAACGTGTCGCCCAGCGCAGACGGATCGCTCCCGGTCGAACAGAGCGAACGGTTGGCGGTCGTGGGGGAGTGGATGCGACGCAATGCCGACGCCGTGGTCGGCGCCGGTGCCGGGCTCGAGCCCTGGCAGTGGTACGGACCATCGACCAGTCGAGACGATGTGGTCCACCTGGTGGCGACCATGGCCCCGCGGGGTCGAGTGGTCGTTCGTGGCCTGCGGACCCGCCAGGTGGCTTCGGTCGAGGTACTGGACACGGGTCGGGCCTTGAGCTTCCGGACCCGTATCAGCGCCTTGGACGAGGTCCTGGGCGGCGATCCCGTGGGCGAGGTGATCATCGACGTGCCCGATGAGGTCGTCGATGACGTGGCGACGGTGCTGGCCATCCGGTTCAGGCCCTGATGCCCCAGCGCACCGGCCCGCACACACACTCCCGAATGGCCAGCTGATGCTCTACGGTTCCTGTTCGTGACGCATCCTCCTCAGACTCGCGGTCGAATCCTCGGTCAGGTGCTGGGTATCACGCTGTTCGTCACCGGGTTGCAGAAGAAGGTGTTGTCGCCAGTGTTGAACTGGTTCTCGGAACTCGATGTCGCCATCCAACTCTCCGCACTCGGCACCATCGTGGCCGTTGCTGCGATCATCGCCGGACTGGTCTGGCGTCGGGGTCGGAGGTCGCTCCGGGCCGCCTCCGCGGTGGTCGAGGCCAGCCGGCCCATCGCCGTTCTGGCGTGAGCGAAGCCGCGCCGGACCGGATGGTCCGGGTGGTTCACGGCGCGGTTGCTGTGGACTCCCTGACCAGTCCGCACCACGTCGTGCACTACCGGATCTTTCATCCGGCCCGACGCAGTCACGACGACGCCGAGCGGATGACCGGTCAGGTTCCACCAGATCCGCACGACGCGCCCTGGCCGGTGCTGATCTTTCTGCCGGGGATCAACATCGGACCGGAGGGCTACCGGTGGTTGGGCATTCGGTGCGCAGAAGCGGGGATCGCCGCGATGACCATGGCGTTGGTCGGCGAGACGTTGCCCGGCGTCGTGGGCATCAGTCCCGGACTCGATCTCGCCGCAGTGCAACCCGACACCTACGGCACCCGTCCCAGCGGCCTGGCCATCGGTCCCCTCCTCGCTGCGCTGCACGCCGAGCAGTCCGGAGGTCGACTGGCCGGCCTGCTCGACCTCGACCGGGTGGCGTTGGGTGGGCATTCGGGAGGAGGCTCGGTCGCGCTCCAGAACGCCAGCCCGGTGTGGTTCCCGGGTATTTCGGCGTGCGTCACCTTCGCCAGTCACACCATGGCTTCGACGATGCTCGGCTTCGACCCCGGATCGGTCCTCGCGGTGGGTGGCGACGTGCCGACGATGGTCCTGGCCGGCGAGCTGGACGGTGTGATGGCCAAGAGCGCAGACCGATACGCGCCAACGGCGGGTGCTGTGCACGATCCGGTACGACGGACGTTCGACGAAGCAGTGCCGGGCGGACGTGGGGATTGTCGTTACGGCGTGGTGGCCGGTGCGCCGCACACGGCGGCGATCTGGCCGCAGGACGACACCACCGCCCGGGGTTTCCTCGACCCCGAACCGGGCCGACCCCCGGAGGACATTCGAGACGACATCGGTGAACTGATCGTGGAGTTCCTCCGTGCCACGCTTCGGGATGACCCGACCGCCTGGGTGCGACTCGATGCCGTGCTGGGCGATCCCGCGCGATGTGTGGCCCGCTCCACCCGCTGATTGGCGGCCGGAGAGCCCCCGGTCGTCGTCTGGTAACGTCGTTTCGCTGAGCGGAACGACGAGGCATCGGCAGCCGGGACGACCGAAAGGGGACGACGACGTGGTTCAACACCGCCGCAGGCCTCAACACCGTTGGCCTGGCGGCTTGGCCCGTCCAGCTCTCCTGGCGCCGGCCGTGGTCCTGGTGATCGCTCTGATCGGGTCGGGCTGCGGGATGAAACAGAGCGAGGTCCTGGCCAACGCAGCGCGGGCCAGCGCCACAGCAGAGACCTACAAGGTCGGCTTCGTGGTGCTCGACCTGACCAGCCTCGGTCAAGCGCTCGGTCTCGACTTCGCCTCGACCGGCGATGACCAGGCCCAGATCATGGCGCTCACGGATTTCATCAACTCCAAGGGTGGTCTCGGGGGTCGACCGATGGAGGCCGTGATCCGCGTCTACGAGGCCTTCGGCGGTAACAAGTTGAAAGAGGAGCAGCTCTGCAAGGCCTTCACCCAGGATGACGGCGTGCAGGCGGTGGTGCTGATCGGTCAGTTCCAGTCCAATGCCCGACCGTGCTACGCGGCAGCCAAGGTGCTCATGATGGACGCCACGACCTACCCGCTCGCCCAGGCCGACTTCGACCTCCTTGCGCCGTACCTGTGGCAACCGAGCTTCCCGGAGTACGGCGAGTTGCTCGCCGGTCTGGTCGACGGCCTGGACCGCTCCGAGTTCTTCACCGACGCCACACCCGCTGTCGTGGGCATCGACTCGCCGGCAAATCGTCGTATTTACGACGAGCGGGTGAAACCGGCGCTGGCCGGGATCAGCGTGGAACCCGTCGAGGTCCGTTGGATCGACGGTTCCTCCTCGGCCACGTTGCAGGCTGGTCAGGACCAGGCGGTACTGAGCTTCAAGGCCAAGGCCGTCGATCGACTGGTCGTGGTGGGCGGACAGCGGCTGGCCGCCTTCATGATGGAGACGGGCAAGAAGCAACAGTTCCAGCCCAGATTCGCATTGACGACGTGGGACAACCCCGAGTTCGCCATCAACAACTACCCGGACCAGGTGCTTGGGTCCGAGGGCGTCAGCGTCATCCCCGCATTCGATCAGGTGCCCGAATCCGATCTCCCGTTCCCCAGCGGGCCCGGCGAGAACTTCTGCCTCGACATCCTGGCCAAGGCCGGACAGACGTTCAAGGATCGGCAGAACGCACGGGTCGCCTTCCTGTATTGCGATGCCACGTACCTCCTCGGCCGTGGATTCGCCGGTGTGACCGGTGAGCTGACCCCCGAGGCCTTCCGGGACAACGTGTGGTCGCTCGGATCGGAGTACATCTCGGCTGCGACCTACGCCTCGAGCTTCACTCGGGGTCGGTATGCGGGCGGAGACGGGTACCGGTCGATCCGGTTCGACCAGGACTGTGCGTGCATGTCGCTGAACGGTGACGTGGTGCGGTTCCCCCGATGACCGAGGTGTTGCCGGCGCACAACGGGATCGTTCCGGCAGATGCCTACGGTGGGGACTCGGTTCGGCGACGACGGTCTCGGCTGTTCCCCTACCTCGGGGGCCGCGGATTCGGTCCCATCATCATCCTGGGTGCGGTGCAGGCCGGGGTGTCGGTCCTATTCCCGGTTCTGGTACTCCGCCGAGCGGACATCGCTGTCGATCTGTCGTTCACCGGCGTAGCGGTGGAGCGCTACCTCGCTGCGCTCTGTGGTGCCGCAGCGTGCGGAGCGCTGCTCGCTGGATTCGTCAGCACCTTCCGGGGGGCTCGGGTCCTCCTGCAGTTGGCCGCCATGGTCACCGCAGGGTTGTTCGGGGCGATCGGTGCGGTCAATGAGGTCATGCCACTGAGAATTCTCTGCGCCGCCGCAGCGTTGACGGCCGGGGCGGTCTGGTCCCTCGGCCGCGTGGTGGCACTCGACGTGGCGGGGCCGACGGGAGGGTGGCGCGTCGTGGCCGGACCGTGGACGGGCGCGGCTATCGGGGTGGCGATCCTGGGCGCCGTCGAGTTCGTCGCTGACCGCATGAACTGGGGATACGAGTTGGCTGCGTCGGGGGTGGTGCTCTTTTTGGCGGCCGCCCTGATCCCACCCGCCCGATCGTCGGACGGAGTGGGCGCGCCGTCGGGCCAGACCGCGGATCGGCCGACTGTGCTGGTCCTCGCCTTCGCTCTGGGCGTCACCACGCTGGGGGCTGCTCCGATGGCGGCTGACCTGTTGGCAACCAAGTGGCAGTTCGACATCAGCCAGTCGGGTGGCATCGTCATGGTGGCCGCGTTGGGCGCCGCCGGCGGCGCAGGGGCGTGTCACTGGTTCGGTGCGCAGGCCCGCCGTTCGCCCCGGTATCTGGCCGGGATGGCCGCCGCGCTGGCGTTGTCGGTCGGGGGGCTCATGGCCGCTGGCGGCGCATCGGTGACGGAGTTCGGTGCGCTGTTCGGATTCTGTGCGGCAGCCGGAGCCGCCGCGGTCTTCGCCGTCGCCTCGGAGAGCTCACTGGTGTCCGGTACCCGAGGCGCCCGTCGGTACGGTTCGGCGTCGCTGCTGGTCGGCGCGTTCGGTGTCGGCGCCGGTGCGGGGATCGCTGCGTTGACCGCGGTGGACGGCGTCACCCGCGGGTGGCTGCTGGTGATCGCCGGGCTGCCGGCGGTGATCCTGTCAGCCATGATCCTGACCGCGCCCCCGCGACGTTCCGCCGGCCGAGCACCGATCGACATCAGTACGCCGGCCAGTTCCTCTGCGGCGTTGCCGTTCTCGGTCGGCCTCCCGCAGCTGGTCGGCGGCCTCTCGCCGCCGGCCCGTGCCGTGCTGCTCGAGTGCTCGTCGCTGAACGTCTCGTACGGGCCTGTGCAGGTCCTCTTCGGTGTCGACCTGCGGGTCGAGGAGGGCCAACTCGTGGCGTTGCTCGGGACCAACGGCGCAGGGAAGACCACGCTCCTGCGTACCGTCTCCGGGCTGGAGTCCCCCACATCGGGCACGGTGTCGTTCGGGGGAGTCGACATCACCTCCTTCGATCCCACGTGGCGGGTCACGCTCGGCATCTCACAGATCGCCGGTGGCCGGGCGGTGGCCGAAGGGCTCACCGTGGCCGAGAACCTCCGTCTGTTCGGATTCTCCCTCGGGCGCCGCCGCCACGAGCTCTCCCGGGGCATCGACGAGGCGCTCGCCCTGTTCCCCCGGCTGGCGGAACGGAGGAACCAGGCGGCTTCGACGTTGTCCGGGGGTGAGAAGCAGATGTTGGCGCTGTCCAAGGCGGTGATCCTCCGGCCGCGTCTGTTGATCATCGACGAGTTCTCACTCGGCCTGGCTCCCATCATCGTCGGCGAGCTGCTTCCGGTCGTCCAGTCGATCAACGCATCAGGCACTGCGATCCTGTTGGTCGAGCAATCGGTCAACATCGCACTGTCGGTGGCGTCGCACGCCTACTGCATGGAAAAGGGTGAAATGGTCTACGACGGGCCGGCGTCGGTGCTCCGCGACGACCCGGAGCTCATGCGATCGGTGTACCTCGAAGGCGTCAGCAAGGCCCTGGCATCATGAACAAGGCGGCCTCATGAACAAGGCGGCCTCATGAGCCTGTTGGCCTCGCTCGAGGTGGGCGGATTCGCACTCGGGCCGGGGGTCCTGCTGAAGGGCACCCTCACCGGCATGACCTACGCGCTGCTGGCGGTGGGTCTGGTACTGGTCTTCCGGTCGTCGAAGTTCATCAACTTCGCGCACATCGGGGCGGGACTGTTCGGTGCGTCGATCCTGTCGAAGCTGGCGCTGGCGCCCGAGGACAACGGATTCGGCCTGCCCTACTGGGGAGCCATGGTCGCCGCCATGATCGTGGGGGCGCTGGTCAACATCGCCACCGAGAAGATCGTGGTCCGCCCGCTGAAGTCGTCGCCGCGCGTGCTGGCCATGGTCGCCACCCTGGGCATGGGCTCGTTCTTCTTCTTCGCCGCGTTGGCGGTCAACGCAGACGGCCTGCAGCCCCTGATCTTTCCCAAGCCGACCGGGGTGCCCACCTTCAAGGTCGACTCTCTGTTCGTCGACACGTTCGACTCGGCCCAGCTGATCCTCTCGCCGATCCTGCTGGCGGCGCTCGGGCTCTTCCTGTGGCGGAGCCGTTTCGGCGTGGCCATCCGGGGCGCGGCCTCGAATCCCGACGCTTCGGCCCTCGCCGGGGTGAGTCCCACCGGGATGGCAGTGCTCAGCTGGGGTCTGGCCGGCGCACTGGCCGCGTACTCCGCCGCGTTACTCATCCCCTCGAAGGGTGCGGTGACACCGGAATCCATCGGACCCGACTTGTTATTGCGGGCGTTGGCGGCGGCGGCCATCGTCCGTTTCCGTTCGGTCGGCGGGGCGGTGGCCTGTGCGCTGGGGATCGGTGTGATCGAGCAGGTGTTGGCGTCGAATCCGGACGCCAACGGATGGATCGAGATCGTCATCGTCTCGGCGGTGTTCCTGTCGTTGCTGTTGACCAGGGTCTCGGGCCGTGACGAACCCGAGCCATGGAACGAACTCGGCGTCCAGAACCGCCTCCCTGCGGTCTATCGGGAGGTCTGGGCCATCCGGAACCTCGGCACCGTACTGGGAGTGGTGGGCTTTGCCGCGTTGTGTGCCATCCCGCTGTTGGTGTCGAACGCCACCGCCGTGGCCGTGAACGGCGCCATTGCCCTGGCCATCGTCGGGCTCTCGGTTGGCGTGGTGACGGGTCTGGGTGGCCAACTCACCCTGGGCCAGTTCGCCATTGGGGGAATCGGTGCTGCGGTGGCCGTGATCGTCACCGAGCAGACCGGGCTCTTCGTGGTCGGGCTGGTGGCGTCCATGGCCGCCTCCGGCCTGGTGGCGCTGGTCATTGGCTTTCCCGCGTTGCGTGTGCGAGGGCTGCTCCTGGGTGTGGCCACGTTGTCGTTCGCCCTGTTCTGTAGCGGTTGGCTGTTCGGACAGTCGTGGATGTTCGGGAGCTTCCGGACCACGGCCAAACCGGACCTGGGATGGGTGGCCGGTCGTGATCGCAACTACACCTGGATCGCTTTGGCCGCCCTCGGAGTCTCGTTGTTGGTGGTGCGGAACCTGCGCCGTGGCGCGTTCGGCCGCAAGCTCATAGCGGTGAGGGACAACACCGATGCAGCTCGCGCCCTGTCGGTGCCGGCGACGAGGGTGAAGTTGCAGGCCTACCTGATCGGCGGCGTGCTGGCGGGACTCGGCGGGGCGGTCTTCGCCCAGGCCTTCGACTCCGTGAGCGCCCAGACGATCTCGGTCCAGTTGAGCATCGACGCGGTGATCGTGACGGTCGTGGGGGGCATCGGATCGTTGGCCGGACCGGTCATTGGAGCCATCTACATCGCCGGTGTCCCTGCCGTGTTGAACATCACCAACAACGAAGCGCTCGCCGGCCTGGCGGCGGCGTGGCTGGTGCTGTTGACCTTCCAGCCCAACGGGATCTCCGGTGTCGGCTCAGCCGTGGTGCGTCGGATCGAGGACCTGATCGCCCGGCTCAAGGGGATCGACCCGATCATGGCCCGGGCCGCGGTGTCCGGCGACGGAGTCGACGCGCTCGAGGCGTCGAGCCGGCTCTTCGCGTCGAACACGACAGCCGCGACGCCTGTGGCGCTGCCTCCAGAACAGCTGCCCCCAGAACAGCTGCCCCCAGAACAGCTTCAACCGGCACAGCCGGTGACGACGAGCGAGCGAATGCCGCTGTTGAGCGTGCGTGGAATGGTCAAGCGCTTCGGCGGGCTCATTGCGGTGAACGACGTGTCTTTCGACGTGTTCCCCGGAGAGACGGTCGGACTCATCGGACCGAACGGCGCGGGCAAGACGACGCTGTTCGAACTGGTCTGTGGTTTCACCCGAGCGGATCAAGGCGCGGTGTGGTTCGCCGGACGCAACGTCACCCGGATGAGCCCGGAGGACCGCAGTCGCATAGGAATGGTCCGGTCGTTCCAGAGTGCAACGCTGTTCCCGACGCTCACCCTGCTGGACACCGTGATGGTGGCCCGCGAACGGGCCCGGCCCTCCGGGGTGCTCGAGTCGGTCTTCGGCCTCGGGCGGGCCGACCGCGATCGTGAGGCGTCAGCTCGACGGGTCATCGAGCTCTTCGGTCTGACCCGGTACACCGACGCTCCGATCGGCGTGTTGCCCACCGGGACCCGTCGCCTGGTCGAGCTGGCCTGCACAGTGGCGTTGGAGCCGACCTTGATCCTGCTCGATGAACCATCCGCCGGGATCGCCCAGGCGGAGACCGAGGAACTGGGCCAGGTGCTCGAAGGCATCCGTGACACCTACGCCGTGACCTTCGTCATCATCGAGCACGACATGCCGCTGCTGACGTCGATCTGCGACAGGATGGTGGCCCTCGAGGTCGGCACGGTCATTGCAACTGGGACCCCTCACGAGGTGCAGAACCATCCGGCTGTCGTGAGCAGCTACCTGGGCGCGAACGCTGTTGCGGTGGCGCGGTCCGGTGCTGCGGTCGAGGTCGGCTGAGGCCAGCGGTGCCGAGACTGGTCGACCGGCCCATGACCCTGGGTCGAAAGGCTCAAGTCAACCACTGTCGTGCGCCGATGCTCGCTACATGTGGCCCGACGAACCCCGACCCCGCCGTCTCGCTGATGTGCGAGACAAGATCGGTCTGCTCAGCGACCGGTTGCGCGCTCGCTTCGCAGGGCAGTGGCCCATCGTCATCCTCGGCCTCGCCACTCCGTTGCTGGCCCTGACTGCGTTGGTGGTCCGACCAGGCGCTGACGGCGGACCGGTGTCCGAGGTCGTCAGCGGCGAGGTCCAGTTCGAGTCCCGGTCTGGCGCCTCCACCACCCAGCCCAGTGGTGGCATCCAGACGATTGTGATCACCACCACGACTGCCGCACCGGTGGAGACAGTCCCGACCACTGCGCCGGTTGTGGAGACGACGGTGGAACCTTCGGGTGGTGGCGGGCCCCCCACCACGAGCCCGAAGAAGCCAACCGCTACCATGAAGAGCACCGCCAAGAGCACCGCCAAGCCGCGGACCGCGACCACGGTGCGTCCGAGCGCGGGCACCGGTAGCGGGTCCAGTGGTCCGACCGGCGGCGGCGGTTCGACTGGCGGCGGCGGAGCCGTTGCTCCCTTCACCGAGTCCTTCGCCACCGTGGGAGCGGGGCCGTGGGCGGCCGGCGCCACGTTCGGCGGGTGGATCGCTCGCAACCTCGGTAGCGGTCAGGTGACGACCCCGGGGTCGCTCCGACTCTCGCCTGCCGCGGCATCGGGCGGGGCCACGAGGACGGCGTCGGCATCGACCACGCAGACCTGGGCGAACGTGGACGTGGAGGCGACGATCATCAACATGGACCAGACCCGATCCGATGAGCCGGCCGGGGACGACGAGAGCGCCCGTCTCGTGGTCCGAGGTGACGCTCCGGGCGAAGGCGCCACGCTGGTGCTCGGGCTGAGCGGGTGGCGACTCGAGGCCGGCGGTGACGTGGTGGCCAGCGGCGGAGCGGGCACCCCGTTGGGTATGGCCGTGCGTGTTCGGTTGCGGGTGTCGGGAACCACGGCCGAGGTGTGGATCGGTGGGGCCAAGGTCGGCACGGCGGGCGTCGGGTCCGGATCCGGCTCCGTGACCTTTGCCGGGGTGGACGCCCAGGTCAACGTCGACGACGTCGTGATCACCTCGATCTGAAGCTCAAGTAGGGCCCCAGGGTGCCGATGGGGTCTCAACGTCTTTCGAGAGGAACCCCGATGAACCGTTGGATGCGCAAGACCGCCGCTCCGGCACTGGCGATCGCCATCAGCCTCGTAGCTGGCTGTGGCACCACGCAGAACGTGTCCTCGGGCGGTCCTGCCGCCCCGGCCCAGGAGGACGCTGCGACCACCAAGGCCGCTGCTCCCAAGGCCCCGACCGGCACGCCGTTGGGCGACATGACGTCGGTCGGAAGCGCCGAGAGTCCACAGCGGGGCACGCTGAAGATGAACACGAAGGTCTATGACGACTCCATCTTCTCGAACCTCGGCTGCAACGTGGGCACTGCGTGGGATTTCGATCTCAACCGTGAGTTCCAGTCCCTGACGGCCACCCTCGGGGTGGATGACTACGCCTTGCCCGAGGACATTGTGACCGTGACGGTGCTGGCCGACAACGCGCCGATCAGCCAGAGCGCCGTGTCGCTGGGCGTGACCGCGGACCTCAACGTGTCGGTGGCCAACGTGCTGCGGCTCCGGGTCGAGATCACCCGCACGGGTGGCGGGTGCATCGGCGAGACCGGCTTCGGCACGAACGTGGGCTTCGGCGCCGCCATCCTCGCCAAGTAGGAAGGACTGGGCGGGGCCCGTCGGCCCGGCTCAGTGGTCCCGGAGCAGGCCACCGAAGCCGTGGAGCTGATCGGTGATGGCGTTGTCCCGCAGTGCCATCCACCAGGTTGCGGCGTTGATGGCGATCACCGGCTTGTGGAACCAGCGCTCGGCCTCGTCGGCCAATCGCACCATGGACAGGTTCGTCCCGCACTGGACGACGGCGTCGACATCGGAGGTGTTCACCTCGACCAGCGCATCGCGGAGTTCGGTCTCGGTGACGTGCGCAATGGCCACCGCGGTCGGGCACTTCAGTCCGCGGATGTTGACCACCTCGAACCCGATCTCGCTGAAGAACTTGACCACGTTCTCGTCGCCGACCGGCTGGTAGGGCGTCACCACGCCGATGCGCTTGACGCCGTAGAGCCCCAACGCCCGCTCGCAGGCCTCCGCTCCGGTGGCGACTCGAAGTCCGCCCGACAGTTCGGTGATCTGCTTCACGAATTGTCGGTTCCCCTCCATGCCGCCCCAGAACGTCTCGGCTGACATGCCCATGACCATGTAGTCGGGCTCGGCCGTCATGACCCGTTCCACCGCGAAGCCGATCTCGTCACGGATCTGGTCGAGCAGGTGCTCCATGCCGCGGTCGTCGGCCATGTTCTGGTCGCGAATGTGGATGCGGGCATTGTGTGCAGTCACGCCGGGCACCGCCATGGCGTGGAACTCCGGCTCGACCACCGTGTTGGTGCTCGGCGAGATGACGCCGAACTTGGCTCGCCAACCGAGGACGTCGCGTCCCGGTACCTCGCCGTTGGCCACGTTGGTGAATCCCATGATGTTGTCGCTCCCCTGTGAGTCTGTGAATGCGGTGGCTGTGAATGCGGTGGTTGTGAATGC
>Ga0105046_10017483_pt1 | contig 10970 bp, 10 predicted proteins | sample MAT03_FD_78385 | JGI IMG/M metagenome (GOLD analysis project Ga0105046, IMG submission 78385) | Freshwater microbial communities from Lake Fryxell liftoff mats and glacier meltwater in Antarctica - MAT-03 (megahit assembly) | ecosystem: Environmental > Aquatic > Freshwater > Ice > Liftoff...
CGCCCGCCGCCGCAACGCTGCTGCTGTTCGACGGCCTGCGCATCGACACCGAGCGCCGCGAGGTGCAGCGCCAGGGCGAGCCGGTGGTGCTGACCGGCACCGAGTTCGAGCTGCTGCTGCTGTTGGCACGCGAGCCGCAGCGGGTGTTCAACCGCGACGAGATTCTCAACCGCCTGCGCGGACGCGATGCCGAGCTCTACACCCGCGCCGTTGATCTGCTGGTCAGCCGCCTGCGGCGCAAGCTGGCGCCGCTGGACGCCATCAAGACGCTGCGCAATGCCGGTTATGCGCTGGCGCTGGGGCGCAGCCCGGCATGACCGACATGTCCGATATCACCGGCACCCCCGCCGCCGCGTCGCCCTGGCGGCGCGGCCTGCGCCAGTCGCTGCGCCGCATGCTGGGCCACACGCTGAAGGCCAGGCTGGTGGTGATGTTCTTGCTGCTGGCGCTGGGCACCACGTTGGTGTTCGTGGCCGGCACACGCGAGCTGTTCGCCACCGGCTGGCGCGAGCTGGCGCGGCCGTTGTTGTCAGATTACGTCGACCGCCTGGCCGCCGAGATCGGCAGCCCGCCCGACCTGGCGCGTGCCCAGGCGCTGGCGCAGCGCCTGCCGCTGGCGATCCGCATCGACGGGCCGCTGCAGCACTGGGATTCGCACCCGCAGCGCGAAGCGCATGGCCCGCGCGACCCCAAGTGGCGGTCGATGCTCGAGCGGCGCAGCGCCGACGGCCACCGCATCAGCTTCGGCGTGGGCGATCTGCACTGGGACGAGCGGCCGCGCTGGCTCGGCGGCGCCACGCTGGCCGCGCTGCTGGCGCTGACCGCGCTGGCCTTTGCCTACGTGCGTCGCTTGCTGCGGCCGCTGGAGGCCATCCGCGCCGGCACCCTGCGCTATGGCGCCGGCAACTTCTCCCAGCCCATCGCGCTGCGCAGTCGCGACGAACTCGGTGAACTGGCGGCGCAGGTCGACGGCATGGCGGCCAGCCTGCAACGCATGCTCGACGGCCAGCGCGGCCTGCTGCTGGCCATCAGCCACGAGCTGCGCTCGCCGCTGACGCGCGCCCGCCTGCATGTCGAGCTGCTTGACGAGGGCGCCGAGCGCGCGGCGCTGCTGCGCGACCTGGGCCAGATGCGCGACCTCATCAACGATCTGCTTGAAGGCGAACGGCTGGCCGGCGGCGCCGCCGCACTGCAGCGCGAGGCGGTAGACCTCAATGCGCTGGCGCAGGACATGGTGGCCACGCAGTTCGCCGGCCGCGGCATCACGCTGGCGCTGCAGGCCTCGCTGCCGCCGCTGTGGCTGGACCGTGCACGCGTGCAGTTGCTGCTGCGCAACCTGCTGGACAACGCGTTGCGTCACGGTGGCGGCACGCCGGTGTTGTTGCGTACCGGCGCTGCCACAGAGGCCGAAGCGGGCGGTTGGACGTTGAGCGTGCGCGACCATGGCCTGGGGGTGCAGGCCGAGGCCCTGCAGCGCCTGGGCGAGCCCTTCTACCGGCCCGACGCGGCACGCACACGCAGCGCCGGTGGCGTCGGGCTGGGCCTGCACCTGTGCCGCCAGGTGGCGGTGTCGCATGGCGGCAAGCTGGTGCTGCGCGCTGCCGCGCCGGGGCTGGAGGTCAGCCTGTGCTTGCCGGCGTCGGCGGCCGTGCGGCCAGCGTGATGTCGCCGTACCAGGCCTCGAGCTGCGTCTTCAGCGCGTCGGCATCGGTGAGCACGCCCACGCCGATGATCGACCCCGGTGCCTCGCCGAAGACGCGCCGGTAGTCGGCCACCACATCACGCTGGTAGTGCAGCCAGTGGCCGGCGCGCTGGGCGCCGGACTCCACTGTCAGGTACTGGATGCGGCTGCTGCGGTGGTTGGCGTGCACCGATTCCAGCGCATGGTGTCCGCCGTCCCAGACATACATCAGCGTGGCATAGGGCAGGCGCTGGCCGGTGAACAGCTCAACCTGCTCGTAGAACAAGCGGTCGCGCAGTGGCAGGCGGCTGCTGTCGCCGTCAAAGGCCACGATCAAGCGCGCCGGGCAGTCGTCGAGCGCGGCCTGGGCCACGTTGGCCCGCGCCGGTGCCTCGCGCACACGCCAGCTGAAGCTCAGCTGGCCAAAGGCATCGGGGTCGATCTGCACCGCGCAGCGCAGGCCGGTGGCCGATGACGCGGCCAGCGCATGCAGCACCTGGCGTTGACCATCGCGGGCCACCGCATAACGGGTCTGCCGCACGTCGCGACGCACCGCATAAGGCCGCCAGCCCGCCGGCGAGGCGCCAGGCAACGCGCTGGAAAACGGCATGACCTGCAGCGTCGGAGGGATGGCGGGCTCGTCGGGCAGCGGCCCGTCCGCAGGGCGCATGCCGGCGCAGCCGCCCAGACCAGCAACGCCGGCCAGGCCCAGGCCGGCCAGCCAAGATCGGCGCTGGCGGTTGGCCAAGCCGGTGGGCGCTGGGGGCCAGGGCCCGGAGTGTCTTGTCATGCCATCATCCAATAGGGATTGCGGGTCAATGACAAAAATGCTAACCGAAGGCTTGGCTTGTCACACTCCCGGCTTGCCCTGACAAGTTGTGCCTGAAGTGAGGGCCGGGCTGCCGGCCCCGCCGGCCCCGCCGGCCCCGCCGCTTCAGCGGTAGTCGCGGTCGAGCGAGCGCATCGCGGCGGCGCGCAGGTCAGAGGCAAAGCCGGGGTCGCTGTGCTCGATGCGGCGGGACCAGTCCAGCACTTCTTCCGCAGTACGCGGTTGTTGCTGCGGCAGGCCGAGCTGCCAGCGGTCGAGGCGGCGCAGGGCATTGATCAGCCAGGCGGCCAAGCTGCCGAACCACAGTGCGCCGCGCGGGATGGAAAGGCGGGTCGGGCGGCCAAAGCTCATGGAGGTAACGGTCATGGTGCTTACTCCTTGATATCGCACAACCCGGTATTGGGTTCATGTTGCAGCGCAGTATAGGGTTTTCCCTAGACCTGATCATGCGCAGGTCTTTCCAAGTTTTGACATTTATCACGCACCGTGGCGGCTTGCCGACAGCTGGGGGCAGGCTGCGCTTGACGGCGGAGCAGCGCGGTCGCAGACTCTTTTGATCTCAACCGACCACAAGGAGCGTGCCATGACCCAGACCGCCATTGCCCCCTCGTCGGTTCGCGCGCACTGAGCCTGCGCCTACTGGGTGCTTCAGGGCACCCGTCAGCCCGCACCAGAGGCTGACACCGCGGCCGCTCAAACGGTCCGCCTTGACGGTGCCTTCCGGCGCCGCGATTCCGACAGCCATCCCCCTGTTGCGGTAGCGCTGCGCGCCGCCGCTGTCGGGCTGGTCGCGCCTGCTGGCTGCGGCTGCCCTGGAGAACCACCGCACGAGCGGCCTGCTGCTGCAGCGCTGTCTCTGCGGGCGTCGAGGAATCAAGACCCATGCTCGAATCGATCAACTTTCCCGCCCTCATCGCCATCGGCCTGAGCCCGGCCATGCAGGCGCAACTGGGCTGCGGCGTGGCCGAAGCGCAAGACCGGCCGATGCGGCTGATGGCCGTGCAGCGTGATCATCTGTTGCTGCATGACGGCAAACAGCAGCATCGCGCCCAGGCCAGCGGCAGGCTGCTGCACGAGTTGCAGGCCCAGGGCGAAACCCTGGCGGTGGGCGACTGGGTGCTGGCCCGCCCGCATCAGCCTGGCGGCTGCTGCAGCATCCACTACCGGCTGTTGCCGAGCAGCCGCATCCTGCGGCGCGTCAGCGGCGGCGGCCGCGCCCATGACAACCGTGCCAGCACCCAGCGCCAGGTGCTGGTGAGCAATGTCGATACCGCCTTGCTGGTGATGGGGCTGGATCAGGACTTTCAGCTACGCCGCCTGGAACGCTACCTGGCGCTGGTGCAACTGGCGGGGGTGGCTGCGGTGCTGGTGCTGAGCAAGGCCGATACCCTGCCAGCATCGCAGTTGGCCCGCCGCCTGGCTGAGGCCTCGGCCTTGCTGCCGCCCGACTGGCCGGTGCTGGCGCTGGACCTGCGCCAGGCAGCGGCGGCGCGCGCGCTGGCACCCTGGCTGCAGCCCGGCCAGACCCTGGTGCTGCTGGGCAGCAGCGGTGCGGGCAAGAGCACGCTGGCCAACAGCTTGCTGCTGGCCTACAGCGGCGCCGCAGCACAGCACACCGGGCCAGTGCGCAGCGACGACAGCCGCGGTCGCCACACCACCACCGTGCGCCAGCTGCTGCCGCTGCCCGGTGCGGCTTGCTTGATCGACACGCCGGGGCTGCGCTCGCTGCGGCTCGATCTGGACGATGCTGGCCAACTCGACGAGGCCTTTGCCGATGTGCGGCGCTTGGCGCTGCACTGCCACTTCCGCAACTGCCAGCACCAGTTGGAGCCCGGCTGTGCGGTGCGCGAAGGCGTTGATGCGGCCCGGCTGGGCAACTACCGCAAGCTGCTGCGCGAGGCCAGGCACGACAAGCTGTCGCCCCAGGAGCGCGGCGCGCAGCTGGCGGTGTGGAAGGCCCGATCGCGCGCCGCGCGTGCGCGCGCTCAGCTCAAGCAGCAGCTTTGACAGGCTGCGCGCCGGGGCCAGGCCGGCGGCCCTGGCTCCGCGCGGCGCGCAGGCATACTGCGGCCACCCTCGTGCTCCGGGCCTGCCGCCATGCTGCACATCCCCACCTTGATGCTGGCCTTGATGCTGGGCTTCCTGCTGCTGGCGCTGGGCTTGCGCGCCGCCCAGCGCAGCCTGCAGGGCCGCCCGGAGATCAGCCGCTGGACGCTGGGCTGCTGGGTCATGCTGGGTGGCCTGATGGCGATGGCGGCGCGCCCGAACTTGCCGCTGGCGCTGTCGGTGCTGCTGGGCAATGGGCTGATCTGCCTGGCTTTTGCGCTGTACGCGCAGGCGATAGCGATGCTGCTGGGTCGTGCCGCAGCCCGCTGGTGGCTGCAGGTGCAGCCGCTGATCTGGCTGGTGCTGCTGTTGCTGCTGGCATGGCCTCCGCACCAGCGATCCGCCGTGGCGTCGCTGATCTACGCGGCGCTGCTGGCACCGAGCGCGTGGCTGATCCTGCGCCATGGCTGGCAGGCCGAGCGCTCGCTGCGCATCGTCGGCTTGGCGTTTTGTGTCGCGCTGCTGGCCATGCTGGTTCGCGCCGGTCATGCCTGGATCACGCCGGGCGATTACCTCGAGCTGTTGCAGCCCAGCCTGGGCCAGGGCCTGAGTTTCCTGGTGTCCTTCGTCTTATTGCTGGGCGCAGGTTTCGGCTTCGTCTTGGCGGTGTTCGAGCGGGTGGCGCTGCAACTGCAGGTGCTGGCCACCCAGGACGGCCTGACCGGCTGCAGCAACCGCAGCACCACCGACGCGTTGCTGGTACATGAACTGGCGCGTGCCCGGCGCAGCCGGCTGCCGCTGGCCTTTGTGCTGATGGATCTCGACCACTTCAAGCAGGTCAATGACCAGCATGGCCATGCCGCCGGCGATGCGGTGCTGAAGGCCTTTGCCGACACGGTACGTCGGCGACTGCGCGGCTCCGATGTCTTCGGCCGCCTCGGCGGCGAGGAGTTCGGCCTGGTGCTGCCTGGCACCGACGCCGCCGGCGCAAGGGGGCTGGTCGAGGCCATCCGCCTGGAGGTGGCGGCGCTGGAGGTGTCCGCCGGTCAGGCGCAGGGGGTGAAGATCACGGTGTCGGCCGGCGTGGCCGTGGCCCCGCCCGACAGCAGTCTGCCGGGCGACCGGCTTTACAGCCAGGCCGACCAATCGCTCTACGAGGCCAAGCGCGCCGGCCGCAACCGGGTCGAGGTCTACGGCTTGGGGCTGGTTGCTTCGGCGCCGCTGCCCCGGTAGCACCGCTGCCGCAGGCGCTGCGGGGGCGGGGTCAATAGTTCAAGCCCATGGCCTCGCGCACGTCCTTCATCGTCTGCCGGGCCACGGTGCGCGCGCGCTCGGTGCCCATCTCGACGATCCACTGCACCTGCTTGGGGTTGCTGAGGTAGGTCTCGGCACGCTCGCGCCAGGGCTGCTGCTCGCGCAGGATGGCGTCGATCACCGGTTGCTTGCAGTCCAGGCAGCCGATGCCGGCGGTGGTGCAGCCCTTGACCACCCAGTCTTTGGTCTCGGCATCCGAATACAGCTTGTGGAACTCCCACACCGGGCACTTTTCGGGGTTGCCGGGGTCGGTGCGGCGGGCGCGCGCCGGGTCGGTCTTCATGTGGCGGATCTTCTGCGTCACCACCGCAGGCTCGTCGCGCATCGCCACCATGTTGTTGCGGCTCTTGCTCATCTTGTCGCCGTCCAGGCCGGGCAGCTTGGCGGTCTCGGTGAGCAGCACGGCGGGCTCGGTGAGTATGGTCTTGCCGCTGCCCTTCAGATGCCCCAGCAGCAGTTCGGTCTGGTTGGCATCCAGCGTGCCGGCGGCCTGCGCCTTCTTCACCAGGCCCTCGCCCTTGGCCAGCGCTTCGGTCGAGCCGTCCTGGCCATAGGACTTGCGCTGTTTTTCCACGTAGCGCGCATCGTCCTTGCCCAGCGCAGCCAGCGCTGCGGCCACCTGCTCGGCATGGTTGGCGGCGCGGCCATAGAGGTGGTTGAAGCGGCGCGCCACTTCGCGGGTGATCTCGACATGCGGCGCCTGGTCTTCGCCCACCGGCACATAGCTGGCCTTGTAGATCAGGATGTCGGCGGCCTGCAGCAGCGGGTAACCCAGAAAGCCGTAGGTCGCCAGGTCCTTGTCCTTGAGCTTTTCGATCTGATCCTTGTAGGTCGGCATGCGCTCAAGCCAGCCCAGCGGCGTGCCCATCGCCAGCAGCGTGAACAGTTCGGCATGCTCGGGCAGCCGGCTCTGGATGAAGAGGGTGGCCTTCTCGGGATCGATGCCCGCGGCCAACCAGTCGATCACCATGTCGTAGACCGACTTCTCGATCACCTCGCGGTCTTCGTAATGGGTGGTCAGCGCATGCCAGTCGGCCACGAAGTAGAAGCAGTCGTACGCGTGCTGCAGCCGCACCCAGTTTTTCAGGGCGCCGTGGTAATGGCCGAGGTGCAGTGCGCCGGTAGGGCGCATGCCTGAGAGAACGCGGGGTCGCATGGGTCAGTCCTTCAAAGGAAGGCGGATTCTCTCAGAGCAGGGCCTTTACACTTCCGGCCCGATATGAAGCGCATCGTCATCCTGGTCTCCGGCCGCGGCAGCAATGCCGAGGCCATCGTTGCCCGCTGCGCCGCTGAAGGCTGGCCGGCGCAGGTGGTGGCGGTGATCAGCAACCGGCCCGACGCCCAGGCGCTGGAATTCGCTGCCGGGCAGGGGATCAGCACTGCGGTGCTTGACCACAAGCTGTATGCCAGCCGCGAGGCTTTTGACGAGGCCCTGGCACAGCTGATCGATGGCTTCACGCCCGACTTGGTGGTGCTGGCCGGCTTCATGCGCATCCTGGGCGATGCTTTCGTCAGCCGCTACGGCGGGCGATTGATGAACGTGCATCCCTCGCTGCTGCCGGCCTTTGCCGGCCTGCACACCCATCGTCGGGCGATCAAGGCCGGCTGCAAGCTGGCCGGCGCGAGCGTGCACTTTGTTACCGCCACGCTGGACCACGGCCCGATCGTGGCGCAGGCGGCGGTGCCGGTGCTGGCCGACGACACCGCCGAAGCTTTGTCGGCGCGCGTGCTGGCGGTCGAGCATGTGATCTACCCGCTGGCGGTGCGCTGGTTTGTGCTGGGCCAGTTGCAATGGCAGGGCGACCTGGTGCGACAGACCAGCGGCGAGTCGCAGTTGTTGCTGGGCTGACCTTGCTGGGCTGACCTTGCTGGGCTGACCTTGCTGGGCTGAGGTTGTCGGGCTGACGTTGCCAGGCCGACGCTGCTAACGCTCGACCGGCGCGAAGCGCCGCTGCGCCACGCCGTCGATCAGCACCGTCTCGAAGAACATCGCATAGGGCCGCACCCACATCGCGCCCTCGCCGTAAAGCGGCCGGTACAGGGCCATTGGCTCCAGCGTCTCGCTGTGGCGCACGGCGCCGAGCAATTCGTATTCCATGCCCTTGTAATGGCGGTAGCGGCCGAGGGGCACGTCGGGCAGGGGCGGCAGGTCGCTCATGGGCTTGCAGTGGCCAGGCGGGTTGGGGCAGGGATAATCTGGGGATGCATCCTACCGCCCTGCTCGACCTGGCCACTGAACTGGTGCGCGAGATACTCAAGCTCGACGCGCCTGCCGACACCGTTGTTTCGGGCTTCTTCCGCAAGCACCGTGCGCTGGGCCCGCGCGAGCGCCATGCGCTGGCCGAGACCGCTTACACCGTGCTGCGCCGCCGTCCGTTGCTGCAGCACCAGGCGCAAAGCGGCACCGGCGCGCTGGAGCGAAGGCTGGCGATCCTGGCCTGGTCGGGTGACAGCAACCTGCTCAAGGGCGCGTTGGGGCCGAACGAGGCGCAGTGGCGCACGCAGGTCAAGTCGCTGGACCCGGCCAACTTCTCCGAAAAGCTGCGCCACAACCTGCCCGACTGGCTGGCCTCGGCGCTGCGCGCCCAGCTGGGCGAAGACAAGTTCTGGCCGCTGGTGGCCGCGATGGACGAGCAAGCGCCGCTGGACCTGCGCGTCAACGTGCTCAAGGCCAAGCGCGACGACGTGCTGCGCTCGCTCACGCTGGCCGGCCTGCGCTGCGCGCCGACGCCGTTTTCGCCGATCGGCATACGCGTGCCGGGCAAGCCGGCGCTGCAGGAGTTTGAGGCCTTTGTGCGCGGCGTGGTGGAGGTGCAAGACGAAGGCAGCCAGCTGCTGGCGCTGCTGGTCGACGCCAAGCGCGGCGAGATGGTGGTTGATTTCTGCGCTGGCGCTGGCGGCAAGACGCTGGCATTGGGCGCGGCGATGCGCTCGACCGGGCGGCTTTATGCCTTTGACGTCTCCGGCCACCGGCTGGCCGCGCTGAAACCGCGCATGGCGCGCAGCGGCTTGTCCAATGTGCACCCGGCGCAGATCGCCCATGAGCGCGACGACCGCATCAAGCGCCTGGCCGGCAAGATCGACCGCGTGCTGGTCGATGCACCCTGCACCGGGCTGGGCACGCTGCGCCGCAACCCTGATCTGAAATGGCGCCAGTCGCCGCAGGCGGTAGCCGAACTGGCGGCCAAGCAGATCGCCATCCTGTCCAGCGCCTCGCGTCTGGTGAAGTCGGGCGGCCGGTTGGTCTACGCCACCTGCAGCCTGCTGCGCGAAGAAAACGAGGCGGTGGCCGAGGCCTTCGGCGCCGAGTTCCCTGATTTCATCCCACTGCCGGCCAATGAGGCGCTGGCGGCTGCCCATGTTGAGCGCGCCGACGAACTGGTGGAGAACGGTTATCTGAGGTTGTGGCCCAGCCGCCACGCTACCGACGGCTTCTTTGCGGCGGTGTGGCAGCGGCGCTGAGCCCATCAGAGACTGGAAATTCCACCGTGATCGCCGTTTGGCCGAGTTGACGGCGGCGAAAACGTCCCCATTTAGTGAAGTGACGGCGTGGGCCTACGCAATAACCACGCCAAACCGGCGAAAGTGCTCGCCTACAATTGCAGATCCGCCCGGTGATGGGTGGGTAAGGGTGTTCAATGACTGTTTTTTCTTCTGTCTGGGTGGCGCTGGTCGACTGGCTGGCCCATGGTCTGTGGGCCTCGGCCACTTGGTGGCAGGTGCTGCTGGTGACGCTGGCGATGACCCATGTCACCATCAGCGCGGTCACGATCTTCCTGCACCGGGCGCAAGCGCACCGCGCGGTGGATCTGCATGCCATCCCGTCGCACTTCTTCCGTTTCTGGCTGTGGTTGTCCACTGGCATGGTGACCAAGGAGTTTGTCGCGGTGCACCGCAAGCACCACGCCAAGTGCGAGACCGAAGAAGACCCGCACAGCCCGCAGACGCGTGGCATCAAGGCGCTGCTGCTGACCGGCGTTGAGCTCTACCGCGCCGAGTCCAAGGTGGCCGAGACGATCAGCAAGTACGGCAAGGGCACGCCCGACGACTGGATCGAGCGCAATCTCTACACCCGCTTCAGCTGGCAGGGCGTGGGCGTGATGCTGATCCTCGACCTGCTGGTCTTCGGTGCCATCGGCCTCACCGTCTGGGCGGTGCAGATGCTGTGGATCCCGGTGATGGCCACCGGCATCATCAACGGCATCGGCCACTGGTGGGGTTACCGCAACTTTGAAGCCCCCGACGCTTCGACCAATGTCTCACCCTGGGGCATCCTGATCGGCGGCGAAGAGCTGCACAACAACCACCACACCTACCCGACCTCGGCCAAGTTCTCGGTCAAGCCTTATGAGTTCGACATCGGCTGGGTCTACATCCGCGGCATGGAGATGATCGGCCTGGCCAAGGCGCGCAAGACCGTACCGCAGCTCAAGCTGGGCCCGATCAAGCCGCAGGCCGATGCCAAGACGCTGGAGGCGATCATCGCCAACCGCTACGAGGTGATGGCCAAGTACGCGCTGGAGCTGCGTGCGGCCTGTGCCCATGAGTTGGAACGTGTCAAGCAGCAGGGCGCCGATGCCAAGTTGTCCAAGCTGGCCGACCTGCAGCTGGCCCAACGCTGGCTGCACCGCGATGCCGAGAAGATCCCCAGCGAGGTGCTGCCGCAGCTGGCCAAGGCCATCCAGCACAGCCCGCAGCTGGCCAAGCTGGTGAGCATGCGCGAAGAACTGCGCCAGCTCTGGACCCGCACCAATGTGTCGGCCGAGCAACTGGTGGTGGATTTGCAGGTTTGGTGCAAGAACGCCGAGGCCAGCGGCATCCATGCGCTGCAGGAGTTCTCGATGAACCTGCGTGCGGCGCGCGCTTGATCACAGCGCCAGAGCCAAGCTGACCAAAGGGCCCTGAGGGGCCTTTTTTCGTGTGCCAGGAGGCTGTCGGGCTTTGGGACGGGCCCGCGCCGGGGAGAGTTGCGGTGGCGGGCTAGGAGCCTGTCGGGCTTGGGGAGCGTCGGCTGCGAATCGACCGCAGCGGTCCATTTCTCACCGTCTTTTTGCCCCATAGCTGGGCTATGGGGCTGCAAATCCGGCAAGAACTGTCCTC
>Ga0105046_10017484_pt1 | contig 10970 bp, 6 predicted proteins | sample MAT03_FD_78385 | JGI IMG/M metagenome (GOLD analysis project Ga0105046, IMG submission 78385) | Freshwater microbial communities from Lake Fryxell liftoff mats and glacier meltwater in Antarctica - MAT-03 (megahit assembly) | ecosystem: Environmental > Aquatic > Freshwater > Ice > Liftoff...
GTGGCCATGAAGTAGAACGTCCCGGCGTCACTGAGAATCCGATAGACGGTGGCCGCGCTGCAGGCGACCACACTGGCATCAATCATCATGTACGTCAGGCGGCGATATCCTGCGAGCGGATGAACGAATTGTAAGCACCAGTCGCCACGCATTTCACTGACACCGTACACTCATACATCACATCCTCTACGACCTGTAGATCTGCTGCTGCGGCATCAGCTCCAGTCAACACGACACCTGCAGCCAACCCCAAAATCGATGCCCAAACTAATCGTGCAAGCCCGTTTTTCATCAATTTCTTCAAATTTGCTAAGGTTTGATCGGTCATTACTTTCTGTCAAACACAAAGCTCAACGCACCGAATTATGAAGATCCAAACGACGCAATACACTCAAAAAACGATTTAGACCCTTCGATATCTAACGGAAAGTTCGGGTATTCGATACTGCCTGCACTTTAGGTAAATGTTTCAAGGCCTGCGAGGGGTAATTGTGGCAGGCGGAGACCGATGGCGTGGAGTTGTCTATGAGGAATTTGGCGGAGAAGACAAGGCCGGGGTCAATTCAGCGAGGAAAGCGAGACGGGACGCAGCGCATTGATTGGGGGTTGACATCAACACGCCAAGCCGAGCCCGGCGTCACCGTGTTTTCGTTCCTTCCACCTGCAGCATTTGATCACTTCCCTGCACCGAATTATCAGTAGATGCGTCGATTTCAAGGTCTTGCGCATCGGAAAACTCGAATGCTGTCACCCTCATCCCTTTGCCGGCTAACGGGATCAATTATCTTCCCTTCGCGCTTGATTATCGGGACGAACGTGAGTCGAAATTCCGCCTCCCCTTTGAAACAGGCACCCTTAAGCCGGTTTCCGGAAATCTTCGTCTTTGAGTCAACCGAGTGCCCGGAATACTCGACGTTCCGGCCAGACGACTTACCCGGATAAGTGCGTCCTGAATAGATGAGTCCGAGGTCCGACAACTGTCGATCAATTGCATCTACGAGACGCCGTGCGTCGCATATTTTAACGCAGGAATCCGTTCCGGACTTCTCCATTAGCCTTCGGTTGCAGACCTTGGAGGTGCAGTAGATACAGGCATCCTGAACGTCCTCGGATTCACTTCAGGCGGCGGGGGATTGTCACGACGGGCTGCGTGTCTTGTCTCCCTCGTATGAGGGCAGCAATCGTGCAATTGCACAAACTGGCTGAATGAAAGAGCGATGGATTCTGGCGAGCAATGACGAGCTGGAAGCTGATCGTACTTTAAGGCAACGGTGCCGGGAGCGGCGATGACGGATCAGCAGGTGGGTGCATGCTCCGGAGGGTCGATTCCCGCTACGGGGTGTCGGAGTTGCTGGCCGACACGGCCTTATGATCTCCCGACTGCTTCCATTCTGCGGCGTCTTCACCGTCGAGCCTTAGTGTGAGACATTTGGCACTTCCGCCAGCTTTGACAAATTCACTCAGCGGAGTTTCGATCGGATCGAAGCCCTGGTCACGAAGTCGTGCATGAAGTTGTGGGCAGCCGGTGTTCGTGACCACGTGTCGTCCGATGACCACGGCGTTCGCGGCAAAGCCAATGGCTTCAGCCTCGGTCAGATCGATCAGGTTTTGGATATTGGCCCGAATGACCTGCTGTCCGTAAGCATCAAATGCCTCGGGATACCAGATCGCGTGCGATGGTTCGAGCGGACAAAAGCACGTATCGAGGTGATAGAACCGTTGATCTACGAGTTCCAGTGGCATGATTTGCACACGGATCAGCGTTGCCACATGCTGAAGGCTGCGTGCCATGCTGCGAATTCGATAGCCGGCAAAAAGTCCTTCGCCACAGAACAACGCATCGCCAGCGCCTTCAAAGTATTCATCATTCGGGAGGCGGACCACTTCCAGCCCGAGCTGCTCAAGCTTTGCCGCAAAATACGGTTCTTCTCCCTGACGCTGCGGATGTCGAAAACGTGACAGAATGGCCCTGCCGCCGCAGATCAGCGCGGCGTTGGCGGTGAAGACAAGGTCTGGCAGTCCGGCCTGAGGTTCAACAAGTTCGATCGCTGCACCCAGACCGCTTAGAATTCCATGCAGCGATTCCCATTGGTGAACAGCCAGTTCGTGATTTGCCGGATGAGCCCGGTCCATCCATGGATTGATCTCGTATTCGATTCCAAAGTAATCGGGTCGGCACATCAGGACACGCGGTTGCGAATGATTCATGACGCGACTATTTCCTGTTCAGCGGATACGGATTACTTCATCGCGGCTTCCAGCCGATTGATCTCTTCCAGCAGGGCGCGCAGGAAAGGTTCAATGTCGGTCACAACCGGCACAGTCTGGAAGGAGCCGCGATCTGCCAGTTTAATGACTGCAGACGGATTGATATCCACACAGACGACCTGCACCCAGGCAGGAAGCAGATTGCCGACGGCGACCGAGTGCAGCATCGTGGAAAGCATGAGGCAGAACGTCACGTCGCGAATTCGTTCACGCATCTGTCTCTGAGCGACGACAGCATCTGTAATCACGTCCGGCAGCGGACCGTCGTCACGAATGCTCCCGGCCAGCAGATAGTCCACGTTGTGTTTGACGCATTCATACATGATGCCCGACTTGATCAGCCCTTGCTCGACGGCGGGTCGGATTCCACCGGCGCGACGGATGGTGTTGATCGTCCGCAAGTGATGCTCATGCCCCGACGGAATGATATCGCCGCGTTCGAGATGCACTCCCAGGCTTGTGCCGTAGATCGATTGCTCGATGTCGTGCGTCGCCAGGGCATTCCCCGCAAACAAACGGTGAACATAACCGCGTCGAATGAGTTCGCAGACATATCCGCCGCTGCCGGTATGCACAATGGCGGGCCCGCCTACGACAAGTGTCCTGCCGCCAAGTTGTTTCGTCCTGACCAGCCACTCGGCAACCTGTCGGGCAGCGACTCGTTTCGGCTTTTCCGTAGAGACCGGGCTGTCCATGAATTCGAAACCGCCTTCCGACTGACTGCGTTCTTCCGGAAAAACGCGGACTCCTGCGTGCCCCACGATGATCTGCTGTCCAATGCGGACATCCAGCATCGCGACGCATTCTGCCGTCTGGCGATCGACATCCACGACAATGCCGCAGTCCATTTCCTGCAGATCCACCGAAATCCAGTGACCTTGCATCCGGACTTCGGTCCGCTGATTTGTGGTGCTGTAAAATCCTTCCGGAAAGGCACCCGCGACATCCGCCGCCAATGTCCGACAATCGCTTGTGACGACGGGCACAGCTCCATGGTCGGAGATAGTGTTGAGGATCCGGTCAAGTTGTTCTTCTGTGTCGGCCTGCACCTGAACGAGCGCGTAGCTTGGATCAAGGCGTCGCTGCCCGACCGTGATCTTCCGAATCTCGAACGTGCCCTTGTGAGCCATAATCGCATCCAGGATTTTTGGCAGCAGCAGGCTGTCGATGATATGGCCGGCGACCTCAACATCTTCCACAAACGGCTTCGCAGCAGGCGCGGCGGACGGTGGTTTCATCAATCTCACTCCGGCTTTCGGAAGTCGATAGTAATTCACAGATGCGAACAATCAAAGGATCATAGCATGACGCTCGCATTTGTGCTTCGAGGCGTTGCTGTTCGCCATGAGCCGACGAACTCGCAGTTCGCGAACCATCGACACCAGGACAAAGCCATCCATCGACAGATGATCCGGCTCAACTGCTGAAAACGCACGCGGTCCTGAAGGCGTGCTCCGACATGCATTTCACTTTCTGCTCAGGTGCCACGAAGAAGTTTAACGGAATTTCAAAATCAACAATTGTCTATCCGTTCCAGCAGCCCTGAGTCAACAGACCGCTGGCGCGTGGCGGCAGATGCGGCAATAATTTCCCGAACGTTCCTGAGGCGTGCGGCAGATTTCTGGTTACCCTCGAGAACCCGGGGGCTAGCGCCCTGCGGCTGATAAAATCAGCTGCCGCGCGCTAGCGTCCGGTTGTTCGGCCTGGTAGTTCCTGATCTTCCGCGCGCCTTAGCGAATCTGGTTGGCGAGTGCCGAGAATACGCCGTCAAGCAGCTTATGGTTTCCGAAGTAGCGATCGTTGACAATCGAACCGCTCACGACAGAGACCGCAGAATTCGATGGGGAGTACAACAGTTTGGGATTGAGGTAAACGCTGCCGGACAGTTCAGCAATTTTGGTGCCTCGCGCGGGGCCGTTTGTGCCGCCGCTGTTCTTATTCCATTCGTAAAGTGTGCCGCTCGGTGTTATGTAGAACCATGCGTTCGTGCGACTTTTGAACCAACGTTCGTTAAGAGCCCCAAAATTGTATGAATCATTCGTTGTCGGTTTGAACCCATACTGCGTCTGCAGACTGGCTAACTTCGGCTGCAGGTTGACAGGCGGAGGAGATACCTGAATCCAGCCGGGCTGCTGCACCTCGCGAACGGTATATTTGCCCGGCAGGAGACCGTCGAATCGGTACCAGCCACGTTCCTGTTCGGGTTCGATGGTCGAACTTTGATTGAGATCACGATCGGCCGAAACGGACGTGGCCACGACGTAACCACGATCGTTGAGCAGTTCGAATGTCCAGCCGTTCAACCACGGCTCATTCGCAAACAAATATGCGGACACAACTCCGGGATCGGATCCCACAATGCCTGGGACGCTGGCAGTCAGCGTCGTCCCGCTGCTGGTTGTGTAGCTTGCAGAACGAGTGACGGAATTGAGACGGTATGTGACCTGAGTCAGGCTACCAGTCACCGCGTCCTCGACCCAAACAAAATACCCTGGTTGATCAGGTGAAGTTGTTGGGTCTCGCAGAATCGGCAGGCCGGGATCATACACTGCAGTGTTTCGCAAGCCGTCCGGGTTGAGATCGTGCCAATTACGACCGCTGATGACAGCTGGCTGGTAATTCCCGAAATCTCCGCCTTGGACGACCGAGTCCGCTGTGACACTGATCACCGGATTCACGGCCGCCCAGATCAAAGTCGGATCGTTGTAATACGACGTGCCCAGCGAGGTGACCAACGTACCTTGAACCAGCACGCTGGTGGAAGCGGCCGCTCCGTTCCATTGGTACAGATCACCCATCGGAGTGACGTAGTGCCACCGCGACCCTGTCGCTCCCAGCCAGCGTTCGCCTCGACCTCCATAGTTTTCATGGTAGTTGCCGGTGAATTTCAGCCCTAAAGAACTGTCAAGGGCATACGCGGTCCCGGCAAGTGGAGAAGTGGCTGATGCACTTTGAACCCAACCGCTCACAGGCACTTCTCGAATCGTGAATGAGCCGACCCCCACGTGTTCGAACCGATACCAACCACGTTCCGATTCCACCTGAATAGTACCGTCGCCGTTTCGGTCGATGTCTCCCGACGTCGTTGCTGCGACCACGGTCCCGAGAGAATCCACAAGTTCAAACGTGAACCCATTAAGCCACGGCTCCGCCGCAGCGGCGCCGTTCGTAATCAAGGTCGAAGGAGTGTACCAGACACGCGGGTCGAGCGATTCGATAGTCTGCCCAGTGAGATTTCGCGCCTGGTTGTCCCACTTGACCAGTTTTCCTGACGGTCGAACAAAGTACCACGCATTGTTGGTCTGAGAGCGATACCAGTATTCCTGACCACCGTAGGCGTTGTAATGATTCTTTCCCTGATTGTATTGCAGCTGCAGATTGGCGACGGCGGTCGAAAGATGAATACCGTCAGCATTGCGATCAAGGAATTTGCGACCTTCGATGATCGATGGCAGCACAGGTTCTTCGTAGGTGATTTCCAGTGTCGGTCGCAGCACTGCATTTGCCGAATCGCGACTGTCGAAGCCTTTCACGTTTCCGGCAACCTCACTGCCATGGATCAGCCATCCATGATTCAGACCCGAATCATCCAGCCATTCCTGCACATCACCAATCAAACCGCCGCCAATCCATTCGTAGATGCCGAGCGAATCAACTGAAACAGACGCGGAGCTGCCGGAAAAATCGCCGCCCGCATTGGACCATGGCGTTCCGTCGAACATGGAAAACAGCCATGTGGCGTCAAATTGCTGAGCCGCCGCTCCATCAAACTCATTCCCTGGTGCGTTTGATCCGGCCTCGCCCCACGCCTTCAACAATTTATGAACACTGACGCTGGCCGAACCCCCGATGGTCTCCGCCAGATTCATGCTCAATACCACGTCCAGAATCGTGGAACCTGCGGGAATCCCGGCGGACGCAATATCAAAAGACACCAGGCCGCGTCGTGCCGCAGCGGTTCCCGTTGCACCGCCTGCAATAATGTACTGACCAATACCGTTGGACAGATCGCCCGGCAACACGTCATAGATCGTGTTGTCATGCTCAGCGCCCAGTTGAACAGTTACAGCACTCAACAGCGAACGTTGCTCAAGAGATTCCGTGGCTTCCATGCGGAATGCACGATTCGCAGAGCTTCGCCGTCGGTTTCGCTGCATGAGTTTCTCGAACCACATTTCTGCACCTGCTCCTTCGAACGATCCTGTTGAACACTTACCGAACTGGATTTAACCTTTTGAGTCTTCGGTGTTCTGCCCTCAAAATCAATCTTCTTCCCGGAAAAGCCCCTTCGTGGCGTTACTTACGTCTCTCAACCAGCAAACATGAGCGCAATTCACGCCAGTCAATGGACGAATGTCCAAACGAATTCCAACGCTTTTTGAAAATCGTATCGGTACGACACTATTTTCACACCTTGATCTTCGCGCCGTACGCTGCAATTGCGGCGACTCTATCTCCAACAGTCACAACACCTTCCGATTCAACAATCGCGGTAATTCCGCCGTGATTCAGCATCGCTGCGTAACCGCTGCCGAGATTTTCTTCGTTTCCGGAACACGGTCCATGATTCTCGTGATCACCAAGGACTTCCTTCGCGTCTTCGGAGTGGGCGTCCATAGCGATCATTGTTCAAGAGTTGTCAGAAATCGCCGCTGGCGGTATTCTTATGGGAACTACACTCAGAAATCATGACTTGTAGTGATCTTGCCAACTCGCCCATCGACCCGTCAAATGAGCAGCAACCTGGTCAAAAACATATTGACGATCGTGGCCATCTGGCTGGGGCAGTTTTCTGAGCCGCAGCAATTGTCGGCGGACGAGTTCGATGTTGACACGATCTCGGTTGATGCTGACGTGCGGCAGATGCTGAATCAATACTGCGTTTCGTGTCACAGCCAAAGAGAATCTGTCGCGGGGCTGGATCTGGAATCAGCAGGTGCCAATCCAAAGGGTGCCAATCCACCGACCGGAAAACGTGACCTTTGGGAAAAGGTCGTTCGAAAACTGCGCGCACGACAGATGCCGCCCATGGATGCGCCGAGACCTGATGAAGCGAATTACGATGTGACGTTGTATTCGCTCGAAACGCAACTGGATCGACGAGCGACTGAGGACCCCATGCCGGGGAGAACGGGCAGTCTCCGGCGGCTGACCAGAACGGAATATCAGAACACCATTCGCGATCTGCTGGCATTGCAGGTGGATGCCTCTGCTTTGCTTCCTGCCGATGAATCCAGCCACGGGTTCGACAATATTACAGTCGGCGATCTCTCACCCACGCTGCTCAGTCGCTATGTGTCGGCTTCTCAAAAAATTGCTCGGCTGGCCGTGGGAGGAAAGGGTCGCGAACCATCGGGAGAAACGTTTCGTGTCCGGCCCGATATCACACAGGAAGACCATATGCCTGGTCTTCCGCTGGGAACTCGTGGCGGCACGCTGATCCCCCACAACTTTCCGCAGGACGGCGACTATGAGGTTCAGGTATGGCTGACGCGCGATCGGAACGAGCATGTGGAAGGACTGAATGGAAAGCACGAAATGATCGTGTTGCTGGACGACCGTGAAATCAGTCGATTCACTATAGAACCGCCCAAAGACACCGAGGACCATAGTACCGTCGATGCTCACCTTAAGCTGCGTCTGAACGTGGAATCCGGGCCGCACGAACTCGGTGTGACGTTCCTGCGGAAATCGGCTGCACTGCTTGATACGGTTCGCCAGCCGTACCAAGCGCGGTTCAACATGCACCGACATCCGCGCCACAGCCCGGCGGTTTATCAGATATCGGTCGTTGGCCCGTTCGATGCCGCTGGCCGCGGCAATTCGCCGAGTCGACAGCGACTGTTTGCTGACGTCTCTCCAGATCCGGGATCCGAAGTGTCAATACAAGACGCCGCAGCGAAGTCAATCCTGGGCACATTCCTGCGGCGAGCCTACAGGCGACCGATCGACGATGCCGACCTTGTTCAGCCGATGCAGTTCTTCAAGGAGGCTCGTGACACCGCTGATTTTGATGCGGGCATCGAAGCGGCTCTGGCGAGCAGTCTGGTAAATCCCAATTTTCTGTTCCGGATCGAGCGTGATCCTGCGGACATCGCGTCCGGCGACGTGTACCGGATCACCGACCTGGAACTCGCGTCTCGCCTGTCATTCTTCTTGTGGAGCAGCATTCCGGACGAAGAGCTTCTGGCACTGGCAGAGCAAAACAACCTGAACCATCCAGACATCCTTGATCAGCAGATCAAACGCATGCTGGCGGATCCGAGAGCTGAATCTCTGGTCAATAACTTTGCCGATCAATGGCTGTACCTGCGCAACCTGGAGTCTGCTTTCCCCGACATGCGACTGTTTCCGGACTTTGACGATAATCTACGGCAGGCCATGCGGCGCGAAACAGAACTGTTTTTCGCCAGCATCGTGCATGAGAATCGCAGCGTGCTGGATTTGCTTCGCGGTGATTACACGTTTCTGAATGAACGACTTGCAAGGCATTATGGAATTCCTCACATTCACGGCGATCGCTTCCGCCGCGTTGAACTCACGCCGGACTCTCATCGCGGCGGCTTGCTGCGACACGCCAGCATTCTGACGGTGACGTCATACGCCACACGAACCTCGCCCGTCATTCGAGGCCACTGGATCCTGAAGAATCTGATCGGTTCACCGCCACCTCCGCCCCCCGATAATGTTCCGGCACTCAAAGACAATACCGTACTGGACAGCCTGCCGATCCGCGAGAGACTCGCTCAGCATCGAGCTGACCCGAACTGCGCCGGCTGCCATAACCTGATGGACCCGCTTGGTTTCGCGCTGGAGAACTTCGATGCGATCGGGCGTTGGCGTGAACGAGACCACGAGCATCTGATTGATGCCGTGGGCGGGCTGCCCGATGGCAGTCAGTTTACCGGTGTCGATGGCCTCGAACAGGGATTTCTGCGGCGACCTGAACTCTTTGTTGGTACACTTACCGAAAAGCTGATGACGTACGCGCTGGGACGCGGAGTTGAACTTCACGACGCTGCCGCCGTACGGAAAATTGTCCGTGATGCTCAGGCCAACGACTATCGATTTTCGACACTGATTCAGGGAATTGTCGGCAGCACGCCGTTTCAGATGAGGACAGTTGAATGATCATCTCCAGAAAATCGCTACCTCGACGCACATTGCTGAAAGGTCTTGGTGCCGCGATTGCTCTGCCGCTGCTGGACGCCATGGTGCCTGCGATGACGGCACAGGCCGCCACAGTGGCCAGCCCGAATCGGCTTCGTCGCCTGAGCTACATTTACATGCCGATGGGGTGCGATATCTCACGCTGGACGCTGCGCGGTGATGATCTGAGCGAACTGTCGCCGACACTCAGCCCGCTCGCTGCGGTGCGGAAGCACGTCACGGCGATCAGCAACATGGAAATCCGGAATGCTTATCCTGGAACTCACGCGACCTCGAATTGTTCATTCCTGAGCTGTGCGACGGCCAGACGAACCGAAAGCACCGACTATTTCCTCGGCACAACTGTCGATCAGATCGCGGCTCAGCAGATTGGTCAGCAAACGCAGTTGCCATCGCTGGAATTGTCGATGGATCTGATGGCGACAGTCGGCCAGTGCGACAACGGCTACGCTTGTGTCTACCAGAACAATCTGTCCTGGTCATCACCGACAACGCCGTTGCCGTCCGAGGCGCATCCGCGTATTGTTTTCGAGACACTTTTCGGCGAAGGAGGTTCCTCGGCCGATCAACAGGCAGCTTTGAAAAAGAGAGCCAGCCTGTTGGACGGGATTGGTCAGGAAATGACTCGCCTGCAGAAAACGCTCGGGCCTTCCGATCGTGAAAAGATCATCGCATATCTCGACAGTGTTCGCGAAGTCGAGCGACGCATCCAGCAGGCTGAAGCGAATGCCAGAGAAAACCCGCTGCCGGATCTGGATCGACCCCTGGGCGTCCCTGCAGCATACGCCGATCATGCAAAGCTGATGTTTGATCTGCAACTGCTGGCGTTTCAGGGCGATATAACACGCGTCACGACATTCCAGCTCGCTCGGGAAACCAGCAACCGAACTTATCCGGAAATTGGTGTTGCCGATCCACATCATCCGCTCACCCATCACGGCAACGATCCGGAGAAAATTGCAAAGGTCGCAAAAATCAATCAGTTCCATGTGTCACTGTTCGCGGACTTTCTGCAGCGCTTGCAGAAGACAAAGGAAGGCGACGGCACGCTGCTGGATCATTCGCTGTTACTGTACGGCAGCGGCATGGGTGATCCCAATGTCCACGACCACCTGAATCTGCCGATACTTGTCGCTGGCGGTGCTGCCGGCAACATGCAGGGAGGTCGTCATATTCGATTCAGTGAACCGACACCGATGGCCAATCTGCATCTGACACTGCTGAACAAAGTGGGCGTACGACTGGATTCCTTCGCGGACAGCAATGGTCGATTGGATGAGTTGTTTGAACCTTTGTCGGTCTGAACCAGGCATAGGGGTAGGGAAGTCCGGTTGAACCGGACTCCCCTCCCTCCAAACCGTACGGGCGGTTTTCCCGCGTACGGCTTTCCAGTCAGTAGTTGCCTGCTACGGATTGATCGAAAAGAAAGTGGGCTTCGCGCAGACTATACAGGCCCGCTTTCGTAAAGAAGTCATTCGGCCAGCGGTGAGTACGCGGTAATCGCTGTGGGTTGTGCCGGTGACGCTGGAGCA
>Ga0105046_10017486_pt1 | contig 10969 bp, 7 predicted proteins | sample MAT03_FD_78385 | JGI IMG/M metagenome (GOLD analysis project Ga0105046, IMG submission 78385) | Freshwater microbial communities from Lake Fryxell liftoff mats and glacier meltwater in Antarctica - MAT-03 (megahit assembly) | ecosystem: Environmental > Aquatic > Freshwater > Ice > Liftoff...
GGAATTTCGGCACAACGTGATTCAGTGGCTTTGCCTGCGCCATCGAACTTTGTCGAAACGCAACGTTTCGAATCGCATTGTTGATCTCGTTCACAAACCTGGTTGGCTTTCAGTGGCGATAGGCAAACATGCGCATTCGGCTCACAAAAGCCTTCCTTCGTGAACCGGTTCCTTATGCAGTCAGCGTCGTCCACACAAACGGTGGAACAGACGCCTGCCAACGAATTGGGGATCGGCTTGCACGTAAGACCTCCGGCGCAGTTGCTATCTGCGATGCACGGGATTCCTAGTTCGCCGGGCCAACACACATTGGGAGCGCCAGCGGCAGCGTACTTCGCCATCTGCGGCAAACACATGTGATTTACCCCGCCATATGCTGGGCACGACGTGAAGTCCGTGCAAGGCAGCAAACACAGCCCACGGCCACCAGGTTGCGTGGTGCTGAAGTGCCCGCAGTATTCCCCGGGGTGACATTCAGCATCTACGTCGCAAACGGCGCCTCGAAAGGCTCGACCACCCGCACAAACTTTTTGAGGATTGCAGAAGAAGGTGCCTTGCTCGCCGTCAAATTTGGCGCAGTCGGTGTCGTCTTGGCAGCCCACTGTGCACATGCGAAATCCTGCACCTGTATCCGCACAGGTACCGAACAAACAATCCATGTTGGTCTCGCACCGCAGGCCCATCAAACCAGGAATACAGACGTTTGGCGAACTCTGGCTGTAGAGGCGTTGGTAACAGAAGTAATTGGGTGGGCAGTTACCGTTTGAATCGCAGTTCGGAACACATATGTCCGATGGCTTTGATTCTTTGACAACAACGCTTCTTAAACACACTTCACCCGGTGAACACGAAGTGCCGTCTGAGCGACAGCGGGTTTGCAAACAATAGGTGTGATCGGTTACCAACGGGGCCGATGGATACGTTGTCTTCAGCAATTCGCCCATACACACGCTGCGCACGGGATCGCGGCAATCGGTGTTTTTTTGGCACGTGCTTATGGTCATGCACACGCCCTCGGAGCTCAGCATGTCGGTTCGTAAACACGTCAACTGCGGGTTCCCACACGAATCAGGCACCGAGGGATTGCATTTCTTCAAAGCAGCACCAGACAACCGGTGCGTTGCCAAAGGACCTGCGGGAAGGCAGGCCACCTGCGCGTTGCCATCCACGGGCACAACCGCTCGATCACAAGAGACAGAGCAAAAGTTAGGACCGCCCAACTGTTGCGCACCCACGCAGACCATGGGCTGACCCTCAAGATCCGTCCCGCAGGCGGGATCGGTGGCGCTTGGGTTGCATGAGAACAACCGTTGTTGGAATTTTTCTGCGTCGACTTGGCAAGCGGCGCAAAGAACAACAAGCGCACACAGGCTGAACAACGCCGCCGTGGAAGTCCGGTGGAAGGGGCGTTTCATATTTTGATTGCCTTTACTTTACGATGCTCTTGATAAAAGCAGCGTCGGGGGCGTTAGGGGCCAACTCAAGGTACTTGCGGTAGTTGTCGCTCGCGCGCCCGGGATCTCCCGAACGCATGTAGCACTTGCCCAAAAACTTATAGACGTCTGGTGATTTCGGATCTTGCTTGCGCGCGTCTTCGCCACGAAGGCATGCAGCTGCGTATTGGCCTTTGCCCATGAGCCTTTGTGCTTCCTTCAAAGGCGTTTCAACCACTGCAACAGCAAGTGGAGCAGCAACCACAGGCTCCTGCGGGGCTGCAACGGCTACGGGAGCTGCGGCAATGATTGGGGTACGAGCAGGAGCGACAGGCTTGGTAGCCTGTGCGGCTACGTGCATCGGTTTTGGCCGGACGCGATGAAGCTGCTGTCTCTGGGCGGCAGCAAGCTGTGCGACAGCAGGTGGCATCAGCTCTGAAGGCGACACTGCTGCAAGTGGCGCGACATCCGCAGCCACAGCCGCGACTGGAACAGGCGCAGAAACAGGCACAGGAGCAACTGGGGCGGGCACGACGACGTCAGAAACAGCAGGAGTCGCCATTTCGTGCTTCTTTGCTGGCAACAACAGGAAAACGCCCGCACCAGCAGCCGCGACACCCAAGATTCCTAGCCACAAGCTCCACTTCGGAGGCTTCTTCGCCTGCAACGAATTCTGCCCACCAAGTGTACCGAATCCCACGCGAGTCACTGAAACAACCGAAGCAGACGAACGCGGAGTTGGCGCCAAGCGTGCGCCCGACGAGCGAGAGCCGGATCCTAAGGCTGGCACAAATGCAATGACATCAGAAACGGCGTCACGCAGGGCCGCTCGAAATTCGGTCGCGTTTTGGGGTCGCTTGTTAGGATCCTTTTCCATCGCCCGCAGCACAAGCTGTTCAAGCTTTGCAGGAATGTCCAACCCCGTCCCACGCAACGATGGCGGCTGGGGCAATTCGCTTAGGTGCATGCTGAGCAAGGCGACGGGTGAAGTTGACTTGAATGGCACTTCGCGCGTGAGCATTTGGTACAGCACGACACCCGCTGCATACAGATCTGAGCGGCCATCAAGCTTATCGCCACGAGCTTGTTCAGGGCTCATGTATTCAGGCGTTCCGCATATGAACCCCTTCATCGTCAATCCTTCGGCCCACGACGATTGTGCCCCATCCGATTTTGCGATACCGAAGTCGCAAACCTTGACGAAATCGGGATCACCTCTCCGCGTGACCAACATGACGTTGGCAGGCTTGAGATCGCGGTGAACGATGCCGTGCTCGTGGGCTTCTTCAAGCGCTGCGAGAACCTGATCGAAAATGTGAACCGTTCGTTCGATGGGCAAAGGCCATGACTTTTCGATGAGCTGGCTCAGATCGCAGCCTGCCAAAAACTCCATGGCGATGAACAGCAATTCACCTTGGCGACCAAAGTCGATGATCTGAATACAGTTGGGATGGTTCAGCGACGAAGCGTTCTTGGCTTCAAGCTCGAACCGCCTTCGAAGGGTTTCATCAATCAGCAGTTCGCGCCGAAGCAGCTTGATCGCAACATCCTTTTGCAAAGACAGTTGCGTTGCGCGGTAAACATCGCCCATAGCACCTGCGCCGATCAAACTGTTGATCCGGAAGTTACCGGCAATTGTCTGACCGATCATCGAAGCGATTCGCACTGAAGACTCGGGTAAGTCTCCGTCGTTCGACGTTGGTTGGGGAGCATCTGGATCGTAAGCCATCGTGGGCACAGTAGGTCGCTGCATAGTACCCCAGATTTGCAACTTTGTGCCACACTGCGCGCTTGCCCAGCTCTAACCAGTTCCTACATATACCCGCATCAAACCACCCATAGGCAATCTGGGACTTTCGGCGAAAATATTCCCGCTTAAGGTGAAGGGAAGCTCAATCGCACATTGCCGTTGGGCAAAGCGAGTTCGCCCGATAACCCAAGTAACCTGGACGGAACCATCCACATGCGCCCGGGCAAGTCTTCTACCGGCAAGGATTGTACTTGAACCTCAACGGGTGCCCCAATCGTTGGCTGCCAACGGGCCACCTGCACCGACCGGGCAAAAGTTCCGGCAGCTAACTTTGATTCCCCTCGCCGCAGGGGCCCCACACTAGGCACCCAGACACTTGTCATGGATTCAGAAAAAGCGGTGCCGACAGAAAGCGCCTGGGAACCAGACAAGGGGGCAAACGAGCGAACCCTCGCCATGATCTTGTTGTACGAGTAGTCGCTAATCCAATGGTCGCTGCAATAACCCATGAAATCGCCAACAGCTGATGGATCCCGCAACCGACGCTGGCGTTCATCATAGCCCCAGACGCCCAGCAAGCCGCCTTCGTGAGGAAACGCCGGATCGACCGAATCATTTGTATTGCATGGGGCGTGCTTCAACCCCAGCGTGTGTCCCAATTCGTGGATCAAGGTGCGGGTGGCTTCGTCGCCAGGAAAACCCAAAGCAACGCCCACCCGGAGGGCAGGATCGTCCACCATATTGCCGAATGCCAAACCTGCTGTGCAACTACCTTTGCAGTACTCTGCCAACGTTGCCGCAGGCATCACGAGCCCAACGTAATGCACATTGACGCCCGCATTGTCAGTCGCCCGCAGTCCACGAATTTTCTCCAAGAACATCGGAAACGACTCTGCGTCCAGCGGCATATCGGTAGTCACGGCAGAACGCACGGAAAGCCTCACATCTCGTAGGGGCAACATAGCCAACATCGCTGACTTGATTCGTTCAAGCTGCTGCCCCGAAGTGTCAGGTAGGCGATGGCTCCTGTCGGCGTCGTAGGCCATCGGAACCAACACCACTTCCAACGTTGGAACGTTGACCGCCCCTAATAACAATGGACCTTGCCGCGGCACACTTCGGGACGATTCGAATCGCCGACATTCGGGGCCCATATCCAATTCAACCTGGTACTTCGTGTCCGGGTTGATGGCTGAGCCTTGAATGGAAAAATTGAACGTACTAGAGCCGTTGCCGTCAATTGAGGGACCTACCATTAGCTTCTCCGTTTCAAAGACGCGAATGGAACCGGCGGGCTCTGTGAGTATCAACCTTGCTTTGGACAGCTTGTCCACCCAGCGGGTTCCGGGGGACACGAAAACGCGGAACAAGGTCCCCTTGCCGGCCACCAACAACGGGCCGCCTTCGAGAATCTTCCCTACCTGCCAAAGCGTGGACTTAACGGATTGAAAAACCGCCACTTCGGTGATCGCTAGATCGCAGTTGGCAGGAGCAACCACGCTGTCATCGGTACCTACCACATCATTGCGTAAGCGCGGAACCACGAGGCCAAGATGGGGCGCTGGAGTGGCGGAAGCATCCGCATGCCTCCCCTCGGAGAAGCTCCCAAGACCTTGTTCCCCGGCTGGGTCGACGACCAAGCCGCTGCAGGCAGGCACTGCCAGTAACCACAAGAAGGTGATGAGAATCTGTACCCGCAAATTGCAGCTCCGTTGGGAACGTCCCAAAGATGACTGACTAGCTAACGAGTTGCCTCTTCAAAGTGGGCAAAACACCCACCTAACACGCATACGATCTCTAAGCCACATCTAAACACGGGTCGCAGGTTTTCACCGAACGACTCTCATATTCCCTCGATAAACCAACAAATTCGGTTGGTTAGTTGTCGCCGTGGGGGAAATAGGTGTCGCTATACGTATATTCTGGTGCGCGGTCGAAGGTCAGAGCACCAAAGAGATTGACGCCTATGGCAAAGACGACCATCACCTTCCACCAACCTCCAAGACGAACATTGCCCAGCGCCAGCAACATGACCAACAGCACCATGTAGTCGAGGCTGAAGCGGTACCCAAACTGAACGAAGCCCGAGTTTTGGTAAAGCAGTGAAGGCAAGGCCACCGCCAACACTGTGAGCCACATACCCACGGCTAACACGGAACTGCGCTTCGGGCGCAGAAGCAACAAGAGAAATGGCGATGTCAGCAGCAGCGACATGCCGTGTTGGCTGACCTGCACAAACGGAGCCTTTGCCAAGATCCGAGGCAACAACACCAACGCGGTTGCCAAGTTCCGTGACACGAAGTGATAGTTGAACAGCCCCCAACGCTGAATCCGCTCCTGCCAGGTGATGTTTAGAAACTTGTGGCCGAATTCAGACAAGTTTGCGAAACGCAAATAGTTATGCAGCAACAAGAGGCCGACAACAAGAAGCGCAGGCGCGGCAGCTTTCGCGCACACCTTTACCAGGCTCAAGGGAATTCGTTTGCGCAACCACATCGCGCTCAAACCGCCATGAACCCGAACCGCTTCCCATACGAAGAACACAAACGCAAACCCTAAAGGCGTGCGCGTTGCAAATCCTAATCCCAAGCACAGTCCCGCAAGGTAAGGACGTTTAACGGCAATGCTTGACCATACGTAACCAATCACAAGTGTGGTGGCAATGATGTGCGCGGTGTACCAGACCTGACCTATCACCGACGAAAAAAAGTAGACCGATCCAAGCCCAAACGCGATGGTAAGCCAAAGGTCCTCTATCTGTGTTCGCGCTGAGTAGCCGCGGCGTCGCAGGGATCCCAACAACAAAAACAACAACGCTGGATTGAGGCCCGCCCATAGTGCGGTGAACAGCACGTCGTTCGCACCAACTCCCACAATCGCCACCAAGGGCAACATCACCAAGGCTGGAAACGGAGGGAATGAAACGTAGCGTATGTAATTTCGCGATACGATGTCATCGGGCATAATCGTTAGCGCTGGGCCATGCAGCGGCACGAATCTATCTTGATTCCCGCGACCGCTGAACATGCCCTTAACGGTACGACCGTCTCGCAAGGTCAACACATCAACCTTGGCCCAATCGTTTTCGTTGGGCGGGTTCAGCACCAGTTCTAGGTGACCATGCAACCAACTATGCGCAAGATACGAAAAATGATTGTAGGGGGACGAATGACGAAGGCGGCCGCCTGAAGCTGCCAAGTAGCAACTCGTAAAAGCAACGTACAAAAGAACAAACGCGCGCCAGCCTGAAAGCCAGCGAAGGTGTTTTAAGATGCCCGGGATAGGCGCTGCATCGGTCGGCAAAGAATCTAAAGTAATTGTGCTGCCGTCGTTCATGGGGCCCCCGGACGTCGATAACCTGTAACCAATGGCACGCCTTCACGCGTACGTACAAACACGGGCTCTACCGTGCCGTAGCTCTCCCAGAACACGCCTTCATATAGGTTCATATGTCGCTCGTGAATGATGATGCCCAGATCAGAACGGCGGATGGCATCTTCGCCTACGCCGGTGTTGCCCATGCCTGGAGGCAACCGGCCATCGCGAACGTACATGTTCAGCGAATCGCCAAGCACATCATGCCAATAGGTGTTGCGGTTGGCAGGCACATGTTGCGCCATCCACGGCAGCCGGGGAAGCACCGAATATCCCCAGAACTGCCGGTTCATGCCAAGCGATGCGCCGCCCGCAAAACCTCCTGCCAGCCAGTTGTAGTGGCTAAGTCCATCGGGATGCGAGCGCTGCGTTTCAGCCAACGCGGGTAAACAACCCAACAGCACAACACCCGCAGGAACCAAAGGTGCCAGTTGCGGCAACCGGTTCGCCCGAACAATCACAACAAAGCGCGCCGCCATCCACGAAAGACCGATGGCCGCCACGATCGCAATGAAGGGATAGCCCGTCATGTAGTGTTTGATCCCTCCGAAAATGGGTGAGGCGGGGATCGCAAGCACGCACATTGGGCCAACGATCTGAAACAGAAAGAAAGACCCATGTGATCGATCCACATCCTGCGCAGGCCGCATCCACGACGAGCGCATTGGCGCCGGGATCGTTTCTGCAGTGATGCTTGGTGGCTGCACGTTCTCATCAAACGCAGACTCAGCCTCATTCTGTCGTCGGCGCCGTCTAAGCAAAACGGCCGCACCGATCCCCGCAAGAGCCATGGTGGTGACCGGCATGGTCAACGCGGTAGAGACGAACGGGAACGTTGCCCTCAGCAATTTTAGATCGGTGTCTTTGGGAGGGTTGTTCCAGTTGTGACCCAGATACTCGAAATTGTAGTGTTCGTGCTCAAGGTGTCGCAGCACATAAGTGCGCGCACGTTGCACGGGGCTAGGCCACAACCACGGCCAATGAGCGAAAAATATCGGCGGCCCCAGCAACAACATGCATAGAAACACCATGGGAATGGGCGGCAATCGGAAGCGCAATAGATCCTGTCGGCGCATCCACGCGTAGTGCGCGAACAAAAAGAAAGGCATCAGCCACGCGTTGTGCTTGATGCCCATCGCGAGGCCAAACAACAAACCAGCAAGAATCGCCCACCCAGGTGATCGCAACGATCGCCAATACGCGTAACCAACGGCAACCGCCATTGTTGTGACCGGGGCGTCAAAACACGAAATAGGAGCGTGAAAGAAGTAGTGAGGTTGGGCGATGGAAAGAACGGAAGCGGCTATAGCCGCCCACAGCGGCACAAACTCACAAGCGAAGAAGAAAACCAATGCCGCTAGGGCGCCTGCGAAGAGGATTGCTGGAAAACGAAAGGCCGTCGACGGCCGCTTGAAGATGGGGAACGTTCCTTGCGGCGTGGAAGGCGCTACCGGATGCAAGAAGGCTCCGTCTGGATCTTCTGCGGCACGAAACAACCGCCACGAAACGCCGTACAGCACTTTCATGATCACAGGATGATCAGGCGCGTTGTCGCTCCAATAGCTATCAATGCCTGCTTGGCTAAACGACGCAGCCACGCGATTGGCTTTAATGTTGTCACTAAGTTCTGCGAACCATCCCCAATAGTGTTCACCAGCGCGCATGTATTGGGCCTCGTCGCGCCCAATGCCCTGTTGACCTTCCGTACAAAGCAACCAGGTCACGGTACCTAGGGCCAAACACAGGGCGACGATCCATCGATGCAGTCGCGAACTGTTCATTGCCGTGCCTCCGCCGCGAATCCGAAATGACGAGAAGCAGGGTTGTCTGATGTGATGGCAAAACGCACCACTTGCCGTTGGCCAGCAAAGGCCGTGGTGTCGAGATTCACAGGCTTCCAAGGCGAACGGTTGTTCACTTCCAAGCGTCCCACTTTTTGCCCGCCAACAAACACTTCCATTGCCACCTTCCCATCACCAGCTTTGCGCAACCAAACGTGATGGAGCCCAGCGCCAACGGTCAACGTGCGACCGATCGGAACATCATCGTATTCCACGACAACGGCAGCGCCGGCCACGGGCTGAGCATAAAGCGCTAGCCGCAGCCCGAAATCAAATTCGAGCACAGCAGGCTTTAGCCAATTGAAATCGATGTCTGGGCACTGGAATCGATCTGCCAACAAGGCGCACGCCGTGACGCCCGCTGCACTTTGACGGCTTACCCTTGCGCTCTGCCATTGCTGCAGAAAATCGAACTTCACTTGCACAGCGGGCCGTTCCACCCGCCGCACAGTGAGGTTGCCAAACACCTTTCGAAAGGTCTCTTGTCCATGTGCTTCTGGCGAAACACCACCTTTTTGCGATAGTTCCCACACTCTGCCGTAGCGGGCATCATCCATACGCAGAGCCATTCCTACATCCACTAGATCGCCCAAATGCAGCCTCAACACCGGATCGGCCCATGCGGGCGCGGCAACGGCTAAATCTCCTGGCTTCCATTGCAACCGCACAGCGGCGGCGGCTTCAATCCAATTGCTTTGGGTTGGAGCGCGGGAAGGCGCCAACAGGGCTTGTACCGTCTCGCAAAGAGCGAGCACCAGCACAGCGGCTGCAGCCACCCCGGGAAGATGTTTCTTTAGCGCGCGGTTGTCCAACACAGGCGCGGGCAGACTAGCCGATTCCGTCCGACGTGGAAGGCCGAAGGTTCGGTTGGGCTGGGAAAAGTGTGGCTATTCGGCAGCGGGCGCCACGGCGTCGGTGCGTTCCAACCGCCAATAGGCCACGCGGAACCGCCCAAAGCTCGCTTCGTCAAACGTGGCAGCTTCCAAGGTGGTTAGAGCCACGTAGGCCGTCTGGGTAAGCAACACTTCACCAGCCATCGCAACGTCTTCACCAAGTTTCGAAGCCAAATTCATCTCATGGCCAAACATATCCACGTCATCGACCATCAGCACTTCGCCAAAGCCGATGCCGATTGAAACATGAATGTCCCAATCCTCAGGCAGGTAACGATTGGCCGTGGCGAAGGAACGGTTAATGGCCCTGGACGATTCCACGGCTGCATTTACGGAAGGAAACACCGCAAACAAATTGTCTGCTTCTTGCTTCACCACGCGGCCTTCATGCCCAACCACCAAGGGCGCCGCGGTTGCCTGCATGCGGCGAATCATTGCCAAATAGTGCGTGGTGCCATAGCGCTCCACCAAGCGAGAGAATCCTGACATATCCAGCACCAAAACCGCATGGGTCTGGGCGAACTCAGAGCGAATCACTTCATCTATTGCAGCTATCCGCTCAGGATGTTCGTTTCGTGAATCCAACAAGGCGTCTAAACGAAAACGCCCTGCACCTTCCGGCTGGTTGGCCATCGCTACTGAAGCGAGACAGCCTTAAGGCCACCGTTGACGAACTTCACCAACAAACTTGCGCGCAAAACCGTCTCAATTTTCCCACGGCCAAACGTGGAGTGAGAAATGATCTCGCCGGATTTGTAACGTTCTTTGGGGTCAAATTCCCGTATCGTTCCGGCGTCGCCGGCCGCGGAAACCAACGAAGCCAACGCGTTTTGTTCAACTGTCTTCTTCTCGGTTTTTGCCACCGGAGGAACGTATTCGGGAACAAACTCTTCATAGTCACCTGTTGCGGCGGCCACGGGATCGGCCTTGCGCGCAGGCGTCTTTCGGAAACCATGACGGTTGTTGCAGGCTTGGCAGATCACCTGCTTCGGCACGTCGCCCATCATTGCAATGATGGTGTGGTCCATGAGACCTGCACAGGGGCCGCACCAGCTTTCAACTTCGCCCCCAACCCGAAGTCCGTTGCCGCGGGCGAGGTTCTTGTCAGATCCCCAAGACACACCAGTAATGTGTCGCTCACCTACGTCAGAAGCCTTTGAGGGATCTCGATCCGGAGTGCTTGCCGCGATGGTGCCGATGCGGGGCAACAGCGAACACGAACGGCGGATGTCCTGGACCCTTCGTCCCAAGGTCCGATCGAGTTTCATTTTCTCGCCGTCGGGCTGTGCGTCATAGAACGCTTTAAAACGAACTGAGAGCGAGTCTGCCGCCAAATGGGCGGCCGTCACAACCTCCCGATCTTCTGCGCGCTCTTGGGCGGCATTGATCTGGAGGGCAACTTCTCGAACGGCTTGGGTCAATTCATCTACGGTGCTCGACATGTTTAAACTGGAACGACAATTTCACGACCAGCGCCAAGGTGCAATTCTCTTGAGCACAACGCAGCGCATTTGTTTGCCACCGCTGCGTGTTTCATGTGGGGAAACGGCGCTGGCGAAGGGTAAGGACAACACGGCGAAGTGAAACCGGCGCAATGGCACTGATCATCCGTTCAGCGCCCGCGACATCGGCCATCGCACGCAACAAGCGCGCGATGACCTCAAGGGTGCCTCCCAC
>Ga0105046_10017487_pt1 | contig 10967 bp, 10 predicted proteins | sample MAT03_FD_78385 | JGI IMG/M metagenome (GOLD analysis project Ga0105046, IMG submission 78385) | Freshwater microbial communities from Lake Fryxell liftoff mats and glacier meltwater in Antarctica - MAT-03 (megahit assembly) | ecosystem: Environmental > Aquatic > Freshwater > Ice > Liftoff...
ACCCATTCATAAGTTTCTTCGTTTAACCGCGTGGGCATCGCCCCGCGCTTTCGCGAGTAAAACGCGGCCCGATGGGCACGCGGTTAAACAAGTTGTGTGCGAAAACTTGTGCATGGGTGCTTATACGACATACAACCCGCGATTGCATTCGCGGCACCGGAGGAATTCGCCCGTGCGAATGCGGACAAGATCCTGATTCGTGACGCGGCAGTTGCAGCCGTCACAGAAGTCATCTTCAATTGCTGCCAATGCACCCGCCCCATTTGCCAGCCGCAGACGACGATAGGCGGCTAAACCTTCACCGGGCGGGATGACTTTTTCTGCGACGGCGATTTGTGACGTCAATTCCTCCAGCGTTTTTTTCAGACCAGGCAGGTTTGCTTCCACTTCCACTCGCAACGTCTGAACCGCCTGACGCCGGCTCTTCAATTCAACTTCCTGCACCTTCAGGATCGCCTGAGCCGCGTCAATTTCTTCCATCGCTTCGAACGCGGTGTTTTCCAATTCTGCACGTTCACTTCCGATGCTGGCGATTTGACCTTTGAAGATGTCAAATTCTTTGTTGGATGTTGCGGCGTTGAGTTGTCCCTGAAGTTTCTTTAGTTCCGCTTCTTTCATCTTCAGTCTGAGATTCAGGTCGTCGGCTGCTTTCCGTGTCTGCTTGATCGTGGCCTTTTGTTCTTCCAACTTCTGTTCCGCCTGAGCAACCTGCTTTTCGGCGACAGTGATCGATCGCGGCCCGTCTGCAAACGCCGCTTCGGCCTCAGCAAGCTGCACCAGCAATCGATGAAGTTGACTTAATGCGATCGACAGATCCGATGTCATTCCGTTCCCTGTTCTGCTGAAATTAGTGATTCGCTGAATTTACTGACATTTCACCGCCGCATTAACCAGCGGAAATCCCGGTAAAATATTCCGGTTCCGCACCGGCTTTCCATTTGATGTTGCAGCCGATACTCGGTCGCTGGACATCAGACACCGGATTGCCAGCCAGCAGGGCGTCGGTTGCCGCTTTCAAATCCTTGCCTGTCACAGGCAACCCGTTTCCTGGCCGACTGGAATCAAACTGCCCGCGATAGGCCAATCCATGATTCTTGTCGAACAGAAAAATGTCGGGCGTGCAGGCGGCACTGTAAGCCCTGGCAACTCCCTGAGTTCCGTCAAACAGATAGGGGAAAGTGTAACCCGAAGTTCGTGCTTCGTCCTTCATTTTTTCCGGACCGTCCTGCGGATAAACGACGATGTCGTTGCTGCTGATACCGACGATTGCCAGTCCCTTCGCCTGATACTCCGCCGCAAATTCCTGCAGAGCCTTGCGAATGTGTACGACAAACGGACAGTGGTTGCACATGAAGACAACCAGCAGAGGCTGACCTGCAAAATCTGATCGAGACACGATTTTGCTGTCAATGTTGACCAGTGAAAAATCCGGTGCCTGAGTCCCCAGGCTGAGCATTGTGGATGCAGTCTTAACCATTGGGATGTTGTTCCTTTAATGTTGTGATTCCTGTTCACGCAGTTTTTTGATCAGAGCATCAATGATCGGACGTTGCACGAAATCCTTCAGCCGTGTGCTGACATTGTCCCGCGCCATTCTTGCGATCTGTTTTATGAGTGAACTGGAGATGTGAGCATATCGTTCGGCGGACATCAGAAAGACGGATTCAATTTCTTCGTCCAGCACGCGATTTGCCAGCGTCATCGTGAATTCCTGTTCCATGTCCGTCAACGTGCGGACGCCGCGGAGCAGAATTCGGCTGTTGCAATGGCGTACAAATTCGACTGTCAACCCGTCGAAAGTACGAACATCGACGTTGGGAAACTCGGAGACTGACGCCTGACACATTTGCATCCGCTCTTCGGCAGAAAACAAAAGCGTCTTGTCCGGATTGACGCCAATGCCCACGGTCACATGTTCAAATATCCGTGACGCGCGGCGAATGATGTCCAGATGCCCAAGCGAAATCGGGTCAAAGCTGCCAACGTAAACTGCTGAGAAAGGATTGTGTCTGGGGGTCATCGATTGACGGTCCGTTGTTCATATCCTGGTAACACTCAACCACAGGGTAGCAAACCTGAGGGCATTTCACCCGGAGTTGTGAACTTCTCGTTCGGAAAATTGCCGGATAGGAGTGCTGGCAAAATGGCAGAAGCTGCCCAGGTTCTGCTGACAGCCGGGACAAAACTGTTAGAATTCAGTAAACTGCTGTGCAGCAATACCTTACATCGGCAACAGCAGGCAGGATTCCGCCCGCACACACGTTCTGGGGAATTGGAACATGGTGTGCAGCCTGAACATGGCTGCGGCGGCGTTTCGTCGTATTTGACAGTTGAGACGTGGCAGCGCTGCCTGACCACTGATGGTGGAGTTTTCAATGCCGATTTTTCGCTGGGGTCAGCCATGGGATCCCTTTCGAGACCTTGAACGAGAGGTCGATCGTCTATTACAGGGCGTCAACCTGACGCTGCATGGTGTTCGGTTCAGCCGCCGGTTTCCCCAGGTCAATCTGCTGGAACTTGACGATAGCTACGTGCTCACTGCGGAAATTCCGGGCATCGATATCACTCAACTGGATGTCACGATCGCGTCCAATTGCCTGACGATTAAGGGCACGCGATTGCCACCGGTAGAGGCCGGGGAAGATGCCTTTCGCCGACAGGAAAGATTCCACGGACCATGGCAGCGAAAAATTCAGCTCCCGGATCGCATCAATGAAGATGGAATGCGAGCCGATTACAGCGCGGGTGTTTTGCGCGTCACTCTGCCGAAAGCTCCTTCGTCTGCAGCGCGCCAAATCAAAGTGAATGAAGGACCGTAGCGAATTCTGCTGCAGAAAGCGTGTTTCTTATGACTGAATCTCCGGATCGCACTCCATCGCACGAATCCACGTCCATGATCCCGGCGCCGGAAAATGCGACAGGCGAGCCGCGATTGCTGTTCAATCCGCCGATCGATATCTATGAGACGCCTGACGGCCTGGTGTTGTATGCTGATCTTCCGGGCGTCGATTCCGAAGGACTCGATCTGCAGGTACAGAACAATCGACTGACTCTTTTTGGACGCGTCACGACAGATGTGCCCGAGTCAGCTCAGATGCTGCATCAGGAGTACCACATCGGCGACTTCCTGCGTTCGTTCATTCTCAGTGACGAAGTGGATCACGACCGTATCCAGGCGAAACTGACAAACGGTGTTCTTCGCGTCGAACTACCCCGCGCGGCACGCGCGAAACCTCGACGCATTGAGGTCTCCGAGGGATAAGGTGAGCTGCAAGAACGTACGGTTGGTGGTTCACATGAATTCAGATGCCGAATAGCGCCATCCAGATCCGCTCACGGGTGCGTTCGTGAATTTCGGTGAGAACGCGACTACATCCCTTTTCCACTTTGAGTGCCACGAATGACCAACAACGCACCCATCGATCACGATGAACCCAGACTTCTCGCGTTTGTCTGTGGAGCAGATTCTCGCATTCTTTCGTCAGTAACTTTGAAAGGAAGCAGCTTAGCTCTCGGAGAAGGTTCCCTGCTGCTGGATGCAGTCTCAGCCTTACATACCAATCTTGCAGAATTATGGCAAAATCTGACGACAAACGGCTTCGGCATGCACGCAGAAGTCGATGTGGCAATAACACCGGACAGTTGGCCGACATTGATGTTGTTGCACGCGATGCCAATGCACTTTGGGCTCGATGAGGGAAAATTTCTTGTCACGCTTTGTTCCGGATCTCGTCCCGTTTCCGCTGGCCCTGACGAAGTCGCGAGAAGTCGCGCGGTCCTCAACACGGCCGTCGATTCGATCATTACGATCGATCACAACTGTCTCATCTGCTCCCTCAATCCGGCAACCGAACGCATGTTTGGTTTCGCGACTCAGGAACTGCTTGGCAGCAATATCAGCGTGCTCATGCCGGAACCGTACCGCAGTCAGCACGATTCATATGTGGCCGATTACATCCGGACACGAAAGCCAACCATCATCGGCAGCGGACGCCGCGTCACGGGCCGCCGAAAAGACGGATCAGAATTCCCCGTCCATCTGGCCGTGAGCGAATTCGCTGTGCGCGGACAACAGTATTTCACGGGGATTATCCGGGATCTGACAGAATTGGAATGCGTCCAAAAGCAACTGATGCAGTCAGAACGGCTGGCGGCGATCGGGCAGATGGTCACGGGCCTGGCGCATGAAAGTCGCAATGCACTACAACGTGCTCAGGCCTGCCTGGATATGCTCTCGCTGGATCTGCAGGAAAACAAGGAACAGCTCGATCTGGCGCGGCGAGCGACCACGGCGCTTCAGGATCTGCACCGGCTGTACGAAGAAGTGCGAGGCTACGCGGCACCCATTCATCTGGAATTCCGGGAGTGTGATCTTGCAACAATCTGGCACAAAGAATGGGAAAACCTTGCCGCCTCTCGTAAAGCCAAACGCATCGCGCTGGTCGATGCCGCAGACTCACAGCGTTTGAACTGTGATGTGGACGTGCATCGAATCGAACAGGTCATGCGAAATCTTCTTGAAAACGCGATCTATGCCTGTGGCGGAGAAGGCACCATTACGGTTTCCTGCAAAGAAGCGCAGTGTGGAACAGATCCCGCCGCGATGATCACGATTGAAGACGACGGATGTGGCATGACGCAGGAAGTGGCAGATCAGATCTTCGAACCTTTTTTCACGACAAAACAAAAGGGTACGGGACTGGGAATGGCAATCGTTCACCGCATCATGACTGCTCATGGCGGATCGGTCATGGCGCGACCTCTCGAAAAAGGCGGATCGCAGATCGTGCTGCTATTTCCGCGAACAGCAGCAATTCGGAATGCGGTTCGCTCTTAGACGTTCTGCCAGTCTTTTATTGATGAATTCAGATTCTGAAGCTGTGCAATTGGACAAAACGGCACATTACCGTGCGATTTCGCACACTCACACCAGAACCGTCAACTATCCGGTGTGTGAGTCCCGTCGTCCATAGTGGTTGATCATGATCAGACCGTTCGGAGCCACAGATGTCATCCCCAAACGCTATGAATTTGCTCGTGGTGGAAGACGACCCGGATTTCCGCGAGACCTGTGTCCGCTGGATGACGCGAAAAGGCCATCGTGTCGAAGCAGCAGCCAACGGCCACGAAGCTTTGGAAATCTGCGACAAAAAAGTTTTCGATGTCGCGATCGTCGATATGAATATGCCAGGCCTTTCCGGACTGGAACTGCTGGAGCGGATGAAATCCACGCAGATTGAGACCGAAGTGATCATCCTGACAGGGCAAGGCACTATCGAAAGCGCCGTCAACGCGATGAAGCTGGGTGCGTCAGATTACCTGACTAAGCCATTCCCCCTGGATGAACTCGAACAACGCTGCATGATGTCATGGGAACGGGCGCGGCTGAACAAGGAGAACCGCCAACTGCGAGCCATCATCGAACGGTCTCTACCTGCCGTTCGAATCATCGGCGATTCGATTCGCATGCGGGAAGTGTTTCGCCTGATTGAACGTGTCGCTCCGACCGACAAGCCTGTCCTCATTCAGGGCGAAAGCGGTACTGGAAAGGAGCTTGTGGCTCGCGCGCTGCAGCAGAAAAGTCATCGAGCCAACCGACCGTTCGTGACGATCAATTGCGCAGCTCTTCCGGAACAACTTGTGGAAAGCGAATTGTTCGGTCATCGCAAAGGCGCATTTACCGGTGCCAACGAAGACCGCGCCGGGTTGTTTGAAGTCGCTGACAACGGAACACTGTTCATCGACGAGATTGGTGAACTCCCCGGAGCTCTGCAACCAAAACTTCTGCGGGCACTGGAAGACGGTTCTATTCGTCGTGTCGGATCACATCGTGAACGCAGAGTTGATGTCCGCGTCATTGCGGCAACCAATCGTACGCTGGTCGATGAAGTCGCAGCCGGTCGCTTTCGTGAAGACCTGTACTACCGTATCAATGTGATGTCTCTCGAATTGCCTCCTCTGCGAAAGCGAGAAGGCGACGTCGCACTGCTGATTCGATCGATGCTGGCTAAAGACTGGTCGATCACTGCCGAGGCTGAGCACGCGATGGAATTGTATCAGTGGCCGGGCAATGTCCGGCAGCTGAAAAACGCCATCGAACGTGCTCAGATCCTCGCCAATGATCATCAGATCACGATCGATGATCTGCCCGCAGAAATTGTCGATCATCTGGACGGCTTGCCCACTCCTCACACTTCGTCTGCCACTTCTCCTTCACATCGAGCAGGTTCTCCCGCCGCGAACGGCAACCACACGACCGACTCACCGCGCCTGGACGATCTTGAAAAAACGCACATCGTCGCGATTCTCCACCAGCAAAACGGGAATAAAGCCCGCACGGCACGCATTCTTGGCATCCACCGCAGAAAACTTTACCGCCTGCTGGAACGCTACGGGATTACAGAAGAAGCGTAAGCACCGCAGTTCAAAGATCACACACCAGCACACGTTTTTAGCCAGAACCTGACAGACATATTTCGTCGTCCAGTGTATCATGACGACTATGAAACCGTTGGTCTCTGCTATAGTGCAGTTCTTTTATCGCCTGCGGCATGGAATCACCGTGTCGAATTCGCAATTTGAAGTGCAGGTCGATGCCGTCAATGCCTTGGCTGACGGCACTGCCGCTCTCAGCGACAGTCAGTTGCGTGATCGATTCGATACGCTGCGGCAACAGGTCACAAACGGAACTTCGCAGAAACATCTCGCCGTGCAGGCTTTTGCCATCATTCGGGAAGTTGCCCAGCGAACGTTGGCGATGAGACCCTACGATGTGCAGATGCTCGCCGCGTTCGCGATGCACGACGGCAAGTGCATCGAAATGCAGACAGGCGAAGGAAAGACTTTGGCAGCGGCTGTCGTCGTCAGCCTGCGCGCGTTGTCCGGACGTGGCGTTCATGTCCTGACGTTCAACGATTATCTGGCAAAACGCGATGCCGAATGGATGGGGCCGCTGTATCGGTTCCTGGGACTCACGGTCGGCCACGTTGTTCAGGGCATGTCCCATGAAGAGCGGCACGCAGCCTACGGTTGCGATATCACGTACGTCACAGCGAAAGAGGCAGGCTTTGACTTTCTGCGAGATCAGCTTTGTGGAAAACCCGAGCTTCGAGTTCAGCGCGGGTTTCATTTCGCGCTTGTCGATGAGGCCGATTCAATCCTGATTGATGAAGCGCGAATTCCGCTGGTGATTGCAACGGAAGCGGAAAAGGACGAAACCAATCTTTATCAGATTGTTGAGCTGATCCGACCCCTGAAGAAAGGAATTCATTTTGAGATCAAGTCGAGCGGCAGAAACATCAGTCTCACGGACGCAGGGGTCCGGCTCATCGAACGACAACTCGACATTGCAGAACTTCACAGCGAAGCGAACATGCATCTGCTGGCACGAATCAACCTTGCATTGCAGGCGGAAGTCCTGCTCCAGCGAGACATTGACTATCTGGTGCGCAATGCTGCGATCGAATTGATCGATGAGTTCACTGGTCGAGTCGCCGAGAATCGGAAATGGCCGGGCGGATTGCAGGCTGCACTCGAAGCGAAAGAAGGATTGAAGATCCAGCCGCAGGGCAGGGTACTGAATTCCATCACGCTGCATCATTTTGTGGAGAACTACTCCGGTCTGGCTGGCATGACGGGAACTGCCAGCGAAGCCACCGAAGAGCTGGACGAGTTTTACAGGCTGAAGGTCGTCATCATTCCTCCCGACAAGCCGTGCATTCGAGTTGACCATCCCGATCTGATCTTTGCCTCCAGGAAAGCAAAACTCGCCGCATTGGTGCATGAAATCCGGACACAGCATGCAACTGGTCGTCCGGTACTGATCGGCACTGCGAGCGTTGAAGAATCCGATGCGCTCGCTCGCGAACTTGTCGAAGTCGCTGTTCCCTGTCGTGTGCTCAACGCGGCCAATGATCATCTGGAGGCGGAGATCATTGCCGAAGCCGGTGTACTCGGGGCAGTCACGATCTCAACCAATATGGCAGGTCGCGGTACGGACATCTGCCTTGGAGGCACCAGACACAAATCCTCCCAAAGCGTGGTGGAACTGGGCGGACTGTATGTCATCGGCACCAACCGCCACGAAAGTCGCCGGATCGACAATCAACTCCGGGGCAGGGCAGGGCGGCAGGGCGATCCTGGCGAGTCGCGTTTCTTCGTGAGCCTTAAAGACAATCTGATTTCGCGCTATGGAATCGCGTCACTGGTCGCTCGACCTGATGACGACGACAGTCAACCAATCCGCGATGAAGAAACAGCGAAGCGGATAGCGCATGTGCAACGTGTTATCGAGGGTGAAAGTTTTGAAATCCGTCGCACGTTGCGAATTTACTCGCACTTGCTGGAGGTTCAGCGGAGGATCATCTGCAAGGACCGGGAAGCTCTGCTCATCGGGTCAAAGTCACCGAAGGCTCTTCAGAAGCGGGATCCTGAACTGCGGCAGAAACTGGTTGCTGCGTGGGGTGAAGACAAGATTGTCGAAGCCGAACGACTGGTCACGCTCATTCATCTCGACTGGTGCTGGAGCGATCATCTGGCGCATGCCGCAGAAATCCGCGAAGGAATTCATCTGGTCAGCTTTGGTGGATTCAATGCGTACGACGTCTTCAATAAGGAAATGAATCTCGAATTCAATGCCTTCCTGTCGCATGTCGAAGAAAAAGCAGTGGAAACCATGCGAGCAGCCACCTTCACCAAAGACGGAATCAATCTGGAAACCGAAGGCCTCAAAGCACCTTCATCGACATGGACCTTCATGATCAACGATAACCCGCGAGGCTCTGTGCTGAATCGAATCATCCAAAGCCTGAAAGGTCGATTGAAGAAGTCGAATCGAGACGCAGACGAATAGGCTTTAGAAAATGGGGTCAGGAACCAATCGTGCGGAGCACCCTTTGGGCCATTTGTCTATTGGTTCCTGACCCCTTTTTTAAAGCCTGGCAAGGCGCTAGCCGCCGGTGTACATTGCAGAAATATCTCAAAAAACGGCGGCTAGCGCCCAACGCTGTTCGATTTGCGATTAAAGTAGCCGTCACTCTCTGAGTGACGAATGCCAAAGCCCGCGTTTTGCGGCCTGCCTCACTCGGAGAGTGAGGTCTACTATTTGAAATCGAGTTCCATTGGGGCTAGCGCCTTGCCGCTCACAAGAACAGAGAAAGTCCACAGTCATGGCAGACGAATTCCCGTACCCGACCGTCGTCGATATTCTGGGCGAATTGGTTGCTCTTCCCAGCGTGAATCCAATGGGAGGCCCGGCGGATCCGTCCATTTGCTTTGAGGGACGTGTGAGCGACTGGCTGGTTGATTTTTTTCGTACGATCGGCGCGTCGTACGAACGTATCGAGGTCAGCCCCGGACGTGATAACGTGATTGCTCGATACAATTCGCCCGGAGCAGATTTCACCATTCTGCTGGACGCACATCAGGACACCGTTCCTGTTGCCGGAATGACGATCGCGCCGTTCGAACCAAAAATCGCGGATGGACGGCTCTACGGGCGCGGGGCTTGCGACGTCAAGGGCGGAATGGCGGCGATGCTGTTTGCGTTTCGTCGATTAGTCCAGGAAAAACCCGCCGGGGCAGCCAATGTGGTGCTCAGTTGCACGTGCGATGAAGAGGCAACAATCACCGGCATTACGGATCTGGTAAGTTATTGGTCAACAGCTGCAGGACGATCAGACTTATTGCGTACTCAGCCTGACATGGCAGTGATCGCCGAACCCACAGGATTGGACGTCGTCGTGGCTCATCGTGGCGTCACACGCTTCAAAATTCGCACGAAAGGTCGTGCCTGTCACAGTTCCGATCCGACTCAGGGCATCAACGCCATTTACCGCATGGCCGAACTTGTATCAACTCTTCAGGCATACTCTGAAGACCTGGCACTGACCGTCAAGGCACATCCGCTGTGTGGCAGTGCGACTTTGAGCGTCGGAAAGATCAATGGAGGAACCAGTGTCAACATTGTCCCCGATGAATGCGTGATCGAAGTCGATCGACGCGTGACCCCCGGCGAAGACGGTGGGAGAGTTGTCGCCGACATCCGAGAATTTCTTGCGGCACGACTGAGCTTCGACTTTGAATTTGACCCGCCGTGGATTGAGTGCGGTGCATTGACTGATGCCAACAATGCGGCTTTGGCAAATGCAGTTTTGGCGTGCGTCGCTTCCGTCGATGGGCCACATGCAGTGGTCGGAGTTCCTTACGGCACTCACGCCTCGCAAACCTGCGCTGCAGGAGTCCCCTCAATCGTGTTTGGTCCGGGATCCATTCAGCAGGCGCATACCAAAGACGAATTCATCGACATCGCGCAGCTGGAAAAAGCAGCCGAGGTGTATTATCAACTTTGCACAAGCTCGGGACGAATGCCGTAGGCGAAGACGCGTTCCGGCAGCAGAATTCGTGGGGATTCAATGGGAGGAATCGCAAAAGGGAAGAATTTGTTCCGCGACCAACCCGATGAGACTCCCACCGATGCACAAGTTATCGAGCATAATTCGTTTAACGGCCAGCCGTAGGCGTAGGCGAATTACAAGTACACTGGCGCCTTTTCGGCCCCACTGGCCTCGTGCCAGTGGACCTCAGGTTTGAAAACTAAACAGGAGCGGCACGAACGCGACAAGCCTGTCCCTAATGGCTTTACGCCAGTGGAACAGAGGTTTGACTACTGCGATGAACGACAACGCGCGGTCTCTTTTTCATTCTCGGGAATTGAACTTCGCTTGTTATGATGACAGGACGATTATGGTCAGGACGATTAGAAACACAATTTGCGATTCATCGTCCTGTCCCCAATCGTCCTGTCAATTGTTGATTACGAGACCGTTTGAATCAATGATCTGCGAACGCTTAAGCACCAACATTTACCTCGCGAAAGCGCGGGGTGTTGCCCACGCGGTTAAATGATGAAACTTGTGCATGGGTTCTTATTGGTACATTCCGAAAAGCCCCGAGTGGGGCGACAGCAG
>Ga0105046_10017488_pt1 | contig 10967 bp, 10 predicted proteins | sample MAT03_FD_78385 | JGI IMG/M metagenome (GOLD analysis project Ga0105046, IMG submission 78385) | Freshwater microbial communities from Lake Fryxell liftoff mats and glacier meltwater in Antarctica - MAT-03 (megahit assembly) | ecosystem: Environmental > Aquatic > Freshwater > Ice > Liftoff...
AGCGCCACCTTCGGACGAATCGCGGCGTGATCGTGAACGACCCCGGAGCGCGAGCGAATGCTCCCCGAGTCCCGCTCGCTCACGCTCCGGGCTCGTTCATGATGCCTGGCGGTCCTCCCCCCGCATAGTGCCTCAGGTAGTGCACCACGGTCTTCGCCAGGACATCCGCCTCGAGGTTGCACCCATCGCCGGGCTTGAGGTCGCCCAACGTGGTCTTGTCCAGCGTCGTGGGGATCAGCGCCACCTCGAACCACCCACCCGCCGGATCCACCGCCGCGACCGTGAGGGACACCCCCTCGATCGTCACCGACCCCTTGGGCGTGACGTACGGCATGAGTTCCGCTGGCGGACGGACCCGGACCCGCCATTCCCCCGCGCGTTCCACGCGCTCCACAACCCCCACGCCGTCGACGTGACCTTGGACGAAGTGACCACCCATGAGCGTCGCGGCCGTCGCGGCGTGCTCGAGGTTCACCCGGCTCCCTACCCCGACCTTCCCCCCGAGCGTGGTCTTGGCCAGCGTCTCGGGCACGACATCGAAGGCCATCGGCCCGCCCCCGCTCCCCATCGCCGCCGCGACCGTGAGGCAGCACCCCGACACCGCGATGCTCTCGCCGAGGTCGGGCCGGTGATCCCAGCCCATGGGGTCGACGAGAAGCCGCATCCCCGCCGCCACGGGCCGCGCCTCTCGAACCACCCCGACCGCCTCGACCAACCCGGTGAACATGCCGCGACTGTACGAACCTCTTCGCCGGGTGCGGGCCCCTCGCCCGCCGGGCCCACCGCAGCCATTCGAGCCCCTCCGAGTTGATCTTTCCCCCCGTCTCCTCGATACTGCCCCGCCCAGCCGCCCCCGCGGCCGCCGAGCCCCCGCCTGGAGACCCCCCCGGATGCCCCCTTCCCGTACTCGCCGCGTCCTGCCCCTGCTGCTCACCGCCCTCGCCCTTCTCGCCGAGGGCGGGTGCCGGCGTGACCGGGCGGGGGCGGACGATTCCGCCGATCGCACGCCCGGCACCACGCCCCTCGCGGGGGGTTCCTCGTTCCCCGTTGTCCACGAGGACTGGAGCCGCCTGGGGTACCGCCTCGACTGGGTGGGGTTCCCCTTCCCCGCCGTGGGTCGCCGGGGCCGGGTCCTCTCGGTCGACGCATACGCCGACGTCGTCGTCGCTCAGGAGCGCAGCAGCACCGTCACGGTCCTCGAGGCCGCCACCGGCGAGCGCCGCTGGTCCCTCGATCTCGCGGGCCCGCTGACGAAGTTCGTCGGCGTGCTTCGCGACGAGTCCGACCCCAACCGCCTCATCGTCTCGAGCGAGTCCGAGGCCTTCGTGCTGGGCCTGATCGACAGCGCCTTGGTCGGACGCGAGCGCTACGCCATCGTCGCCAACACCGAGCCCCTGCTGCTGAACGGCCAGCTGGTCTTCGGGACGGCCAACGGCGAGATCATGGCCCACCTGCTCGGCCGCAACGTCAAGGCGTGGGGCTTCCGCACCGGGGGCTCGTTCGACACGCGCCTCGTCCGCGTCGGCGACGCCGTCGCCGGCGTCGCCCAGACCGGCGACGTGGTCTTCCTCCTCCCCGACGGCACGCTGATCGGCCGGGCGAGGATCTTCGGCGGGGTCTCCGCCGACCCCGTCTCCGACGCCGGCATCCTTTTCGTCGCGGGGCTCGACCAGTCCGTCTGGGCCTTCGACCAGCAGGGCCAGGTCCAATGGCGCCACCGCACGCCGGTGCGGCTCACCGTCCGTCCCGCCGTCCGCGCCGGCACCCTCTACGTCGAGATCCCGGGCTCTGGCCTCACCGCCTTCGAGGGGGCCACGGGCAAGGTCCTCTGGACGGCGTCCGACGTCCGCGGCACCGTGATCGGCGCCCGCGCGGGCCACCTCCTCGTCCTGGAGTCGTCGGGTTCGCGTTCCACCCTCGTCACGCTCGACCCCGCCCGCGGCGACGTGCTCGAGCGGGTCTCGCTCCCGGGCGTCGTCAGCATCACCACCGACGCGTTCGAGGACGGCCGCCTCTACGCCGTGAGCGACCGGGCGGTCCTGGCCAAGTTCGCCCCCCGCAACTGAGCGAACGCGGAGCGGCCATGCCCGACCTCGTCCCCATCCGGCGCGCCCTGCTCTCGGTCAGCGACAAGGCGGGCCTGGTTCCCTTCGCCAAGGCCCTCGCGGCGCGGGGAGTCGAGCTGATCTCCACCGGGGGAACGGCCACGGCCCTCGCCGCGGCGGGCCTGGCCGTCACGCCCATCGAGCGCCTCACCGGCTTCCCGGAGATCATGGGCGGCCGGGTCAAGACCCTGCACCCGAAGGTCCACGGCGGGTTGCTGGGCGTCCGCGACGACCCGGCGCACGCCGAGCAGATGAGCGCCCACGGGATCACGCCGATCGACCTGGTCTGCGTCAATCTCTACCCCTTCGAGCGAACCGTCGCCCGCCCCGGCTGCACCGAGGCCGAGGCCGTCGAGAACATCGACATCGGCGGCCCCTCCATGCTCCGCTCCGCCGGCAAGAACTTCGAGTGGGTCACGGTCGTGACCAGCCCGGGCCAGTACGACCGCGTGGCGAGCGAGGTCGCGGCCAACAAGGGCTATGTCTCCCGCCGCCTCCGCGCCGAACTCGCGGCGGAGGCCTTCGCCGTGACGGCCCGCTACGACGCCTCCATCGCCGGCCACCTCGCGCAGCGCCCCGCCTCGGCCTTTCCCCAGCTCCTCACCCTTCAATACGTCAAGTCCGACGACCTCCGCTATGGCGAGAACCCTCACCAGGCCGCGGCGGTCTACCGCTCCTTCGCTCCGCCGGTCGCCGGCTCTCCCACCCTGCCGGCCGCGGAGCAGCTCCACGGAAAGGAGTTGAGCTACAACAACCTCAACGACGGCGCCGCGGCACTGGAGCTGGTGGTGAACCTCCGCCGGGTCGACCCCGGCTCCGTGGCGGCGTGCGTGATCAAGCACACGAACCCGTGCGGTGCCGCCCTCGCCCCCTCGGCGTCCGACGCCGTCGGCGCGGCGATCGCCGGCGACCCCGTCGCGGCCTACGGCGGAATCATCGCTCTCTCCGACGAGGTCGACGCGGCCGCGGCGGAGCGGCTCCGTCACCGCGACAACTTCTTCGAGGTCGTCATCGCCCCCCGGTACACGCCCGAGGCCCTCACCATGCTCCGCGCCCGCTGGGCACATGTCCGGCTGATGGCGGTGGGGGAGATCGACGCCGCCTCACCCGGCGCGCCGGCCGGCCCCGCCGCCGTCGACTACCGGACCATCCCCGGCGGCCTCCTCGCCCAGGAACGCAACGTCCGCCTCGCGCGGGCCGCCGAGTTCACCCACCGCGCCGGCCCCGCGCCGACCCCCGAGACCCTCCGCGTCGCGGCGTTCCTCGAGGCCGCCGCCAAGTTCCTCTTCAGCAACGCCATCGCCCTCGGCGGCCCCGACGGCCCGGCGCTGCGCCTCCTCGGCGCGGGGGCGGGCCAGATGGACCGCCTGACGAGCTGCCGCCTGGCGGTCGAGAAGGCCGGACCCCGCGCGCAGGGCGCCGTCGCCTTCAGCGATGCCTTCTTTCCCTTCGCCGACGGCCCCGAGGTGCTGATCGACGCGGGCGTCACGACCATCGTCCACGCCGGCGGCTCGAAACGCGACCAGGAGACGTTGGACCTCTGCGACCGCCGCGGCGTCACCTGCCTGACGACGGGCCTCCGCCACTTCCGGCACTGAGTCCTGGGTCCACCGACCTCGGCCTCGGTCGCGTGCCGGGGTTCTCGGAGGTCGAGTGTCGAAGGCACGGGGGGCCAGGGGTCGTGGCGCCGGGTCCCCCGCCGTCAACATCTTGCGAAGACACGCCTTACGACCGCAATCCGGGTTGATCTTCCACCGATGTTCCACTATGAATAGGGGACCGCGACGGGCCGAGCCCCGTCGACCGGGAGCCTGCACGTGTACCGTCGGACCGGCGAACGCCATGGCGAGGCTGGGCAGCCCGATCGCGGATCGGGCGGGGACGAACCGCCCCCGGGCATCACCGCCGCCCTCGCCGGCCTCTCCGCCGAACAGAACGAGGGCCTCAACGCCAAGGTGCTGGTGCTCAACCGGGCGTATGCGGCGATGCGGGTCGTCACGGCCCGGCGGGCCTTCTGCCTGCTCGCCCGCAACATCGCCGAGATCATCCACGTCGAGCCCCCCGCCGCGGGCGAGGCAGGGGGCGGCTTCGTCAACTACGACCTCGAGTCGTGGGTCGAGATCAGCGCCCTGCAGCACGAGTTCGAGCGCGAGCGGCACGACTGGGTCCGCACGGTTCGCCTGCGGATCGCCGTGCCGCGGATCATCCGGCTGCTGGGGTACGACCGGATCCCCGACCAGACGGTCAAGCTCAACCGGCGGAACCTCTTCGCCCGCGACCGCAACAAGTGCCAGTATTGCAACCGCTACTTTCCCACCAGCGACCTCTCGATCGATCACGTGAAGCCGCGGGCCCAGGGGGGCGGCGACACCTGGGAGAACCTCGTCTGCGCCTGCATTCGGTGCAACGCGCGGAAGGGAGGCCGCACGCCCGAGCAGGCGGCGATGCGCCTCTTCCGCAAGCCGGAGCGGCCAAAGCGCAACCCGCTCATCGCCATCCGCCTCGGGAACGAGAAGTACCGCAGCTGGAAGGCGTTCCTCGACCACGCCTACTGGTCGGTCGAACTGGGATGAGGCGTTCCGCCCGCCGGCGCTAGTGCCGCTCCGCCCCGAAGTCCGCGGCGAACCGATCCGCCCGCCCCGCCAGATCGAAGTCCTTCTCCGTGATCCCACCCGCGTCGTGCGTGGCCAAGGTCAGGGTCACGCGGCTGTAGCGGATGAGGATGTCGGGATGGTGCTGGGCCACCTCAGCCGCCGCCGCCACGGCGTTCACGAACCGCATAGACCCCGCGAAGTCGGCGAACTGGTACGTCCGCTGGATCGCGTCTCCCGCCAGCGACCACTCCGGCGTCGCCTTCAACGCCTCGGCGACCCGCGTCTCGGTGAACTTGTCCATGCGGGCGGCGCTCCGGCGATTCCATCGCGTGATCGTGCTCGTCCCGCACCGGGACGCGGCCCGCTCCGGGGCCGGGGGAGTGTATCGTGATCCCCGCCGTGCACCCCCCTCCCATCGCGAAGCCCGCGCTCAGACGCGACGATGCCCCCGCGGACGGCCCATCCGTCCGGGTCACGCGCCTCGCCCCTTCGCCCACGGGCGCTCTCCACCTCGGCAACGCCCGCACCTTCCTGGTCAACTGGGCCATCGCCCGGGCTCGCGGCTGGCGGATGGTCCTCCGCGTCGAGGACCTCGACGGCCCCCGCGTCAAGCCCGGGGTCGTCGATCTCACGATCGACCTCCTCCGCTGGCTGGGCGTCGACTGGGACGTCGGTCCCATCATCCAGTCTTCCGATCTCGCGCCCTACGACGACGCCATGCGCCGCCTGGCCGCCGCGGGACTCGTGTACCCCTGCGACCTCACCCGCGCCCAGATCGAGGCCGCGGCCTCGGCGCCGCAGGAGGGAGCGCACGACGTCCCCTTCCCGTCGTCTCTGCGGCCATCGTCCATCCCACGCGTCTTCGAGGACGCGGCGCCGAGCTGGCGGCTGGTCGTTCCTGACCACCAGGTGACCTTCGACGACGCCTTCGCCGGCCCGCAGGTCCATCGCCCCGCCCGAACGGTCGGCGACTTCGTCGTCTGGACCCGCCGGCAGCCCAGCCTCCCCGGTCAACCCGCCTACCAGCTCGCTGTCGTCGTCGACGACCACCGCCAAGGCGTGAGCGAGGTCATCCGCGGCGACGACCTCCTCGACTCCGCCGCCCGCCAGCTCCTCCTCTACCGCGCCTTGGGCCTCGCCCCCGAGCCCCGCCATACTCACCTCCCCCTCGTCCGCGGCGAGGATGGTCGCCGCCTCGCCAAGCGGCACGGCGACACCCGCCTCGACCGCTATCGCGCCGCGGGCGTCCCCGCCGAGCGCGTGATCGGCCTCGTCGCGTGGTGGTCCGGCGTGCCGGGCCCCCTCCGCGCCATGACCGCCGCCGACCTCCTGGCGGCGCTCGACCTTCGTACCATGCCCCCGGACCCCGTGACATTCGGCGAGAGGGAGGACCGATGGCTGCTCAACGGATCGTGACTCACGGCGCGCCCCCCTCCGAGACCCCTTCCAAGGCACGGCGCGGCATCGCCGTGCTGGCGCTGGCCGTGATCGCCGCCGCCGTCACCGTTCCCCTCGCCCTCGAGGGCGCCCGCAAGGCCGATCCCGCCACCCCCGACGCGACGCACGAGACCGTCGCCATCAAGGACCGCACCTTCCGGCTCGAGCTCGCCCTCGACGACGCCACGCGGTTCAAGGGGCTGTCGGGACGCGAGGAGATCCCCGCGGACGGCGGCATGCTCTTCGTGTTCCCCCGCGCATCGCAGCAGCAGTTCGTGATGCGCGACTGCGCGGTCCCCATCGACATCATCTATCTCGACGGGACCGGACGCGTCACGGCCAGCCACGCGATGCAGCCCGAACCCCCCCGCACCGAAGCCGAGGCCGCCAACAACCCATTGACGCAGACCAACGCGGCCTACGAGAGCCGCCTCAGGCGATACCCCAGCCGCTTCGCGTCCCAGTTCGTGATCGAGCTGAAGGGCGGCACGCTGGAGACCCTCAAGGTCCGCGACGGCGAGAAGATCGAGCTCGGCGTAAAGGGGTTGAAGAAGCGGGCGTCGTAGGCCGATCTCCGCCGCGGGCCGGGGGACCGGGCGTCGCGTGAGACGCCCTTCCGCCGCCCGCGGGGCCCTACCGCCGTGAAGACCCAGCACATGCTCCTCTGCGCAGGGTCCGGAAACGCGCTGCGGTGCCGCCCGACCTGGACCCGCCCCATCCAGGCAGCCTGGCCCGCCCCCGCGCCCCCCGCGGTCCGGTGCGTCCCCGTCGCGACCCTCCTCGCGATTCTGGAATCCGAGCGAGGTCCGGCCGCGCCCGACCGTCCCTCCGCCTGCCTCCTGCTCTTCGACCGTCACGACCCGGCCGCGCTGATCGATCGCGCCGTCGAGGCCGTGATCTCCTCCGGCCTCCCCGCTCTCTGTCTGCTCGAGGACCCCGCCGCGTGGCGGGCCGTCCAGCGGCGGGGGATCCTCTTCGAGGCGTGGGACGCCGAGCCCGCGATGCTCGCGGCGATGCTCTATGCCCTGGGGGAGCACCAGCAGACCGTCGAGGATCTCTCACGTGAGATCTCGATCGCCCACCGCTGCCAGCGGGGCATCCGCACCGAGATCGAGCGGCTGCACGAGGAGCTCCACCTCGCCGCGAGCCTGCAGCGCGAGTTCACCTCGGCGCCGCTCCCGGAGGTGGAGGGGCTCGACTTCGCCGTCCTCTTCCGCCCCGTCAGCTTCGTCAGCGGCGACGTCTACAACGTCCAACCCCTGGGCGACGGCCGCGCGGCGTTCTTCCTGGCCGACGCCGTCGGGCACGGCGTGCCCGCCGCGCTCCTCACGATGGTCCTGACCAACAGCCTCGCGATGTGGGAGCCCGGCGAGGGCGGGCTGCCGCGGGCCCTCGAGCCGGCCGACGTGCTGACCCGCCTCAACCGCCGCTTGTGCGACAGCTGCCTGGGCTCGGGACGCTTCGCGACGGCCGTCTACGGCGTGATCGACGCCCGCACCCGGCGCGTGACGATCGCCGGCGCCGGCCACCCCTCGCCAGTGGTCCTGTCGACGACGGCCTGCCGCGAGGTCGAGACCGAGGGCCCGCTGCTAGGGGTCTTCCCAGACGCGGCCTTCACGCAGGTGAGCCTGACCCTGGGCTCGCGCGACACGCTCCTGCTCGTCACCGACGGGTTCGAGACGGCCTTTCCGCACCCGGCCCGGGCGCGGCCTTCGGCCGTGAAGCGGTCCTACCTCGAGCCCATCTCGAGGCTGGTGACCCCCGACGGACGGCCTTCGCTGCGAACGGTGCTGGCCGAGCTGGGCGACCTGCTCGACGAGCAGGCCGGATCGCTTCACACGCCCGACGACGTGACCGCCCTGGCGATCGCGCCGACGGCTCACGCGGACGAGCGTGCCCGCATCGCGGCGGCCTGAAGGCGCACGACCTCATTTCGAACGAGCCCCGAGCGTGAGTGGGTGGGTGTCGAGCGTGAACGATCCCGGAGGCCCGCTCGCTCACGCTCGGGGCTCGTTCAGGCGGGCGTGGACTCTTTCGCCGGCCGCTCGGGCTCCTGCCGCCGGTCGAACTCCACGACCCCGTCCTTGAGCCGAACGACGCGCCGGCAGCGGCGGGCCACGGCGTCGTCGTGCGTCACCATGATGATCGTCAGCCCCTCGTCGTGCAGCGCATCGAAGACCGCCAGGATCGCCCCACCCGTCGCCGAGTCGAGGTTGCCCGTCGGCTCGTCGGCCATCAGCACCACCGGCCTGGTCACGAGCGCCCGCGCGATGGCGACCCGCTGCTGCTGCCCCCCGGACAACTCCCGGGGGCGATGATCGAACCGGTCTCCCAGCCCGACGAGGGCGAGGGTCGCCTCTGCGCGGGCCACGCGCTCCTTCTTGGGGACCGCCTGGTAGAAGAGCGGCGTCGCCACGTTCTCGACGACGGTCAACTCCGAGATCAGGTTGAACGCCTGGAAGATGAACCCGATCTTGCGGCCGCGGTAGGTGGAGAGTTCCTCGTCCTCCATCGTCCCCACGTTCCGTCCGTCGAGCAGATAGGCCCCGTCGGTCGGCCGGTCGAGGCAGCCCAGCACGTTCATGAGCGTGGACTTACCCGACCCCGACGACCCCATCACCGCGACGTACTCGCCCTTGCCGATGGTGACGTCGATCCCCCGCAAGGCCTCGACCATCATCGACCCGTCGGGCTTGTAGTAGGCCTTCCGCACGCCGCGCAGCTCTGCGACGGGCGGGACGACCGGGGGGGGCGGGGGCAGGACGGGCGCGGCGAGGGTGACGAGGCTGGTCATCGGACAACTCTACCGGCGAGCGTGGGAACGGGTTCACCCACACGCCGCTCCTTCCGAATCAGGCGGATCCCAACGAGATGCGCCGGGCGTCATCTTCCGTCCTGGGCGTCCTCGATCTGCAACCCCGCCAGGGCCGTCATGGGGTCGGGCGCGAACCGGAAGACCTTGTCCAGCCCCGTCACCATGAAGACCGACCACAGTTCGTCCCCGACGGAACAGATCTTCAGCGACCGCTTCCGCTCGGCCAGCACCTTCCGCAGCTTCAGGAGCTGGGCCAGGTTCGAGCTGTTGACGTACGTCACGGCCGAGAAGTTCAGCACGACGTGCGGCGTCTGGCCCGGGTGATCCCCCAGCCGCTGGATGATCGTCGCGAGCTCGTCGGAGAGCGCCGGCTCGTCCGACAGCTCGGTGAGGACGATGTTCTCCGACCAATCGGTGGACATTGCTGGGCTCCCGGGCCGTCAATCTACCCGAACGCGCCGACCGCCGCGACCGGCCGCGCGATGTTTCAAACGGAATCTCGCTGCGCCCGTGCGCAGTGTGGGGCGGATCGGCTCGATTCACCCCGCCTCATACGCCGCGCCCGCCCCTCGGGATCGGGGGTTTACACTTCCCTCGATGCCCCCCGTCACCCGCGAGCCCTCCGGGGCCAGACCCACCCCCGCCCCCACGCCGCCCCCGCCCCCCCGCGCGACGCCGATGGCCGCGCAGGTCCTGATCGTCGAGGACGAGCCCGAGCACGCCGACGTGATGTGCGAGGCCCTCCGCCGGCCCGGCCACGTCTGCACGGTGGTGGGGTCCGCCGCGGAGGCCTTCGAGGAGCTCCGCCTGGGGGCCTTCGACGTCATCGTGACCGACCTGCGCATGCCCGCCTCGGGAGGCTACACCCCCCCCGGCCTCGCGCCCGTATCCCCCGACGGGGCGGACGCGGGCCTCCGCGTCCTGGCGGGCTCACGCTCGATGCAACCCGACAGCGAGACCATCCTGGTGACCGCCCACGGCGATGTCCCCACGGCGCGGGCCGCCTTCAAGCTCGGCGCGTACGACTTCATCCAGAAGCCTCTCGACCTCGAGGTCTTCCGCAACCTCGTCAACCGCGCCGCCGAGACGGTGCTCCTCCGCCACCAGAACGACCGCCTCCGGGCCGAGCTCGATCAGGCCGGCTTCGAGGGGATCGTCGCGCAGAGCGAGCCGATGCGGCGGATCCTCCGCACCGTCCGCACCATCGCCCCGTCCACCATCCCCGTGCTGGTCACCGGGGAGAGCGGCACCGGCAAGGAACTCGTCGCCCTGGCCGTCCACCGCAACAGCCGGCGCTCCGGGGCACGGTACGTCACCTTCAACTGCGCCGGTCAGAGCGAGAGCCTGCTCGAGGATCAGCTCTTCGGTCACGTCCGCGGCGCGTTCACCGGGGCCGACAAGGACCGCCCCGGCGTCTTCGAGTACGCCGACGGGGGCACCCTCTTCCTCGACGAGATCGGCGACATGCCCCTCGCCATGCAGGCCAAGCTCCTCCGCGTCCTCGAGAGCGGCGAGGTCGTCCGCCTCGGGAGCAACGAGGCCAAGCACGCCGACGTCCGCTTCGTCACGGCCACCAACCGCGACCTCCGCCAGATGGTGGCCTCGGGCGCGTTCCGCGAGGACCTCTACTTCCGCATCAACGGCTCGCACGTCCACCTGCCGCCCCTGCGCGAACGCCGCGAGGACATCCCCCCGCTGGTGGCGTTCGCGGTCGAGCGCTTCGCCGCCGAGATGGCCGCGACGCCGGCCGCGGCGGTCGTCCCCGCAGTCACCGACGGGGCGATGATGCGTCTCACGGGGTACGCCTGGCCCGGCAACGTCCGCCAGCTCCTCAACGTCGTGCAGAACATGGTCGTCAGCGCCCTGAGCGAGGACCGCCCCGCCGGGCAGGCACCCACGCTCGACATCCGCCACATCCCCGACGATGTCCGCAGCGACCCCTCCGCCGATTCCGACGCGGACACCGCCGGCGGCGGTGGGGGAGGGGCGGGGTACGCGAGCCTCGCCGGCACCAGC
>Ga0105046_10017489_pt1 | contig 10967 bp, 12 predicted proteins | sample MAT03_FD_78385 | JGI IMG/M metagenome (GOLD analysis project Ga0105046, IMG submission 78385) | Freshwater microbial communities from Lake Fryxell liftoff mats and glacier meltwater in Antarctica - MAT-03 (megahit assembly) | ecosystem: Environmental > Aquatic > Freshwater > Ice > Liftoff...
CGCTGAACGCGACCACCGGCGAAGTGAAATGGACCGCCGTCAACGGCGACCCGTCGATCGGTGAAACCAACACCGCGACCGTTCTGCCCGTGGGCGACAAGGTCATCGTCGGCATCTCGGGCGGCGAGTTCGGCGTGCGCGGCCACGTGACCGCCTACAACATGGAGACCGGCGAGCAGGCCTGGCGCGCCTATTCCACCGGGCCGGACGAAGATATGCTTGTCGATCCCGAGAACACCATGGTGCTCGGCAAGCCGATCGGCGCGAATTCCTCACTGGACAGCTGGGAAGGCGATCAGTGGCAGCTCGGCGGCGGCACGACCTGGGGATGGTACTCATACGATCCCGAGCTGAACCTCGTCTATTACGGGACCGGCAATCCCTCGACCTGGAATCCGTCCCAGCGTCCCGGCGACAACAAGTGGTCAATGACCCTCATGGCCCGCGACGCCGACACCGGCATGGCCAAGTGGTTCTACCAGATGACGCCGCATGACGAATGGGACTTTGACGGCGTCAATGAGAATATCCTCGCCGAGATCGAAATTGACGGTGCCGAGCGCAAGGTCCTGGTGCACTTCGACCGCAACGGTTTCGCCTACACGATGGACCGTGCAACCGGCGAACTGCTTGTGGCCGAGAAGTTCGACCCGGCCGTGAACTGGGCGACCGGCGTCGACATGGACCCGGAGTCCGAGACTTACGGCCGGCCGCAGGTGGTCGCCGAGTTCTCGACCGCGCAGCAGGGCGAAGACGTCAACACCACCGGCATCTGCCCGGCGGCGCTCGGGACCAAGGATCAGCAGCCGGCGGCGTTCTCGCCCAAGACCGGCCTGTTCTACGTGCCGACCAACCACGTCTGCATGGATTACGAGCCGTTCCGCGTAAGCTACACCGCCGGTCAGCCGTATGTCGGGGCGACGCTGTCGATGTTCCCGGCGCCGGACAGCCACGGCGGCATGGGCAACTTCATCGCGTGGGACGCCGCGACCGGCGAGATAAAGTGGTCGCTGCCCGAGAAGTTCTCGGTGGGGTCGGGAGCGCTAGCGAAAGCGGGCGACGTCGTGTTCTACGGCACGCTCGAGGGCTATCTTAAGGCCGTCGACGCGGAGACGGGCGAGGAACTCTACAGCTTCAAGACGCCGTCGGGGATCATCGGCAACGTGATGACCTACACGTTCGAGGACAAGCAGTATGTCGGCATCCTGTCGGGTATCGGCGGCTGGGCGGGCATCGGCCTCGCGGCGGGGCTTACGAACCCCAACGACGGTCTCGGCGCAGTCGGCGGGTATGCGGCGCTCAGCGACTACACGGCGCTCGGCGGACAGCTGACGGTGTTCGCGCTGCCGAACTGATCCTGGTCCGGCGCCTAGGCGCCGTACGACCTTCGGATGGGGCGGTGCATCGCGCGTCGCCCCATTTCGTTACTGGTGATGTGTTCTCCGCAATTCGGAGCGAGTTCGACGGATACGGGCCTGGGGAGGACCGACATGAACAAACCACACCGAACGACCGCCATCCTGACCATAGCGGTCGTCGCTGCCGGATCGCTCGCCTGGGCCGACAGCCTGACGTCGAGCTATGACGACGGCGGCAAGTTCTTCAACGCCGAAGACGTGCCGACGTTCAACGTGACCGCGGATGGCGCGGTCGACTGGTACACGTTCTCGGGCTTTCGCCGGTATCACGCCGAATGCCACGTCTGCCACGGGCCGGACGGGCAAGGCTCGTCGTACGCGCCGGCGCTGGCCCAGTCGGCGGTCGATATGGACTATTACGATTTCGTCGACGTCGTCGTGAATGGCCGGAAGAACGGCAACAACGTCATGCCAAGCTTCGGGGACAATTCGAACGTCATGTGCTATCTCGACGACATTTACGTGTATCTGAAGGCGGTCGGTTCGGAGGCGATCCCGCGCGGCCGCCCCGCGAAGAAGGCCGACAAGCCGGACGCGTTCACCGAGGCTGAAAATGCCTGCATGGGGAGCTGAGCGGCCTATGCACGCGGTCGGGTTCGCGCTGGCCTTGGCCGCAGCGTCGGTTGCGCCGGCGGCGGCGCAGCTCAACGATCTGGTGTCGCGCTCGAACTTCCGCGTCTGTTCGGACCCGGCCAACATGCCGTTCAGCAACGAGGCGGGCGAGGGCTTCGAGAACCGCATCGCCGAGCTGTTCGCCGAAAGCTTCGGGCGAGAGTTGCAGTATACCTGGTTTCCGATGGCGCAGGGCTTCGTGCGTCGAACGCTGGTCGAGAACAATTGCGATGTGATCATCGGCTTCGCGCAGGGCGACGACCTGGTGCTCAACACGAACCATTACTATACCTCCACCCATGTACTGCTGACGCGCGCCGACGGCGAACTGGCGGATGTGACGACGTTGACCGATCCGCGGCTGAAAGGGCGCCCGATCGGGGCCATCGCGGGTGCGCCGCCGGGCAGCCATCTGGCGCGAAATGGACTGATCGAAAATGTCAACGGCTATGAGTTGATGGTCGACCGGCGGGTCCTCAGCCCCAACGACGCGATGCTGGCCGACCTGCTTGCGGGCGAGATCGACGCGGCGCTGATGTGGGGGCCGATCGGCGGACCGCTGGCCAGGGCGGCGGGCGAAAAGGTCGTGATGACGCCGTTGCTGAACGAACCTGGCCCGCCCAAGCTGTTCTATCGCATCACCATGGGCGTCCGGCAGGGCGAGGACGTCTGGAAACGCGAGCTCAATTCGAAGATCCGTGAGTTGCAGCCACAGATCGATGCGATCCTGATCGAATACGGCGTCCCGCTCGTCAACGACATGGGCACGGCGATGAAGGAGGCCGGCGAGCCATGAAACCCGGCACCGCCGTGGCGCTGGCTGCGGCGCTGCTGATCGCCGGCGGGCTCGGGGCGGCCGAGCCGGAGCCGGCCGGGTATCGGGGCGAGCCCTATCTCGCGCCGGTCGCCGCTACGCTGGCCGGGGCGCAGGTCATCGGGACCGAAGCCGCCCATGCGCTTTGGACGAGCGGGCGCGTCGGGTTCGTCGACGTCTTGCCGCGCGCGCCGCGCCCCCCCGACCTTCCCGCGGGCACGGTCTGGCGCGACGCGCCGCATGAGACGATACCAGGCGCGATCTGGCTGCCAAACACCGGCTATGCGGCGCTGGCGGACGAAACGCGCGACTATCTGCTGGTGGGGCTCGCCGCTGTGACCGGGGGCGATGCGGCGGGCCCGGTCGTGGTTTTCTGTCAACGCGACTGCTGGATGTCGTGGAACGCCGCGAAACGCGCGGTCGAGCACGGCTACCGCCGGGTTTACTGGTACCCCGACGGTGTCGACGGCTGGGGTTTCGACGGATTCCCGCTCGAGCCCGCGACGCCCTGGACGCCCTGACGTGCGGGACTATTCGGCGAAGATGTTGCGCTGGAGGATGTAGCGCGCACCGCGTATCCACGTGTCGTCGGTGTTGCCGCGGATGTCCACGGCCTGACCGGCGATCTGGCCGCCGGATTCCGCGTCGCGCACATAGATGTTGATCGCGATGATCAGGTTCGAGACTTTTTGGACCTCGGAGACCACGACATATTGCGCGCCGAGCTTGCGGGCCATGCGGATGTCGCAATCGTTGCATTTCGACGGGTTGGTCGTCCGGTCGATTTCCGCCTGCACCGGCGCGAGATCGACGAGGTCGAGGCCCTGTTCGGCGAGGCTCGCGGCGATATAGGCTTCGAGCTTTTCGACGCGGGCGGTTTCGTCCGGGCGGACGCCGTTGATCTCGCCCTCGGTCGAGGTGTCGAGAAAGGTCACGCCGAAGAACGCGGTCTCGGCGCCGTCCCACGCGGGTTGGGCGGCTGCGGGCGATGCGAGCGCGGCGGCGAGGAGAACCCGTGTCAGATTGCTGAACATGGCCGCAGGTTCGGCGATGGCCGTTGCAGGCGCAACATGTACTTAGGTCGAACAGGTGACTGTTCTGCAAATCTTATTAAGTTCTTATGCCGATTAAGAGCGCCTTGGGGCATTGACCCGTCGCGGCGGACGACGCTTTATCGGCACATATTGACGGGGAGATCCGGCTGTGCTTGCAAGGATGACCGCCTTCGCCGCGCTGGCTGCGGCCTTCGCCAACGCCGCGGCGGCGCAGCAGCCGGCGGGCGACATCGTGGCGGCGGCGGTGCTGCGGGTGGCGACGGCTGCGCCGCTGCCGATTTCGCGCCTCGACCTTCCGCCCGAGGATTTGGGGTTCGCCGGCGCCCGCCTCGCCACCGAGGACAACCAGACTACCGGCGCGTTCATTGGCCAGGAATTCACGCTGACCGAGGTGTCGGTTTCGCCGGACGGCGCCGTGGCCGCGTTGGAGGAGTTGATCGGGCAGGGCGCCTTGTTCATCGCCACGATGGCGGACGCGGACACGACGCTGGCGCTGGCCGACGCCGCGGGCGAGCGGGCGCTGATATTGAACGCGACGGCGATGGACGACCGGCTGCGCGGCGCCGATTGCCGCGCGAACGTGCTGCATCTGGCGCCGAGCCGCGCGATGCTGACGGACGCGCTGGCGCAGTTCCTGATGGTCAAGCGTTGGGACGAATGGTTGCTGATCGAGGGCTCGCACCCGGCGGACAAGGCGCTGGCGGACGCCTATCGCGCGTCGGCCGCGAAGTTCGGCGCGGAAATCGTCGAGACCCGCGTTTTCGAGGACACCGGCGGCGCTCGCCGCTCCGACAGCGGCCATGTTCAGGTGCAGGCGCAGATACCGGTCTTCACGCAGGAAGCGCCCGATTTCGACGTGATCGTCGCGGCGGACGAGACCGAGGTGTTCGCGTCGCACCTGCCGTACCATACGTGGGACGCGCGCCCGGTGACGGGTTCCGCCGGTTTGACGCCGATGACCTGGCATCCGGCGCAGGAGGCCTGGGGCGGCGCCCAGCTTCAGACGCGGTTCGAGCGGCTGGCGAACCGCCCGATGCGACCCGAGGATTACAATGTCTGGATGGCGCTGCGCGTGCTCGGCGAAGCGGCGATCCGCACGAATGCGACCGATGCCGAGACGCTGCGGGCCTACATCGAGGGCCCCGATTTCCAGCTGGCGGGCTTCAAGGGGCAGGCGCTGACCTTCCGTCCGTGGGACAACCAGTTGCGCCAGCCGATCGTGCTGGCCGCCGACAACGTCGTCGTCTCGTTCTCGCCGCAGGATCAATACGTGCATCGGTTCTCGCCGCTCGACACGCTGGGCGTCGACGGCCCGGAGACGGCGTGCGATTACGAATGAGCAGCAACCGGAGAAACCAGACATGCGCAGGCTCCTGACGACCACGGCGCTGATTGTCGCCGCAGGGCCGGCATCGGCCTACACGGTCTATGTCAGCAATGAACGCGGCAATTCGATCACCATTCTGGACAGCGAGACGCTCGAGGTCACCGATACGATCCCGGTAGGCCAGCGGCCGCGCGGCATCAACCTCAGCCCTGACGGCAGGTGGCTCTATATCCTCGCATCCGACGACAACACCGTGCAGGTGATGGACACCGAGACGAAGACGATCAGCCACAACCTGCCGTCGGGTCCGGACCCGGAGCTGGGCGTGCTGCATCCGAGCAGCAACCCGCTCTACGTCGCGAACGAGGACGACAACCTCGTGACAGCGATCGATGTGGAGGCGCGCACGATTCTCGCGGAGATCCCCGTGGGGATCGAGCCGGAGGGAATGGGCATTAGCCCGGACGGCCGGTACGTGATCAACACCTCCGAGACGACGAACATGGCGCACTTCATCGACACGCAGACGTACCAGATCACGTCGAACATCCTGGTCGATCAGCGACCGCGCTTTGCGCAGTATTCCGAGGACGGCTCGCGGTTGTATGTTTCGGCCGAAATCGGCGGCACGGTCAGCGTCATCGATCCCAGCGTGCCGGAGATCATCCACAAGATCACGTTCGAGGTTCCCGGCATTCCGCAGGAGGCGCTCCAGCCGGTGGGCGTGCGCGTGACGAAGGACGGCTCCAAGATCTACGTGGCGCTCGGGCCGTCGAACCGCGTGGCGCTGGTCAACGGCGAGACGTACGAGGTGGAAGAATACTTCCTCGTCGGTCAGCGCGTCTGGCAACTCGCCTTCACGCCGGACGAGAAGCTGCTGTTCACGACCAACGGCATCTCCAACGACGTGTCGGTGATCGACGTGGAGAACGACGAGGTCATCGCGTCGATCCCGGTCGGCGAACAGCCGTGGGGCGTCGCCGTGTCGCCGGAGTGACGTGTTTCGAGCCCTGGGAGGACTGACATGAAAAAGACGATGACGCTGGCGGCGATGATACTAGCCGCGACGGCTGCGACCGCTCCGGCGCAGGCGGAGGGCGAGGACGACGAGGCTGTCACAGAAGCCGCCGCCGCTCCGGCGGCGGGGGGGCGGACGCTGAACCTCGGCTTCGCGGGGCTTATGGACCGCGCGAACCGCACGGATCTCGCGCCGATCAACCTGTCGGCGGGCGTGCTGAACAGCGACGGCGCGTACACGCTCCAGTCGGGCGGTTTTTACCGGATCGACATCGTCTCGGACGGGACGCAGGAGATCGCTGTGGAGGGACCTGGGTTCTTTCGCAGCGTCTGGGTCAACGAGATCGTCATCAACGATCTGGAGGTCCGGCCGCTCGGCGTTGATTCGATCGAGTTCGACGATGCGGGCACGGTGACGATGTCCTTCATCGCCATCGTGCCGGGACAGTCCGACATCCGAATCCGCGGCGCGTCAGGCGACACGCAGCGCGCGCTTTTCACGATCGAATGACGCCAGCGCTCGTCGTCGCCAGCGTCAGTCATCAGTTCGGCGGGGTCAAGGCGCTCGACGACGTCTCGCTGACGGTCGAGCGAGGGAGCTTCACCGCGCTGCTGGGCGTCAACGGGGCCGGGAAGTCGACGCTTTTCGCGCTGATCACCCGACTTTTCGACAATGTGACGGGTGAAATCCGGGTTTGCGGCAACGACGTGCGCCGGGAGTCGGGGCCGGCGCTGGCGCAACTCGGGATCGTGTTCCAGAGTCGGGCGCTCGACGCCGATCTTACGGTCGCGCAGAACCTCGCCTATCACGCGGCGCTTCACGGCATGGCGCCGGAGGCTGCGCGGGCGCGGACGACGGAGGTGCTGGCGCAGGTCGATCTGGCGGACCGTCGGGCGGCCCGCGTCGCGACGCTGTCGGGCGGGCAGGTCCGGCGCGCCGAGATCGCCCGGGCGCTGATGCACGGGCCGCGGCTGCTGCTGCTCGACGAGGCGACTGTGGGGCTCGACGTGCAATCGCGGCGCGAGGTTGTCCGGCTGGTTCGGGCGCTGGCCGCGACCGAAGGGGTGGGCGTGCTGTGGGCCACGCACCTGTTCGACGAGGTGGAGCCGTCCGATCCGGTGGTGCTGCTGCACATGGGGCGCGTGCTCGCGACCGGATCGGCCGCCGAGATCGCGGCGGGCGAGGGTCTGGCCGAGCGCTTTCTCGGGCTTACCGGCGGGGCGGGGCGGGACGCCGCGTGAGCCTCGGCGATCTTGGCTGGCGCGGAGGGCTTCACGCCTTTACCGGCATCGTCTGGCGCGAGGGACTGCGGTTCGTGCGTCAGCGCGAACGGTTCTTTTCCGCGTTGGTGCGGCCGCTGGTCTGGCTGTTCATCTTCGCGGCGGGATTTCGGGCCGTGCTCGGTCTGTCGATCACGCCGCCTTACGCGACCTATGTGCTTTATGAGGTCTACGTGACGCCGGGGCTGATGGCGATGATCCAGCTTTTCAACGGGCTGCAGTCGTCGCTGTCGATGGTTTACGACCGCGAGACGGGCGCGATGCGGACGTTGCTGGTCAGCCCGTTTCCGCGGTGGTTCCTGCTCGGCTCGAAACTGATGGCCGGGGTCGCGGTCTCGATCATCCAGGTTTACGCGTTTCTCGCGATCGCGTGGGTCTGGGGCATTCGGCCGCCGGTCGCGGGGCTGCTCTGGGTGTTGCCGGCGCTCGTGCTCTCGGGGCTGATGCTGGGCTCGATCGGCCTGTTCCTGTCTTCGGTCATCCGCCAGATGGAGAACTTCGCGGGAGTGATGAACTTCCTGATCTTCCCGATGTTCTTCGCCTCGTCGGCGCTCTATCCGCTGTGGCGACTGCGGGAGTCGAGCGTGCTGCTGCACGACATCGCCGCGGCCAATCCGTTCACCCATGCGGTCGAACTGATCCGTTTCGCGCTGTATGGACAATTCAATCCGCTCGCCTTTGTCGTCGTCCTCGGCTGCACCACGCTGTTTCTCGGAGCGGCGCTCTATGCCTATGATCCGTCCAAGGGGCTGCTCGGTCGTCGTGGCCGCGACTGACGTGGAGCTACGGCGAGCCGGTTCGCGCCGGGCGTCGATCCGCCCGGCGCGTCGGCGGGTCAGGCCACGAGTGCGGCGTCGAGGGTGATCTCGGCCTTGAGCAGTTTCGAGACCGGGCAGCCGGCCTTCGCCGCCTCGGCGGCTTTCGTGAAGGCCGCCTCGTCGGCGCCGGGGATCCGGGCGCGCAGGGTCAGGTGGACGGCGGTGATCGAGAACCCGCCATCGACGTTTTCGAGCGTGACGGCGGCGGTCGTCGCGATCTCGTCGGCGGTGAGGCCGGCTTCGCCGAGCTGGACCGACAGCGCCATCGAGAAGCACGAGGCGTGAGCGGCGCCGATCAGTTCCTCGGGGTTGGTCCCCTTCTCGTCGCCGAAGCGTTTGGAGAAGCCGTAGGGCAGTGCGTCGAGGGCGCCCGATTCGGTCGAGATCGTGCCCGCGCCCGATTTCAGGTCGCCTTTCCAGACGGCGGAGCCGGTGCGTTTCATCATTTCCTCCCTAAGGTTGTCGTTATCCGGTCTTGGCTCCCGCGGCGGGGTCGAGCGGGGTTACTGGTAGCGCCATTGCTCGGGCGCCCAGGCGTAGGCGTCGCCGGACCGCACCACATGGCCGAGCGTCGGAAACGGCAGATGCGTGGCGGTGAACAGCATTCGGTCGGTGGCCGTCATGTCGAGGAGCGCGGTCCGGGTGCTGGCGGCCAGCGCCGGATCGGTGTCGAAGACGAGGCCGGCGCCGGGATGGCCGAACTGCACCGCGGCGAGGCCGACCGCGTCGCCGGCGACGAGGATTTGCGCGTCGCCCGACGCGAGGCGGAAGCCGGCGTGGCCCGGCGTGTGGCCGGGCAGCGGCAAGGCGGTGACGCCCGGCGCCACCTCGGCCTCGCCGGCGAACGGGGCGAGGCGGTCGCCGTAGAGATCGGCGGTGCGCCGCGCCCGGGCGAAGTAGGGCTGGGCGTCGGCTGGCGCGCCCGAGGCGATGGCCTCGTCGGTCCAGAACGCAAGGTCGGTCTCGTGGACCCGGACCTCGGCGTTGGGGAAGGCGGCGGCGTCGGCGGCGACCATTCCGCCGATGTGGTCGGGGTGCATATGGGTGAGAAGGACTGTGTCCACGTCCCCGGGCGCGACGCCGAGGGCGGCGAGGCTGGATACGAGGCGGCCGGCGGTCGGGCCGAACAGATCGGCGGCGCCGGCGTCGATCAGCATCGTGCGGCCGCCGCCCTGGACCAGATGCGCGGTTATCCCCAGCCCGATCGGGGCGCCGGGGTCGAGGAATGCGCTCTCGAGTGCGGCGGCGGTTTCCTCAGGGGTGATGTTGATGATCAGCGACTGGTCGAGGCTGAAACTCCCGTCGAGGATCGCCGTCAGCGTGAGATCGCCGATCTGGCGCGGATAGGCGAGGGTGAGCGGGGTCGCGGTCGTCTCGGCGGTCTGGGCCGCCGCGGGCGCAACGATGCGCGGAAGGACGAGCACGGCTGCGCCGGCGAACAGCAGCGTGCGGCGGGTCGGGTCGATCGGCATGAAGGCGCGTCCTTTCGGAGTCGGGGGGTCAGCCCCCGGTGTGGCTCATGTGGCGCGACACCTGACCTGCGACGGTCTGGCGGGAATAGTCGAAATCATGGCCGCGGGGTTTTCGCAGGATTGCGGCGCGGATGGCGGCGGTCAGCGGGGCGTCGTCGGCCTCGTGAGCGCGCAGCGGGGCGCGCAGGTCGGCGTCGTCTTCCTGACCGAGGCACATGTAGAGCTGTCCGGTGCAGGTCAGTCGGACGCGGTTGCAGCTTTCGCAGAAGTTGTGGGTGAGGGGCGTGATGAAGCCGATGCGGCCGCCTGTTTCCGCCACGCGGACGTAGCGGGCGGGGCCGCCGGACCGTTCGGTCGTGTCGGCCAGCGTCCAGCGGGTTTCGAGATCGGCGCGGAGATCGCTGAGCGAATAGTACTGGTCGAGGCGGTCCTCGTTGCCGAGATCGCCCATCGGCATGACCTCGATGAACGTCAGGTCGTGGCCGCGCGTCCCGCACCACGCGACCAGGTCGTGGATCTCGGCGTCGTTGACGCCGCGCAGCGCCACGGCGTTGATCTTGACCTTCAGCCCGGCGTCGGTGGCGGCGTCTATGCCGTCGAGCACCTGGGCGAGGCGGCCCCAGCGGGTGATGGCGGCGAACTTCGCGGGGTCGAGCGTGTCGAGCGACACGTTGATGCGGGTGACCCCGCAAGCGGCGAGGTCAGCGGCGTGGCGGCGGAGCTGGCTGCCGTTGGTGGTCAGCGTCAGCTCGCGCAGCGCGCCGGTTTCGAGGTGGCGCGACATCGCCCGAAAGAACGTCATTATGCCTTTTCGCACCAGCGGTTCGCCGCCGGTGATTCGGAGCTTTTCGACGCCGAGTGCTATGAAGGCGGAGCACAGGCGATCGAGTTCCTCCAAGGTGAGCAACTCGGCCTTTGGGAGGAACTCCATCTGTTCGGACATGCAGTAGACGCAGCGAAAGTCGCAGCGGTCGGTGACGGACACGCGCAGATACGTGATTGCCCGCGCGAACGGGTCGATCAGGCGCGGTGCTGGCGTGTCGGGCACGGCTGGATCCCCCCGTCGTCGAGCGACAGGTAGCGTTGATCCGGGCGGGGTTCAAGGAAGTCGTGAGGTGGGGCGGCCCGTCTGATCGTCCGGCTTGCCTTGGCC
>Ga0105046_10017490_pt1 | contig 10966 bp, 6 predicted proteins | sample MAT03_FD_78385 | JGI IMG/M metagenome (GOLD analysis project Ga0105046, IMG submission 78385) | Freshwater microbial communities from Lake Fryxell liftoff mats and glacier meltwater in Antarctica - MAT-03 (megahit assembly) | ecosystem: Environmental > Aquatic > Freshwater > Ice > Liftoff...
TCCACGGAAGCCGCTTACGAAGTGGGTCCAACGGACGCCAGCTTGCGTGTGGCACTCGTTGATTACGGTGTGAAGCGCAACATCGAACGGAGCCTCATCGAACGCAGCTGTCGCGTGAAGGTGTTCCCGATGACCACCACGCTGGATGAGATCCTCGCCTGGAAACCCGATGGCATCATGCTGAGCAATGGACCCGGTGATCCCGGTGCGATGCCGGCCAGCGTGGAGCAGGTGAAAGCCATCGCTGCCAGTGAACTACCGGTGTTCGGGATCTGCCTGGGGCATCAGTTGCTCGCGGAGAGCATGGGCATGGCCACCGAGAAGATGCACCACGGCCACCGCGGCATCAACCACCCGATCAAGGACCTGACCACCGGCCGTGATGAGGTGACCTCGCAGAACCACGGGTTCGTGGTGAAACGCAGTGATGCCGAAGCGAACGCAGCGGTGGAGATCACGCATGTGCACTTGAACGATGGCAGCATCGCGGGTATCCGGTTGAAGGACCGTCCGGTGTTCAGCGTGCAATACCATCCCGAAGCCGGCCCCGGACCGTACGACAGCCGTTACCTGTTCGATCGCTTCGTGGAGAACATGAGAACCCATAAGCGCTCCAGCGGCGCTTTGCCGCAGGACGCATAACCCGTTCCCATCCGATGAGCCTGATCGCCAAGATCCAAGCACGAGAGATCCTCGATTCGCGCGGCAACCCCACCATCGAAGTGGATGTGTGGACCGAGAGCGGCCACATGGGCCGGGCTGCGGTGCCGAGCGGTGCGAGCACCGGTGCGCACGAGGCGGCCGAACTCCGGGATGGTGACATGAAGCGCTACCTGGGCAAGGGTGTGCGCAAGGCCGTGGAGCATGTGAACGAAACGCTCAACACGGAACTGCACGGTGCCTCGGTGATCGAGCAGACCATGATAGACCGGGCCTTGATCGGACTGGATGGCACGGCGAACAAGAAGAACCTGGGCGCGAACGCGATCCTCGGTGTGAGCCTGGCCGTGGCGAAAGCCGCTGCGAGTGAAGCGGGCATTCCGTTCTATCGTTACGTAGGCGGGGTGAACGCCAGCCTGTTGCCGGTGCCGTTAATGAACATCCTGAACGGTGGCGCTCACGCGGATAACAGTGTGGACGTGCAGGAGTTCATGATCATGCCGGTGGGTGCGAAGCGTTTCGCGGAAGGGCTGCGCATGGGCACTGAGGTCTTCCACCACCTGAAGGCCGTGCTGAAGGCGAAAGGGTTGAGCACCAACGTAGGCGATGAAGGTGGCTTCGCACCGGATCTCAAGAGCAACGAGGATGCGCTGAAGTTGGTGATGCAAGCCATCGAGAAGGCGGGCTACAAGCCCGGCGAGGACATCGTGCTCGCCCTGGATTGTGCCAGCACCGAATTCTATGACGCGAAAAAGAAGCGCTACACGCTCGAGAGCACCGGCGACAGCCTGACGAGCGAAGAGATGGTGGCGATGTGGGCCGACTGGGCCAAGCGTTATCCCATCGTGAGCATTGAGGACGGCATGGCCGAGGATGATTGGGACGGCTGGAAGAAGCTCACGGAAAAAGTCGGTAAGAAGGTCCAACTCGTGGGTGACGACCTCTTCGTGACCAACACCGAGCGGCTCAGCGAGGGCATCACGAAGGGGATCGCCAACAGCATCCTGGTCAAGGTGAACCAGATCGGTACGCTCACCGAAACGATCGAGGCTGTGGAAATGGCCCACAAAGCCGGCTATACGAGCATCATGAGCCACCGCAGTGGTGAGACCGAGGACAGCACCATCGCCGACCTCGCGGTCGCGCTGAACTGTGGCATGATCAAGACCGGCAGCGCGAGCCGCAGCGACCGCGTGGCCAAGTACAACCAGTTGCTGCGCATCGAGGAGCAGCTAGGCGCCGCCGCGCGGTATCCCGGTCGCAGCCTACGTTACGCCGGCTGAGGTTCCTCCCGCTGTTGTAACCTTCGGTCTATTCCGCCCCAATGGAGGGCGCGCTCCGGTACATTCGGTGCGCTGAGATGAAGCGCGCTTTCTACCGCATCCTCCATCGCCTGCTTCGGATAGGGTCCAGCGACCTGGACACGGATGAGATACGCCTGAGCAAGTACGTGATCGTCGCCGGGTTCACCGCTGCGGCGCTGATGAACTTCTTCTTTACCGGACCCATCTACGTGTTCTTCGGCGAAGTGCCCGCTGGCCTCAACTACATGATCCATCCCGTGCTTACCCTGGTGAACATCGCGTGGTTCGCGCGGCATCACGATCATCGCAAGCTCGATGCGGTGATGGCCACGCTCACGGTGTTGAGCAACACCCTTACCGTGGTCTTCCTTGGCGACTTCATCAACAGTGGTGCGGCGGCGCTCTGGGGCGTGTGCTATCCCATGATCGGCATGCTCATCTTCTACGGTGTCCGGCGCTCCTTCCTGTGGTCGATACCGGTGATGTGTAACATCGCCTTGAGCGTCTTTTTCGGCTATGAACTGCGGGCGGACATCAACGTGCCGGATCCGGTGAAGCACGCCATCCTGCTCACCAACCTGATCACCATCTGTGGTATCATCGCCGGCGCACTGGCCTATTTCGTGGATCAACGCAACATGGCGTTCGCGCTTCTGCGCGAGGAACAAGGCCGCAGTGAAGACCTGCTGCGCAACATCCTGCCGGTCGAGATCGCCGCGCAACTCAAGCTCGATCGGCGCACCATTGCCGAACGCTACGAGCAGGCCAGCGTGCTCTTCGCGGACATCGCCGACTTCACACCGCTCTCCTCGTCGTTGGCACCGGAGGAACTCGTGGAAATGCTCAACAAGATCTTCTCCCACTTCGACGATCTGGCCGACCACTTCGGATTGGAGAAGATCAAGACCATCGGTGACTGCTACATGGTCGCGAGCGGGGTTCCGAAGCGACGTGCGGACCATGCGCAGGTGATGGCACGGATGGCCCTGGAGATCCAACGTTACATGGAGGACTTCGAGTTCAAGGGCAAGCCGATCCGGTTGCGGATCGGCATCAACAGCGGACCTCTGGTCGCTGGCGTTATCGGCAAGAAAAAATTCATCTACGACCTTTGGGGCGATGCGGTGAACACCGCGAGCCGCATGGAAAGCCATGGCCAGGCCGGCACTATCCAGATCACGCAGGACACCTTCGACCTGATCAAGGACACCTTCGACTGCACACCCCAGGGACAGGTCAACGTGAAGGGCAAGGGGTCCATGGATGTCTTCCGTTTGACCGGTGAGACGGCGTTGCGCGTAACCGGAACTACTGGCTTAGTGTGATGTACTGATCGAGCAGGATCTGCTCCAGCGCCTGCCCGTCGCGCAGTTGGTTACGGTCGCTGTCCACCGATGCTGCGCTGTCACGTCGTTGCAACAGCAGGCCGGAAAGGTTGTCGTACACCTGCGTCTGCCTCGCATCAGCAATGCCGAAGCCATCATCGAAGGTCCAGAAGGCGAAGTGGGGTGCATCCGCCTGGAAGAGGTCTTTGCTCCAGACATAGCGCGGATGGTCCAGTTCAAGTTGGCCGAGCAACGTCGCGGTGAGATCCACATGGGAACCGAAGGTGGCATCGCGCGTACCGCGCAGCTCGGGTTTCAATGCGCCCCCGAGCAACAGGAACGGGATGCGATGCCGTTCGGCTGAGAAGTTGCCCCGGCTCTGCGGGAGGAAGTGGCCGTGGTCGGCGACGATGATGAAGAGCGTTCGCTGGTACCAAGGCTGCGTCTTGCACGCATGTACGAAATCGGCCAGGGTGCGATCGGTGTAGTGAACACTGTTGCGGTACATCTGCGGTTGATCTTTTCCGGGGAAGCCCTCGTCCACCAGCGCGTCGAACGGCTCATGACTGGTGCTGGTCATCACCGTGTGGAAGAACGGTTCCGTAGCTCCGTGCGCATCGCGCAGGTGAAAGGCGAAGAGTTCCTCATCGTAAGCACCCCAGCGTGTGCGCTGCTTGATGGGGAAGGAGTGCTCATCGTACACGACGTCGAAGCCCATGGCCTCCAAGTAGGAACGCGTGTTGGCGAACACGGCATCACCGGCGTAGTAATAGGCGGAACGATAGCCTGCGGAATCCAGCAGGTTCACCACGCTGGGCAAGCGATCGAACTTGCCGTACTGGCGGATGATCGTGGTCTTGGGTTGCGATGGGAAGCCGCTGATGAGCGCGCACAACCCCTGCTCCGTGCGGAAGCCCGTGGAGAAGAAGTTCGTGAAGAGCAACCCTTCCGTCGCCAGGCGATCGAACCCCGGAGTAACCCCGCTATCGCCATCCAAAACACCGACCACATCCGCGGTCCAGCTTTCCAGCACGATCATCACCACGTTCGGTCGCGCGGTGTTGAGGATCGCGCGACGCGGGCCATCGCCGGGCGTGTGCTTTTCCGCGAAGCGCGCACCGGCTTCCTCTCGGGTCATGAACGCGTAAGGGTTCTTGTCGAACTCAGGTGGTTCGGCGAGCAGCACGATCATGTTCCAGGTTCCGTTGAGCGCGCCGAGGTTCAGGACAGGATGTACCGTATGGTACGACCAGCTGCGGTTGATCGGGTCGTCCTGGGGGCCACCGCGCATGCCGATGAGCAGCAGGCAAGGCACGAGCAGGGGAACAAGGATCTGCTGCCAAAGGGATCGGGTGATCAACGATCGGCGATGATCGATCCGCGAGAGAACGAAGAAGCCCAACGCGCATTGGGCGAGCATCACCACAAGGAGTTGCGCTATCGGCTCCCCTGTCGCGGCACCCATCGCTTCCTCCGGATAGACCAGGTAGGAGAGGGCCTTGTGGTTGATCTTGGTGCCCCACGCATGGAAGAACCCGATGTCGCACACATTGATGAAGGCGGTGAGCACCACGCTGATGCCGAGGAAGGTGATGATCACCTGTTGGAGCCAGCGCACTTCGCGGAAAAGGAGCGGCACGCACAACAAGGTCACCGGCAGGGTGAGGTAGCACGCCGCGGCCAGGTCCATGGGCAACGCGCGCTGGAAGCTGTAACGGACCGCTGCGGATCCGATCCCCTTCAATGCCCCCGGATGGAAGAACAGGAAGCACGCCTGCTGCAGCAGGAAGAAGCCCACCCAGAACAGGACGAGCACCAGTAAGTAACGGAGGAACGCACGCATGCCGTTTTGAAGCGGCGTAAACATAGCGTTAAGCGAACGTCGCCTTCCGTGCTGGTCAGCGAGCGATCACCAACTTTCCGATCACGCGGTAAGTGCCCTGTTCCGCAGCAAAGCGAATGGTACAAGGGCCAGCGGCGATGCCGGAGAGATCCACGCGTTGTGACGATCCCGTCAAGGGTTCCTCGCGGACAATGCGGCCGGCACTGTCCAGCACCTGCATCGTGCCAGTGGCTTCTCCGGCACCCAGCCATCGCACGACCACATGGTCCTGTGCGGGGTTCGGCACAATTGCCCATTGCGCCGTGCCCGCGTTGTCCTCGTGCACACCCACCGCGCTCTTGCGCCATGCGAGCGTGTACTCGCCCACCTGTAGGCTGTCGATCGTGATCCGGCCGAAACCATCGGTATGGCTGCCTGTGCTTTGCACGGTACTGCTCACCTCGCGCCAGCTGGCATCGCCGGCAACGCGGTACAGGACCACGAGGCTGTCCTCGTTGTAGGTGAAGGCGAGCGTATCACCCATGAGCAGCGGATCGAGATTGCCGGTGGGTGTATCGCGACCATCGAACGTGAGGCGGCCCGTGCAGCCCGGCGGCAGTTGCTGGGCGGAGATCCTCCAGTAGCGGTCCGGGGAGATGATCCAACGCCACGGTTCGTCCACCATGTCCTGGTCCGGTGCCACCCAGTACTGTTCCATGCGGACCACACAAGGTTCAGGCACCGAAGTGGAAACGATCTCGAAGTTGGCGTACGTGGAGATCCAAGTGCCCGGCGCGGTGATGGTATCGGTCTGCCCCGTCACAGCAAGGCTCAGCGCGTCGCCATCGTTCAGCCAGACCAGATCCGGCTCGAAAGGGCATGGTATGGTGACGGTCGTGAGCGCATCACCGAGCACCAGTGTATCGCGAAGAACGTTCGCGGGATCCTGGCCGATGATCGTGACGGTTACCGGCACGTTGTGGTAGTAGTTCGCAGGGCCGCGCATCTTCTGCTGGATCGCCAGTTGCACATCCCAATTGGGTCCGTTCGGCACGGTGGACTGAGACTTGATCTCGAACGCCGACCAACCGGATTGGAAGATCCAATCATCGAAGAAGTCCGTCATATCTACTCCGGTGGCGAGGGTCAAATGGTCGCGCAACTGTGTGCTGTTCACCGGTTGGAAGGCATACACATCGAGGAAGCTCGTGAGGCCTTGCCGGAAGAGATCGTCACCCAGATAGCTGCGGAGTGAGTGCAACACGTCAGCGCCCTTGTTGTAGCTGTGTTCGCCATAGGTCCACTCCCCCGGTACCTCGGACAACGCCCACCATCCCTGATCGAGCAGGTGCGCCTTGTGTACCATGGCGCGGTGGTTGGTGCGTATTTCCTGCATGTAGCGCGTTCGCCCGTAGACGCTCTCCAGAAAGAGGAAGCTCAGGTATTCCGCGAAGCCTTCGTTGATGTACATCTCCTCCGGCCGCTCGCAGGTCACAAGGTCACCGAACCATTGGTGCGCGAGTTCATGCGCCATGGTGGCCTCGTAGGTCAGGTCGCCTTCGGCGATGAAATCCGGATAGTGGATGCTCGTGCTGTGTTCCATCGCTCCGGCCGGTGTGAGCACATAGCCGACCTTGTTCCATTTGTAAGCTCCGAACCAGTTCTCGAAATGGGCGAAGGCCTCGGGCAGATGGAGGAACGAATTCTTCATACCGGTGGTATCGGCCGGCCGTGCCACGAGTGCCACCGGAATGTCGTTCCCGGCGATGCTGGGAAAGGTGTCGCGCACCACCGTGTACGTCGACGCTGCAACAGAGGCCAGATAGGCGGGGATGGTCTCATTGATCCGCCAGTGTCGAACCAACGTATCGCCGCCCAGTTGGGTCTCGCCGAGAAGTTCGCCATTGCACCATGCTTTCTTCCCCCCGGCGGTCTTCACCAGGAACTCATAGCTGTTGCGTTCGGAGAAATTGTCGGCGCACGGGAACCACGCACGACCGTACGAGTGCGGGATGCTCTGGAACGCAACGCCCAGGTTGTAGATGACGCTCCCCGCCGTATAGAACCCGCCGAAACCACTGGGATCCTGGGCGGGATCGCCGCGGTAATGAACCGTGAGAACCACGGTATCCTGCGTACCGAGCGGTGGGTCGAGCGTGATGTCCAATAACTCGCCGACCTGGCTGAAGACCATCTGGCCGAGGTCATCGGTAACCGAATCCACGGTGAGCGCCAGCAGATCGAGCGGGAAGTGGTCAAGTCCATCCGTGCGCGGCACTGCGGTGATCGCGCAGTGCCCGGCGATCACATTGCCCAAGGTGAGGTCCAGGGTGATCCGCTGGTGCAGGATGTCCAAAGGCCACAGCGCGGTTCCACCGCCTTTGGCCAGTGCTCCGTGAGAACCATGCTTGCCGACCTGGCAGATGTTCTGGGCCTTCGCCGCTGTGGGAACTAAGAGCAGCAGGGCGGCCAGCCATGACCAGTACTGGCCGCCTGTGGGAACAATGGTGAAGGACATGTCCCAAAAGTAGGTGGCCCGGTAGTGGAATTTCTGTGACACAAGCCGGGGCGTGATCCCTAACTTTGATCAACGCGGTTGGGATCCCACCGCGCCCCAGCATGAAGCCAAGCACCGAGCTGTTCGACCTGATCAAGTCACTCACCAAGTCCGAGAAGCGGTTCTTCAAGCTGCACTCCGCCTTGCAATCCGGCGACAAGAACTACCTCCGGATCTTTGACGCCATCGACAAGCAGAAGGGGTACGACGAGGAGGCGCTCAAGAAGCTGTTCGCCACGGAGACCTTCATCAAACACCTGCCCTCGGAGAAGAACCACCTGTATAAACTCATCCTGAAAGCGCTCAGGGCCTACCACTCGGAGAGCTCGGTGAGCGGCATCCTGAAGCAGGAGATCAAGAACATCGAGATCCTCTACCAGAAGGCGCTCTATGTGGAGTGCAACAAGTTGCTGCACCGCGCCAAGCGGATAGCGCGGGAGAACGAGCGCTTCTACTACTGGTTCGAACTGCTGAACTGGGAGAAGATGCTGCTCGAAGAGGCGTACGAGAGCGGTGAGTTCACCAAGGACCTGGACGCGCTGATCGAAGAGGAACGGGATGTGATCGAGAAATTGCGGAACCTCGCTGCGTACCACATCCTGTACTCGAAGATCAACTATGTGTTCCGCAGCGGTGGCTATGTGCGCACGGACGAGGAGCACGCCATGGTGGAGGAGATCAGCGAGCATCCGTTGATCAAGAACAAGAACACGGCCCTATCACGCCGGGCGGCCACCATCTGTTACTACACACAAGGCTTCTGCCAGTGGGCCAAGCGCGATTGGAAGGTGAGCCTGGAGAAATTCCAGCGCGTGAAGCAGATCATCGACGACAACCCGCTGATCAAGGCCGACCTGCCCAAGCGCTACATCCGCACGCTGCATTACATCATCAATGGACAGATCGAGCTGCACGACCTCAAGAGCGCACGCGACAACGTCAAGGCGATGCGCGCGCTGCCTGGCACGCCGGGGTTCATGGGGCTCAACATCGAGAGCCAGGTCTTCGTGGCCAGTTACTTGAGCGAGTTGCGTCTATTGGACCGTGCAGGCGAACACGCCAAGGCGGTGGGTCTGGAGGAGGAGATCCTCAAAGGCATCGAGCAGATGGGCAACCGGCTGCACAAGGAGCACGAGCTGGAGTTCTACTTCGCCCTGGCCTGCGCCCATTTCGGTGCGGGACAGATGAACAAGGCGCTCTTCTGGCTCAACAAGTTGCTGAACGACAATGAACCGACCCTGCGGCAGGACATCTTCACCTACGCGCGCCTCTTCAACCTCGTGCTGCACTACGAGCTGGGCAACTTCGACCTGCTGGAGTACATCGTGCGCAGCACGCAGCGCTTCCTCAGCAAACGCCATCGAGCCAACCAGGTGGAGATCATCCTGATCGAGCACATCAAGAAGATGGCCCGGTCCACGGACCCGGCCGTGAAGCGCGAACTCTTCCGCTCCATGCACCAGCAGTTCACCCCGCTGCTGAAGGACGTGAACGAGAGCATGGTGCTGAAGTACTTCGACGTGAAGAGCTGGGTGGAGAGCCACGTCGAAGGCGTACCCTTCAGCGAGATCGTGCGCAGGACCGGGGAACCGGCGAAGGTGAAGTAGAGCTACTCCACCATAACCTTGCCTCCGGCCAGCCAACGCGCTGCATCGCAGATATGCAGGTAGTACGCGCCAGAAGGAAGCGCGCCGACGTTCTCGTTCAACCGCAGTTCATCTCCGTCGCGTGCCATAAGCCATGCGGCCACCTGGCGGCCTTGCGCATCCAGCAGCACCGCGCGTACGGCACCGGACACTTCGCTGCCCGGTGGCAGGGACAGCACGGCGCTGAGCACATCATGCACCGGATTGGGCGCTATGCGTAGCAGCTCGTTCAGGTCCATTAAGTACTCGCGCACCCCCACGTTCTGGCAGCCCGGCACCACGCAACCCAGGCTGTCGGTCTTCACCACCCAGATGATCTGGCTGGTCTGGAATTGCGGATCCAGTGGCTCATAGCGGTAGGCCGTGCCTGTGGCCACGAAGCCACCATCGCTGGTTGGTTGCACGTCGTACAGCAGATGGAAATCATGCGTGAACGAATAGGTGCGCGACCAAAGACTGTCTCCCGTTGGGGAGAATTTGGCCAACACGCCATTCAGGTTGGAAGTACCGCTGCCGATGAACGAGCCATCGGGCAGGATCTCGATGTCATAAGTGCTCGTCACGATGTTGAGGTGAGAGCGCTTCTGCCAGACGATGCTACCGGCCGCATTCCACTTGGTCAGCATCATCTGCTGCCAATCGTTCGGCCATTCATCCTCGCGATACTCGCTCCAAGTGATGATCCCACCATCCGAGGCTACTCGCACTGCGCCGTTCACCGCAGAGGCGCGGCCGCCGTAATTGCGCCGCCAGAGCTGGTTGCCATCAGCATCGGTGCGAATGAGGAAACTCTTGTTCACGCTGCCGGGTGGGGTGCCATAGCCCGTTAGCAGAAAGCCGCCGTCGGTGTGTTCCGCAACGCCTAAGCCTACAGGACCTTCGTCAGAATCTCCATATCGCTCGGTCCACAATGTGTCACCACTCATGCTTGCCCTCACGAGAAGGATGCGTGTTGGCAGATTGATTGGATCAAGTCCACCTGTGAACACAAGACCGCCGTCCGAAAGGCTGCGGACTTGACGTATGATATGCACTATCGAATCACTCGGAGGGAACGACATGAGGAACTGCCGATTAAGTGTATCTCCATTCGTGTTGAATCGATATAGCCAAGTTTCACCAGGATATCCGTACCCCTCAGCCACGATTGCGTAGAACGTTCCATCCGTGTGGGACGCAATAGCATCAATGTACCCAATATCGAAATCCCGGTTCTCTCCAACCCGATGCTCTTGCTCGGCTTGGAGTTCGCCGAGAAAATTTAGTCTACGTACATATATATGAGTCCGATTCGAAAACTGCTGTGAGTATTGATCACAGAATAAGAGGTATCCACTCGGAACCTCTCTCACAGCGAATGCCGCTCCATTCTTGCCTGCCTGTAGGTCATCGAAGTGAACTATGAAGCCGCTTTGGCCGGGAGCTATCGTGCTCCCGGCCATTGCAGCGATCACTATGAGGCGCCAAATGCTCATCGCATCACCGTGAACTTGGCATTGACAACGTTGAACCCATCCAGCATGAGACGTGCGGAACACCTCGCACACGATCAAAATTGCCTGTTATGATCATGCGACCGTCCGACATGGGCAATACGTCTAGCACAGAGGGAAACTCCCATGGTGTACCAGCATCCGCAGTGCTTATTGAGA
>Ga0105046_10017491_pt1 | contig 10966 bp, 9 predicted proteins | sample MAT03_FD_78385 | JGI IMG/M metagenome (GOLD analysis project Ga0105046, IMG submission 78385) | Freshwater microbial communities from Lake Fryxell liftoff mats and glacier meltwater in Antarctica - MAT-03 (megahit assembly) | ecosystem: Environmental > Aquatic > Freshwater > Ice > Liftoff...
AGAGTATCCAACGTAGGGGGTACGTTGGATCGATGGGCAGGGGCACGTTTTTACAGCCCCCTGCGCTTATTTTCCGTCTTATTTCTTCCCATTCAAAAAACCTGCCCCTGAGAAGGGGCCGGGGGTGAGGGGTTGCGACCAAACAATAAGTACATAACACGCCCTAACTCTCTCGATGTGCACAATTTACAAAAAATCTGAATTTATGAATAAAAGGTGGCACGACGTTTGTATAAATTTTCCTCACGAATCGTTTCATACCACCAAATCAATCAGAACTCGTGGCATCGTTGTATCCTCTTTACAAAACTCTCCGCTAAAATGCTAGTGAGATACACTGTAGGCGCATGCCCTTTGCACTGCCAAACTCAAGCGAGATGATTGATGAAACTCGATACGAATCGACACTATCAGCCTATGACCAAACAGGAAGTGCTGGCCCTCGCCAGCCAGGAAAAAGTAAAGTTCATCACCTTATGGTTCACCGACATTACGGGCATCGTCAAAAATGCGATTTTGCCTGCCAGTGAACTGGAAAATGTCATCGAGAACGGCCTGCACTTCGATGGCTCATCGCTGGAAGGCAGCACCCGCGTGGCGGAGAGCGATATGGTACTCGTCCCCGATTTGCGGACGTTTACCATCATCCCCTGGACAACCGGTGACGAACGCACCGCCCGCCTGATTTGCTCCGTCTTCAACGCGCATGGCGACTCCTTCATTGGCGATCCGCGCAATGTGCTGATTCGGGCGCTCAAAGAAGCTGAAGAGATGGGCTATACATTCAAAACGGGAACGGAGCTTGAATTCTATCTCTTTCCGATGGATGCCCAGGGCCGCCCGATTTTGAGCACCAACCAGGATCATGCGGGCTACTTCGATAATCCCGACGAAGCCTCGCAGCGTGTGCGCCGCAAGATGCTCAATGCGCTGCAAGATCTGGGTGTGCGCGTCGATTCGACTCACTCTGAGATTGGCTTTGGACAACATGAGGTTGGATTTCAATACAATCACGCACTGGTATCCGCCGATCACGTCCTGACCTCCCGTGTCGCCATCAAGACCGTCGCACAGATGAACAATCTCTATGCCACGTTTATGCCACGTCCGGTGGCGGATCGTCCCGGCTCAGGCATGCACACGCATCAAAGCCTGCATGATGCCCAGACAGGCACAAATCTATTCATGGATGTCGATCATGAATACGGTCTTTCGGAGATGGCACGTTATTTCCTGGCGGGCCAGCTTCATCATGCGCGGGCCATGTGCGCTATTCTTGCCCCGCTGATCAATTCTTATAAGCGCCTGGGGACGAGTTTTGAAGCCCCGATGCATATCACCTGGGCCCATATCAATCGCGGAGCGCTGATTCGCGTGCCAAGCACCAAACTCGGCAAAGAATCGCACACACGGTTGGAGCTGCGCTGCCCCGACCCTGCTGCGAACCCCTATCTGGCAGCGACGGTGATGCTGCTGGCGGGCCTGGATGGGATTCGCCATCGTATGCCCCTGTCTGAGCCGCTGGAAGAAACGCTGCTCACTGTGCATCGCAGTCGGATGCGCGGCGTGGGTGTGCTGCCTGCCTCCCTCGCGGAAGCGCTGGAAGCCCTCAAGACAGACGATGTGATGATGAATGCGCTTGGCCCGGTGATCGCTGAACGCTACATTGCGGCCCGTGAGCAGGAGATCGATCATTATGATCGGCAGGTGACACAGTGGGAGCTGGATTATTATCTAACCCGCTATTAAGAAGATGACACTGTCACGGCATAGTCAATTGAGCAGCATGCAATAACGTGTTGATACGCATAAAATCATAGATGTGTAGGGGCGACTCGCTGGGTCGCCCTTGATCTTCAATCGATTGTGTCCTGAGATCAATCCACTTATTTTAACGTTACCTCACCGTCAATTTATGCAGACGCCGCAATGTCGTTTCGGCATCAGCAGGCATCACCACCAGCGACACACTGCACCTCGCAGGCCCTTGTGCGATTGCCAGCAGGCGAATCCCGTCCAATGGTGCGAAAATCTGTCCCATCAGACTCGGTGTTTGATCGATTTTGTCTCCGATGGCGGTGACAATGCTCACAGGCTGAACCGTCCAGGGCGTCACATCGCGATACTCGGCCAGTCGAGCCCGCAGCACTGTCATAACAGTATCCACAGCCTCAAAACCAGCGCTCGTGGGCACAACAAAGCACAAAAAGCTTTGCGCCGACGATTGCGCTGCCAGCATCACATCAGCCCGCACGCCAATACTGAGCAACGCCTGATCCACCAGCGCGATAACATCATTGGTGGCCCCGCTGCGTTCTGCCGTCAGCGCAATGCCCTGGATGCTCGTCACCGCTTTGATACGCGGTGGCAAATCCTGATTCATACGATGAACACGCGTGCCTGATACCTGCGGCTTATAAACATTCTTCACACGCAGCGGAATATCGCGATCTTTCAGCGGCTGAACCATGCGCGAATGCAAAATGCGAGCGCCAAAATACGCCAGCTCTGCCACCTCATTGTAGGAAAGCTCTTCGATGACGTGGGCACTGTCGATTTCGCGCGGATCGGCGGACATCATGCCATCAACATCCGACCAGATCCACAATTCATTCGCATTCAGGCACACACTGAGAATTGAGGCGGTGTAATCGCTGCCTCCGCGCCCGATGGTCGTTGTTTTGCCTTTGGGCGTCGATCCAATATAGCCTGTAACAACGGGAATAATGTCACGTTCCAGCATGGGGACCAGATGCAGCAGCACCCGTTCGCGCGTGAGGGCAAGATTGGGCGTGGCATTACCATGTACCTCATCCGTGATGATAATGTCTGTGCCATCTACCGCCGCACTGCGCAGTTGATTCTGACGCAGGAGGCCCGCAATGATACGTGCGGCCAATCGCTCCCCCACCGCCGCCACTGTGTCGCTCAAATCTGGCGGCAGAGTCTCGCGTGTTACACTGCCAATCGATTGACAGGTGTCAAGCATTTCAAACAACAGGCGATCAATATCCGCCAGCAGGGTCGCACGCTCCTGACCACCAAACGGCAGCACATCCACGAGGGAGAGATGGCGAGTGCGCAGGTTGGCTGCAATGCGCCGATAGCCGCGCTGATTGTTGATCTGCGCCAGATGCGCCGCTTCAAGCAGCATATCGGTCACGCCGTCTAGCGCCGAGACGATGAGAACGAGCTTGTCATGCTGTCGATGTTCGTGCAGCACAATGCTAATAACTTGCGTGAGGGCCGTTGATGTACCAACGGACGATCCGCCGAATTTCATCGTCAGTGTTGCCATAAGTCCTGTCTCGGTGATGATACGGTATACAGACGCGGGCAGCGGGTCGTCCAACCCTTAAATCAATACGCCCTTAATATACTTGTGTTACAGGGTGAGAGCAACACTAAAGCACGACCTTCTGTACTTGTACTAAGGTGTTGCGATCTCTCTAGATGGTGTGTCATATCAGTCATTGAACTTATAATACCATCATACAATAGCCATCTCGCAACATATCTTAATTATAGGGAATACTATCAACGCACCTCGTTTTAACACACCTTAAATTATGAGCTTACATTGTCAACAGGGCGTTTTTCCATTACAGTTGAGTCGATCATCCGATACACTCCTTGAAGAGTGTTATTGCAGGTAAGCCCACTATGACTAACATGCCCGCCATGCGGGAACAAACCCCTGCGGCCACCCGCCGCGTAATCGGGGTGCGCTTTATGAAAGTCGGCAAACTCTATCATTATGACTTTGCCGAGTTCCCGGACATCAAGCCGGGAGAATACGTCATCGTGCAAACGGTGCGTGGACGTCAGTTAGGCCAGATCATGGGCTTTGCGCCCTATCAAAACGGCCAGACCTACCCCAGCATCATGCGCCCCGCCTCAGCTCGCGATCTGACACTGCGTCAGGAATGGGAGAGTCATCAGCCCGCAGCCCTCGATCTTTGCATCGAGATGGCGCGGAACGTCCCGGCCCTGCGTCATGTGCGCTTCATCGCCGCCAATTACAATTACGATGGCTCGCTTATCACCTTCTATTGCAGTTCCGACGACAAGGTCGATACGCATCGTTTTCGCAATCTGCTCCAACGCGAATTTCAAAACACGCAGGTCGAGATTCGGCAGATTGGCCCGCGTGATGTTGCCAAAATGCTCGGCGGCTCAGGGGCGTGCGGCATCGAGCGCTGTTGCAGCACCTTCCTGACCGATTTTAGCCCGGTCTCGATCAAGATGGCGAAGGCCCAGGGCATCTCACTCAATCCTGCCGAAATTACAGGCATGTGCGGGCGTTTGCGTTGCTGTCTCGTGTACGAATATGAGCAGTATGTTGAAGCCCGCAAAGAGCTGCCCAAGCGCAATAAGCGCGTCGGCACGCCATTTGGTGAGGGCAAAGTGCAGGATGTCTTCCCCATGACCGCGATGGTCAGCGTCTGGATCGAAGGCACAGGTTTGAAGACAGTGAAGCATGAGGATATTGTGCCCCTGGACGAACTCAAGGCCCTGGCGAAAGCAGCCAAAGAGCCCTGCTCTAAGCATGGCGATGGCGCGTGCGACTGTGGCAAGCCCAAAGGCGAACGTCGCTCCGATCAAGTTGAGGCTTCTGATGGCGAAGACTCGGACGACGACGAGTAAAATCTCGTAACACCAGAGCATCAATCTTTGTAGGGGCACGATAAGGCATGTAGACTTGCCGATCATGCCCCTACATTGCATTTAAGGAGATGATGTGACATGACTCAGGAGGCACCGCCCCGCCGCGTAATGGCTGTCTTCGCCCACCCCGATGATGCCCCGTTTATCGTCGGCGGTACATTGGCGCTGTGGGCCAACCAGGGCGATACCATCACGCTCGTGGTGGCAACCAGCGGCGACAAAGGCAGCAATGATCCCAACATCACCCCCAATGAATTGACAATCCTGCGCGAAGAAGAAGAACGCTGTGCCGCCGCTGTCCTGGGAATCTCGGAGGTAATCTTTTTGCGCTATAAAGATGGCGAACTCACGCCTTCTTTGCAATTACGCGGCGAGATTACGCGCCTCATCCGCCTGAAAAAACCCGATGTGATCGTGACCTTTGATCCAACAGTGTTCTGGACGAGCACCATGTCGCTCAATCACCCCGATCATCGCGCAATTGGGGTCGCCACATTGGAAGCGGTCTACCCGACAGCCCGTGATCGCCTCAATTTTCCGGAGCATCTGGCAGTGGAAGGGCTTGAAACGCACAAAGCCCGCACGATTTATATTGCGGCCACAAATGACCCCACCCATGTTATCGACATTACCAGCACAATGGATCAAAAAATTGCCGCCCTGCACGAACACAAGAGCCAGATCCCCGATGTCGCCGCAATGGAGCTGCGCATCCGTGACCGAGCGCTTGATTCGAGAGCCGCACCAGATCAACCGCGTTATATTGAGCAGTTCCGCGTGATACAATTGTGGCGCTGATCAGCCCCAAGGGAATCAAATTATGGATACATCTGTCTTTAGAACAGAAGCAGACGCGATGTACGATGAACTCGTGCGGATACGCCGCGATTTTCATCAACATCCCGAACTGGCATTTCAAGAAATTCGTACCGCCTCGATTGTCGCGCAGCAGTTGAGCGATCTGGGCATGGAAGTCCAGACCGGTGTCGGGAAAACGGGTGTTGTAGCGATCCTCGAAGGCGCACACGATGGTCCGACAGTCCTCGTGCGGGCCGATATGGATGCCCTCCCCATCACCGAAGCCAACAAGATCGATTATATTTCCGGCACGTCCGGCAAAATGCACGCCTGCGGTCATGATGGGCATACAGCGATTGCGCTCGGCGTGGCGAAAATATTCGCCCAACAGCGCGACAATATTGCAGGCCGCATCAAATTTGTCTTCCAGCCTGCCGAAGAAATCGCCCAGGGCGCAGAAGCAATGGTCGCGGATGGCGTGCTGCGTGACCCCGTGCCGGATGTGACACTCGGTCTGCATCTGTGGAATACGCTGCCGGTGGGCAAAATTGGCGTGGCGGATGGCCCGGTCATGGCGGGCGCATCAGATTTCACCATTCACATCACGGGCAAGGGCGGGCATGGGGCCTCGCCGCATCAGACCATTGATCCCGTCTTGTGTGCCGCGCATATTGTCACAGCGCTGCAAAGCATTGTCAGCCGCAATGTCGATCCACTGGATACCGCCGTTGTGTCCGTCACTCAGATTCACACGGGCACGACGCACAACGTCATTCCCTCTGAAGCGATGCTTAATGGCACGATTCGCACCTTTCGCGAAGAAACACGCCAGATGATTGATAAGCGCCTGCATGCTCTCGTTGAAGGCATTGCCAACGCAATGGGCTGCACGACCACCATTCGCACAGGCGACCAGACCGAACCTGTCATCAATAACGCGGAGGTTGCAAGGCGCGTGAGAACCTCTTTCCTCAAGATGGGTATTGCCGAGGACGATTTTGTTGACGAGCGCACAATGGGCGCGGAAGATGTGGGCGTGCTCATGAAAGATATTCCCGGCATGTATTTCTTCGTCGGGTCGGGCAATACCGAGCGCGGGCTTGATTATCCACACCATCATCCACAGTTTGACTTTGATGAAGCTGTTCTGCCGCTGGCCGTGGCGCTTCTCGCCAGCGCTGTCGCCGATTATGTGATTCCGGAGCGTTAACCATGCCAACACGCGGATTGCTCACCTGGCTTGATGGCCTCGGTTGGTTGGTTCTCTCTGGGGGTGAGGCCGACACCAGCAGCCCGATTCGGGCGCAAGCACTGGCACGCGCCGCCAGCGGAGGGGCTCTGTATATCTCCCTGGCCGCCGATGAGGGCGAAGCCTTGCAGGAGGATTTAGAAGATTTAGGTGCGCCTGCGGGCTACGTCCTGGATCTGACGGAAGACCGTGAATCACTCCTCAAGCAGATCAGCGAAGTCACTCTGATCGTTGTCGAAGGTGGGGACAGCCTTGATGAAGTCTACGACGCCCTCTCAGGGGCTCCGCTGGAAGGTCTGCGCACGGCCTATGAACAGGGCACTGTTATTCTTCTCGAAGGCATGGCCGTTAATCTGCTGGGCAAATGGGCCATGACCGATGAGGGCGAGGTGCTGGATGGCATTGAGTGGGTGACAAAAGCCTTTCTCGAACCCGGCGTCACCACCGTCGAGGATTCGCCTGCTATTCAGGCCGTTTTGAACGAGCATGATGAGGCTGTGGGCGTGGCGATTGGTCTCGGTTCGGCGCTTGCACTCGGTGGTATGGGCGATTTAGAAGCCTGGGGCGATGAGGAAGTTGTGGTGGCATTAGGACGTGCCTATCAAAACCGATTGGAACACGAGCAAGACGAAGAATCAGACGAAGATTAAGTAAGGGACTCTGTTCCCTCAGATCGTTTAGGCATAAACTGGTCTGAGGGAATATATTCTCCAAATTACAAAAACAGTTGTGAGATACGTGTAATGAGTGAAGAACGCTCCGGTCTGAATTGGACTGAATTAGGCTATGAGCCTCTAGAGGATGCTTTCCGCAATCTGACCGCAGAGAATGCCGATGTACGGGCGGCAGCGGCACAGAGCCTTTTTGAATCGCACATTCAGGACGACAAGCGCTATCTCGTGCGCTCCTATGTTGTCGTCCGTTACATGCAGCTTCTGTCACATCCACGGACAGATAAATTTGATTTAATCTCCACACTGGCGCAGTTATCCCATAAAGATGATGAGATGTCAGAGCAGGACAATCATCGTATTCAGAGCCTCATTGCCAATAACGACGCGGCGTTTACGCCCTTTCTCAATATCGAATCGCTGCGTGATTACGTTCTCGAAATCATCGGCAATCTCTATCATTATGCGGATCGCTTCGTGCCACTGATGTTTACCTCGTTCTCACATGATGATGCCGCCGCCGTCTATACAATGGCACGCCTCATTCATAAAGACATGCCAGATGTTGACGTCTATCTCAACTTTTTCCAGGCGAATCTCACATCACCCGATTCCGCGATTCGCTCGGCCTCAGCGCTTGCAGTGACAAAATTACTCCAAAAATCGGCACCCCGCATTGCCGATGATATTTTTCTTCAATCGATGCGCTACGACAGCATTCCCAGGCTGGCCGATGCGTTAAGCCCGCTGGGGGATGAGCGCGCCATTCAAGCGTTGTATCGCCGATTAGCGCATGAAAAAGATAGAGACCGCCTCTTTACGATTCTGCTGTATCTTCTCAGTTGGAGTTTTGGCAATTTTCCCACAAAGCCAAACTATGCAATGGTCCCGCCCTTCTTTCGGCCCAAATCGCATCAGGAGACAAGTACGCTGGCTGTTCTACGTCTTTTGCTGCGGGGATGGCTGTTGGACAAGTTTCCTTCGCTGCGCAACGTTCTCTTTCGCACATCAAATGCTCGCGCCAAATATGTCTACTTTGTTGATAGCTCTGAGAGTGAGACTGAGGAACCTGTGCCAAAACGGGACAAGCTCACCGAAGCGCAAAGCAACTTGCTGAAGCAGCTTATCGCTCTGCCGCAGATCTGGCAGTATGAGAGCAATCTTTTTGAACTGTTTGGGCTGCCGAATACGCGAGGCGAGATCAAGAGGCTTTTAAGGTAAGAGGCGGTGGTATGCAAAACAGGGCCTGTAGACTTTATCGCCCATTGAAATATTGATGTGTAGGGGCGACCCGCTGGGTCGCCCGACTATGTTGCTCGTCTTAATCCGCCAGGAAATCAAGGATAATATCGTTGAAATCCTCTGTTTTCTCCCACATCGCGAAATGCCCCACCCCACCCATTAACACCAGATCAGCATTGGGGATCAACTGCGCCATCTCAAGATTATGTTCAGGATAAATTGCCTCTTCCTGCATGCCATCGAGGATGAGCGTGGGGACCGTGATGCTGCTCATCTGCTCTTTGGTGTAATTGGGTTCTGTTGCCCACATAGTCCCGATATTCGCCAGGAAGCCCTCAAAATCTTTGGTCGGCGAGAGCAGCGCATAATCGCCTGCGGCCATCTCGATATAAGCATTAAAGCGTTCGCTCTCACCAATATCCGTTCGCACGCCTGCGGGCACGTAGTTGGCTCCATAAGCAACCAGTTTGGTCAGCCGTTCGGGGTGATGAATGGCAATATCAAGGCCGATGATGCCGCCATCGCTCCACCCCACCAGCGAGACCGCGTCAATCTTGAGATAGTCCAGCAGCGCCAGCACATCCGCGCTCATCACCGCATAGCTAATCTGCTCGTCGGACATAGTTGAGCGACCATGCCCCCGGCTGTCTGCCGTGATGACATAGTATTGTTCGGAGAATGCTGGAATCTGGTTCACGAAATAATCAGCATTGCCCAGGCCGCCATGCAGCAGCAGTAGCGGCTCATTGGCGGGGTCGCCATAGGTGGCATAGTACATTTCAATATCGTTGACAGGGGCCATGCCTGATGCAGTGGGCTCAGGCAGCGTGACCTCTGCTTGATCTTGCGCCAGCCCCACAAGCGAGAAGCCTAAAATGCTCAAGGCAGAAACGAGAATGCGAATGGCCCAGGTGAGCCGTGCGGAATGTGTCATCAAAACCTCCTCATAAGAGTGTTACGAGGAAGTTATAACAATTCCTCTCCCTTTCCGCATGAGGACTTTTTTATGATGCCCCATAGAGCTGGCGCAGCACAGGCTGTAAATGGGCCCTCTCACACAAATCGGTATTGTCACTGAACAAATCTATACTTCCGATAAGTATATTTTGCGCGATGCATTTCACCCGCTCATCTTGTATCAACGATTGAAGCGCCTCAATATAGCGCCACGCATTTGTCACACGAAAAGGCCGCCCATGAAATGGTTGAACAGCAGGCCAAATCGAAGGAGTCAACTGAAGACCATTATGCAGAGTATTGAGGACATCATAAGGCTCAACAAGAGCCTCTTCGCGCTGCTGCCATGTCTCTCCCATTTGCACGCGCCGTAAGATCGGGATCAACTGCGGCCCAGAAGATAAACGCGCAAAGGCCGTGCCAAACCACTTGGCATAGGGCGCATACTGTTTCTCCATGAGGAACACCATCTGCATAATGCTTTTGACCAATCGTCCTGCAATGAGGGCTGATCCCAATTCATCGCCGACATAGCCTGCACGCGGAGCCAGGTGCTCATCCTGCCCAATACGACTCCAACCCGCCATGAGCAGATACAGCCATACATCATGCGGATAGTAGGCAAATTGATCTCTGATCGCTTGCAGCCCGATCTCATCATGGAAGATACCGCCGCGCACCAGCGTCAGCAGCTTTTGCTGGGGAATGGAGAGCCAGTCTTCAGGCATGAGGGCTTGATTGAGATCGAAACCGATGTAATGCCAGACAAACTGGTGCAGATCGTTGATTTCAACACGGTGATTCACCGGGCCCGTAAGAATGTCTGACAGCAGTTGAACTCCATTTTCTCCCTCTCCTATCAACGGATCGCCAAAATTGGTTGAGTAGCCGCGAAAGCTGTAGGGAAGCGAGTGACGCATCACCTCGTGGATAGCCGCTGCATTCTGCGCCTTATCCTCAGCGGAGAGAAACAGCATCACACGCGGCCCCCAATGGTGATCCGTAGACATAGGCGTATCGTAGCCGATGACTTCTGAGCCGCTGCCGATGAGACCCGCCGCGTAATGCAAATCAGGCACATGACTTTTGAGAAGAGGCTGCACGGCTTCATAGAAAAATTGGCGTGCCAATTCCAGGCCAGGCATAAAATCACTCATGGTAATCCCCCCTGATATGTATAAAAACCAATCATACACACTTTCAGTCAATTGCCTTTTGTTCTTATACGCTGCGCTTCTGAGCCCAGGGCAATCGCATCTTGTAATCATTCACCTACCCGTGAGAATCGTGGGTATGTAGGGGCAGGATGCATCCTGCCCAATGACAAATATCCTTCAAATCAATCAGGGCGCGATACATCGCGCCCCTACAACCGCCTTCA
>Ga0105046_10017493_pt1 | contig 10964 bp, 9 predicted proteins | sample MAT03_FD_78385 | JGI IMG/M metagenome (GOLD analysis project Ga0105046, IMG submission 78385) | Freshwater microbial communities from Lake Fryxell liftoff mats and glacier meltwater in Antarctica - MAT-03 (megahit assembly) | ecosystem: Environmental > Aquatic > Freshwater > Ice > Liftoff...
AAATCATCCATTGAGATTGGTCGTGCTAAGTTCAGTTCTTCGTTGCTTGGTGCTCGATTCATGACCGCAGATTTTCAAGATGTCTTAGAACTTATACCGAAGCATGTTCCAACTGATGACTTCAATAGAGCTATAAATACCAAGTGTATTAGAGTCGGTATTTGCATCGGAAACACACTAGGAAGTTACAATGGAGATAGAGATGGCATAGTTAAACAGATGCTCGCGCATTGTGATGCTGTTCTTGTCTCGGTCTGCAAGCATGACGCGCAAACGATACTCGACCGTTTAGAGTACTATTCAAAAAACGGTATTAATTGCTCAGTTGATTGGAAAAAGGGATCGATTTCTTCTGATAAATGGGGAGAAAGCCGCTCCTTTGCAAGTGAGGAGCTTGAAAGATTGGCTACCCACGATCGATTTATGAAAACAACTCGTGAAAAAAGCGAATTTAAGCGTTTAGAGGTCCTGGATGTCGGAGAGATGGGGCTAATGCTTCTCGTTGTAAAATAAGTGATAAATTTGGATACTCATACTTTCAATAAAGCTAAATCATGAATTACCTATCTCACCGTCCCCGCCGCCTTCGTTCTTCTCCAATTCTACGTTCACTTGTACGTGAAACGAGAGTTACGCCAAGTAACTTAATAATGCCGTTGTTTATCGTGCCAGGCGATAAAGTTAAACTTGAGATTAAGTCGATGCCAGGACAATACAACTGGAGCATCGATCTCGCCGTTGAAAAATGCGTAGAGCTTTATAAGGCCGGCATTCGCTCAGTTCTTCTCTTTGCTATTCCTGATTTGAAAGATGATTCAGGAAGCGCTTCTTGGCAAAAGGATGGAATCATTCAACGCGTGATTCCGTTAATAAAAAAAGCTGTACCAGAGATGTTTATCGTAACTGATCTATGTTTTTGCGAATACACGTCGCATGGTCACTGCGGAGTAATGCGCGATGGAAAACTGGATAACGATGCAACGCTTGAAGGAATTGTGAAGCAAACGCTATCTCATGCGCAGCATGGTGCAGATATGATTGCGCCAAGCGGCATGATCGATGGTTGTGTCGGTGCGATGCGTCATGTGCTTGATGAGAATGGCTTTCATGAACTTCCAATCATGGGTTATTCAGCGAAGATGGCCTCGGCTTTTTACGGCCCATTTCGTGAAGCTTCACAATGCGCCCCACAAGTCGGCGATCGCAAATCGTATCAAATGGATGGAGCAAATCGCCGCGAAGCGCTTAGAGAAGTTCAGCTCGATATAGAGCAAGGTGCTGATATCGTCATGGTTAAGCCAGCATCCCTTTTCTTAGATATTATTCGTGAAGTAAAAGATAACTTTTTAGTGCCGGTAGCTGCTTACAACGTGAGTGGTGAGTACGCGATGGTTAAAGCTGCTGGAGCAAACGGATGGATTGATGAGCGCAAGATTATGCTAGAGACGCTGACATCCATAAAGCGAGCTGGAGCGGATATTATAATTACATATTTTGCAGAGGATTTTGCGCGGGCTTATGCAGAGTCGGGGGGAGAGCTTTAGTCCAAATCTTTGGCATTATATGGCTTTCGAAAAGTGAACATTCTGTAACGCGGGATATCGAACGGCTGTGACGTAACTTTCAGGAATGATTTGCTTCGGTGTGTTTGAGAAAAGCAACACACCCGCATTTGTTAAATAATAATCATCGCTAGCCGATGTCCGTCCTGCTGCAACGAGGCTCTCAAGCATCGACTCATTTTTTTTAGTGGGCTAATACCTGCCCGCATGCAGTAGTCACCGAGCGCCTCAGCACTCAGCTTCTCCCTTATCTTCCAGTACTTTTCTTGCTTTCTCGCGCTGATAAACATCGGAAGCCGTTCAATCCGCTGATCTAAATCAGTTGTAACTGGTCACAAAAAATAGCTGCCGTCCGAGTGCTTTGCAAAGAGAGCGCGGCTGACAAGAAAGATATACCAGCTACAATATGGATTATATGCTCCGTTTAACAGCGATTTAGCTATATGGATTAAAACTTTGGTGACCAGTTACGATTTTCCTATCCGTACGCCCTGCACTGCAGCGCGGTAGACAATGATGCGTTGTCGTGGTTCAGCCGATAGCGCATTCTATGCTCTAGCTTCAGTGAAACACTGCAAACGGAGAGACGGTATGCAACGCGAATCGATCATAGCCTCATACGTGCGTGGCAAGGAGGTTCTGGACATTGGCTCGGTCGGTCAAGACATGGCGTTCATGAGCGGTGCTTTAGCGCATAAATCAGGTCACCAAAGTCAAAAATATTCGCTCTGGAACTTAATAAACGATGAAGCGAAGTCCGTGGTCGGGATTGACCCTGAAGCGCCTCTCGCCGCGGCTGGAACGGATAATCACGCAATAGTGCGCGGAAACATGGAGGAGTATCAGTTTGGGCATACCTTTGAGATAGTGGTGGCGGGTGACGTGCTCGAGCACGTTAGCAATCAAGGTCGGTTTCTCGAGAACATTCACAATCATCTTGCTTCAGAGGGCCGATTAGTGTTGACGACCCCTAATGCTAAGTGGTTGACAGTCTTATTCCGGCCTAACGAAACCCATACCCTTTGGCATGATCGCTTTACCCTTACCCACGCCCTAGAGCGTGCTGGCCTGGAGGTAGAACACCTGCAGTATTACTTCGGGAACAAGCCGAGCTACGCTTGGTGGATTCGTCCCTTGGTGTTGCGACAAGGGTTATTGGTGGTGGCCAAGAAAAAGGCACTACAGAAGTAGCTCGAAAACTACGCTATTTCTTTAACTGCGCTATCTCTTTAACTACGCTATCTCTTTCGGTTTATTCAGTACTCCGGTTGCAAGCGCCAGCATCGATCCGATGTCAGCTAAATTAGCGGGCACCACGAATGTGTTACCTTGTTTAGCTAAGTTGCCAAATTGCAAAATGTATTGTTCAGCGATTCTAAGCTTAACCGCTTCAGCGCCGCCGGGTCCTTGAATGGTTTCAGCTACTTTAAAAATACCTTCAGCAGTGGCAGTTGCAACTGCTAAAATGGCCTGTGCTTGACCTTCTGCTTCATTAATCTTTTGTTGCCGGACGGCCTCGGAGGCTTTAATTACTTGCTCTTTTTGCCCTGCAGCTTGGTTAATTGCAGCATCGCGCTCCCCTTCCGAGGTCAAAATTACAGCACGTTTCTCTCGTTCCGCGCGCATCTGTTTCTCCATCGCCATCTGCACATCGCGCGGTGGGTTAATATTCTTAATTTCGTAACGCAGTACTTTAATTCCCCATGGCTCGGTTGCCTTATCAAGCTCGTTTACTACGTGCGAATTGATCGTAGTACGCTCTTCAAAAGTCTTATCTAGCTCTAATTTGCCCATCAAGCTACGAAGCGTAGTTTGCGCTAACTGCGTAACGGCGAAGATATAATCCGTCACTCCGTAGGATGCGTTAGCTGGGTCTAAAACTTTAAAATAAAGCACCCCGTCTACACCAACTTGAACGTTGTCTTTCGTAATACAAAGCTGCTCTGCGATATCGAGCGCCATTTCTTTAAGAGAATGCCGATAGGTAATCCTATCCACGAAAGGAAATAGGATATGAAACCCAGCATGTAAAACGGCATGGAATTTTCCTAGCCTCTCAACTACAAACGCCTGTTGCTGCGGCACGACTATCGCTGTTTTAATAATTACAACGACTATTAATAAGAGTAATCCGATCAAAACTGTTGTTGTTGTAGTCATGTGATCTATTCCCACCAAAAAAATTAAGACTTCCTAAGAACTATTAACCTGCTAAAATTACTTCAACTGTAAGACCACTGACTGCGGTCACTTTAACTTGTGCTCCAATAGCAAGAATTGAGTCAGTCATATTTTTGGCCTGCCACTGCGTGCCCCGTAATTCAACTATGCCTTTGCCACGCGCTGCGATGGCTTCCCTAAGCACAGTACAAGTTTCTCCAATAAACTCGGCAGCCCGCGGCACAGATTTACGCGCTAGAAACACCCGCGCTTTAGCGCGTAAAGAAATTAGGCATACCACCGAAAATAACGAGAACAGCGCCCATGGAATCCAACTCGCTAGCTCAAAATTGAGAACGCCTGCGAGGGCAATTACTAACCCCGTAAGAATTGCTCCCACTCCGAAAAAAAACAGGAAGAAGCCCGCGGGCAGCACCATCTCGAGCGATAATAAAATCAGGCCAGCTATGCTCCACGTCCACCACATATGCTTGGTACCGTAGCTGTGTAGTTCCGCTGAGGCAAGGGAACAATTTGCGGAAAATTTTAGTCGGTATTGTGGAATTAATTAGAGATTTGCTCGCGCAGAGCTTCGGCTTGGAAGTGGCTAGTTAGAGCATCGATTACTTCGTCTAAATCGCCGTCTACTACCGACTCAACGTTATACAGAGAAAGCCCGATGCGATGGTCGGTAATGCGTGATTGCGGAAAATTATACGTGCGGATTTTCTCCGAGCGCTCGCCGGTACCCACCTGGCCGCGACGGTCCGCTTGGCGCGCTTCTGTTAGTTTACGCTGCTCCATTTCGTAAAGCCGCGCTTTTAAGATACGCATGGCCTTGTCGCGATTTTTTAACTGTGACTTTTCATCTTGAATAGCAACAACGGTGTTAGTTGGTAAATGCGTAATACGCACCGCAGAGTCAGTTGTATTAACGCTTTGACCACCGTGCCCACCGGAGCGATAAACGTCGATCCGCAGGTCTTTATCCTCGATTTTGATTTCAACGTCCTCTACCTCAGGTAACACAGCGACTGTCACAGTCGAGGTATGCACCCGACCCTGATTTTCGGTAGCAGGCACACGCTGCACGCGATGCACGCCACCTTCGTATTTCATGCGGCTAAAGACACCTTTACCGATAACTTCAAAAATAACTTCTTTGTAGCCGCCCTTCTCCCCTTCACTCAACGACATTAAGTCAACTTTCCAACGCTTCGTTTCAGCGTAACGGGTGTACATGCGAAAAAGTTCGCTGCAAAAGATAGATGCTTCATCACCGCCAGTGCCCGCGCGAATTTCAAAGATCACATTTTTTTCATCGTTCGGATCTTTTGGCAGCAGCAATTTCTTTAAGCGTGCCTCAAGACCTTCTAATTCTCCACGCAGTAATTTAGCTTCATCATCAGCAAGTGAAGACATTTCAGAATCAGTTGACGTGCTAGCTAATTCTTCAGCGCCGCGTAATTCATCTTTTGCCTTACGGTGCGCACGGATCGTGGCCACAAGCTCGGTTGTGTCGCTATGTTCACGCGAGAGTTTCTGAAAAAGATTTCTATCTGAAATTACTTCAGGTGATGACAATTGATGAGAGATCTCCTCAAATCGAGCCTCAATCGCCACTAACTTATCCCACATACAACTTCTCTTTCGGTGCCTTTACTTAGCAACTCTTATTTCAACTACTCAATGCAACCCCCCTACCCAAGACAAGAGAGCACTTCACGAGTAATCGCAGCGCGCGCGGTTTTTAATGGTTTATTTGAGCGCGTAGGATCGATTCGATTTGTAAGTAAGACTACCCCAATTTCGCGGGAACGATCGATCCACATGCTGCATCCGGTATCGCTGGTAGCACCAAACGCATCGCTGGAAAGCCCGCTATCAATCAGACCATTTTCCTTCGATGGACTTTCAAACCCAAGCCTTACGCCGGTATCTTGCTCTCTAGTCGGAGCAACAAATCTGTGCACCGTTTGCGCATTAAGTACTGAGCCGCGACCATTTAACGCTCTAATAAATTCCAGCGCCATGGAGCACACGTCACGCGCTGACGAAAACAATCCTGCATGGCCAGCTATGCCGCCCATCGCCCAAGCATTTTCATTCAAAACTTCGCCGCACATTACCCGCTTGCGCCAGCTACAATCGTCGGTTGGCGCAATCATGTCGCGCACTGGATGAATGCCGCGGCGGTTCATCATACCTAAATCAACGAAACTAGTGCTGCGCATTCCAAGGGGCTGAAAAAGCTCTTTCTGTGCAAGTCTTTCAAGCGTTGTACCGGTCAATGTTTCAAGCAGTTCGCCCAATACAATCGCACTCAGTTCGCTCCATACTCGCTTGGAACCAGGCACGTAACGCGGCTCAAAACGATGCAGCGCTGTATAAACAAATTGTTTTGCTCCGCGAGTTGTTAAAATCCCGATGCGCTCACCACCACTTGCTAAGGCTAGCTCTTCAAAAAAAGGCGCCGTCATCGGAAATCCAGCCGCATGACAAAGCAACTGTTCAATCGTAACGCTTGATTTGCCGTGCACGCCAAATCCCTGCAGATAACGCGTAACGCGATCTTCAAGCCGAATTTTACCGGTGCCCACAACACGCATCATTAACGGAATCGTTAAAACCGCGCTGGTTAAAGTGCCCAAGTCGTAAATAGTATTAAAATCAGTTTGATTAGCATCTGCGCCCGAATGCAAATCGTCGGCATTCAACTTTTCAGAATTCAGAAATTCTGCACCTGCTACTGACCTACCAGATACTGACCTACCAGATACTGACCTACCAGATACTGAGCTACCAGATACCGAGCTACCAGATACCGAGCTACCAGATACCGAGCTACCAGATACGGAACAGCTTGTGAATGCACCACCACCTGATGCTGACAGCAACCCAGCGCTCCAACGTATCCCACGACCAACAAGTAACGAAATACTGCCGCTTTGGACGATACCCAGTACGGCCCCAGGAAATGCGCCAGCGCGCACCCCTTCTTCTAAACTTGCAATAGCCGGAGCGAAGCGATCGCGCTGCCCGCGATCTATTATTTGCACTTTCCCGATTCCCTGCTTTAAAGATGGCGCACCTGTCGTTGAGTGAACTAGGTCTTTCTCTGGTGCTACAGAATTCATAATATTTTATCCGTATAAACTCGTTTGGGTAGTCTGCAGCAAAAAACGCAACTAATAATGCGTTAGTTTAATACCGTGTTAGTGTAGTCTCTATTCAAATTAAGATAAACAACTGTGCTGCAAACGCTTCAAAGTAAGTGATATTCCTTCATCGTCTTAGTGGTTTTCATCGTCTTAGTGGTTTTCATCGTCTTAGTGGTTTTCATCGTCTTAGTGGTTTTGCGGTTAAGGTGCATTTCCAATCCGCAACTGCCGCTACTGCTGCCTACCCGCAACATTCCGGGTAGTTACCTAGTCCAAGCATAAATACTATTGGACAGTAGTGCTGATTGCTATCGATATTTTACCGCCGATAACTTTCGCCATCCCGAAAAATGGCAGCGCTACGTTAGCTTTGATATGGCCGCTTGGCAGGCCGCGATAGACCGGCACAGAACATGGAGCCAGCGCGTCTTGCACCACCGCCAATAAACTAGGGCCTACAGCTACACCATCTTTTCCTAACGTAGCGTCACACTTTGTAAATTCGCCTAAACATACCCCAGCTAAGCCAGCTAAAACTCCGCTGTGCCGAAGCTGCACTAACATGCGGTGCACCCGATGCGGGTTTTCATTGATATCTTCAATAAATAAAATCTTGCCCTGCGCGTTTAATTGCCAGTGTGTTCCGCATAATGCCGCCAATACTGATAAATTTCCACCTGTTAGCACACCTGAAAAATCGCCCGGATTTAGCACCGGCTCCAGTGGAGCTGACACTAGTGAGTCTCCGTTTAGGAGCAATTTTGTTAAGGTCTTAGCGCTTTGCTCCGTCTCAGGCTCAGAAGCCGCCATCGTAAACGATTCAACATGCGGGCCGTGGACTACCGGACAGCCCCAAGATTGTAGCGCCACCAGTAGCGCCGTAGAATCAGAAAAACCGATGAATGGCTTAGGGTTATCCTTAAATATCTGCGGATTTAATAACGGCAAAAGCTCAATTACCCCGCCCGCCCCGCGCGCGGCAATCACCGCTTTAATCTCTTTATTTACGTATAGCTGCATTAAATTTGCAGCACGTACATGCGCTGGCGCCGAGGCGAAAAGGAACTCATTAGTGCCATAAGCTACGCATGGCTGGCCAATCACCTCTAACTTGAAGCCCTGCGCCTCTAATACGGCACACCCAGCCGCAAAGCGATCAGCTTTTGCAGGGCTAGAAGTGGCGATTACCCCAATCGAGTCGTTTTTGGCTAACAGGTTCTGGGTCATAATATTAATCAAAAAAAATAGTCAGCCCTGAGGCTTGAATTCCCCGCATTAAATGCGCATAACCGTAGCGCTTCGTAAAGTATCCTTGCAAAGAGAGCTTTACTAAAGAAGCAAAGTACTTATAAAAAAAGTAGAAGAAAACAGTAATAATTAATAGTAACAAAATAAAAGGGAGAGAGTCGAAGATGTCCAATAACAACTTCAAGAAAATTCGTCCGCTACAAGATCGTGTGATCGTTGAGCGTCTCGAGGGTGAAGATAAGACTGCGTCAGGGCTTTACATTCCTGAAGCAGCTAAAGAAAAGCCACAGCAAGGTCGCGTAATCGCTGTAGGTAAGGGCAAGGTTCGTGAAGACGGCACATTGCACCCGCTTGACTTAAAGTCTGGGGATCGCGTGTTATTCGGCAAATATGCCGGCACTGAAATTAAAGTAGACAGCAATGACTATTTGATTTTGCGTGAAGATGACATTTTAGGCGTATTAGAAGCTTAAGAATTAAATTAGTTAGTAGTTTTTTTGGAGAAATTATAAATGGCCAAGGACATTAAATTTGGGCTTGAAGCCCGTCGTCGTATCGCTGATGGAATCAAAACATTAGCTGATGCTGTACGTGTAACGATGGGACCACGTGGTCGTATCGTGATTTTTGAAAAGAGCTTCGGCTCACCAGTTGCCACCAAAGACGGTGTAACTGTTGCTAAAGAGATTTCGCTGCAAGGCAAGCTTGAAGACATCGGTGCGCAGATGGTTAAGGAAGTAGCTTCCAAGACCTCAGACACGGCTGGCGACGGCACCACCACAGCAACTGTATTAGCAGATGCTATCTACTCTGAGGGCTTGAAGTTTGTGACCGCTGGTCACGACCCGATGAGCTTGAAGCGTGGAATTGATGCTGCTGTTAAAGTAGCAATCCAGTGCTTGAAAGATATGAGCCGTGCCACAAAGGGCAAGGAAGAGATCGCTCAGGTAGGAACAATTTCAGCTAACTCAGATAGCGAAATCGGCAACATCATCGCTGAAGCGATGGAGAAAGTCGGCAAAGAAGGCGTTATCACAGTTGAAGAAGCTAAAGGCCTTGATACCACATTGGATGTGGTTGAAGGGATGCAGTTTGACCGTGGTTACCTATCACCGTATTTCGTTACAAACCCTGATCGTATGACCGCTGAGATTGAAGAGCCTCTGATCTTGATCCACGAGAAGAAGATCAGCTCGATGAAAGATTTGCTCCCGGTACTTGAACAAGTAGCGAAAGCTGGCAAAACACTATTGATAATTGCTGAAGAAGTTGAAGGCGAAGCGCTTGCAACTCTAGTAGTTAACAAGATCCGTGGAACGCTGCAGGTTTGCGCTGTTAAGGCACCTGGATTCGGCGATCGTCGCAAGGCGATGCTAGAAGATATCGCAGTTCTAACTGGCGGAGAGTTCATCAGCGAAGATCGCGGATTGAAGCTTGAGTCAGTTACGATGGCCCAACTTGGCCGCGCCAAGAAGGTAGCTATCGACAAAGATAACTGCACGTTGATTGATGGTGCTGGCAAGAAAGAAGCTATCAAGGCTCGCGTTCAACAGATTCGCAACCAGATGGCAGATACAACCTCAGACTACGACCGCGAGAAGCTACAAGAGCGTCTTGCCAAGTTAGTTGGTGGCGTTGCAGTCATCCACGTTGGTGCAGCTACTGAAGTTGAAATGAAAGAGAAGAAGGCACGCGTTGAAGACGCATTGCATGCTACTCGTGCAGCAGTTGAAGAAGGCATCGTTGCTGGTGGTGGAGTTGCTCTACTACGTGCAGCAGCAGCGCTTGAGAAGCTGAAGCTAGACAACGAAGAGCAGATGTTCGGTGTCAAGATCGTGCGCAACGCACTTTCAGCTCCGCTACGTACAATCGCTGCTAACGCTGGCTACGAACCAGCAGTTGTAGAAGCACGAGTTCGCTCTGAGAAGGGTAACATCGGCTTTAACGCTGCAACTGGCGAATACGAAGACATGGTTAAGGCTGGCATTATCGACCCAACCAAGGTAGCTCGTATCGCGCTAACAAACGCCGCATCCGTTGCAGGTACGTTGTTGTTGACCGACGCAGTTGTGTACGAACTTCCAAAGTCGGAAGAGAAACACAGCCACGGCTCGTCACACGGCGGCATGGGCGGAATGGGTGGAATGGGCGACATGATGTAATCGTGTAGTGCTATTTGATCTTCGAGTTATGGTCTTTTAAACGCTAAGAGCATCTAGGTGGTAGTTGAAAAATTACTAACTAGATGCTCAAAGATTAAGAGCAAATATCCGCAAGAAAAAGGAGCCTTAAGGGCTCCTTTTTCTTGCGGATATTTTTTTCTTACGAATATTTTTTTGCTCTCAGACTAAACACTCCTTCACTGTCCATAAGGCTCACCACCCAATGACATGAGTAGCTAAGGTTTCTGCTGCGCAGAAACCTTAGCTACTCTATGACCCAGGTCATAAGCATATAATTTTTCCTTACGTAATCTCGCTCAAGAATTTCAGAATGGCTCAAGATTTAATAAGGAAAACGCTGTGAACAAAAATAATTATGCTACCATCGCTGTTGGGTTAATTTTAATGACTGCTGCTGCAGGCATTTCTGGCTGCGCTACGCGCAAGTCAACTTCTATTGAAACTAGCACCGCGCGCTATAGCGACCCATATGTCCGCGATGACGGTATGGCTGAGTACGGCCGCCAACAGCCTTATTCCGACCGCTCTTCAACTGCGGTTACAACTCGTACGGAGCAAAAAACTGAGAACACACCAGAGACACACAATCGCGGAGTTTTTGGAATTTTAGGTGACATTATCGCACTGCCGTTTCGGGCAGTTGGCGCGTT
>Ga0105046_10017494_pt1 | contig 10962 bp, 8 predicted proteins | sample MAT03_FD_78385 | JGI IMG/M metagenome (GOLD analysis project Ga0105046, IMG submission 78385) | Freshwater microbial communities from Lake Fryxell liftoff mats and glacier meltwater in Antarctica - MAT-03 (megahit assembly) | ecosystem: Environmental > Aquatic > Freshwater > Ice > Liftoff...
ACGACGCGGAGCGTCGTGCAACGAAGGTTGTCGTCGTAGGTGGTTTGGCGGCACCGCCCCCGCCGCGACCTCAACGGCCAGGACCTCCGGCACCAGGAGGCCCCATGCCGCCCCCTATACCTGGAACCATCCCCATCAACTGTTCAATCTGCTCGTCAAATTCTTGTTGTGTTTCTGCGCTGCTGATAGCTCCTAAGAGACCATTGGCAAACAATAACACTTGCCCCACTGTCATGTGAATTTCTTTTGGATTCGCAGATTCCAAAACACCCGTCGCTTGGGTCATCGCTTGCCCCCAGTTGGCTAACAGATCCTGCGGCAACCAACGGCCTTCGGAAAGGATGAACTTCATGGGAGCATCTGGCACCCCGGTTGCAGTAATCGTTACATTGGCCTCATTGGACGAGATGGTTTGGGCCGTCGCACTTATGTCCGTTTGATTTGCCATCGCCTTGAATGGGCTATCACTAGGAAGGCTTTTTTCGAGGTCTTTTGACTTACGATTAACCTTATTCACGTAAACAGAAAGAACATCTCGGACCGGCGTCTTTTGCAGATAACTGGCCTCCATCCATTCGGCCGGAATGGATGCTTCAATCATTCCAACCAACGAGTCGTACGATCCAGCTAGGACAGGCCTTTGATCTGGCGGAATTGGGATGACTCGGCTGTTCAAAATAAACTGTTTCTTGCTTCGCAGTGCCGTCAGCAAATCGGCACGAAACTTTTTGATTAGATTCAAAGTGCGTTGTTCTATTTTTGTCGTGGCAAGTTTGAGAACCTCTTGTGCTTGATCTTGCTTGGAGGCTGGCAACGCATCCCATAGCACCATTGGGTTTTCTTTTTGAACTTCCCGAACGATAATGTCCATGAACTCCTGTGCCGTCGGGTTGGACGGGAAGGAGACGGGTGTCAAGTTTTGTACTGGGCTTGTGCCGTCGTCCGAACTGATGGAAGTGGAATCGGAAATTCCTCCGCTCTTGGCAATCGCTCTCGCCTTGAGGCGGCTTTTGTCATCGAGTTTGCTCAGCGGCAAAACGATTTCTTTTCCATCCGCTTTTTTCAGCGTCAACTGAACGCCTTCCAATTTGACGAACTCTGCAGTCAGCGTTTTCTCGCCAGAGACGTCTGTCCAGGTCTCCTGTGCCACCAGTGCGGTAGCGGGCCAGGCCACCGTGCCCAGGGCTACGGCCAACAAAAGAGAAAGCGACTTCCAGGGCTTATTTACATTCATAAAAAACTCGTTCAATGAGAAAATTGCGTTAGTTCTGCCAAATCAAAATAATCGATACGACGTCAAAAGTCATGGCCTACGCTTTTTTGACGCAATTTCCGGCAGGACTTTGCCGATAAATCTGACTTTGACGCCGATTCCAATCTCTTAGAAGCTCAGGAAACGCATCCTTGTTCGATTCGGGGACATCTCTCGATCCATCCGATTGGGAATCTTTACGTGCTCAAAGCCATCGCATGTTGGACGATATGCTTGACTATGTCTCGCAGATTCGCCAATCGCCAGTGTGGCAGGCTGCGCCTGAATCTGTAGAAAAGGCGTTCACCGCACCGCTCCCCACGGCTCCGCAGAGTCTCAGCGCGACGCACGACACCTTCATGCAAAACGTCTTGCCGTACGCGATTGGCAACTCCCACCCGGGATTTATGGGTTGGGTGCACGGCGGCGGATCCGTCGTTGGAATGCTGGCCGAGATGCTCGCGGCAGGACTCAACTCCAATCTCGGCGGTCGCGATCAAATACCGATCCAAGTCGAACAGCAAGTGGTCCGTTGGATGCAACAGCTGTTCGATTTCCCCGTGTCCGCCAGCGGGTTGTTCGTAACCGGTTCGTCGATGGCCAATTTGGTTGGACTCTTGGTAGCAAGAACCTCCAAACTCGGTACGGAAGTGCGAGGCAAGGGCCTCCAGCAAGTACAGGAACATCTCGTCGCCTACACCTCAGTCGACTCGCACAGCTGTCTGGAACGCGCCATGGAGATGGCCGGGATGGGTGGTTATCAACTGCGCAAAATCGAAGTCAATGATCGCCACCAAATGAACTTGCCCGCATTGCAAGAGAATATCGAACGGGACAAAGCGTTAGGCTTTACACCGTTTTGCATCATTGGTACGGCAGGAACGGTCAACGTCGGTGCTATCGACGATCTGCATGCAATCGCCGAAATTGCGCAGGACAATAAGATGTGGTTTCATGTCGATGGCGCATGCGGTGCAATGGGAATGATGTCGCCAAAAATCGGATCGAAGATGATCGGTATCCAGCGAGCGGATTCGATCGCTTTGGATTTTCACAAATGGGGACAGGTTCCTTACGATGCTGGCTTCATCTTGGTGCGAGATTCACGTTTGCACTACGACACATTTGCGTCGTCAGCGGACTATCTTCGACGTGAGACGCGTGGGATGGCAGCGGGTTCTCCATGGCCCTGCGACTTTGGCCCCGATCTGTCGCGAAGCTTCAAGGCGCTTAAGGTCTGGTTCACGATGCAAGTATACGGGTCAGAGCGACTAGCCAAGATGATGGAAAAGTCGTGCGAGCTGGCAGAGTACATGGCCTCATGTATTGAAGCATCCGAAGAGCTTGAACTGCTTGCACCCGTAAATTTGAACATTGTTTGCTTTCGGTATCGTTGCGAAAACGCCGATCGTGAAAACGTCGACCGTGAAAACGCCGATCGTGTCAACGCCGATATCGTCGTGGCTGTTCAGGAGTCGGGGATCGCCGCCCCCTCGTCGACCACCATCCGTGGCAAGTTCGCGATCCGAGCCGCAATCTTCAACCATCGAACATCGCGAGTAGAAATCGATAACTTGCTAGCCGCATCGATTCGCTTCGGTCGGTCCATTCGAAAGAGCAATGAGGTCACCGAATGCAATTCTCTGTAGTGGCTTCCGCAACGAACCGGCTAATCGGCATGGCGAAAATCATGCGGCTTGCTTTTAACGGTGACGATTTGTCGAGCATCACGGCAAGTCTTACGAAAAGAATACAAACCGATTCGCGAGACTCAGCCGCGCTAATGGATCTTTCGATTGTCCTTCAGTTGACAGGCCGGCCACAGCTTGCAATCGAATTGCAAACCGAAGCCCTGCAACTGAATCAAATCTTTGAGTTGGACTCAGAACCATCGCAGCCCGCACTGAAGTTATTGGTCATCATGGGGCCAGGTGAAGTGATGGCAAACACGCCGATCGAGTTTCTCGTCGAGGAGTCGGATATCGCGTTGAGCTATTTGTATCTTGGCGGGGGGCTACCTATTCCAAACGAGATTCCTGAACACGATCTCGCGTTTGTCGCCGTATGCGAATCGGACCAAAGCAAATTCTTATTGGCACAACTAGACAGCGTTATGCGATTATGGCCAAAGCCATTCATCAATAGCCCGGCTCGCATCGCCGAGTTGAGTCGAAATCGAGTCAGTGAGCGTCTTTCCTCGGCCAAAGGAATAGCCGCGAGTTGCGCGCGGAGACTAAATCGTTTGCAGACACGAAATATAGATTTGCAGTACGGTTCAAACGGTAACCCTTTTCCGGTTATCGCGAGACCAGTCAACTCGCATGCGGGGCATGGCCTGTGTAAGCTCGACGATTGCGATCAAGTCGATGAGTATCTTGAAACGCACGATAGCGATGAGTTTTTTGTGGCCCCGTTCATCGACTACCGAAGCAGCGACGGACTATTTCGCAAGTACCGCATCGCTGTCATCGACGGCCAGCCCTTTGCTGCACATATGGCGATTTCCCGCCATTGGATGGTTCACTATCTCAACGCCGACATGCTTAACAATGCGAAGAATCGCGACGCCGAAGCCGAATTCATGTCGAACTTCGATAGCGATTTTGGCGCAAAACATCGGCAGTCGCTTGCCGAAATAGATCGTCGAATGGGGCTCGATTTTTATTCGATCGATTGCGCTGAAACGCCGGATGGCAAGCTTTTGGTCTTCGAACTGGATAGTGGTGCGGTTGTTCATTCGATGGATTCGGTGGAATTGTTTCCTTACAAGGCACCTCAAATGGAGTCCGTGTACGCAGCTTTTCGGAGAATGCTCCGAACAAGAGTCAGCCAGGGGATGAAACGCATGGCCGCATAGGAACTTTCCCGAAACAATTTGCGGTTTCAAACACCGCAGATTGCTGTTCGACCCCCATGGCCTTTGGCCGTGGGTGAAGGAGTTTAGTAGCTAAAGCAAAGGCCCCACCGCTCTTCCCATTCACGCATCCCGCCGCAGGCGGGATGCGTGAACGGGGGGAGCTTTCAACTAGGCTATTTGGCTACCAAGCTTATTCACCAACCAGACGAGCCGGCTGGGGTCTCAATCGCGGACAGTACCATTGGACGCCCTGAAATCGAGACGTTAGTGCAGCACAATTCCTTAGTGTAAAACGATTCCTTAGTGTAAAACGGTAGCTTGTTGCCAAGCCATTATGCCGTTCTGATTTCGATTTACCTTCCTTCTCAAACCTTAGATCATCGAATGCCCAATCGGGACTCCTATTGGATGGGCCTTGCATTGCAGCTTGCAAGGCGAGGCTGCGGTTTTGTGGAACCCAATCCGATGGTCGGTTGCGTCGTGGTTCACAACGATGATTTAGTTTCCTCCGGATACCATCGCGTTTTTGGTGGACCGCACGCCGAGGTTGATGCGATCCAGCAGTGTGATCCTAATCGATTGCAGCACTGCACTGTCTACGTGACACTTGAACCCTGCAGTCATTTTGGCAAGACGCCACCCTGTGTGGATTTGCTCGTGCGGCATGGGCCAAAGCGGGTGGTGATTGCCATGCAAGATCCTTTTCCGGCGGTAGCAGGTCGTGGACTGCAATCACTTCGGGACGCTGCAATCGAAGTGGAAGTAGGGGTGTTGGAACAGCAGGCGCGAGAACTCAACGCGCCCTATCTCAAACTGCTCGCGAATGGAACGCCGTGGGTCATTGCGAAATGGGCCATGACGCTCGATGGTGCACTTGCCAGCCGCGGCCAGGACTCAAGGTGGATCAGCAATGAACTGTCGCGCGGCGTCGTCCACGAACTAAGAAGTGGCATGGACGCAATCGTTGTTGGCATCGGTACCGCCATCGCAGACGACCCACTTTTAACAACTCGGCTGCCCGAAGGCAAGTGCCCAGCTCGCGTCGCGACTCGGGTAGTCGTGGACCGAAACTGCAATCTATCTCCTCAATCCAAGCTAGTACAAAGCATCGCTCAAGGGCCTGTCATTGTAGCTAGTTCAGAAAAAGCTTCGCCGGAAAAAGTTGCCATGCTAAGGAATGCCGGCTGCGAAGTCTTAGAGATTCCAGAAACTGAGCTGTCCACCTCGTTGGAATTCACGCTAAGGGAACTTGGCAAGCGGCGATTCACAAACGTATTGATTGAGGGCGGAGGTACGATTCTGGGCCATGCGTTTGATCACAACTTGGTCGATCAAGTACACTGCTTCATTGCCCCAAAGATTGTGGGAGGCATGGATGCCGTACGGCCGGTCGCGGGGGTTGGCAAATGGTTTATGGGAGAGGCTCGCCCGCTTCACAATGTGACGGTTGCGAGTTTAGGGGACAATGTCCACTTTCAAGGAATCGTGCAGAGACCTGAGTCGTCTTGAGGGGAGAGTCGACGGATTAGGATTTTTTTTGTTCAACGCTGATCATGCTCTCCAACCGATCTAGCTCTTCGTTCATTTCGATGGAGAGTTTGTTCAAACGACTTGCGGGGGAGTTTTCCATCGCGTTCCGACTTTGCCGATCTGCTTGGCTTTGAAGTCTTTTGACGAGGAGTTGCTCCAATTGGCCTAAATAGGAATCCTCTTCTTTACGACTAACCCAGCTATCCATTTTCGATTTCTCCGGATGGAACATGCCCGCACGGTTTCCTTACTGCATTTTAGTAAGGAGTGTTTGTGATGCCATGGGAAGATTAGGTCATGTTTCCTGCATGGCTTTTGAAATTCACCAAAACAATTTGTGTTTTGGGAAATGGAGAAAGCGCTGTCGATACAAGCGATACATCCGAAAAACGCCCCGATGGGCTTGACCCATCGGACGTAACGATTCGGAGCTAGGATCGAACCCGCCAACCATTTTCCGCATCCCCCACTCAGGCCAACGCCTACAGCGTTGGCCTGAGTGGGGGATGCGGGCGTTCCTTGGGGACGAACTTCCTAGCTGTTAACCTTCGGCTCCGACGAGACGAGCTCGTCGGGGGCCAGTGAAAACAGGGTTGAGAAAGGGGGATCAGCGCACGCAGCAAGTCTTTTCCTTATACTCCATCAAAATTCCACGCCCAAATTTTTGGCCGCGTGCACGCTAGACTACAATCACACTTAAGTCGTGTTCACGTATTTGGAAAATGGCCTTAAATCCCAAACATCGATTAACGGAATGAGTGCATGTTGAAATTGAACGATCGCCTTTGTCGGACTTTGATTGTCGTCGTTTGGCTTTGCCAAGTTGCTACGCTTTGCGGCCAGGAAAAATCGACCAAACCAATCGTTCTCGTAGAGGAATTGGTGTATGTTCGGGCGGGTGATTTGCCGATCATTCTCTCCGCTCCGCACGGCGGGACGGGTGAGATACCGGGCGTCACCGAACGGACCGGAGTTGGTATGGCAACGGGCCCCTCTGGGTTCTTTACTGGCCGCGACGCGGGCACCGAAGAACTTGCGATGGAAGTCGCTGAGGAAATCAAGAAGCGATTCGGTAAGTCGCCCTATGTCGTTGTCTCCAAAGTCCATCGCAAATTCATGGACCCGAATCGTCCGGCCGATATCTCCTTCGAAGACCCGAATGTTAAACCCTTCTACGACCACTATCACGACAACCTGTCGAAGTATTGCCGGGAGGTGACGGACCGCTTTAAGGCGGGTGTTTTGATCGATCTGCATGGTCAGGGTACGAGCCGCGAAACCGTTTATCGGGGCACCAAGAATGGACTTACGGTATCCCATCTTCGAGAGACGTTCGGAGAACAGGCTCATCTCGGTTCCAAAAGTTTGTTCGGACTACTCAGTACTCGCGGCTGGAAAGTGCATCCCTCGCCCCTCGACGAGAAGGAACAATCGGGCTTCACTGGCGGATTCATTGTGCAGTCGTATGGCAATCACAAGTCACAGCCCATCGACGCAATACAGCTTGAGTTTGGTGCTGAGTACCGAGCAGCAGGCAAACGAGCCAAGACCGCAGAAGTACTCACAGACGCACTCGTCGAGTACGCTGGTCTTTACCTGCAAGTCCAAGTGCCCGCCGAGCCGAAAACGAGTGAGTCTTCAAAGCAGCGAATGAAGGTAGCTGTTTTTGTTGACGAGGGGGTCAGTTCGACCAAGCAGTTGTTTAAGGCCTTGGAAGGTGACGCTAGCCTTGATGCATCGAAGGTGTCGGCTGCGGACATTCGAGACGGCAAGCTCAGCGAGTATGCGGTATTGATTCATCCTGGTGGATCGGCCCGTGGACAAGGAAAAGCGCTCGGCGAAGAGGGCCGAAGAAAAGTGCGCGAGTTCGTGGAAAGCGGACATGGCATGGTTGGTATTTGCGCGGGCGCTTATCTAGCGTGCAGCGACCATGACGAAAGGCTGAAAATTCTCGACGCGAAAGTAATCGATCGCGAGCATTGGAACCGAGGTTTTGGTAACGTGGATATCTCGATGACTTCGCTCGGACAAGAAGTACTCGCTCACGAAAAAGAACGAGCCGAGATCTACTATCACCAAGGCCCTTTGCTCGCCCCCGCCGCGAACCCTCATGTCCCAGACTTTCGCACGTTAGCAAAATTTGAAACGGAGATTGCAAAGAACGGTGCTCCGGCAGGTGTCATGGCTGGCACGACAGCAATTGCACTTGGCGAGTTTGGCAAGGGCCGCGTAATCTGCTTCAGCCCACATCCCGAGAAAACCCCCGATCTCGAATCAATACTCCTGCATGGTATCCATTGGGCCAGCGGGAACTAAAACATAAAGTTCCCCTAACATTGTCTTGTCCCCAGTTGGCTTGTCCGACTGGAACGCAAGGTTCGTTAGCTAATGAACCTGATTCACCCGTGACGCGTTTGTCACGGGGGTCTTCGAAACGGTCGGTCCTTTTTTCTAGCCTACGAACCTTGTTCACTAGGCGGCACGAGGCCGCCGGGGTCTTTCACGGAACAAAAGCTGCGCAAACAAAAGTTGCAGCAATACCAGTTTTTTAACAGCCCAGGGCAAGCCCATCCGGGCGTGTGTCTGCATTGATGAGCAACGGCTTAGCGATGCGAGGATGTTGCCTATTAAAACAAACAGGAACTAAAGCGTTGATCGAGTCTACTCTACAAACGACCACGCCATTTGGTCGTTAGGCCGAGTTGTTTGCGTATCAGTGCGACCCATTGGAGGACGACAAACCAGAGAACGCCAATCGGATGCAACATGGCACCCAAAGTCGATTGACGGAATCGCTTGATGGCGATGAGTCTGGGGATAAACCCGATCGCAAAGGCTATGAACAGCAAAATCATAGCAGTCAATGAAGCACCCAATGCGTATCCGCAAGCCAACGAAACGCTTGGCAAGACCGAACCGCCGATCAGAAGTATCGAAAACGGAACGATCAATCTGGCGTTGGCAATGCCCTCGGTCGCATTCTTGAGCAAGCCGTTGCAGACCTGTTGAGTCGAAGTGTACATTCGGCATTGAGCAATATCGGTCGCATCAAAGATGTCTGTCCGATGTCCTGCCCTTCGATAGGCACGCGGCAATTGAATACCGTCATGGCGTGAGTCTCGTATCGTGGAGTGGCCACCGACGCTCATGTAGTTCTGCCTATTGGCAAAAAAAAGTTGCCCGCAGCCAGCAGCCAAACCAACGCCGAGCGTGGATCGCATTCGATCGATCGGCAGATAGCCAAGCAGAACGTAATGCATCAAGGGAATCAGCAGCTTCTCGGCCAACGTGCCAGTCTCTTGCATTGGAAAGCCACTGATCAGCGGCGCCTGCCTGCGTTTCTGTTCTGCAACGCAACGCGATATGGCATCCTTGGACAAGCGTACGTCGGCATCTAGAAAAAGAAGCCAGTCGCTTTGAGATTGATTCGCCAATTGCCAGCACGCATGCTGTTTACCATTCCAGCCAACTGGCAACTCTTTGGACTCGACGAGTCGCACACGCGGGTCGCGCTCCGCGATGGCTTGGACAATGCTTGCGGTATCATCCTCGGAGTGATCGTCGAGCACGAGCACTTCGAAACCAGGATGATCGTTTTGCAAAATAGCCTCGAGCGCCGGTCCGATACTTGACGCTTCGTTTCGAGCTGGAATGAGAATGCTAATGCGTTCTGACATCGCAGCCCGCAGCAATTCTGGTTCGCAGCTCGCAGGCAAGAATTCCATCGCGTTCTTAAGAAACATTGCGACCGGCAAAAGTGCGATCAGCAAAACGACCACCGAGTAAAGGATCATGGCTTGGAAAGTTTGCGTACGTTGGATTTTGAAATACTAATGAGCAAACTCGCCAACGATCGATCGGTAGTAAGCAATCGTTCGTTTAATGCCTTCTTCTAATCGAACTTGCGGCTCGTAGCCGAGTAGTTTTCGAGCAAGTGAGATATCAGCGAGGCTATCCCGAACGTCGCCGATGCGGGCAGGTTGCAAATCCGGTTCGATCGACTTACCGAGCAGAGTCCCCAAAATCTTGAGCAACGGCAACAGGGTTGTTTGTCCGCCGTCCGCAACGTTAATGGTTCGTCCACCGATGTTGGGGCGTTCGGCTGCGAGCAGATTCCCGTGCACGACGTTGGCAACATAAGTAAAGTCGCGAGACTGCAAGCCGTCTCCATAAATGACGGGGCGCCGGCCACTCAAAATGCGATTTACGAAGAGAGGAATAACCGCGGAGTAAGGGCTATCTGGATCTTGGCGAGGGCCGAACACGTTGAAATAACGAATACCAACAGTCTCCAGTCCAAAGCTGTGAAAGTAAGCTTGGCAATAGTACTCGCCACTCAACTTTGCAACTGCATAAGGCGAAAGCGGCATTGGCAAATCCGATTCGCGTTTCGACGACGTTGGCTGGTCACCGTACGCACTGCTACTCGCCGCGTACACAAATCGCTTGACCCCGGCCTGAACGCTTTGATGAAGCATGTTTAAGGTGCCAGTCGCGCAGGCTTGGTGAGTATCCAACGGACGTTCCAAGGAAAGAGGAACGGATGCCAGGGCCGCCTGATGGAAGACGCGTTCGACACCGGACAATGCCTCACGGACGGAGATCGCGTCGCAGATGTCACCTTCGATAAAATCGATGCGGTCCGACACTTCCTCAAGGTTGGATCGCTTGCCCGTGCTTAAACTATCGAGCACGCGCACTTTATGGCCAGCGTCCAATAGACCGCGAACGATATGCGAGCCGATGAATCCAGCGCCACCGGTAACTAAGCAACGGACCATGAGTGATACCAAAAGGATGGGGAGAAGGAACAAGTGTAAAGAGCTGTCAATCCAAATGCCAACTTTAAGCTGCCAGCTCTCGCACACTAAAATCCACGGACCAAGCTCCCAGGATAGGCAATCGCTCTTTTTGAAGCGACCGGAGCGCCTGAATGGACTGCCGAGTATTCGCTGGGTTGAGCATTTGGACGACAATGCCGTCGCATAGTCTACCAACTCGCGGCATCATGGGGAGGCAGACATCGCCTAAATCGAAGACGATCAGCCCGAATTCCTTCTTCCAAAGTGGTAGTTGCGCGAGCTGCGAGTGCCAGAGTTTGGTCTCGGGCTTGCTATTGCCCATATAAGACCATTGCACCTCAGTAAACGAAGCTTTCTCCCGCAATACTTTGGAGCGACCATCCTCGGCGGGGCGAATTGTGACCAAGATCGCTTTGCGTTGGGTTTTGTCGCAACAACGATCGACGATGTCGGTAACCAAATTGCGAACCACCGAACCATCGACAGCGCCAACGGTTCCTATCCCCAAAACAAACCTCTTG
>Ga0105046_10017495_pt1 | contig 10962 bp, 9 predicted proteins | sample MAT03_FD_78385 | JGI IMG/M metagenome (GOLD analysis project Ga0105046, IMG submission 78385) | Freshwater microbial communities from Lake Fryxell liftoff mats and glacier meltwater in Antarctica - MAT-03 (megahit assembly) | ecosystem: Environmental > Aquatic > Freshwater > Ice > Liftoff...
ATGTTGCGCCGCCGCCTGGGGTATCCTCGACTGATAATTGTCCTGCGTGCGCTTCAATGATCCCTTTGGCAATCGGTAGCCCAAGCCCGGTATGACCCTCTTTGCCGTGATAAAAGGGAGCCATCATATGCGATTTCACAACACTCGAAATGGTTTCGCCATGATTGACGACTTTGAGCAGCGCCGTATTGTTCAGTATATCGCCTCTGATTTCGATCTGCTGGTCTGAGGGCTCATAGCGCAGTGAGTTATCCACGAGATTGCTGAGTGCCTGGAGCAGCAGTCCGTAATCAAAATTGATCAAGGGCAGGTCTTCGGGAAACACAAGTTTGATGCGCTCCTGCCGAGTCAACTGCCAGATACGGGCGGCCACATCCCCAGAAATCTCCTCCAGCGAATTGAGCTGGCAGTCCAGCGCTAAGGCTCCTGCTTGCAGCCGCGACATCTCCAGCAGATTACCAACGAGCTTATCCAATTGGTCGACTTCATTCTCAATTGTCTCCGCAATGATCAGTTTCTCCTCAACGGTGAGTTGGTCGTGCAATCGCCGCAGATTACTGGCCGACGTTTTGATGATTGTAATCGGTGTGCGCAGATCATGTGATACGGCATGGAGAATGGCCGTTTTGAGTTTATCGGCCTCTTCAAACTGATGGCTTTTACTGGCCTGCTCTGCCAGATCGATTCGTTGGAGTGCCATCGCCGCCTGCGAGACACAGGTATTCAAGAGCTGCTGGTGCGGAGGTGTGAGAGGTGTTTCAAAGGACACACACACCGTGCCATAAATATGATTGCCTGCCAGCAGCAGTAAAAAGTGCATATTGCTGCCAGAGGTTATACTGTCGCTGCCATATGGCAAAATATGCGCTTCCAGGGCTCCCAGATCTTCTTTCAAGACATCCGTGAGCGACTCATAAACGCCTTGACTGTAGGTCAATTGGTTAAAGGAGCGCGTGAGCCGGTACAGAATCTCCTGCTCGTGAGCACGCTGCTGGGCCTCTTGCGCCTGCTGACGGCCATCAGCAGCGAGGCGGCCCGCAATCGCAGCCACAATCAAAAACACGCACAAATCAATCACTTCGCGCGGATCGGCCACCCAGAGGGAATAATACGGCGGCACGAGAAAGAAATTGATACACATGAAGCTGACAACGGCTGACACAAAGGCGGGACCCGTACCGCTGCGAATCGCGATAATCAGCACGAGAAGAAAATAGACCATTGTAAAGTTTGCGAGCGTCAAAACATCACGCAGGGGCCGCGCGCAAGCGGTGATGATGCCCACCGCCAATAGAGCAGTACTATAAACCCGAAGTTGTTGAAATCGTATTGGCATGACAGTTCTCTCTTAGACATCCTGATTCTACAACACACATCTGTTCCCGGCTCATCATAAATTCGTGATATGCGTTGTGGGGTGTGGGGGAGGAAAATACAAAACGCCCTGTTGATGATATGACACTCATCACAGGGCGTTTCTGCATGATAACTTCTGACACATGGAAAAGAATCGGTTTTTTATTCGCGCTGCGGCACATGCGACAGAATGATAAAGGCCAGCGTCGCAAACAGCAGGCTCGGAAAGCCCAATCCATAGAGAGAGATCGAGAACGGCTGAAACATGGCGATAATGCTGATCAGCATGACGCCAATGACAACCCGTTCAACCCAGAGATACAGTTGTTTGTTCATGGTCGATGTCCTGATAAAGACTTTCTGCTCATTGGGCGACCCAGCGGATCGCCCCTACAATATGACACACCCCATTGCTGTAAATCCTAAATTGCCTGCATACCGAGCTAGACTATACGTTGCTCAGTATCGGGCGCAAAGAAGTGCAACCCCTCGGCGTGAAGACTGAGACCCAGTCGATCCCCCGGTTTGGTCTCAAAGGTGGGTGGCATTTTCACACGCAGACGTATCTCACCCACACGCACATCCACCAGCAGACGATCCCCCAGAGGCTCAACAACGTAGACTTCACAGGCATGCTGTTCAGTGCCACCGAGCGTCTCAAGCATGATGTCTTCGGCACGAATGCCCAGAATGAGCTTCTGGCTCGCATGACGATCCAGCACGACGCGCTGCGCATCGGTGGTGGAAATACGCCAGTTTTCTTGAGTCGTAACAAGCTGCCGCGCGGCTTTATCATAGGTGCAGTCAATAAAGTTCATACGCGGATTGCCGATGAAATTGGCAACAAAGAGATTTTTGGGCTCTTGATAGACTTTTTCAGGCGTATCAAGCTGCTGTAAGACGCCTTTGTTGAGCACTGCGATGCGATCTGCCAGGGACATAGCCTCGACTTGATCATTGGTCACATAAAAAAATGTGCCGCGCAGTTCGCGTTGAAGGCGCTTAAGCTCGCTGCGCATCTCGACACGCAGTTGAAAATCCAGATTGGTCAGCGGCTCATCCATCAAGTAGACACGCGGATTCCGCACCATCGCCCGCCCCAATGCCACGCGCTGCTGCTGCCCCCCTGAGAGCTGCGCGGGTTTGCGATCCAGATAGGCATCAATGCGGAGTTTATGGGCGACCTCACGGATCAGGACGTCCTGTTGTTTCGCGGGCATGTGACGCGCTTCCAGAGGAAACGCCATATTCTGATACACCGTTTTGCGTGGATACAGGGCATAGCTCTGGAACACCATCACCACATCGCGCAGAGCAGGGGGTATTATGCCCTGTGGAGCCCCATCGAGAAGCACATCACCGCGTGTTAGACGTTCCAGTCCCGCCACACAGCGCAGCGCGGTTGTCTTGCCAGCGCCTGTTGGCCCCAACAGCACAAGAAATTCGCCATCATGTACACTGATCGAGACATCTTGCAGCGCCGTCGTCTTGCCAAACTGCTTGGTCACCTTTTGTAATTCCAGGGTTGCCATTGGCTTATCCTTTGCTTTCGATGCGCTGTTCGGTGTCTCGATCAAAGAGATGCAGCCGTTGATAATTCAATCGCAGCCCAATCGTCTGACCCTCGGCCACCTGCACGCGCGGAGAGGTGCGGGTGCGAATGGTGCTGCCGCCCACATCAACCAGATAGATAATCTCGTCGCCGAGCAGCTCACGCACCAAAACGACCCCTTGAATATCACCCTGCGCGGGATTTTCGTCGAGGGTCACATCTTCCGCACGTACCCCAAAGATAATATCGCCCTTATACTGATTCAGGGCCTGCACCAGCGACCCATGCAGCGTTAAGCGAAAATCGGAGTTCAAGCCAAAAAGACAGCCATCGGCCACGCGGCAGGGAATCAAGCTCATGGGCGGTGTGCCGATGAAGCTGGCGACAAACAGCGTTTGCGGCGCATTGTAAATCTCCAGCGGCGCGGCCACCTGCTGCAAAACACCCTGATTCATCACGGCGATGCGATGGCTCATAGTCATCGCTTCGACCTGATCATGCGTCACATAGACCATCGTCGTGCCAAGTTCATACTGCAAATGCTTCAGTTCGCCGCGCATATCGGCCCGCAAACTGGCATCCAGATTGGTCAGCGGCTCATCCATCAAAAAGACCTGTGGGCGGCGGATCATGGCCCGACCCAATGCCACGCGCTGCTGTTCGCCGCTCGGCAAACGCCCCGGACGACGGTCTAAGATATGCTCGATTTGCAGCAGCTTGGCGACCTGCGCCAACCGCTGTTCCACTTCGGCCCGTGCTACATTCTGCGCCCGCAGTGGAAAGGTAATATTGTCGCGCACGCTGAGATGCGGATAGAGCGCATAAAATTGGAACACGAAGGCAATATCGCGATCCCCCGGCTCAAGGTCATTGACGCGCCGCCCCCCGATCAAAATATCGCCGCCTGAGATGTCTTCCAGGCCCGCGATCATGCGCAGGGTGGTGGTTTTGCCGCATCCACTGGGGCCCAGAAGCACCAGAAATTCCCCATCTTGAATGGAGAGGTTGACTTTGTTGACCGCCAGTGCTTTCACACCAGGGTATATTTTGTCGACATTGACGAGCTGTACATCGGCCATTTTATCGTCTCACTGCCCCAAAGGTCACGCCGCGCAGCAGATGATTCCGCACGAGGTAGGTGAAAATGATAATCGGGATCACAAAGATCACCGTCGCCGCCGCTAAGCGACCCCACTCCACAGCACCCACACCTACAATACTGTTGAGGTAAGGCGGTACGGTGCTGGCATTATCGCGATTGAGCAGATTGGAGAGCACAAATTCATTCCAGGCTGTAATCGCACTGAACACGCCCGTCGCGGCCATCGCCGGGATGCACTCCGGCAGCACAATCTTATAGATCGCCTGCAAGCGGCTGTAACCATCGAGCATGGCGGCTTCTTCATATTCCACCGGGATTTCATAGAAGAAGCCCTTCATCATCCACACAACAAACGGCAGATTGGCCGTTGTATAGAGAATAGTCAGACCCAAAAAGCTGTCTTTCAAACCCAGATTGCTGAAGAACAAAAAGATTGGGATGAGCACAACAATCGGCGGCAGCATACGCGTGGAGAGGATGAAAAACATCAAATCGCTCTCACCCGGAATGCGAAAGCGCGAAATGGCATAGGCCGCGAGTGTTCCTAAACCCACCGCCAGCACCGTTGAGAGGGTGGTGATAATGATGCTGTTGATGAGACGATTGCGGAACTCGCCGCGTGAGCCTGATGACTGTGCCCCGGCGGCGCTTTCAATCGGTTCATCGGTGAGAATTTCCAGGTAATTGTTCATCGTCGGCTGAAAATTGGCATAAGGTATCAGCAGAGGGACACGACTGGTGACATCGGCGCGCGTTTTAAACGATGAACTCAAAATCCAATACATCGGGAAGGTAAAGAAGATCATAACGATGCCCAATACCACCCAGAACAAGACCCGCTGCCAGACTGGTTGTTTCCGATTCATGCGGCGGCTCCCTCGCCCTTGAAGGCATTCAAGACACGAATAAACACGTTTGCCAGGGCGATAATGACGATGAGCATGATATAGCCCAGCGCCGACCCCATGCCTGTATCAAAATTGGAGAAGGCCACTTCATAGACCCACAGCGCCGCCGTTTGTCCGGCACGCCCAGGGCCGCCCTGACTGCCAAGCAGCACGAACGCCAGATCAAACAGCTTATAGGCGTCAATCGTACGAAAAATGATCGCAATGAGCAGCAGAGGTGTGATCATCGGCAGGGTGATGTGACGGAAGCGAAACCAGCCGCTTGCCCGATCCACTGCCGCCGCCTCATACAGGTATTTGGGCACGGCTGACAGACCCGCCAATGAGATGAGCATCATGAAGGGCGTCCACATCCACACATCCACGATGATGAGCGAGATAATGACGGTGTTGCGATCCGTGAGCCAGCCAATCGAGCCGATATTAAGCCAGTTGGTCGCCATATAATTGAGAATGCCTTCACCCTGCATCATGAAGCGCCAGAACAGCGCCACCACCACAGGCGAGAGCATCATCGGGATGAGCAGCACCGTCATAAAAATGGCGCGGCCTCTAAATTTGCGATTGAGCAGCACCGCCACGCCAAACCCAAGCAGCAGTTCTATGGTCACAGCCGGGACGACAAACTGCCCCGTGACGATAAAGCGTTCCCAGGTGCGTTCCCCGATGCGTGTGTCGCTGAGCAGTTCGGCGTAATTTTGTGTGCCGATCCAGATCGGTGCATTTAAGGCGTTGCGCGTCACCGACCACTCATTAAAGCTCAGGAACAGCGACCAGATCAGCGGGAAGATGGTGATAAACAGCAGCAGCAGCATCGTGGGAGTGAGAAAGAGTCCCGCCAACCATCGATCACTGAGGCGGCTAAAACGGGGCTTCGCAGTCTGCCCAATCGGGAGCTGACGTTCCAGCGTTGTTGCCATAAGAAAACCTTTTTTGAGGGGTCTGTGAAGAAACCTCTGTTTGACTATTCTCATTTAGTTTGTGACGGGCCTCACCCTGGCCTCTCTCCCACTGGCGCGGGAGAGGGGAGAAGGACATCTTCTTAAACCCCACCCCAAACCCCTCCCCGCTACGCAAGGAGGGGCTTTGAGACCCGTTCTGCACCCCTCGCCCGTTTATGGGAGAGGGGCCGGGGGTGAGGGCAACGTTATGCCAAAAGACAATTACGGGGCTTCGGTTGCCATTGCAGCCGGGCCATCGGGGTAAGCTTCGTCGATGATTTCCTGCTGTTCAGCAGCGATTTCATCGAGGGCTTCTTTGGCATCCATCTGGCCGCTGATAGCAAGGTTCAGGTATTCGCCCTGTACGCTCAACATGGCCGCGTATTCAGGCAGATTCCAGAAGTCTTTAACATACTGGAAGGCTTCGGCAAAGGTCGGATTGTAGGGGGCTGCGCTCAGGAATTCCTCGCTTGCCAGGATGCTGATGCGTCCTGAGAAGCCGCCACCCTGAACCCACTTGATCTGTGTTTCATCGGATTGCAACCACTTCACAAATTCAAGGGCCGACTCTTTGTTTTCGCTGAACGCACTGACGCTGATACCCTGACCGCCCAGGCTGATGAAGTGTTCGGTTTCGCCGGGCATGACGGCAAAGCCCAGATTGTCAGCATTTGTGCATGTCTCAGCATTTGTGAACGCTCCGCCGAAGCCGTACCAGATTTCGATCATGGCTGTCGAGCCGCTGCATACTGCGTCCACCACTTCGGTGAAGCCGAATGCTGCTGCGCCTTCTGGGCCAGTCTGGAACAGTTTCTGTGCAAATTCCAGCGCGGCAACATTGCCTTCGCTGTTCAGGACGCCCTCAATCTGATAGGTCTCAGAGTCCCACAGTTCGCCGCCAAACGACCACAGAATGTGATTGAAAGCGGTCTGCACGAGATCGCCATCATTGATCCAGTGGCTGACATAGCCTGCATCGATGTCATCGCCGCTCTTGAAGAACTCGGCAATCGCCAGCAGTTCGGTCCAGGTGGTCGGTACGGCCAGATCGCTGCCTGTGGCGGCTTTGTAGGCGGCCATCACATCAGCATTCTCAAACAGGTCTTTGCGGTAAACCATCATGCGCGTGTCGGTGATGACGGGCACGCTGTAATACGCGCCGCTGCCAACCGGCACTTCGGCATAGGCGCTGAGTGCTGTCTGATTGTAGTCATCAAAGGGCAGATCATTTGTGATGACATCAGTCAGATTTTCGATGAAACCGCCTTTGACGGCCTCACCCATGAACTGGCTGTCAAGGATAGGCAGATCCGCGCCACCCTGTGCAGCAAAATCGGCAAAAATCTGGTTGCGCCATTCACCAATCGGCACGCAGGTCACGGTCACAGTCGCATCGGGGTACTCAGCCGCGACGGACGACAGGAGATCGCACGGGGGCCAGGCAAACCAGATGATCGACAGATTGGGCTTATCCTGCGGATGAACAGGGGCGATAGCCAGCAGCATCAGCACGGCTGTGACAAGAATGGTTTTGAGATTCTTTTTCATGATCATGTGATTGTTTTCTCCAAAAGCTAAGTCTTCAACAAGCAAAACGTTCCAGCGATCTCTAATCGATGACACCCCTTTCTTTCAAATGCCCAACAGACTCTCCAGGACCAGCGCCAACGCGCCGCGTACCCCAGCATCATCACCCAATGCCGATTTGTTGATGACAAGATGCCGTGTGGAGAGCGGCAGAGAACGTTTGAGAACAGCCTGGCGAATCGATGACAATAACCGATCACCAATATTGCTGATTCCTCCCCCAATCAGGATGAGTGACGGATTGAAGAAGTTTACGAGACTGGCCAGCACTTCGCCAATCATAAGGCCGCTGGCATCAATAATCTCGTTCGCCACCCGATCACCCTGTGTAGAAGCGACCCCGATGTGATAGGCGGTCAGGGTTTTCTCGCTTTCTAAAAGTTTGGCGAGGGCAGGGCTGCGACCCTCTTGCGCCGCCTCAAGGCCGCGTTTGGCAATGATCGGCCCAGACGCCATCGCCTCAAGACAGCCCACATTGCCACAGTGACATACCCAGCCGTTGCGATCCACGCAGATATGCCCTATGTCGCCCGCGCAGCCTGTGCTGCCGCGATGAATGCGCCCGGCACAGATAATACCTGCGCCGATGCCCGTTCCTATTTTGACAAACAGGAAGTTATCCAGGCCGCGACCCTGCCCCGAACGCAGTTCGCCCAATGCCATCACATTGACATCATTATCAACGACGACTCTGGTCATCGGGAAGCTGTTACGCAGAGTTTTGTGGATGGGGTAGTTCTCCCATCCAGGCATGATAGGCGGCGCAATCAGGAGTCCTGTGGAGAACTCAACGGGCCCCGGCACGCCAATCCCAATGCCGAGAAGACTCTCAGGAGAAAGCTCACGCTGTATGAGCATACGATTGATCTGGTCACAAATTTCAGTCAGGACGATGTCAGGCCCATTGCGCACATCAATCGTGCATGACACACGCTCGATGATCTGACCGCTAAAATCAGCCAGCGCAATATCGAGGCTTGTGGCTCCCATATCAACGCCTACCAGAGTCCCAAAGGCCCCCTTAAAATTCAACAGGCGCGGGCGACGTCCGCCGCTGCTCTCGCCTTCTCCCAATTCTTCGAGGATTCCGATCTGCACCAATCGATTGACCAGAGCCGTGATACTGGCACGGCTGTAGCCAAGATATTCTGCAAGCTCCGTGCGTGAGATCATGCCTTTCAGGGCAATGATTCGCAGCGCATGCATCTCGTTTGGTTGGAGCTGGTCGGACGGGAAAGAAGGCATGTTTTAAAAGGTTCATAATAAAATCTCTTGCTTATAATATGACCTGATACGTCTCATTTGTCAATCGATCTTTGTATACTTTTAACAAACTAATTTTAAAAACTAAAGCAAGAGTGATGATATGTGGCATAACATGCATGGAAATGGACTAAAGATTAAGGGTTTGGGGCGATGGGGCTCTTTACCAATCCTGTACAATGAGGCCTAACGTAGGCAATATGGCTCACAGACAGATTTGCGTCCTATTATATCCTATCGTGAATGAAAACAAGGATTATCATGAAACGACAGCTGCTCATCATCGGGATTGGTCTGCTGATCTCTTTAGTGGTGATTTACGGAGGATACCGTTTTTCACGCTGGTGGCGGTTGCAAAAGAGACAGTGGCTTATTCTGGTGATTGCCCTCGTAATGGCTCTGCCAACAGCCTATGCAGGCTATCGCTTTGTCCGCTGGTGGCGATCTACAGGGGGTAATTTTACAATTACGAACAGCGTCGCCTCGCAGAGCAACACCTATATTGCGCAGTGGCTGTCTGACCCATCCAGTCGGCCCGCCCTTAAAACAGGTCAAAGCGATCTGTGCGAGGAGGCCCCGTTTATCCTGCCGTCTGTCGGATTTATTGGCCTGCTCTGGCGTGATTCCGCCTCACCCTATTCGATGATTCGGCGGCATACGGGAGTCGATATTTTTGGTGAGGGGACGCCGGGGACCGTTCCGGTTGTGGCGGTCTATGATGGCTATCTGACGCGCCAGGAAGATTGGAAAAGTACCGTCATCATCCGCCATGATGATCCCTTGCAGCCAGGGCGCACGATCTGGACGTATTACACGCATATGGCACACCGCGATGGCCGCATCGATTATATCGAGGATACATTCCCGCCAGGAACATATGGCAAATTCGTCAAACAGGGGACGCTGCTTGGCTATCAGGGCGAATATGCGGGGACCGTGCCGGGGTCGTGGATCGCGATGCATGTTCATCTCAGCATTGTTGAAACAGGGTCCGATGGGGCATTTCTCAATGAAGCCGCACTGGAAAACACGCTTGATCCATCGCCCTATTTTGATCTATCTTTGGACAGCGATCAGCAGCCCACGCGCCCGATTCGCTGTGCGAGATGAGAATTTCATGTAGGGGCGGACTAGAACATGTTCTGCCATTTTGATGCGCCTATAATGTTGATCAGGTGAATGAATCACACGACACGGGAGGTCAAATTATGACTCTAACGGCCAATATGATTACAGCTCTTTTGTTCGTCCTGCTTGGATTAGCGATCTGCTTTTCAGGCTATCGACTGTTTCGCTTCTATCTGATGGCGATTGGTTTCATATATACCTTTAACACCATTATGGCCACGACGAATCCACCGATGGATTATACGAATCTTACCATCCTGATCGTTGCAGTGATCGCTGGCATTTTCATCGCACTTCTCACCTGGCTGCTCTATCGTTTCGGCATTGCTATCGCAGGGGCATTGCTTGGATTCGTGGTGGCGATGGCGTTAATCCAGGGCTTTGGCCTTACGGATATTGCAGCCATTGCGCTTGTGATCGTGTGCATTGTCGTTGGGTTGATGCTGGCCTTCGCTGTGGCGGACCTGATCGTTATGATTAGTACGGCCATCATCGGAGCAAATCTGGTGGCGACAAATCTGGCTGTCATCATGCCCAATATCGTGAATGGCTCAGTCATTCTCATCATTGTGCTCGTGCTGGCTGCGTTAGGATTTGTGACTCAATGGCAAATGAGCGGGGGACGCAGACGGGTTGTGTCCTAACATGTTTTGACCTCACCCCGGCCCCTCTCCATAGGCGAGGGGAGACCAACTAGATCGCCTGAATGAGTTATACAACCAGTGGTGCAATTCTAAAATCTCAGTGCGATGTTTTATAATCTTGCGTGCAAAAATCGGGAGTGTAGGGGCATGGCACGCCATGCCCTCATCTGAGTTTCATGGCTATCGTGCCACAGGGGGCCGAGCGATTTTGGAGGGCATGGCACGCCATGCCCCTACGAGAATCTCTCTCAAATATACGACTTGCACCATTGGTTATACAATGCTGCTTGCCTGGACGATCCAGCGCGTCGCGTCCCTCCCGATAATCCCACCTCAAATTTTAGATTTGCACCATTGGTTACCGGAAAAGCGCCGTAAAGCCCCTTGTTTTAACAATGGGGATATAAGGCGTAAAACTTGCAAAACAATCTCGTGATGGATAAACTTTGCGCCATTCGATCAGACAATGCGCTTCACGAGA
>Ga0105046_10017500_pt1 | contig 10961 bp, 9 predicted proteins | sample MAT03_FD_78385 | JGI IMG/M metagenome (GOLD analysis project Ga0105046, IMG submission 78385) | Freshwater microbial communities from Lake Fryxell liftoff mats and glacier meltwater in Antarctica - MAT-03 (megahit assembly) | ecosystem: Environmental > Aquatic > Freshwater > Ice > Liftoff...
CCAACAACGGCTCAAATTTATTTAGTTTTAACTTTTAGTACTGTCCGTTTTCTGTGCTTCTGTTCTCTGATTGTTGGAGGTTAAAAAGTTTGCATTTGTTTTAAATTCAAAATATAATAATATATTCGCAAAGTTTTTGAAACATCTGAAACTTATTAATACATTCGCAAACTTTTTTAAAAATCAACAAAGGCAATATGGTAGACTTTTTAAATTGTGTCAATCAATATGCGGTTCTTATCCAAGCTTTAACTTTAGTAGTCCTTACATTTACATTAGTCTTTGTTGCTTGGTATACGAGAGAGACTTATTTTTTAAGGAAAGCACAAGAAAATACTTTACGTATATTACTAGAAACAAAGAATCCAAATATAATTGTTACCTTTGAAGAGGGTTCAAACTTTACAGATATATTATTGGTAATAGAAAATATAGGTGGTGGAGTAGCTTATGATACTAAAATTAAGATTGACCCCCCTTTTAATGTATTAGTTAATGTATTTAATAAATATGTTAATGAATCTGGAGCAATTAAAAATGGTATAGCAGTTTTAAAGAATGGATCAAAGCATGAAATTTATGCTGCATCAACAATAGAAATTACTGATAAATTAAAGGATGATAGTATTCCAAAAAATTATACTTTTACGGTAAATTATTCTAAATTGAGTGGAGAAGTTTTTACTCAAACTTATGATGATTCTTTAGAAAAGTTCTTGACCAGATTAGACCCAAAATCTAAGCCAGAAGCAAAAGAATTTAAATTTTTAAAAAGCATAGATGAAAATTTTAAAAAATTAATCTCTTTATTAGATGATAGATTGATAAAATAATTTGTGCTATAATAATAGAACTTTCTTTTGAAATCCATCTGATATACTAATATAGTTTTCGGAATTTTTTATTATGTATCATATTTGAACATTTGATGATGTTCCAGAAAGTTTACTACAATCTTAATCAAAGATTAATCATATATTTAATGTATATTTTCAAATCTGTCCTTACTGTTCTGCTATTGTTCAGAGATTCTTGATGGTCAAAAAATTTGCATAGATATTAAATTCAAAACATATTAGTATATTTGCAAACATTTTGAAACACCAACAAAAGCTCAAAAAAATTAATTGGAATTCTAAAATTTTTGTTAAATTGTTTGTAAAGTTTTAATTTTTAATGTTTTTCATTAGAAATTTTTTTACCACTTAGTATCCCGTTAAGATTTTCTTCAGTGAAAATTAGGATATAGTATTCTTAAAATGCGCATATCTATCAATATTAACTATATGTCAATTGCTAATTTATATATTGATGTTAAATAGAAAATAATTCTATTAAAAGATGCGGGGTTTAATTTAATTTACACTTTACCACGATTTTGTTAGGATTTTGTTAGGATTTTGTTAGGATAAATTTTAATTTGTATATAAAAAAAGTATTGATTGTTCAAAATTCTAATAGACATATATAGCTAATATCAGTTGCCGTATAATTAAATTTTACAATAGCATAGTTTAAAGTCGGTTCGAATTTTTAAGTACAGTGTAACATTTATTATGACTCAAATAAATCAATTTAGATAAAAGCTTATGTCTCCAAATAATAAAAGTCCACCTGATATTTTCCTGATTCTTTATATCAATATCTTGCAAAGCAAAATTTAAAAACCATTTACTAACTTAAAAAAATAATCTCATGAAGAAGATTTACAGTTTAATTTACATTCTGCCTGTTGTACTTGCTGCATTTTTGATTTACGGATTTTCAACAATGGATGATCCAAAAAATGATATACCAACAAATGAAGCTGCAACAAATACTATCGAGCATTTCAATGCAACAATCGGTATAGATCTTCCTGACGCCAGTTTTGCTGTTTTCTATTCTCAGAATGAACTTGTTTCAAATCCGGGAGCCGGTTTTGGAGGTGCTGATGCGAGCGCTATTACGGCACCGGGAACAACATTTGGGTTTGGAAATCAACAGCCTTTGGGCAACAGAATGGCTGATGACTTTACAATACCTGCCGGTCAAAGCTGGATCATTGATTCCATTATTGTTTATCATTATCAGACAGGTTCTACCACCACGTCTACTATCAACAATTTAAATCTTCAGATCTGGGATGGAGCATCACCAGGTACAGGAAACATTGTCGCAGGTGATTCAACAACAAATGCATTAGCCGCGAGTTACTTCAGCAACATTTATCGTGTAACTCCTACTACATTGACAAACTCTCAGAGACCAATAATGAGAAATCAGGTTAACATGGGTGGCATAAGTTTAGATAATGGTACATACTGGATAGACTTTGCTGCCTCTGGTACTCTTGCTTCAGGACCATGGAATCCGCCGAGAACCATTGCCGGACAGCCTATCACCGGGAATGCACAACAAAGATTAGGAACAACATTCGCTTGGGGGCCTGCTTTGAGTGGTACCGATCAACAGGGAGTTGCATTTGTAATTTACGGAACCGACAGTCCATTACCTGTTGAACTGTCTTCATTCAGTTCCACTATAAGCGGCAGAGATGTCACTCTTAACTGGACTACAGCTTCAGAGTTAAACAATGCAAAATTTGAAATCGAAAGAAGTGTCAATAGCAGCTGGACAAAAATCGGTGAAGTACAAGGAAACGGAACAACAACTTCTCCGCAAAGCTATTCATATTCAGACAAAAATTTAACCAGTAATTCATACAATTACAGATTAAAACAAATTGATTTCAACGGAAACTTTGAATATTTTAATTTATCAAATGAAGTTGTGATAGGAATTCCGAGCGCATTTGAATTAGCTCAGAATTATCCTAATCCATTCAATCCGTCAACAAAAATTACATACTCAATTCCATTTGACGGTAATGTCAGCTTAACGGTTTATGACGCAATGGGTAAAGAAATAACTAAATTAGTTGATAACAATCAGACTGCAGGATATTACAGTATTGATTTCAATGCATCTAATTTCGCAAGCGGAATTTATTATTACAGTATCAATGTAAACGGACAAAGTAATTTTTCCGATACAAAGAAAATGCTGCTGGTAAAATAAAATTATTCAAAAGTAACATTAAAGTTGTACATTTTAAAACCCTGTTCATTAAATTGAACAGGGTTTTTTTGTATCCGATTTGACAACTTTGCTATGTCCGATTTGACAACTTTCCAAAAATAGCTTTAAAATTTTTCAATGCTTTCTAAAAAAGTTGTCAAATCTGTGAGAGGGATTGTTTATAGATTTGACAACTTTCCAAAAATAGCTTTAAAATTTTCCTGACTTCGCCACTATTTCCTTTGCAAAAATTAACTGATATATATATAATGTAGTTAATATTGAAAAGCCCTGAAAATGGGTGTCCCAGCTATTATTATTTTGTATGTTTATTAGAAAAAAGAAAAATCCAAGCGGAGTTATAAGTATTCAAGTTATAGATAAAAGTAACAGAAAATATAAAGTAATTAAAACAATAGGAAGTTCATCTAATCCTCAGGAAATAAATTATCTTTTTAACAAGGGCAAGCAATGGATTAAAAACTGTATTGGACAAACGGAATTAAATTTTAACAACAGTAATAATGCCACATTAGAATTATTAGATAACATAGAACAAATTTCAAATGCGGGGACAGAACTTCTCTTAGGAAATATTTTTGATCAGATTGGATTTAATAAAATTGAAGATGTATTATTCCGTAAACTTGTAATTTCTCGTTTGTGTTTTCCGGCAAGCAAACTTAAGACAACTGACATGCTTTCAAAGTATCATTTTTCAGACATTGATGTTCATAAAGTATACAGATATATGGATAAGTTGTATGATACTCAAAAGGAACTCGTTCAACAAATCAGTTATGATCACACATTAAAAGTTCTCAATAACGAAATGCAAATTATTTTTTATGATGTAACAACATTATATTTTGAAATAGATAACGAAGATGACTTACGAAAGACGGGATTTTCAAAAGAGGGCAAACATCAAAATCCTCAGATATTATTAGGTCTATTGGTAAGTATAGATGGTTATCCTTTAGCTTATGAAATTTTTGAAGGAAACAAATATGAAGGTCATACAATGTTACCGGTCATAGAGACTTTCAGACAAAAATATAAGTTAGAAAAACTAGTTATTGTAGCTGACTCTGGATTGATCTCAAAGAAAAACATTGAAGATCTTCAATCAAAAGGATATGATTATATTATAGGATCCCGGATTAAGATAGAATCCAAAATTATGAAGGAAAAGATATTATCCTTAAGATTACAAAATGGTCAGAGTGTAATTATAACTAAAGAAAAAGATGACAAACTTATAATAAGTTATTCCGAAAAAAGAGCTTCAAAAGATAAATACAATAGAGAGAAAGGACTTTTGAGGTTAAAGAAACAAATCAGTCAAGGTAATCTAACCAAATCAGCGTTGAATAAAAGAGGATATAATAAATTTTTAAAATTAGAAGGAAAAGTTCAGATAAGTTTAGATGAAAGCAAAATTAAACAAGATGCACAATGGGATGGGCTTAAAGGCTACCTTACGAATACTGTACTGACAAAAGAAGAAATTATAAATAATTATAATCAATTGTGGAAAATAGAAAAAGCATTTAGAATATCAAAGACAGATCTAAAGATCAGACCTATATACCATCGTTTGAGAAGAAGAATTGAAGCTCATATCTGTATAGCATTTGTAGCTTATAAAATTTACAAAGAATTAGAAAGACAATTGAAAGAAAAGAAGTCAAATCTTAGTCCTGAGCAAGCGATAGAAATCGCAAAAACAATTTACAAAATACAAGTAGTAACAATTAAAAGATGAACAAAAAAATTTAGCTAAATTATTCAATATGTAAATTTGGGTGTCCCAGTGGCGAAGACAGGAAAATATTTTAATAGTACCTCTACAGAATTAAAAAATTTCGTCATAGGGAAATATGAAAAAGACAATTCATATACTGAGATAACATTACTTGTTCATTTTAAGGACATAAATAAAATAAACGAAATGAAAGTATTATCAAATACTATGATAACCTTGGTTCAATCCGATTCGGGCAATGTTTTTAATTATACTATCCTTCCAGGTTACGCAAAAACAAGTTTAATAGATAATCTTTATGTTATTATTAATTATGAAGGTAATATTATTTCTTCAAATGGAAAAATTGAAGGTAAACGTGCAGAATGGTTTAGAAGTAAAGAATATCTTAATACTAGCAAAAATATATTTTTCATAGCTACTTTTGAAGATGCTCAAAAAAAAGTTGAAAAAACTGTCGAAGGTGAAAAAGGGAAATCCTGCGGATTATTTGGTTTAGAATTACCCTTAATATTATTAGGGGGTTTAGTATTATCGGCAAAAGCCAGATGGAAAAAGAAATAATTCAGAATAATATATTGTAAAATTTAAAAAGCATTCACTTTATAAGCGAATGCTTTTTTTATTAACTAAATGAAGTATAAATATTCCCGGAAAAAATTTTATTCAGTTAGTTCTTTCTGCCAGAGCAAATTATAGGAAAACGGTTTTCCGAAATTTTTAAATGACTTACCTATTGATTTTATCCAGTAATCGGAATAAAATTTTTCGGACAAGAAATACAGGTCATCATCAACTGTGATTTTAAAATAATGTACATTTTTATTTATTGATTTCTGATTATTTTTAAAATATTCGTAAACATACGGTACATTTACAAAAGGCTCTTTATATATAAACACTGAACAATGAAGTGAAAATCCGCCTGCCTTCAGAATGCGGTTATTATCTTCGAGTATTTTTTTATACATCTCCGTATCATTATTTGGTGAATTAAGGAAGGTGGAAATTGAAAATGTGAAGTCAAAATAATCATCGGGAAGTTCACTGCCGAAATTTCCGAGAGTATCTGTAACGAGTTTTATACCGTCTGAATTAATTTTTGTCCTGTCACCGTTATCTACATTCCAGCATTCAAAATCATTTTTGAAATAATTCAATACTCTTGAATTTCCGCCGCCGATATCAAGAATTCTTGAACCATTCTTCAGATTATTTTTGATAAAAGAGTAAACTAATAAATCCTGATAATTCTTCAAATCGCAATAATAAAAATCAATTTCCCTTTTAAAAAAATCTTTATCATAATTCATCGATTTAAACATTTTTATATGCGATCTTTTTGAATAAGTAAATTCATCAAAATTTTCCGGTGAAACTGTTATTACTGATTTATTTGTGGTTTCCCTGCCTGTATCCGCACCAATAAATATTTCTTTATTGCCTGAAACAACCAGAGATAAGGAATTGTAAAGCCGTCTGAAGCCTCTATCCGCACCAATAAATATTTCTTTTTTGTCTGAAACAACTTCATTTTCATTTTCAAATGGCTTCCTTGCAGCGCTGAGTATCGTAACATGATTTGTCGGAGTGCCGCGGGATTTTCGTTCAAGCTGCCACATATATACTTCAGCTACAACTAAAGGATTTTCAAATACAATATCATAATAAAGTTTTTCAAAGTCATTTTTATCAAAATCATTCAGCCAGCTTTCCCATAATACATTCATAGTATCTTTTTTCTTAAGCCATTTGAAATTATTTTTTTCATATGCATCAAAAAGCGGTTTAGTATTCTGTGAATAATACACATCATAGCTGTGAGCGGCTATTCCTCCGGGTTTCAGCAGTCTGTATGATTCTTCAAAAAATGAATTCAGATATTCAGGAGGAATATGCTCAATTACCGAAACCGAGCATATAAAGTCAAAATAATTTTCGGGAAGTTCTTTACAATTATTTCCGAGAAGACCTTTGACAAATTTAACGTGCGGATTCGTTTTAATAGTGTTTTCCAGGGATTCAGGAGCAACGCGGCTGTCTTCGAGCACATCATCAATACCCCATAATTCGGTTTTACCTTTGAATATTTTAAACAAAAAAGATCCTGCGCCGTGACCTGCTTCGAGAACAGTTTTCGGTTCATATGCTTCAATCAGATTAATCATGTGAGCATATCCGAGAGGCTTAAGCGTATTCGGATGATTTGATAACTCAGGATATTTTTTGGCAATCTGCCAGAGATATTCTGTCCTTCCTAATTCAAACATAAAATATTTATAAATTTAATTTTTAATGAAAATGATTTACTTAATTCGGTGACAATTTTATTCTTCCGATTTTCTCCAAAGAAAATTATAAGAAAAAGGCATTCCGAATTCCTGATAACTTTTACCTGTTACAATCTGCCACTTTTCAATGTAATATTTCTCGGACATTCCGAACAGCTGCTGATCTTTCATTATTTCCAGTACCGGCGTGAATTTACTTATTGTATTTTGGTTTTCTGCAAAATATTCAATTACCGGATTTGTCCAGACAATCAAATCACTTACATCATCATAAAAAGAAATATCTTCAGCACATTGATCAATAGTATGAAGTGAAAAACCACGCGGCTTTAATACCCTGTTCATATCTTGTAAAATATTTTTGTAAGTTGCAAAATTGTTAATCTCAGTATGCTCAAGTGCTGATATTGAAAAGACAAAATCAAAATATTCATCTTTAAGTTCTGAATTGAAATTTCCTGCGTAATCACAAACAATTTTTATTTCTTTAGATTGAAAATCTAATGGTCCGTTACCCTTTCCTTCAAATTTGTCAAGATTCCAGCATTCGTAATCATTTTTAAAATATTCAAGGATCCGTGATTCTCCTCCGCCAACTTCAAGAATCTTTGATTCGGTTTTAATATTCTGAATGATAAATGAAAATGTCAGAAGGTCCTGGTAAACTTTTAAATCACAATATTCAGGATTTACTTTTTCACCAAACAACATCAAATCATAATCATTTTCTGAAAACAACTTCATATGATTTTTCTTTGAATAAGAGAATTCATAAAATTTATCCGGTAATAAAAAATCTGCCAAAATATTTTCTTAATTATATAATTTTAAGTTGTTTTTTCAAAAACTCTTTCGTTTTGAAATTCGAATAATGCTCTGATAAATTTGGATTATTTTTTGGTAAGTAATATCCCAGTCTGAAAACCATATGCTTCCTGAGTTACAGATAGAACTTCATATAATGTTTCAAGTGAATCAATAAAGTATTCAGTATTATAAAAAACCTGCGACACAGTTCCTCTTCCGCCGACAAAAACTTCGAAACCATCTTTATTTTCCGAGTAAACTTCGTTTTTATTCAGATAATCAGTCAGCCATAATTCTTTATAAACAGGAATAGTATTTAGAAGTTTAATAGAGTGTTCATCCTGAATCGTAAAATAAAGTCTGCCTTCAGGTTTAAGTATTCTGCGCATTTCCAAAAGCCATGCTTCGGCGAGATCATCAATATGAGTAAAAACCGAACCCGCAAAAATCACATCAAAATATCTGTCTTCAAAAGGAAGATGTGGATTTGTGGTTGTAGTGGCAAAATTAAACGGGGGTCGCAAATACTGATTAGCCCAGTTAATATGTTCAGAACTGATATCCGTTCCCCAGATCTCACACTTATCTGCAAAAGGTTTGAGCCATCTTATCATTCTTCCTGCACCACACCCGAAATCAAGCATATTCATTTTTTTAGAAAGGTCAAACCCTGATTCTTCTACGATTTCAAGCATTTTTGATACCTGCTCTTTTCCGTAAAGATATTCGCTGCTGTTTTTTCCGTATCCGAGCCATAAATTTTTCGGAGGAATTGGCAGCCCGTATTCACACTTTTCTAAATCTTCTTTTTGTTTGGGGATTATATATGAATCACAGTCTTTCAAATATGGAAAGTAAATCGTAGGAGTTTCCTTGTTTAAAATTTCCTGACGTTTTGATTCAATCTCAATATAAGTATTCTCAATTTTCTTCTTAACCCATTTTCTAACGGGGTTGGTAATATTATCGACGATCATTACGTAACTTGAATTTAACTAAATATGTTCAACTCATAATTAAATTTCAATTCATAATAAAAATCTTAATGATTTATATAAATTTTTATTTCAATTTAGTAAATTTTAATTAAAAAAAATGGACGAAGCATTATCAAAAATACATTCATTGTAAAAAGAGAATAGAAATCTTATCTTTAAGTAATCAAAAAAAAATCATTTTAATTAATCAAAGTGTAAGTTTTAGAGTAAAAATTGTTTTAAATTACTCTTCTATGATTAGTTTTTAAACTTATGGTAAGTTCTAATATTATCCCCCAAATTCACAGCACTTCAAAAATCGACAGAAATAAATTATTAGGAAATAAATCATTTGTTGTTTGGTTTACAGGTTTATCAGGTTCAGGTAAATCCACATTGGCAAATAATCTGGAGAAAAGACTTCATGAAATCGGAGTTCTTACTTATATTTTAGACGGTGATAATATAAGAAGCGGATTAAATAGAGATTTAAAATTCAGTGAAAGTGACAGGAATGAAAATATAAGAAGAATCGGAGAAGTGGCGAAACTTATGGTTGAATCAGGAATTGTTGTTTTGACAGCATTTATTTCACCGGTCAGAGAAGACAGAAATTCAGTAAGAGAGTTGCTGGAGAAAGATGAATTTATAGAAGTATATGTAAAATGCTCACTGAATATTTGTGAAGAAAGAGATGTGAAAGGTTTATACAACAAAGCCCGAAATGGCGAGATTAAAGACTTTACAGGCATTGATTCTCCTTATGAGGAACCTTTAAATCCTGATATTATAATTGATACGGCAAAAACAGATTTAGAAAAATCAATTGTTACGTTGTTCGATTTTATAAAAACAAAATTAAGTTTATAAATTTATAATATTTATATTTGGAAAATTACAATTTAAATTTTTTAAAAGAATTAGAGTCTGAATCTATTTTTATAATCAGAGAAGTTGCAGCTCAGTTCGAAAGACCTGCATTGCTTTTTTCCGGTGGTAAAGATTCAATAATACTCACACATTTAGCACGAAAGGCATTTCATCCTGCGAAGATACCATTTCCACTTATACATATTGACACAGGACATAATTTTGCAGATACCTTAGTTTACAGAGATGATTTAGTTAAAGAATTAGGTGTGAAATTAATTGTTGGCTACGTTCAGGAATCAATTGACAAAGGAAGAGTGACGGAGGAAACCGGGTTTAATGCAAGCAGGAATATGCTTCAGACTGCAACTCTGCTTGATACTCTGGAAAAATATAATATTGATTCGGCAATGGGTGGTGCAAGAAGAGACGAGGAAAAGGCGCGTGCAAAGGAAAGATTTTTTTCTCACAGAGATGAATTTGGGCAATGGGATCCGAAAAATCAGAGACCGGAACTATGGAATATTTTTAACGGTAAAAAAAATCACGGTGAACATTTCAGAGTTTTTCCTATAAGTAACTGGACTGAACTCGATGTATGGAATTATATTCATATGGAAAATATTCCTTTACCTGTTTTATATTTTACTCATCTGAGAGATTGTATCAGAAGAAGCGGAACAATTCTTGCGTATTCAGAATATTTAAATTTAAGAGATACTGAAATAAGAGAAAGTTTACAAATCCGTTTCAGGACAATCGGAGATATGACCTGCACAGGTGCTGTACTTTCTGATGCAAATAATGTAGAAGACATAATTAAGGAAATTGCAATGACACGTGTGACAGAAAGAGGAACCAGAGAAGATGATAAACGCTCGGATTCTGCGATGGAAGACAGGAAGAAGGAAGGATATTTTTGATTTTGGATTTTTGATTTACGATTTTGGATTTGTTTTGATTTGGAATTGATTAAATTTGGAATTTGGGATTTCGGAATTGGAATTTAAAAGATTTTGGATTTAATCTCATGATTTAGATTTCACGTTTCACTTTTCACGTTTCACTTTTCACTTTTCACATTTAACTTTTAACTTTTTTAAATGACAGATTATCAAACAAACGAATTACTAAGATTTACTACAGCAGGAAGTGTAGATGACGGTAAGAGTACTCTTATTGGAAGAC
>Ga0105046_10017502_pt1 | contig 10960 bp, 8 predicted proteins | sample MAT03_FD_78385 | JGI IMG/M metagenome (GOLD analysis project Ga0105046, IMG submission 78385) | Freshwater microbial communities from Lake Fryxell liftoff mats and glacier meltwater in Antarctica - MAT-03 (megahit assembly) | ecosystem: Environmental > Aquatic > Freshwater > Ice > Liftoff...
CATTAGCAACTGACTTCTGACTTCTGACTTCTGACTTCCATTCCCGACTTCTGCTACTTCGCGCCTTCCTTGTACTTTTTATCGAGCAGCGCAATCACTTCGTCGCTGATATCGACCTTCGCGTCGGCGTAAAGCACGTCGCGCTGGCCGATGATCTGCTGGAGTTGTTCCAGCTTGATCTGGTCGAGATCCGCGGGGATTTCCGGGCGATTGTCCGAGATCACAATCTCGATTCCCTTCGCCTTGGCGACCTCACCGACAGACGACTCCACGCGATCCCAGAAACTCTTCAGGCTTACCTTGATGTTGCGTTCCAGTTCGGCCTGCATGAGCTGCTGCCAAACATTCACGTTCAGCGCTTCCTGAAGGAATTCTTTGTTGCGATCCTGAAACTGCGGGGCGTCAGGCTTGAGCTGATCTCGCGCGTCTTTGAGCGCGCGAACCTTCTCCTGCCGTTCGCGCAGCTGGGCTTGCAGCGCCTTCTGTTCGTTCTCCATCCTCTGCCGGAAATCTTTCATCTCCTGCATTTCGTTGGCGATCCGCCCGGCGCGGGCGACGGCGATCTTCGGAGCATCCTGAGCAATGGCAAGGTTGCCGGCATACAGGATCACTGCCAAAGCGGTCATGAGCATGATTCGACGCATGGTTTGTTCCTTTTTCTGCGACATAAAAACGAATGATAACTGTTTATTGGTGAGGCGCGCAGGGATTGTTGTGACCTAAACGTTCAGAATATTCAACAATCCTTCGGGCCGGGATTCATCTTCGCACTGGCGTTGCCGTCCGCATTTGGCCCCGCCGCAGGGCATTTCGGCAATGAGCGATTGTCACTCCTATTGTACAAATCCGAATGAAAAGCTGATGAACTGCGTATCGTCTTCGCTGTTTTTCGCCAACGGATAGGCAAAGTCAAGTGCCAGCGGTGCCTGCCCAAAGAATGGGAGCGTGAGTCGGACGCCGGCACCGATGGAGGAGCGGAAGTCGTCAAGCTTGAAAGACTCCTCGATCGTCCCGCCGTCGTGGAACACCACGCCGCGCAGATTTTCACCCGCGACCGGGAAAGAAACCTGCACCGAGTACGTCAGCGCAAAATCCCCACCGACCGGATCATCGTCCGCACCTGACCTCGGGGAAACGCCGCGAAATTCAAAACCGCGGATCGATCCCAGGCCACCGCCGTAGAACCGCTCAAAAAACGGACCGTTGCCTGCGATGTAACCCATGTCGGTGTGCAGTTCGAGGATCGTCTTGCGGTCGAGCAAATCCTCTGACAACTTGAAGAAACCGTCCCACGTCAGCGTGTACTTATGAAAGTCATAGTCCCCGCCGAGAGCGCCGTATTTTTCGTAGCTGATGGTCGTGGTCGTGCCCTTGGCGGGCAAGAGGCCGCGCGTGGTGGTGTCGCGCCGCAACTGCACGCCGAGACTGCTGAGGAATGAATCGCCGTCGGCGTCTAAAATCTCCTGGGCGCGAACGTCTCGGTCTTCGATGTTAGAGATGCCCACCTGTTCCAGCCGGGCGGTGATCAATCCCGAATAGACATAGTTGAAGCGTTTTCCGAACGACAGCCGAGTGCCGATGCGCTGATCATCATAATGCTCACGCTCACGGTCGCGCAGATAAATTTCGCCGGTGAAGCTGTAAGGCTGATCAAAAATGTAAGGCTCGGTGAAACGCAGCGACGCGTTGGTTGCTTGCGTGCCCGGTTCAAAACTTGCCCGGAAATTCTGCCCCGCGCCGGTGAATGCTTTGTCGGTAAAAATCTCGCCCCACGAGTCCGGCCAATTGAGCAGGTCGAAGTTTCGCTGCTCGTACGTGATGTTCCCACCCACCCCGCCGTTGCTGTTCACGCCCGCGCCGACGCTGAAGCTGGCCGTTCGTGCTTCTTCGATCTCCACCAGCAGGTCGCGTGTGTCCGGCTCATCGCCGACCGGAGTCATCACAACGTTCCCGAAGTACGGTGTGCCCCGCAGCCGCTCGTTCGCGTCTTGCACGGCGCCGGAATCATATAACTGGCCGGGCTGCATCCGCATTTCGCGCAGAACCAGTTTGTCCTGCGATTTGTAATTGCCCTTCACGTACACCCGCCCGAGCCGGTAAGCTTTGCCTTCGCGCACGTCGTAGATCAGTTCGACTTTCCCTTCCTGCCCGCGAAACACCGGCGTGGTGTCGATCTGAAGATAACCCGGATCGGTCGACTGCGGCTGATAAATCATCCCGAACGGGCTGTACGCCCGAACCATCTCACGGATGTCGCGCTGGATGATTTCGTTGTCGTAAAACTGTCCCTCCAAGAGCTTCATCCGCGCCCTCAGGTCGGCCTCGCCGACGATGCTCAGGCCTTTGAATGTCACCCGATCGATCTGATATCGCTTGCCTTCTTCGATGACGAAGTTGATCTCAAGTTCCTTCAGGTTCGGCGACCAGATCAGTTTCCGCCCCACGCGGACGTCGAAGAAACCCTTCTGTTCGTAGAACCGTCGAACCGCCGCCACGTCGTCTTCCACCGTGTCGGGCTCGTATGTGCCGGGGCGGAAAATCCAGATCCAATAGCGCGTGCGGATCTGGCCTTTCAGCGTGTCGGTGGAATATGAATTATTGCCCACGAAGTCGGTCTTGCGGACGCGCACGTTCGGGCCTTCGATGATGTTAAAAATCAGCTCCCCGCGGCTGGAGAGCGGCTCCGGGGGAACTTCGACGTGCGCGAACGGAAAATTCTTTTCGCGGTAAAGAGTTTCGATCGCTCGTCTCGCGAGGCTAATGCGGAAACGGTCGATCGCTTCCCCCTCGCGCGAATCCACCACTTCCTGAATCTTCAGCGTATCAATCGCCAGGTTCCCGCGATAAGCAATCGTGGAAATCTGCTTCTGCTCCTGGACCACAAACACCACCACCACGCCGGTCTCGGTGGGCTCAACCTTCGCTTCCACGTTCGAGAATCGGCGCAGTCCGTAGATGCGTTTGTAGTCTTCTTCGACGGTGGCGGGGTCGTAGGCTGCGCCCTCGCGCGTGCGGACGACATTCATGATGATTGCCGTGGAAACCTGTGCGTTCCCGACGACGCGCACGCCTTCGACGGGTCGGCCTTTGAGGTCCGTACCCAACTCCGCCGGGGCAGTCTGCGCGTGAATGGCGCCCGTAAACAGCCCCATCCACAAGCCCAGCAAAATCCAGCCCGTACGCCAGAGCGGCGATGCGATGTGCTTCACTCTCACGCGGTCATTCCGATCGGTCGAGAAGATATAAATTCGAAGGCGCATCCTACGCCTTCCCGAGATGGATTCAGAGTTTAGCGGGGTCGGGAGGGATGTCAAAATGCGGGAGTGAGAAGTTAGAAGTCAGAATTAAGAAGTAGTACGCATTCCAATTGATTTCCGCGCACCCCGATGGAGCGTCACGGAGTGATGCCCTCCAAGTCACGCGGGGAAATCAATTGGGATCCGTTTTAGAATCCGCGAAGCGGTAAACAGTTACTAAACATGGGGGGGTGCGATTGTTCTCCAACAGGCGTCACGGCCGAACTGAAGCCCATCGCGATCAACCTTGTCCCCAGGCAATAAAAAAACCCGCCGAGGTCGGCGGGCGGAGTGGAGCTATGGGGATTTGAACCCCAAATTCAACCATGCCATGGTCGCGTGATCCCATTTCACTATAGCCCCGGGTATTTCAGAATCGTATCGGTACTGCCGGTTCTGTCAAGGTACGCCTTGAGCTTACGGCGCAGTAGCAGGCGCGGGGCGTAGGGCTTCGGCGGTGGTGATGGCGAGGCGGGTCAGGAGATCGTCTTTGTCGGCACGGGCGGCGCTGAGGATGGGGGTGGCGAGATCCGGGGCCAGCGTCTGCACCATCAGGATACCGAGCGCGCGGGCACGCCAGTGTTCGCTCTGGAGTAGTTTTTCGATCGCGGCGATGCGTGTTTCTGCGGGGGTGAGCAGCGCCGAAAGGTAGCCGCTCCAGGCGCTGACTGCGGGTTGTGCGCTGAAGCTCATCCGCTCGACGCGCTGCGCGAACTCCGAGGCGAGCGCGAGGGGCCGATTCTCTCCCGCGGAGCCTCTGATCATGCCCGCGTAGCTCGCGAGCACATAAGCGCCGGACATGGTGAACATGGGATCGCCGGAGTTGATTTGCGCGTAGAGCTTCTGCTTATCGTCGTCGGTGGAAATTGGCGTGCCGGCCCGTTCGAGCAGGCGCGAAAGCTGCACGCGATACCCCGACGCTCCGGCAGACATCCCGGCCTCGCCTGGCATGGGGTTCGTCATCACGGTCGCACCGACGGGGATCGCCACACTCGGCGACTGCTGGAGCGCCTCGCCGAGTTGGCCTTGGTCCAGGCGGACGATTCGCTCGCTGGTTTCGCGGGGTTGCAGAACGATCTTCTGCGACAGCCGATCATACGCGACGCCCGGGAAAACCTTGGAAGAAGCGCCCCGGAAGTACGAATCGAACCAAAGATCTGGCCGCAGCACCCCGCCGGCACCGATGGTGATCGGCAGGTTTGTGAGGTTGGTGACGCTGACCTTCACCAAAATCGGCTGCCCGAATTGGTACGTAATCGCCAGCGGCTCGGCGCGCAGCGCGTAAAACTGGTGAGGCCGGTCGACGATATCCAGCCACTGTGCGGGGAATTTTTCAAGCTCGCCGCTGATTGCCTCGGCGGACTCGCCGGGAACGATCCATGCGCCGCGGCTTCGGAGGGATTCGGAAAGAATCGATCCGAGCAGCCCCGACGGATTTTCATTGACGATTCGCCGCGCCAGTCCATCTGCAGTTGCGCGGCTGCCGGATTTATCGAGCACCGAAACCATGCCCAGCGCGGCGAGCGGGTCTTTGTCCTGCACCGCCGAAAGCTTCACTTTTGCTTCGTCGAAACGACCGGACACGAGAAACCGCCAGCCGACGAGTCGCGCGAGCGTCGCGCTGTCGGCAGGGAGAATCTTCTCCAATGCGGCGAGGATGGGCACCGCCGCGTCGGCATCGCGATTGAAATACAGTTCCAACCACGCCAGATCCACGAGCATCGCGGTGTAAGCGTTCTCCAATTCGGGCTTGCCCGATGCCTTCACGCGGTCCAACTCCGCGGCGGCTTCAACGGGCTCGGAAAACTCTGCGTCTACCGGGCGCGTCGTCGCGGCTTCATCCCCGGCGGAATTGCGGACAACCGCCATCTGATTTCGGATCGCGTTGCGGGCGCGTCGGATGTAAATCTTCGTTGAGTCGGCGTTCTCCATCGCGCGGTCGATGACGATTTTCAGAAGACACGCGTCGACATTCTCGGGCTGTGCCTGAAGAACCGACATCAAAAGTTGATCCGCCGACGCGGGTTGCCCTGCGATAAAAAGCGTCGCGGCGTAGCCCAGCGCGTAGCGGGCGCTGATCGGCTGCCGCACTTTCGGCGAGAGTTGCGAGCCGTAGCCGTACCACTTCAATGCCGGCTCGGTCAGCCCGACGTCGGCGAGCGTTTCGGCCAGCAGCATCACCGTCTCGATCTGCATCGGGTTGGCGCGGAGCATGGAAAGCAGCGTCGTAACGCGTTCGAAAGCCGGGCCCGCGGCCGTGAACAGCTGGTAGCGCATCTGAAGCGCGTCGATATTCAGCGGGTTCAGACGCAGCGCCTCTTGCAGCATTGATTCCAGTTCGGTGGCCTGCCCGCGCTCGTTGTAGATTCGCGCCGCGAGCGTCGCCGCGTGAGATCGAACAGCCGGCGGGAGCTTCTCTTTGCTGACAAGATCCTTCAGATAGTCCACCCGCGCGTCGGCGGTTTCCTTGCCGAGCACGTGAAGATCGATCACCTGGTTCTGCGCGGTCTCGTCGGCAGGGACGAGCTTTCGATACGCGTTCAGCGCCGCCAGGGCACCGGGTGCGTCCTTCAACTGGAGCATGATCTCGGCGCGCAGCGCGGGGTAGCGCGGCTCGTACGCGTTGAGCCTGCCCGCGACCTCAAGCAACACCGCGCTGCGCGCGAAAGTCGCCTCGCTGACATCCTTCACGCGGAGCGAATTCTGTGCTGCCTGGCAAAAATGCTCCGCCAGGTATGCGTCTGCGATGAGATCCGCCCTCTGCGGTTCGGCCGGCTGCGTGGTTGCAGCTTGCGTGGTTGCGGGCTGAGTTGCGACGGGCTGGATTGCGGCGGGTTGCGTTGCCACAGGCTGGGATGCCGGCGCGCTGCTGGGAGTGTCCTGCGTCGCGGGCGCGGTTTGCGCCGGCGCGGGAACAGCAAGGGTTGCGGCCAGCAGCATTGATCCAATGTACACGCTTCGGGGCATCCAGTCTTTCCTTCCTCAAATCGGAGATCGCAAAAGTCAGCCGTCAGGCGTTAAAACGAATGAGCCGATGTTTCAGCACTTTACTGGCCGGCCAAAGCCAGTGCCGCCGCCGCCACGAGCGACACCGCAACCACCAGCACCGCCGACAGTTGCAGCACGCGGTCGAACAAGCCGGGACGATACACTCGGCGGCAGACGAACAGCACGATACAAGCCTGCGCCGACGCCGCCACCGCGACTGCGGCGAGCCGCATCGACCAGCTCAGCACGTCGGGACGAAGTGCGTCGACGGTCAATCGAGGCGCTGCTTGCCACGCCCACAGCGCCGCCAGCAGCATAATCACGGGTCCGGAACTAAACATCACCGCCGTCATCCCTGACTTCATCGACCTACTCCGTGCGTCGTCGTGATTTCCCATCCCCATCTACCGCAAGCATGACCGAGAAGCCCGTTGCGATCAACCCGCCGGAGAGGAATGCCAGAGCATTTCGATTTTTAGATGCGAAGAATTTGGAGGCAATGCGGATCTGCTTCTGTATCGCACGCTCGAAACCGCTCCCGTTTTAATTGCTCGATCGACGCCCATGACGGTTCAGGCGTTTCCGGCGGGCAAGTCTGCTTGTGGGGCGGGCGTCCAAAGTTCTGCGAGCATCGGGCGCTGGGCGATCAGTTCATTCGGATCGACCAGCAACTCCACTCTCTTGCGCAGCCAGTTTGCCCAATCTTCTCGACCCAACCGACGCGCCGCCAGCGCGAGCATCGCTTGCGTGCGGGCGGCGGCTGTTGGGGGCATGAGTTCGGCGAGCGACGCTTTCCGTTCGATCAGATCGAACAGCTGATCCCACGCGCCGATGCGCATCAGATAGTCCGATTGCACGTTCAGCAGCGTCAGCGCCTCGGTTAGCGAGAGACGCTCGCGGTACAGCGAAGCGATGGCGTCGTACGCGCCGCGCACGTCGCCCATTTCCATCGCCGAATCGGCAAGGATCAGTCGCGTGGGCTTGGCCAGCCCCTTCACCCCGCCGAGTCGTTGCCGGAGGATGAGCTGGCAGAGCGCGGCCGAATCGTGGAAGCGTTTTTCAGCGTGTCGAAGCAGCGCCAGATGATGCAAGCCGACGAGCTTCACATTTCGGAAGAGTCCGAAAGATCCGACCACGCCTTCGATGCGTTGCTCGGCCTCGCGGAACCGACCGGCGGCGATGAGCCCCGGTGAATCTGCATTGATGCGCGAGCTTTTTGCGCTGCGATAGCTCAGCGCCAGCCAAGCGACGACGATGCCCGCGAAGAGCAGATTTCCGACGATCGCCCCGCCGGGCATGACGCTAAGCAGCATCGCGACGAAAGCGGCGACGAAGAGGCCGGACTGGATGATCGAACTGAACGTCAGGTCGCGACGGAAACGAGGGATGGGGTTTGCAGGCGTCACGACTTCACCCCCGGGGATTGTAGCGTGGGGGCGAGGTTCGCATCGAGCGCTTCCGGTGCCGCCCCACCGGGCCGGGTTTCGGCAGGATACTTGCCCGCCAGCCGCGCGACTTCGGAGTAGCGTCGGTGCAGTTCCGTCTCGCTGCCGAGCAGCGTCGCGTTGCGGTAGTGCCGATGCGCGTCGTCCTCAAAGCCCAGCGCGTCCGCTGCGACCGCGGCCAGCGCGTGCGCGTCGGCGCTGCGATGCCCGAGTTGTCGGCTGAAGGACGTTTTCAGTTTATCGAACAAGTCCAGCGCCTCCGTAGAGTGTCCGGTTTTAACGTCGCGATACATAAGAACCAGCCCGAGCCCCGCCGACTCATCCCCGCCGGCGTCGCGGCGGAGTTCCGAAATGGCACGGTCGGCGTCGACGAGCCGATCTTCCTGCAACATCGACATCGCCCGCCCGAGCTTCACACCGAAGGCGGTGCCCGGATCAATCTGCCCCTCGTCGAGCATCGCTTCCTGAATGACGATCGCGTCGTGATGCCGGCGGTAGCGGGCGAGAATTGATGAAAGATAAAGAAGCGCCGTCACGCGCGTCGCCGGCCCGCGCGTGGGTTCGGAGAGCAACCCTTCGGCCTGCGTGAGCGCCTCCGGCCAGCGGCGCAATTGCATCAGCTCTTCGATCGACTGAATCGACTGTTGCTCACGTCGAGCCGCGCGGACGACGCGCCAGCTCGCGAACATCAGCACGCTGATCATCGCCAGGATCGCAACGCTCGCCAGCCCTTCCACCAGCGCGCGGTATTCCGGCCATTGGGTGGCGGCGTAGGCTTTGACGAGAATCAATAAAAGAAAAATCCCCAGGCCGTAACGGTAGAACCCGACCCTTTCTCGAGGCTCACTGAGCTCGATGAGGTCTTGCACTTCGTGCCGCAGCGGTGAAAGAGCGTCCATCTTCATCCGCTGATTTTAGGCACTTCGGGCGCAGTTGAAAGGACTGAGGAGAGATCCTCGCTGACGATCGTCGAAAAATGGGTGTCCCAATACTCCCGCGCGGCGCGGCGCCGGGCGTCGAGTACCTCGGGTCCCCCCGCCACCCGGTCGGCCGCCTCAATGGGCATTGCGTCGAGGACGATGTCCAGCACACGCACGCGTCCGCCGCGGAGTACTTCCAGTTGCACGGTGTCGCCGGGGGCACAGCGAGTGACGACGTTGCGGATGTCCTCGGGACGCGTGAGGTCGCCGGAGACGGGTTCGTTCACTCGGAGAATGACGTCGCCGTCCTGAAGAAATCGATAGGCACAGAATCCGGGCAGGCGCTGGCGGACGATCAGCGCACCGATCTGATCCTCCTGCAATGTCGCCGGCCACGAAATGCCCAAAAAGCCGCGATACAGATCCTTTTTATAAGCAAGGCTTCGCGCGTAAACATGCATGACGACATCCGGAAGCAGGTCCGCCTGAGCGGGCTGAAGTGGGCGAGCGGCTTCAACCGCGACACGCAGTTCCTCCAGCCGGTTCGGGTCGATCCCCATCAACTCGACCCGTGCCTGGTCACGCACCTCCGGATCAAGATCCGCCAGGTCCTGCAGCGACCGGGCGATATCAACTTCCTCCGGCGGGGAAGCCCACGCATCGCCGACGAGGCAGATGAAGGGGAGCACTAAAAATAAAAAATCTGGCAAACGGCGCATGATAATGGAATTATACGCGCTGCGGCGAAAACCTGAACTATTAAATCGAGAATCTAATTTATTGTCACGCGGCGGGCGGTTCAGCTTGGCGTGGCTTGTTAGTAGTGTGGCGATTCCTGCGGAACTTGTTCGAAAATGAAAAGCCCCTCGGCGCGGTTGCGCCGAGGGGCTGACGAATGACTGGAAAACGGTCCGACTTTTTACTCGCCGCGGCGGCGAATCTTCTGCCAGGCACCGATTCCGCCGAGCGTGCTCAGGGCCATCCACACGCCCAGCGGGAGCGGGATGGGATTCGGCGGAGGAGGGGGCGGAGGAGGAGGCGGCGGAGGAGGAGGAGGCGGGGGTGGCGGCGGCGGCGTGTCGTCGAAGCTTCCACCTTTCAGGAACACCGCCGAGTCGTAGATGCTGTCGGAGGTGTCTGCGATTGCGAGCTTGATCGTACTGACTTGGCCGGGCGTGACCGCGCCGATCGCGAACAGCGCGAAGCCGTTGTTCGTTCCAGCCAGACCGTCGAGCTCGATGTTCTTACCGTCGCTCGTGTTGTCGAAGTAGAACTGGGGGTTGCTCGGCGCGACAGGCGGTGTTTCAGTCGGATCACCGTTGTTAACCGAGTTGATCGTGACCGGCGTGCTCGTTCCGGGGATCAACGCGATGTTTTCGCCGTTGAGGAAGAACGCGAACACGTCATTGAAATTCGAGCCGACGAATTCGTTGTACTCTTCCGATCCGAAAACGAACTGGAAGGAAATGTTGTTGTTCGTCGGGATGAAGCTGAACTCGAGCACGGCGGCGTCGTTGGTCGCTCCACCGGCGATGATGCTGAGGTCAGAGTCGCCATCCGGGCCGGTGCCTAAGCTCTCACCGGCACTGTCTTCGTTGTTCGGGCCAACCAGTGTCTGAATGTTACCCGTGGAAAGTACCACGCCGTCGTCGAACGGGAGGATGCCCGATCCGCCACTGAACGTGCCGGCGGGCGTTCCCGTATTCGGGACGGCCAGCGTCGCGCTGCCGTTAACCAAGGTGATGCCGGTCGCTTCGCTCAGGAGCGCGTTGACCAGCGCGGTAGCGTTGTTCGACGGTGTGAATGTCAGCGGATCGGCATGTGCCGGTCTCGCCACCATTCCCACCGCAACAGCTGCTGCCGCTGCAAAAAGTAGATGCTCTCTCATATTTCTTACCCTTTTCATAAGCCCGCACTTTCACCCCGGCACGGCAAACGCTGCCGAAGCACGGGACGACCCACGCGGGTTGAAAATCAGACAAAATTGAACTAGCCGGGAGGCTGAGGAATCAAGCTTCCCACGCGTTACCCAATGTGAGTCGCCATAATAAAGCGGAAACTTGTGCCGTCAATTAAATAATCGGCCGATTCCCAAATTCGCCGCGAAAGCAGAGTAAGGATGGAGAATCATTGCCTTTCGTCCGAGCGCCGACCCTGTTTTTGAGCAAAATCCGCCCTTTTAGTAAACGACTGTTCCGCTCGGTTAAAGGCCGCGATTGAGACCGAAGAAACGCTTCGACGCATCGCCGGCAATTTTTAAGCCTTCCCCTACCCTTCGGCCAACTCGATCAGGTGATCCGATTTCTTCTGA